>JAAUXT010105021.1_pt1 | contig 18163 bp, 22 predicted proteins | sample 7278171 | NCBI WGS metagenome assembly JAAUXT01 (sample SAMN14350112, study PRJNA611818) | marine sediment metagenome | isolation source: surface marine sediment (1.8m) | place: French Polynesia: Moorea | collected 2018-08
CACTGCACAAGTCAGTGGGTGCTGCACCCCTGCACAAGTCAATGGGTGCTGCATCCCTGTACAAGTCAGTGGGTGCTGCACCCCTGCACAAGTCAATGGGTGCTGCATCCCTGCACAAGTCAATGGGTGCTGTGTCCCTGCATGAGTCAATGGGAGCAGCATCACTGCACAAGTCAGTGGGTGCTGCATCCCTGTACAAGTCAATGGGTGTTGCATCCCTGTACAAGTCAATGGGAGCTGCATCCCTGCACAAGTCAATGGGTGTTGCATCCCTGTACAAGTCAATGGGAGCTGCATCCCTGTACAAGTCAATGGGAGCTGCATCCCTGTACAAGTCAATGGGAGCTGCAACCCTGCAAAATCAATAGGTTCTGCGTCCCAAATGACGTGGGCATGAGGTCAGTGCGGCCAAAACGTTCCGGAAGTAGTGGGCTCGTCCGGAACCTGGACTTCCGGTACAACCATCTCCGCTCTTCTTTATGGACAAAGGTCACAGAGAATCTGATCTCCTGGGGATATAACTGCCTTCCTTGTAGCGGAAAGCACGAGCAGAAATTCCTCCCACGGGCGCTTCATCTGTGCCTCATTTCTTCCGTTAATCTGCAGAAAGTTTGCCTAGGGGAGAAATCCTCAAATTTTCACACAAAAAGGACCTGTCAAAAGAAATTTAGCTTTTTTGCCAAAGATGTGAGAAATCTTTGACACGTTCCTTCTTCGCCTCAGTGGATGGATCCACAGGGACTGAGCCGGGGAATCCGTCGGAAATGGACCTGGAATCCGCTCCTGTGTCGCCTCTCACCCACGTGGCGGAAATACGCAGCCAATCAGAGGCCTGCTGCACAGTGTGTGCGTCAAGGGGTTTTCACATTAGGTGACGCGAGGTCGTTTTCTGCGCTGACTTCAAAAATTCCACCATTGGGTACTATGTACAATGTTAAATTTTGACGCCCACGTCGAAAATACGACCGCGCGTCACCAATGTGAAAACTTATCCACGCGTTATGCCCCTGTGGAAGGAGGGAGGGGAAACACTGCGTCCCCTGGTGGATTTGTGCGTAAAAACAGGCGCTGAGGGCCACGCCCTTTTTTCAGGCCCTGTGTGTGCGATTAGGCCCATTGACAACGTGCAAGAAGCCGTTTTCACATTGATGCCGTCGACGTCAAAGTTTTGACGTCAACGTCAAAATTTAACCTGTCGCCCAAGTGGTGGGCGTCAAAAAAACCAGTCCAGACCATTCTTTGACGTCGTCCAAAAAAGCTGACGCTGTCACTGATGTGAAAACTGCTGGATGCATCCAGTGTGAACTTGGTGGAGCAGTGCTTGTGGCACAGTCCTTGTATTTTTGTGGCGGGGGGTGGATTTGGTCGAGGAGCCTGACACCCTCCCCCACCCACCCGTCCTTTGGACTCAGATCTGAAAAGAAGGGAAGTGTGGGACAACTTCACGCCTATTGCACAGACTTTTGGGGGCACGACTAGGTTCCCTCACCCATCTTGAGGTTTTCACGTTGATGACGTCAGCTTTTTCTGTTGTCGATTGCAACTTTTCTTGATGATGTCAAAGAATGGTGTGGACCATATTTTTGACACCCACCAATTAAATTTTGATGTTGACGTCAAAATTTCTGCTGTCGACGTCAACGTTTTGACGTCGACGGCACCATTGTGAAAACGGCTTCTGGGTCCACCAGCGCTCTGTGGCACCTCACTACGTCTGTCTATTGACGTGTCAAGCCGTTCAGAAGCGGAACTTCGCTTCCGTCGCTGGGTTTCCTCAGTAATCGGCTTCTCACGTTCGGGAGGGAACGTCTGTTGACAGCGTGTCGCGTCAAGGGCGCATTCAGGATGCGGTGAACAGGAGAAGGGGGGGGGGGCAAGACCACCATGGGAAAAAGGACTTTGGAGCCTGTGACATAAAATTGGGGAAGTCAGTTGCTTGATTCGGGGGTGGGGGCGGATTCGGATCCGCCCCCTGGGGTGTCAGTCAGAGAGCCAATCGCATGAAGCGTGAACCCCTTCACAATGGGGTGGGAGGGAGGGACGACATCCACGGCTGTTCCACCCTTGCAAGGGACGCGCAGTGTGCCCCCGAGAACCGTTCCCTACACTCCTGAGAAAATTAATTCAGGTCGGCGTTGCTCACCAACCACGCAGATTTACTGCAAGCAGTGTTTCCAAAAATGACCACACCCCTGGGGGGTGTCGCCACTGGGATTCTGGGTGTGTCCCTGCCCCTTCCCCAAAAAAAAGAATCGTACTTTCCAACGACGGAAAACCTGACGCTTTTTGCGCTGTTGACGTCGGATTCGCTTGTATTAAAGAGATGACGACGCAACACAGAGAAAATCCATTTAGATAGCGTGGCTCGGGAAAGTTCAATCTGTCTGTGTCGAGACCTTCACAACAACCTTCCGTGGTGTTCGAGGGGAGGATCCAGGGTTTGGTGTCATTTTACGGATGGTAATGATCTGAGCACTTTGTCACGTGGTTTCAGAACCAGGAATCAGGGACCCTAGGGTCTCCATCCCTTGCAGCCCAGCCCTGCTGGCCCCACCCATGTTCCCACTCCTCCTCCCCCGTTGCTCGAGCAGACAGCTTTTGTCCCATGCACCCTTCCCCACCCTCTCACCCTTGTCGTTTTCGCCCCACTGCTCCTTGTCCATCATGCAACCCTCCCAGCCTGCCTCCCTACACCCCACCCCACCCCACCCTACCCCACGCAACCCCACCAAACCACGCAACCCCACCCCACAACCCCACCCCACCCCACCCCACCCCACCCCACCCCACCCCACCCCACCCCAGCGCCCCCATGTTTTCGCTTCCAGCTTTGTGAAACTCGAATCAAAATGTCAGAGCCTCGGAGGCCGCATCGGGCGCAACAATAGCGACTCCGGTTACAGCAATTTGGCCTCAGAAGGTCTTTGCTTTCAGCGCGGCACGCAGAGAGTGTGGATGGGATGGGGCTCGGAGGCGGGGCGGGGTGGGGCCTCGGGGGGTCCAGGGGGCGGGGATGGTAGCCCCCCGGAAATGTGTGTGGTGATGGGATGGGGCTCGGAGGTGGGGTGGGGCATCGGGGGGTGAGGCCCAGGGGGCAGGGTCCTGGTGCCCCTTCCCGGGAAATACCTTTCCCACCTGCACCTGGCCACGCTAAACACGGAATCAAATTTTTGCAGGACATTTGGGCCGGATGAGGTGAATTCTGGATCAGAACTAGATTATCAAACTTGGTTTCCATGAGAATGGTAAAGTCTCAGAGCATGTTTCTTCTGAATTTTTACTCCAAACGCATTTTTGTCTGTGTTAAGTTTTCAAATGAAAGATATACCACTCCCTCCAACCCTCAAAATAATCTTTGACCCCCACCACAATTGAATGGGGCAGAGGATCGGGCCCTGGCCCACACCAAGGTCGCCGCACCCCAACCCTGGAACCTCCCCTTCAGAGGGACACAATGGAGTTGTTGATGCGTTCACACAGAGTTCACACAGAGAGAGCGTTGTGAGGGAGACAGAGTGGAAGTTTCCCAGGAAAAGTAAACTTTTCAAAGTCAATGGGTCCCCTCTAGAGTTTCCCCCAGGAACGGTCCCTCCCATCCTTTATCCACGAGGGGAATACAGGGGAAGTTCACGGGGGTCTTGCTGTTGGATCGAAGGGGCATGGGTCCAAAAAACCCTCTTCCCAAGGCCAATGCAACGTATTTCACATTTTTTACCCCGTACGCACACATCCACATCCACACACACATATACACACACACACACTCGTGGTCATATCACGTTCGTGGACACAGGAACACAGCTACAGCACAGACAAACAGACCGAAACACAAATAATCACACACTTAGGCACTGGCATAGGCACACAAACGATACAGAGGCAGACAGACAAACACACACACACACACACACACACACACACTCAGTGGCACAGTCACACACAGCACAAACAAACAGAAACACACACACACACACACACACACACGCACACGCAACACACACTCAGGGGCACAGATAGAGACACAGACATGGTTACAGACATGTAATACACACACGCACACAAACACGCACACACACACAAACACACACACACTCACACACACACAAACACACACGCACACACACACACACACAAACCCCGAGCCATCTCACGTGGAAACCCGACCCCCGCTACACACAGAAAATCTCATCTTGGTGGGAGAATGGGAAACTGAACAGGTGAAGCAGCCGGATCAGTAGAGCTCAGTGCACGCACCTCTGCAACCAGACAATCTCTTCCACAGTACAATGGTGACGTACTTGTACGTCTTTCTTGCAGACTGCCTTTTCTGCAAACAGAAAACATTTTCAAGGTGGAGGTTGTTTTTCTTGTTTCGTCGGACAAAACTCTGAGAGGAGGCAGAGGCTCTTGACCCCAGAAAAACCTCCACTGAAAAGGACCTCACAAACAAGGCTGTCGGGCTAAAATGGGGAGCCCCTGGGATTGCCCCTCTCCCTGCCTCGTTCTGGTTCCGCCCACGTGGTCTGCTCTTCCGCTGATATTGTTTTTGCTGAATAGTGTTTTTTGCAGCGTCGACGGATGCGCTTGTTAGCGGTTCTGTCGTCACTGTGACCTTCACCGCATAGAAACACACGACAAAACCTGCTTTTCTCAGTCCAAAGTTCAGGATGCGTCGCATTGAGGTTTCTAATTGCTTCCTCAAAATAGAAACACATTATGAAGGACATTGTCTGGTACAGAGCAAAAATAGAAGGATTTGCTTTTGTGGTCAGTACTCAATTCCTGACAGCGAGATATTCTGACCGTCTGTGCCTGGTCGCGTCTACACCGACGTCTTTGCTGACGTCTTTTTCCACGTTACGGTCACAAGTACGCTCGCGTCTGTGCCACGCGCAAGTTCGCGTTCGCGTTCACATCTATGCAGGCGTCCACCCTCACGTCAACTCTCACAACTACGCTCACGTCTACGCCTCACCAAAGCTGGCCTCTACGTTCCCGTCAACACATCAAAGCTCGCGTTTACGCTCACGTCCAGGCTTAGATCGACGCCGACGTCTACGCTCACGTCTGCGCTCAAGTCTGCACTGACGTCTTTTCTCTTTCGACAGTCACAACCATTCTCATCTCAATGCTCAAGACTGCACACACACCAACGCTCACGTCTACGCTCACGTCTACGTCACCCCAAAGCTCGCATTCATACTCAAGATGTCTTGTGCCTCGACGTCAACTTCTCACAAAGGTATCAATTGACCTGCACCCCAGGCACGACGTCATGAAACCAAGCTGTGTCTTTGCCAGACTGGGCTTTGTGCTTCGTGCGGCTCAGTTTCAGACACGGCTCCACTCTCGCCATCCGAGGCTTATCCAAAGGGATAATCCCTGAGATAATCCCCACCTCGGACTGAGGCCCTGTCCTGAGGCCCAGAGGCGATGGGGAGAAAGGCGCATGCGTACTGTCCCTGACTAACCACAATGACCCACAGCAGACATGCCTGATTCTTGGCGTCGGTCACTTCTGCCGTGCAAACGTACCATATCCACCCGTGTATGAGATACACCTTTTTGTCCCAAGATTGAGCACCAATAGTAAGTATGCTTGCGTCTTACACATGGGTATGAGATTGCTATAATTTTAATGTGACCTGATACCAGAAAATCAAGATGAAAGTTGGGATGCATCTTATGCATGGGTGCGACTTGTACATGGGTGAATACGGTAAATGCGTGACTGGGTGCACTGGCCGTGGCAGCATGGCCATGAGGTACACAAACTCGCAACACATGTCGCGATGTGATGCCCCGTGTGGAATGGAACCGGATCTCTCAGGGGTTGACGCCTTCGGTGCGACGGGTTTGGCTTGTGAACAGCGGAAAACATGTTTTGCCTGGCTCACAGACCCAAGCCCACGTGGCAACCCACCGAGTTCACATGTCTTGCCGACGTCTGCTCATTCTATTACGTGGGTCGCCTGAGACTGGACCGAAGTGCTAGAACTCATCATTATTTCACGGCTTTCTGGAGCTACAGCTGTTCTCGGGAACTTAGCAAATCAGCACCATTTGCGTTGGGTGCAGGACGCGAGCCGAGATGGGAGGAAAGACTCAGCGTGCCCAACACACGTGGGCCAAAGGGACACGAGGCCGCCAGGGGGCGCTGATACCCCCAAAACATCACACTTTCAGGAACCTGACCCCTTTGGTTTCCCTGACTAGTCTCTGGTTTCACCCCCTGACTTAGATGTACTGGAGAACCATGGCCCATCTTCGGTATTCATCAGTGGGGCGCATGGATCTACTATAGGTCCTGGTCTGAAGGAAGGTCGTGATCTGGCTGAGGTCGCAAAGGTCAATGGTCTGCTGGAATGGCCGAATCCACCTACCCTGGTTTCACCTGCAAGCTAGACCCATCTACTGGAGGGCTTGTATCTGTCCCTACCCTGAATCTGCCTTCACTCTGGATCCACAGCACCCCTTGACCCAGCCCGCCCCTGGATACACCCCAACCCTAGCTCCACCCAATCCTGGCTCCACTCCGCCCCAGGACCCACCCCACCTCTGGACCCACCCCAACCCTGGATCTGCCCCAACCCTGGATCCACCACAACCCCTGGATCCACCCAATCCTGGACCCACCCCACCCCTGGATCCACCCCACCCCTGGATCCACCCTCACCCTTGGATCCACCCCAAGCTTGGATCCACCTCAACCCTGGATCCACCCTGGGTCCGCTGTGCACCCTGGTGCAGCACAGCTCGGCTCACACACGAGTTATGAGTCAAGACCGGGCAGGGATGTCCAGAATGCAGAGGCATACGGCGGATGTACTTCTTCGTTTCAACACACCTGCACAAACCTGGGGCCTGCTTCTCACTGGATGCGCCACGCGTTGCGCCTGCTTCGTGCGTCAATGCTTGCGTCTGCTTTACGTTGGTGCTTCACTCTTTGCGCTGGGTGCGCCACAGCTTTTCCGTGGGTATACAGAGCGGCTTGCCTGGGTCTGCTCCACGCTGAAGCGTCACTCTGTGCACTGAAGGCGCTGTGTTCCATCCCTGCGCAGACGAGGGAAATTTCACACCGGATTACTCAAGCGTTGCCACTCATCCACACAGAGCTAGCGCAATTGCAATGCTGCAATAAACGATGTTCCACTTGTGACCGTGGAAAATGAAATCGTAACTTCTGCGCAGGAGCTGAAATTCCGAACTCTACGCCTGTCTCGCCAAGTTGGTGGTGTGGGTGGTGGTCTTGACGTTGGTTGGTTCATAGGCCCATCCAATAGTTGGAATCGCAATAGCCAGAGCTACCGTATCCACCCGTGTGTAAGACGCACCATTTTGTCCTAAAATTGAGCAGCAAAACTAGGGGTGTGTCTTATACATGGGTATGAAATAACTGTTATTTCAATGTGATCCCAGCCAGAAAATCAAGGCAAAAGTTTTGGTGCGTCCTACACTTGGGTGCGACTTACACATGTCTGAATACGTTATGTATTTAGATTTGGGACCTGTTTGAGAAAGGGCTTGGACAAGTCTGACGTTCCCAGATGATGCTATTCAACAAACTACGCAGGTTCTGCTTGTTCCCTCTCTTGTACCTGACTCTCACACCGGAAGTACGTTTCGTGTCTGCTGCAGCAGATCCAGTCCTGATCTGTACCAGATCCTGGGTGTGTTGGGAAAACTTTGACAAGTTTGACTTTCCCAAGTGATGCTTTTACGCTACGGACTGCAACACTTCCCTTCGGCCTTGTTCACAGTGGTGGCACCTCGCGTTTTGCGTGTGTAGAAAGCGGTGAGGGAAACGTATTGTCAAGGCGTGCACAGACGTGCCGGTGGAGCAATCTCTCGCAGTTGAACAGGTACACCACGTTCAGGTGAAGGGTTTTCACACAGGCAGGGCGGCGTCAGAATTTATGACACGTGCGTCAAAATTTTGATGTCTGGGCATCAAATTCAACATAATGCCCAATGGAGAGTGTCAAACAAATGGTCCAGTCTGTGTTTCTGCTGTCGCGTCAAAATTTTGATGCCACAGCGGGAAAAGACCATTTGTTGACATTCTGCATTGGGTGCCATGTTAATTTGACGCTCACCCATTCAAATTTTGGCGCTGGCGTCAAACAATCTGACGTTGACCTGCCTGTGTGAAAAACCTCGGTCTTCCTCGCACCACATGAATGGGTTTTCACATTGGGTGACGCGCCGTCATTTTCTGGGCTGACGTCAAAAATTCCACCATTGAGTTCAATGTCAAATTTTGACGCCGACGTCAAAAAAAAATAACGCTCGTCACCCAGTGTGAAAACCACGTGACGCACCGGTGTGAACGCGGCCCGGATTCCTCACCTGCAGCCGCAGCAGGTTTTGCCTGCAGAAAAAGAAGCAGGAGGTTGTTGTTGGTGCGACGCCCGGGGCTTTGTTTACACCTCAGCATCAGTCAACGAGCCCTTCACCTGCCGGATCGGGAACCGCGGGGCGGATCCAGGATTACAGGGGGGTCCAGGATCGCAGTGGAGAGTTTTAGCAACGTGCTCCGTAGGCGTAGCACGTACCCCATGACCAAAACTGCTACGTGTTCAGCAGTTTTCACATTAATGCTGTCGACGTCAAAGTTGAACAGAATTTTGACGTCAACGTCAAAATTTAAGATGACGCCCAATTGGTGAGCATCAAAAAACAGTTCAGACCATTCTTTGATGTCATCAAAGAAAGTTGCCGTGGAGGTCAGAAAAAGCTGACGTCGTCATCAACGTGAAAACTCGTTTACGCTTACGTGCTACGCACCACGTGGTTGCTGCTAAAACTCTCTCAGGGCGGATCCAGGGATCGCTTGGATTGACCCAAGCATCTCCAGGGGTCCAGACTCCGAATTCATCATTCGTCTACACAAAAGTGCCCCGCTGCCAGTCAGATACTGGTCATAGGGCGGCTGGTCCTCGCACACTGACACGAGAGATTTTCACACAGGCAGGGCGGCGTCAGAGCTTTTGACGCTGGCGTCAAAACTTTGATGCGCAGGCTTCAAATTTTGTGTAAAAAGTACAACTGTCCAGTCCGTTCCTGGCTTCGCGTCAAAATTTTGACGCCGCGTCATCTGTGTGAAAACCTGAATGGGTTTTCATATTGAGTGACGCGCGGTCATTTTTTTGGGCTGACGTCAAAAATTCCACCATTGGGTTCAATGTTAAATTTTGACGCCGACGTCAAAAAAACGACAGCGCGTCACCCAATGAGACTGTGCATGATCACTGTCGTGAGCAAAATGCTTGCGCGCAGTCGAGATTTAGTCATGTTGACTGTCAGAATCCTTTGATTCTGCCTCGTATGAAAACCCTGACTGGATCCACTGCTGGTTCCACAGTGGTAGATCCAGGATCTCAGAGGCAGATCTGACGGAGGCTGATGGTGATGGATCCACTGAGGTTCAGGTTCATTCAGGATCACAGGGCTGAATCCAGGCGTGGATCCAGGTGGAGCCAAGCGGATACAGGTCCGTAGTCTGAAACAGCAAACACCTTGCCACGTTCTCCAAGGTCAGTTGCCATTGCCAAGGGCACGATGTCTCTTCCTCTTGGGCCGGGTGGTTCCAAAAGGATCCAGGTCTGTGATCTGTGCTGTGGTCTGTTGGATACACGTTCATCCAGTACAGTGGTCAAAATAGGGTTTTCACACAGATGACGTGGGGACAGGAACAGACTGGAGCAATCTTTTTGGCACTCTCCATTGGGCGTAATGTTAAATTAGATGCTAATGCGTCAAAATTTCGAGGCATGCGTAAAAAAATCTGACGCCACCCTGCCTGTGTGGAAACCCCTTGAGCATGAAACACCTTGTCAATTTTTCCAAGGTCACGTGCCATTGCCAAGGGCACGATGTCACCACCCGTGGCCCACTCCACCCTGAATGTTCTTTCTTCTCCAGTGCACCGTGGACTCACACGCCTTCTCCCCGCAAGCCTCAAGCGGTTTCCACATTGAGTAACGCGCAGTCGTTTTTTTTGACGTCGGCGTCAAAATTTAACATTCAACCCAATGGTGAAATTTTGACGTCAGCCCAGAAAACGACTGCGCGTCACCCAATGTGAAAATGCCTTCATCGTCACTGCACCTCCCGCGCTGTCCTCACGGCACGTGGGCGTCTGGCTGGGACCACGATGCACTCACGAAGATTACTTCCGGTGCAACGAGGCTCCGAGCTTGTCGCTTAGAGACAGCGTCTTGTGTTCAAGTGTCACAAACGTAGTAGATCTATCCGAACCTCTGCTCTGTGGTGCAAGTCTCCTTCTTCCACATTCGCATTCCACCATGGCCACGACACATTCAAAAGACGATAGAGTTTGGGGATATTCGTTCACGTCCAGTGCTGATGCTGTTTCACCTGTTGGCGGATCAACCGAATTCATTTTTCGCAGGCCCTTTTATCCATAATTTACGCAAATGCGAAAAGGCTCTTCCTTTTGTGGTGACCACCTTGTTTGTTGAACCGAAATTACATACACGCTCATTCAGAAAAGAACGGGAGTACTGCGTGCGCAACATACGTGCCTTGTTTTCCCTCACGGAACAAAGGAGGACCCATCTTTTGTTTCTTCGAGGGTCAGAAAGAGGTCCGAGCCCCACGCTCCCTGAACCACCCGTAAACAAGAATGCTACGCATAAATAGCGTGTGGTCACACAAACGTTCGTTGTTCATAAATGCCTGCCTGCATCACTGATCATTAAAAAAACAAAAAATTTCGAAAGTGGGTCTAACCCTAGACCCACTTTTCAGCCAAAGACTGATGGTGATTACATTAAGCGTGTGGTACACGGCCCTCCGGGCGACCACACGCTTAAAAAACAGGCGTAGTCCACACACACCCCCCCCCCACCTTCCCGCTGATCACGTGTTCACGAGACGTCAGTGTTTGCGTCTCTCTATTCGCGTCGTCAAGCTGCCATTCAGTGCAGCACCCACCCACTCACGCTCACGTCAAAAAGAGTTCGCTTCAAAGCAACGCCTTGTTTCTTTGCGAAGGCGCAAAGACACGAGGGGGATGGGACTCGAGGGAGGTCGCAAAGCACGATGCGTGTCAGGCGGTTTACACATTGGTGACGCGCGGACGTTCTTGACGTCGGCGTCAAAATTTAACATTGAACCCAATGGTGGAATTTTTGACGTCAGCCCAGAAAACGACCACGCGTCACCCAATGTGAAAACCCCTTCAGGCAGATTTCGTTGCAAACAGGGACAAGAGTTCACAGGCTGGGTCTTTGAGCGATGTGAAAAAGTCGGGTCTGGAAGCGTGTTTCCAAAACAAAGACAGAAAGCAGAGTAAGAAGCTGTTCTTCTCACAGCACAGAAACCACGCAGCCCACTCCGTCCCTGTTCATAACCCAACCAACCAGCGAGGCGGACCGACGTGTGCGCCAAAACAATTTGTGACGTCATATTGCAGACGCCGGATACAACGCGACGTTGTGACGTCATTTTGGAGACGCACGACACAACGTGATACAACGTTATTCTGCCTGGCCAGGAAAATAAAACAACAAAATTGCATCGCAAGCAACTTGGTTGAAGACAACAGACCCACGCAATTTGTGGACAAGATTTTCTTTGGAGTAGCAGCCGCCAAGACAGGTTAGAAAATTTTCATGTTTCTTGTATCGTTTTTTTTTCTTTCTTGTTTGTTGTGTCTCAGAATAAACCGCGGCGTCTGCGTCGTGGGGGTGATGCAAACGCGTGACGCACTCAGGGTGAAAACGTCACTGCCAACTCAATCAATCAGAACAAAACTCCCCAGCAACCAGATTTGAAAGGCCAAATCTCAGGTTCTAATTGAGATAGAACTTCGATCTATAGTTCATTGGAAAGGTTTTTGAAAGTAGTTTGCTGAGGTATTTCAATTGAATGTCCAGCCCAACTTCCCTAGCAACCAGATTCAAACTCCATGGCAACCAAGTGCAAAACTCCTCAGCAATCAGATGCAAAAGGCAAAATCAAAGGTTATTCTCATCTTGGAGCTGAGCTTTTTCAAAAGAATGTGTATGCCAACTTCCCAGGAGGCAAAAACCAAAACTCCATGCACGGGTACTTTCAGGATTTCTTTCTGTGGTTGCCAGGGTAACTATCTGACCACCAAAACAAACAACCCGGGGACTTCGCACTTGCAGTTACCCTGTGCACTGCTTCTCTTGTTTACTATTGAATTCGCTGATGACCCTTCGAAGTTTCAACACAGGCTTAGAGATTATTCACTATTGAATTCGCTGATGACTTTGCGAAGTTTCAACACAGGCTCAGAGATTATTCACCATTGAATTTGTTGATGACCCTTCGAAGTTTCAACACAGGCTCAGAGATCATTCACTATTGAATTCGCTGATGACCTTTCGAAGTTTCAACACAGGCTCAGAGATCATTCACTGTGGGAACGCACTGTGCTGACCAGGGAGACTTCGGGAACCTCCTCAACTTCTCACAAAACAGTTTCATCAGCAGAGAAGAGTGACCTTCTGCAGGTTTTCTGAAGCTGCAGGGGCGGAGTCAGGGTCTGGTCAGGAGGGAGGCGACCCCTTCTGGAAAGGACGATCACAAAAAGTTTTGTCAAAATTTCAAAAAAATTTGAACCAAAAATGTTTGCATTTGCGAGTAGTGACTGGGTCCAACTCGCATCTGATTGTTGACTCTCTGCTCGAAGCTGGACAAACGTCAATTGTGACGAGCATTGTCATTCTTTTGTGGTGGCAAAACCTCTGTAGGATCCAGGAGAGCTTTGGCCCGTTCCGAACCTCACTGCGCCGACAGCACACAGCTTTGCCCTTGATCATGTCAAATTTTAGAAAGAGAAATCCCTGTTCGTCAAAGAAGCATGACTCCTACAAATGGACCTCGGGTGGTCAGACTTTGGTCCAGTCCACAATCCAGAACCAGGATCCAAACACCCGTGCGCAGCAACTCTGGAATTTGCCCAGTACGCCTGGGGTCAAAGCAAATATTGGTTGCCATGGCATTGGAGAAAAACAGATGGCGTGACAAAATACTCCATTTTGACTACGTCGGTCAGTTTTCAACCAATTGACATTTACGAGAAGCTGAAATGTTTTGATGAAATGAAAAGAATCTGATGCGTGGCATTTGATGCCAATCCTGACATGTTTGTTCTCAATTTATCAACAGTTCACGAATACAGTCCTGGTTAGCGCACGAATTCGGGCCCAATGCGATCAGACAACTCCAATAGGCTTACAGTTCCAGCAACAGAAACTGTGGGCCAGGTTCACAATGACATGAGTCGGGCACTATGCCCCCCTCATAGAGGCTTCACACTGGGTGCGGTGCAGGGGCCAACGGGTGGATTCTTTAACGACGCAATGCATCAGACGGGCGACGCAACGCCAGTTGATTCTGCAGACTTTGGATGCAACGCACAGATTCAACATGTGTGAAGTTACACGTTTGTCCAGAACCACAGAGGGGATGTATGAATGGGTTTTCACATTGGTGGCGCGCGGTCATTTTTTTGACATCGGCGTCAAAATTTAACATTGAACCCAATGGTGGGATTTTTGACGTCTGCACAGAAAAATGACCATGCGTCACCAATGTGAAAACCCTTTCACGCGCCTTGTGTGAACTCAGCCTGTGTTGACACGACGCCCAATGCAAGGCCCAACCCATCACGTGACGCATTCAGTGTGAAACAGCCCTGAGTTGACGCAGCACGCTTTGATTTGCAGTGACGCAACCTGTGAACGCGTCCTGCGCAGTGGATAGGTGGGAATAGGGTGACCACATTCAGTGTGAAGTAGGCCGTGACGCAATGCATGACGCGTCCAGCGCATGACGTCATGACGCGTCGCCCTTGTTTTTGCAGTGAAGCACAGCGCGTGACGCATCCCCGTGAAGCAGCTTCGTGCAATCAAAGCAATCTGCACAAAACGCCCAACATCATCCACTCCGTCCACGGGGGTCCATACATTTTCTGAAAAACCTCCCTCAACCTCCCTCCAACAGATCCAGGGAGCTGAGGGGATCTGGGTCCTCCTCACCCTTGACCTGCAAATACCTGATTCGCTCTCCCCTGGCGGTTGGTGGTGCAGAAGTAAAAGGCTCTTCTGTTTGTGTTATGTGACTGGAAGTTGTCAGATGCCACACCAAAACGCACGCACACACACACACACACACACACACACCTGACCAACTCCCACATTTTCCCCTAAAATTTGCCCACACACCGTTACTTTGCACTTTGGTGCTTTTCACCCTGCGTGTCATATTTTCATTGTCAAGAAGCTGCCATACTTGGGTGTGGCCAACCCTAAGGTAGAAAACTCGAGAAATATAGAATTGAATCCCTTGTAAAGGGAGTCGGCCCAGGCCGTGGTTGCGCGCCCGGTCCTGGCCCCACACCTCGCGCTGCGGTAGACTCCACCGCAGAGTCTGGGAAGAGAAGGAGAGCGCTGACAAACGGGGCCCGTCCTCACTCCAGCGCGCCGCCCGCCCGAGGTGCTCAGGGCCTGCTTCACGTGGGGTGCTTCACGTGGGGTGCGTCATGTTGGGTGCGTCACGTGGGGTGCATTACGTGGGGTGCGTCACGTGGGGTGCATTACGTGGGGTGCGTCACGTGGGGTGCGTCACGTGGGGTGCGTCACGTGGGATGCGTCATGTAGGGTGCGTCACGTGGGGTGCGTCACATGGGATATGTCACGTGGGTTGCGTCATGCGTGCGTCCCAGCCAATGCGGCGCGCGGTTGTGTTTTTGACGTCGGCGACAAAATAAAACATTGAACCCAATGGTGGAATTTTTGACGCCAGCCCAGAAAACAACCTCGCGTCACCCAATGTAAAAACCCATTGTTCCAGCCAATGCGGCGCGCGCAATGGTGGGAAGTGACACAACGCTTGACGCAACCAGTGGATTAGGTGGGGGAAATGGTGTCCCCGTATTCAGTGTGAAGCGGGCCTTGCACTGCGACGCAACGTTTGACGCATCCAGTGCTGAACGTCATGACACATCGCCCTTGTTTTTGCATTGAGGCATAACGCGTGACGCACCCAGTGCCAGACGTCACGTCACGTCACGTTACGTCACGTCACGTTCTCCGTGTCTTCGCAGGGAGGCGCAGCGCGTGACGCATCCCGCGCGCCGCGGCCCCTGCAGCTTCGCTCGCGGCGGCGCGGCCGCCCCGCCTCCCGGGAGACGCGCCGCACGCAGCGACAAACGACGTCGAGACGCCGCAGCGGCCGTTACTAGACCGGAGCCCGGGACGAGAATTAAGGGAGAGGCGCGAGAGGAGGAGGACGCCCACAGCCGAGCCGAGCCGATCCGAGCCGAGCCGAACCGAACCGAACCGAGCCGAAACCGAGGCAACCGCTCCAGGAAGCTTCGTATCAGCTGGTGAAGGGGAGACAAAGGGAAAACAAAAGAAAACTGGCAGAACTTGAAGATCTGAAGCATTCCACGTGACTTCAGTGCCTGGAAACTGTCTTGTTTGGAAGAGTCAGTGGAGTCACTGTTGACAAGCTTTTCATGACTGCACTAAACAACAGAGACACAGAGCATCACCGAGACTGAGTTTCTGAGCGGATTTTCCAGTGACCCAAACATTTTCATAAAAGTCTGAAAAATTCAGATTTTTTCCCTTGTGAGAGACAGAGGAGAGTTCTGAATCGGCGCATCCAGTGCGACTCCGGAAAGGACGACGGACCTGTTGCCTGTAGCAGAAGGGAGGAGCAGGGTTCCACTCACCCGCCCGCCCAGATCAGCAGCAAAGGGAGAAGGGTTCCACCCACCCACCCGGCTTGGAGCAGAAAGAGGAGAGTTTCACCACACACACACACACACACACACACACAAAACACACATACGCACGTACGCCCACCCCGCCCAGATCAGCAGCAGAGAGAGCAGGAGGGGTACACCCACCCCAAGCCACCCACCCACCCACACAAACACACACACACACACCCACGCCCACCCGCCCACCGGATCATCCCGGATTAGGCTCCTACGGATTCCTCCCGGACTCTTCTCCGGATTTCCTTCCATCATCCAGACCCCGGACTCCCGCACCAGGTGAGTGAGTTGATCCATCTTTTCCACGGTGAGATACAGTCCTTTCAAATTGAGTTTCTTCCGCTGGCTGAGGGGGTTTTCACATTGGTGACGCGCAAACGTCTTTTTGACGTCGGCGTCAAAATTTCGCATTGAACCCAATGGTGGAATTTTTGATGTCAGCCCTGAAAACGACCGCGCGGTAAGCGGTTTTCACATTGGGTGACGTCGACTTCAACTTCAACTTTTTTGACGTCAACGTCAACTTTTCTTGACGACGTCAAAGAATGGTCTGGACCGTTTTTTGACGCTCAGCAATTGGGCGTCAGGTTAAATTTTGACGTCGATGTCAAAAGTGCCATTCAGACACATGAAGTTGAAGTTGACGTCACCCAATGTGAAAACCCTACAATATTGAGAGGAGTTTTGTGCAGGGGGAAGCCACTCCACACTGTCTCGCCAGGACTCTTTCACACTGGATGCACCCTGTGTCCCTCAAAACTGTCAACGCGCCCAGCCTTTCGTGGTAAAAATGCAGAACTGGGCTGGGTGCGTCGTGTGTGGCGTGCGGGAAAACGCGCCGGTTGGGGCTGGGACACAATTGTAATGGTGTCAGTGTGTGGTGCATAAGTTGAAACAATGCGCACCCCATTAGCGGCTTTCACGTTGGTGACGCGCGGTCATTTTTTGACGTCGGCGTCAAAATTTTACGTTGAACCCAATGGTGGAATATTTGACGTCAGCCCAGAAAACCACCGCGCGTCACCCAATGTGAAAACCCCGTTTGTCATGTCCTCTTGCAAGTGTGGTGTGTTCGCGCATGCGGTGTGAACCATGCAAGGCCATGCCTGGCGTGCTGCAAGAGAAGCAACGCGCATCACAGTGTGAATCAGACTTCAGGACTCCTTTCTTCACCACGCAGAAAGCAAAAGGCAGAGAGGGAGCAATGTCGTCGCGCAGTTCATTTCCCGCCCAAGTAGCGTCAGGGGAACCAGCCTCCAGTCTCCGCTGCAGCCAAGATTTAGAACCGAGTAAATTAGTTGGCGAACAGCCAAAGCACCGGTGATGATGCCACAGCTGGGGAAGGTTATTTTTGTGAAAAATAGGGAGTTTAGGCTGTGGTGAAGTGTTCACTTCGTGGCACGTGTCCTTCCTTCGACACGCACCATATTTGGCAGCGAACACAGGCAGCCAGACTTACACGAATGTAGATCCACAGCGCTGTGTTCTGGGTATAAAAAAATGGCAAAATTCACAAATGTAACTGGTTGCTGTGGCAACCACACCCCTTTTTGTTCCTCGACTTCTGAAACTCACGAGAGACTCACTTGGCCCACGGGGAGCTGTGAGATTAGGGTCAGGGTGGGGTGGGGAACCTGGTCCAAATTGGGGTCTCAATCATGGGTGCTCAAATTTAACTTGCTCGTGGTGATAATTAGGGAGAGCATGACTTTCTTCAGGGATTTTCACACAGATCTATGACGCAGCATCAAAAATTTGACGCGACGGCAGAAACGGACTGGACCGTTTTTTTGTTGCTCTCCATTGAGCGTCATGTTGAATTTGATGCCCGCGCGTCAAAATTTTTGACGGCAGCGTCAAAAATTCTGCCTGCGTGAAAATTCCCATTGTGGTCGGCGTGAAGACATCTTGGATTTCTGAACTGTGGAATTTTCTTGAGAATTTTCTCTTTGAGCTGGACGCAGGAAGGGCGTTAGGTGTTTTGGGCAAGATTGCTTTGCGTCTTTGTGTTTTGGGTTCAAAGCCACCAGGATACAGGTCAGTAGGCGCTGAATTGTCGTGTGCAAACAAGAGTGGGCCCTGGAAGTGTCAAAACCTAAATTCTGTTCATTCGTGTCGTGGAAATTCAATCAACTTCCCCCTCCCCCCAATCAAAAAGAAATATTAAAAAGTGGCGAGACATTGCAAACACGGTTCAAATTTGGGCGCAGGACCAAATTTTGAGTGTCTGGGTAAGGGGGGGGGTGGTTTCATGCCCCCTGGATTCACACCCTGGGCCCCTGGCTGGTGGCGGGGGTGGTTTCACCCCTGGGTCTGCCCCTGGGCCCCTGGCTGGTGGCGGGGGTGGTTTCACCCCTGGGTCTGCCCCTGGGCCCCTGG
>JAAUXT010000971.1_pt1 | contig 18161 bp, 17 predicted proteins | sample 7278171 | NCBI WGS metagenome assembly JAAUXT01 (sample SAMN14350112, study PRJNA611818) | marine sediment metagenome | isolation source: surface marine sediment (1.8m) | place: French Polynesia: Moorea | collected 2018-08
AACCCCAGTGGGTCAGGGTGGATCCTGGAACCCCAGTGGGTCAGGGTGGATCCTGGAACCCCAGTGGGTCAGGGTGGATCCTGGAACCCCAGTGGGTCAGGGTGGAGCCTGGAACCCCAGAGGGCCAGGGTGGATCCTGGGTCCAATTTTAAAACGTTTGAATCCTGATGTGTGTCCCTTTCAGCGTCCGCGTTTCGCCTTTTTCCTCGCACTTCGTTCCCTTGAAGAATTGTGCAAACGTTTTTGCGCAGTTGAAGTTTACGATGCAACCAACACGCGGCACTCTGAAGATTGATGCGAAGCCAATGAACCTTCCTGCGTCCCGCGACAGATTTATGTCGAAAAAAGCCTTTCAGATTTATGCAAGTCATTAGTTTTGCGAAGCGAGGCTCCCTGATTTCTGACGACAGTTGAAACCTTAATTATCGCCCGCAGCCAATTTATCTCTAATTAGTGCCGACTGTGTAAATTTTGTCTGTCAAATGAGAAGCTTCAAAAACTACAATTCGAAGCCGCAGGGGCGGATCTGGGCGCCTGGGGCGGGGCCGGGGGCGGGGGCGGGGCCGCAGGGCGGACTTGGAGACAGGGCCACAAGTCCTTGGAACCACTGGACAGCGGTCTGGGGGCCTTGGTTCCTGGCAGGTCCAGTGTCACGTGGCGCAGACCAAAGCTTCCCATCGGCCGTGCGATCCCACTTCGACGCGCAGCTGTTTGTGTGTTTCGTGCACACAATAGACCTACGCCCACGGAAGACCTGTGTGTGTTTCGGGCGTGACACACCCACAGTACAGACGCCCTGTGCAGCTTTTGTTTGCGGCTTGAAGTGCCCGTCCTTGCGAGTCTGCAAGATTATTGTGGACAAACGATACCGTAGAAACCGCCGATTCCATGGCAACAGAGGTGCCGCAAGGACGACTGTCGGTCTTTCCAATGACAATCAAGAAAAAGTCGTCCAGGCGAGGTCGTTCACACGACTCACTCACACACGCGCTCAGACCGCAGCCTCGATCGTGAGGGTTCGCAGTGCGGCACAGTCTCACTGCGCCACAGCGAGGGGCTCCGGGGGTTGGTCGAGCCACCACTCGGCATCAGGGATCTTCATGATGTGCACCGTTTTCCCTCGCACCATATGAAGAACTGAGACCTCAATGGTGAAAATTTGGCGTTTTGGAAAAGCGCGAAAAGAGCCGCGAAAAGAGCAAGCACATCCAGGGGTCGTGGCGCCGGGCGCTCTGCACGTGATTTCCCGCGTGAGTGACCTTGACCAGTTGTTGCCGAGGTGAACTGGGATGGAAACGACAGCGGGTGCAATTTCGCACGCCACACAAACGATGATTGCAGGTCATGGGGCCCAGCGCATTCAGCATGGAGGCCGTAAAGCGTGCTGGGACGGGCGGAGGAAGTGCGTTTTACGACATCCCAGGGTCGTTAGCACGAGAAGGAGTCGTGGCCGGAGAAAGCTGCGTTCCGCGAGGCGCGTCCGGCTCCGAGTCGCTGGGAAAGTCAATAAACGCTGCACAGGAGAAGTGTGGAGCGCGTCCAGTGTGAATCAGGCGGACGCCAGGCCCCGTCCTCCGCCGCCATCAAGAGGCCGGTAAAAGAGGCGGGGACCTCAATGTTCCAATAGGAACAATGTTCCCCTCAATGATCATTGTGCATCTTCCAGGGATCCTGGATTTGGTCGCACGAGTTCTGAGCCCCAGATTGCCTTTCGGATTTTCGCTCAGGGTGTTTTGGATATTCCTCGACTGCTCATGAGTGAGTGAGTGAGTGAGTGAGTGAAGATTTGCATTTTCCTGAGCTGCACATGAAGCGTCTGTGCAGGTGCATCGTGTAGACAGGGTGAAAACGGCCAGTCGCAGCGGAGGTGCAGTTTGCAATAAGAGTTCTGAGCCCCAGATTGCCCTTCGGATTTTCGCTCAGGGTGTTTTGGTTGTTCATCGACTGCTCATGAGTGAGTGATCATGGACGGAATCGTCGAGACGAAGTCAAGACGATCACATGATATGGAACGACTTCGAGTCCCTTCATCCATGTGCATGCAGAACGACCAAACAAGTGGACTTCTTGACACAGTTCGATCAGCTCCAGATAACGAGCTCTCTGACGCGTAACCTTGAACACGCACCCGGGCAGTGACACACACACCGCAGTGAAAGGAACGTTCATTGACCGCAGTGAGCCAATTAGCGTGAAGAGCGCGCGCAACGCAGGCTTCTCCACGTCAAATCGCGGACAATGACCCCCCTAGTGTTTTCTCAGATTTTCTCTGTGTCTGTGCTCTCTCTCTCTCTCTCTCTCTCTCTCTCTCTCTCTCTCTCTCTCTCTCTCTCTCTCTCTCTCTCTCTCTGTTTCTCTCTTCTTTCTGTCTATCTCTCTCTGTTCGTACGACACACTGATCAAAACAAAGACCACAAGAGTGATTTGGACTGAGACTTTTACCCGTGTAACACGTGTATCTTTACGCGCGTGCAAGGACAGAAAAGAGCGAACGATCCACGACTGCTGTGGTTCGGTGTGAAAAATGGCACAAAACTTTTCACACACACACACACACACACACACACACACAAAATTGGCCCCGAAAACAGGACCGGGTGTCTTTTCTCGTTCTGTTGCGGACATGGATCTCAGTGCACGAAATTACATTGCTGTCGGTCTCTCAGGCCTTTCCATGACAGCGATGCCGAGAGGGGAAACCTTTTCTGAGATGGCCATGACAAACCTGTGCACTTCGCCGAATGTCGATGTACAATGCGCTTTGACTGGACCAGACATTGCGCAACATATTCACATGCATAACAGGAAACATGCCAGACAAACCCCAGGGACGACTGAGCGTATCGACACGTGCCGCAGTGCAAGGCACACGCGCACAGTTGCCCATGTTCATCTTCATTTGGACAAGCCTCGTACGAGTACAAGTCTCTTCGGGAGTGACTTTTTGAATTGTCACTCTGAGTGACCTGTTATTGGCCCTTCAGGAATCTTCAATTGTTGCTCTGACTGGCCAGCTCTTCTGGAGTAGCATTCAATATTTTTTTAGAAATTCAATGTCACTCCTGAAGAGCTGGCTGGTTGGAGTGACAAGTTAAAATGTCACTTCCAAAGAGCCTTGTATGATACTCTCAAAGAGCCAATGTCACTCCCGAAGTACCAAGGACTCAAGACTCAACTGAGACAGAAACAGGCCGAGGCCCCTCTCCGTCCAGTCCATGCAGCACCCATTGACTTGTTCTGGTTGTGCATGGAATTCTCGCGACATGTCCTGTGTGAGCAAATGACGCCGCCGCATCTATTCATGTGCACATAGCTGCAACGAACACGTGGAGCGCCCGAAGCCAGCGACGCAGCGCCCGTGGAGCTGAGCAGGACGCCGCTCGGTCTGCGTCCTCATTACCAGTCCAGTCACGTGTCCAGGGGCCAATATTTCCGCGGGGCCAATTCCGCGCGTCGGTCGTGACCTGAGCGACGACGCGGCCGCGCACCGGGCGCCGGGCGCCGGGCAAGCGCTGTCTCCCTCCTGTGTCGTCCACGCCGCAGAAACGGCATGTCCAGCCTGCGCAGGGAGAAACAAGGGGTAGATCTACCAGGTGCCGACCCAGGCTGAGTCAAACGCCTGCAGCCTAATTTTGCATCGACAACTCGAAACTTGCACCGAGCTCAAATTTTTGGGACAAAAGGATCCTGAGCCCGCTGGATCTGCTCTTGGTTTGGAGAAGGTCCGGTGACAGACATGTTGCTGCGGGTCGCTGTTTCTGCAACAGACGGTCACGATCTTCCCGTGGGACGCATGGGACGCATTTCATGAGCTTCAACCAGAAGTACGTCCCCATCTCCTCAACTTCTCCTGCTGCTGCTGCTGCTGCTGCTTGTGCTGCTGCTGCTGCTGCTGCTGCTGCTGCTCCTCATCCTCCTGCTCCTCCTGCTCCTCCTGCTCCTCCTGCTCCTGCTCCTCCTCCTCCTCCCGATCCACCTCTTGCTTCTGCTCCTGCTGCATTGTCTGAGTGACGTGGGACTGGTGACCAGGCCCTGCTGCTCAGAGTGGCTGTGCAGTGAAGAAAGGACATGTTCAAGGAGAGTCCGTAAATTGGTGCACAGACCCCCGACTCCAAGGGAGGCTTGGTCTCAGCCCCTTCAAACTTGCACAAGGTAAAACACGACCCAGTTGTACCTGACAGGACCAAATCCAGGGCGCAGAATGCTTTCTGTGATCAGCGAGGCGATGAGGCCGCTCGGTCTGCCGCAGAAAGCACGAGCAATGAAGACTGAAGACATGAACATGGGACCCTGAAGCGCACTGCATAAACTGCTTGGTCTCACCAAAAGGTTTCGGTGTAACGTTGCCACATCACATCCGTTATCAGGTCCCGTTACACGATGATGCCCCTTCACGAGGACTGTCAGTTGAAGCAGCACAAGCAAAAGAGAAGGACTTTACACGAGGTGAAACTGTTGCGTGTGGAGCGGCGAGTGGTGCTCAGGTCAGGTCTGTCGGTTGTGATGCTGGGTGCCTCATGCCTGACATCTCTGTTCACCCATGTGCTGCGTCTCTGTTCACCTCGCTGGCTGGTGCGCGGCGCGACTCGTGGACTCGACAGGACACGACGCCAGGCTCACCCAGTGTGAAGCCCGCCCCCAGGTGCCGTCGCCTTGTTAGTCACTTGACACTCAGCGCGGCAGCCGAACACAGGGACATGTCAGGGGCTGTCAGCGGGCGTGAGGCGACGCAGGGTCCTCAGAGTCGTGGATCCAGGGCTGCAGGCAGTCGGGTCCGCACCCCTGGATCCCCAACAGAATTCACCACTTCCTTCTGGCTGTCAGACCCGCTGTGGTGTCGTTGATCCCTCGACCCAGTTGGACACGAATACTGTTCGGTTCCAGTCTCCACAGGATCTGCCAGCGGAACCGAAGGATGAGTGAGAGAGACTGCCTCCAGAGGATCCAGGGTTGCGGTCAGGAGAGAGCTGAACTGTTGTGTGCGGTTGGGGTCTCAGGTAGACCCGGCCTCACACTCACCACTGCTTGTGGCACCACAGTCAGTTGCAGTCTCAGCTCAGCCAGACTACCTTGGAGAAGTAAGACTCAAGTGCAAACTAGGCTAAGTTTATTCTCACTCCTCAGAAAGCTTCTTGCAGGGTCATTATATACTTGTGGCTTTTATCTGGTAGCACAAGGTGCTGGCCTGGTGTGCAGCTTCAGCTTTGTACAGCTCTGCTGAAGTGGCTTCACCAGGTACTCAGCGCCTTGCTCGAAAGCTGGAAAGCACGCGTGGGAAGAGCCAACTCTTCCACACGACAGAACTTGGACTCGACATTGGTCCCTTGGTGGCCAACATCTATCGACCACATCTGAAATGCACCCCATCCCAAAAACACTGATCTCGTGTTGAAAATGTAGCGTTGGGACAGCAGCCGAAGGACTCTGCAGTCAGAAGGAGCGGAGCGTCCGGCCGCTTCTTTTGATGAACGGCGCCTGGTGAGAGGCGCGCATTCATCTCTGTCAGAGGCAGAATGCCACGTGATTGGTTCATCTGTCAAACAACCTGACAACGACTCGGTTTCCCTTGGAAACCAACCGACCCGTGCTGGCACAAAACAGCGATCCCCACCGGACTTGGTGTTGAGTCATTCAATAGCGACATTGGTGCTTCGGACCCGCTGAGAGCGCTACACACGACTCGTAAACGGGGGAGCAAAGCGGCGTCAACTGCTGCCGCTTCGAGATGCGGCCCAACCTTCCCAGACTCTCCTCCAGAGCGCCTTGGCATGTGGTGTGTCTGTATCTTTGTGTTTGTGTGATGGCTCTACGTGTGTGTGTGTGTGTGTGTGTGTGTGTGTGTGTGTGTGTGTGTGTGTGTGTGTGTATGTATGTATGTATGTGTGTGTAACAGCACCACCACACCGAAGGTCCTTCCCACTCCCATGATCCGACCTTGAGACTTTTGATAATTTCTGTGCATGTTTCGGGCACGAACTCACAGTGGTATTTCCTTGTGTCTTTTCAGGTACGTGTTCCGGGTCCGTGGGGAGAGACTGGGTCGTCAAACCCAGCGGGTCACCGAGCTGCCACTGAAAGCGTTTTGTGTCTGCAGCGATGGGAAAAAATGACAACCGCGGCAGAATCGTAGGTGGCAGTGATGAGAGAGGTCTCACAAATGGTGCTTCTGAGCCGTTTCGAGGACTCTGCCCCCGGTTGAACCCGCCCCTGGTGTGATGTAGCCTCTGGTTACGTGAGGTGTGTGAGGTTCGCACTGACGCTTCCTTCTGAACACTGGTCGAACACGAGCACTTTGTTCACACTTCACACACGCACACGCTGCAAGCACTGCAGCCCAGTGTGGTTATGACAGGGCCCTGAGTGGTCAGCACGGGGGACTGGTCGCCATGCGTGGTTCTAAGGGTTGTCGCTTTGGTGTGCAGCTATCACGGCTTCACACAACGCCGACCAAGGCTTGGTCCCCAGCATTGCTTCAAATGCGTCTGTTTTTGTTGATACACGGACGTGTGGTCCGTTTGTGGTTCGAAGGCAAACAGCAGTCGTTGACTTGTAGAATCAAGAAAGCAACGTTTGTTGTTCCCAGCACGAAACAGGCTGGATGATGACCGCTCCTCGATTTGCACGCGTGGACCCGAGTCATGAGTGATGGATTGGGATCTGGATCGATGACTTCTGGTTTTCGTGCTGCATTCTGCCGGCACTTGACTCCATCAGAATGTGAAGCAAAGGGCAACAGTCTCCGCCGTCTGGTTTACGCTGGATACGTCACGTGCAGCTCCCGCTGGAGTCAACGATCGTCGTGTGGCGTCCTGGAGGCGACGAGGCTTCACGCGCTGTACTCCGTCCGGGTCCCCAGCTCTGTGCACGTTTGGGCCACACGCAAACCGACGCGACGTCGGTGGTGTCCTTCGGGGGGACGCGACGTTTGCAGAATCCAGCGCGAAACCAGAGCACGGGCACAACGCAAGACGTTTATCGCGTCTACGTGAAGCAAGGCGCACCCGGCGTGCACGTAACACGTGAGGCGAGACGCTCTTGACGTGCACGTCACGCGAGACACGTCTGGCGTACTGCAGCGCAGGATGCATCCGGCGTGTGCACATTGCGACACGCGTCCGGCGTGCGCGGCGTCCGCGTCACCTTGAGCAGCTGGTTCTTCCTGTTGCTCTGCGTGACGAACGGCCTCAACTCACTGAGCAGCACCGCTGATCAATAACCAATAATCAATCGCAATTACCAGCCCAGCCCTGCTAATCTGTGTGTTTAGCTCAACATGCAATTTGTCCGCGTCAATAGCCACTTGGCATGAAAAAGTACACAGACGTGATTCAGTCTGTTTCACACTGCATGCGTCACGCGTTGTGCTTGTTTGCGCTGTGTCATCGCTGTCCACGCAGCACCACCTGATGTGTGTAGAAACATGGCGTGTGAAGAGTCCGGTGGGTCCAACGGGCAGGGTCCGGGCGTCCCCGCGCCTGCAAGAGCAAGCACCAAGCTGGTTTTGAACAATGTAGTCTCAGACTCTGCTTGAGTCCGAGGTCAGCACCCTCCGCAGCCCCTCTCCCAGACCCACTGGAATCCAGGATCCCTTCCCACTTTCTCTTTGATCTTTCTGCTGAATACTTCGCCTTTTCAGCCATTTGCAGAAGCGTGTTTGTGTTTCGTGAATAATTTAGCTTCAAGAAAAGGCGTTTCATGCCTTTGACACAAATCGGGTGAAACTGAAGTTTGTAGGGTTCCGAGAGTCCTCGGGTCCCGAGGCCCCGCGAATCTGGGGCCCAGAACGATTGACAGCGCTCGAGCAGATTCGTCAAACAGACGACGGAAACTGTGGGCTGCGCCTGCGCCTTGAGAGTGGGTGTGAGTGTGTTATTGATCGGCCATTGATAAATCATCAGAATCCAATCAGTGTAAACACATTTAATCCGGCGTGCCGACATCTGCAGAACACAGCGCGGCTCCCGCCGTCACAGCGCACTCTCAGAACGCGCCGTCTCCGCATCGCTCCCGCATCTCAATCCGCTCTCACTCTGTCATCCACGCACATGTGTTCTCTCTCTCTGTCTCTCTCTCTCTCTCTCTCTCTCTCTCTCTCTCTCTCTCTCTCTCTCTCTCCTTCATTCTGTCTCTGGAACACACACTGCTCTCTCTCTCTCTCTCTCTCTCTCTCTCTCTCTCTTTGTATGTCCGTGAGACACATCCCTTGTCTCCCCAACCTCCCTCCGTGCTGTTTGCATTGAATGCTTCTGATCGTCTTTGTCACCTCTCGATTCAGGTCAAACTCAAGCTGAACCCCATTTTCTTCGATCCTGCTGAATTCAACACCCTGTACAGTACACATTGAGAAGTTGCTGGACACATCGAAACGTCGTCGTTCTGAGCGGAACAGTCACGTGTCCCGACAACCCCCTTGATTAGGACAGACCCAGGGGAACTGTTGTGGAGAGGGATCCAAGGTTTTGTTGGTGGGGAAAATTCACAGGCATCTACGGGCCCATGGCGCAGGTTTTCCCTTCTCTGCGAAAATGTTCAAGCTCGGGAGGCCTGAAACGATCGGCTGTGTTGAGAGTGCGCGGCTACGACGCACGTCTGCATCGATTCCGGAGCGGGCAAAATGCTTCCGAGTAGCTGCGCGATTTACAGTTTCCAATCCCTGTGCAGAACCGGGGGAGGGAAGAGAAGGGCCTCCACAGGTTTGGAATTCGCATGTTGAAAGTTGGAATTCAGAACGGAGTCACACGCAGTTCTGGCCCCATCCAGGACGGAATTTTCTGCAAACTTGACAATGATGAAGAGATGAAAACTTGTCATGTCTTGTCTGTGACACTGTCTGGTGAAAGAAAACTCAAGAAAACCCTCGCACCAACACACTTCTGACGAAGAGCTCTCCTCAAAACAGTGACAAGACTCAAGTCTTCGCTCTTCACCAGACAACCCGGGCAAGTCCACGAGCCCGGATGTCAAGGACAACACGAGTGATCTTGAAGTGGATCTGCAATTACTTTCTGTGCCCATGTCAATAGCGTTAATGGGATTCGGAGCGGACTCCGCTGCGCGTTCCCGGCTCGGCGCACACGTCCGCGGCGCGACTCGTCCCGGGCTTCGCGGCGGACCCGGCCCGACAGGCGGGGGCGCTTCTGTCGGGGGCAGCCGCGCCGTCCTTGCCGCACAAGACGCAACACCTGGGACAGGATCACTGGTTACCTGAAGAGTCAAGCCCATTTTTTTGCAGTCCAAATTCTTGCCGTTTGACACACAGAGAAGCAAAATGATGGTCGTGTTCCCTTTATGTTCGCGACGGCCATAGCCCTTGGGTCCTTTTCAGGATCCGGCCCTGAGGGAAGGGACTTCGTGTGGAATGTTGTGGTGTTGACAAAGCCTGGCTGTGTGTTCCTGACATGAACACGTCTGAATCTCGTTGCCCCAGTTTCTTGGCTGCCAGACTCTAATTGGCGTGTTGGTCAAGGACAAATGTTCACTCTGGCGCTGGATGGGTCCGATTATTTGATCTGCGCGGCCCGGCCGCCCGGGGAGTCGACAGGTCTGTGTTCAACCGGGAAGCGCTGAAGTTGGAGGGGGCAAGGCATCCACCTCAGGATGGCAGATTCCGGCCCCCTCGTCGGATTCGTGGTCCTCTTATCGAAACAAACACTGCTGCTACCTCTGGCGGTTCCAGGAAGCAGGCACCCTGACCCTTCTGAAAAGTAATAGTCGAATTTGGCGCCCTTTTGCTCAGAGTGTTTGCTGTTCTCTATCGGCGTTCAGTCCCCCAAGGATCGGACGCGCCCACCACTCCCCACTGCCCCGATCCCAGAGCTTTGTGAGTACACCACCTCAAGGCTGTGAGGACGGCGCTGCAGGGCCCGGAGTCCCACAGCCACACTGCCCGGCGCACGGGTAATGCAATAGGAAGGAGAGCGAGGCAAATCGCATTAGGCTGACAGAGACGGACTCGTGTCACGCCCATTGCCTGCGGCGGGGGATAGGGCGCTGCGCTCGCTGCCTACGTCTGCGTCTGCGCTCCAGCAGATCCAGGGGGCCGAGGGCCCGCCGCCCCTCAGCCAACAACCAACAATGAATTCTGCATTGCTTTACATTACCTTTTCCAGATGATCCAGGCGACCTCACGTGGAATGAAACGACGAGACACGGTTTGTCCAGATTGAAATGACCAGACAGCCGTGTCTCTCAGTTTCAGGTCCAACCGGAAATAACCAGACTTTCCCGCTCCCTTGGGGTTCTTGGGTTCTTGACGAGTGTCTGGTCATTTGAATTGAATCTAAACTGACCAGATACCCTGGCTCCTGGTTTAGGGTACCTACTCAGGTCATTTCAACACGTCCTATTTGTTGAAAGCCGACCCAAGGAGATTCGTTGCTTCCGTTGTTTCTTCAAACCACAACTCATTTGTTCATCTCAGGTGTTTCATCACTGTCTTTCACTTTCGTCAACATTCCGTTGCAATTTTCTTGTGAACGTTTCCTCCCCTCCCTGATCTGTGTCGCCGAAACACTGCATGTTGTCCTTGATTCCGGCTCCACAGCTGAGCGAGGCGTCTGTGCGTCTGGCATGGAACTCAACGCTTCAAACTCTCAGGCTTCTCCAGGCTTCTCTATGCATCGAAAAACTTCATCAGAACCAGTAACGGGTCTTCTGGCTTCCTGCACAACATGTTGACGGCGGCGGCTGTGGTCGGTTCTCGTCGGGAAGGACAGGCCTCTGGGGGAGCGGCGGTGCTGGAACCCGATTCGAGCGAATCTGAGGACGGTGTCACTTGGGAGGCGTCGAGACCAGAATGCAAACTTTTCTAGCATTTGATTGGGTTTCAGATTCAAGGATGTCGCCCATTCTGTTTCCGCAAGCAACACCTGCTCGGTTCATTGAATGATTCGGAGACTCGAAACACGGGCCAAGGTTCGGACACCGCGGTTGATAATGGAGACCCCTGAGACTCGTTCTTTGAATCTGAACAGCTGATAAACAACAAAATGACCTTGTGGGTGCATCGTGGGTGCACCGAGGTCACAAGTTCACTGAAGTTCAAGGTCACGCGGTCAATGACACAGGGGTGCCAAGGCCACTGACAATCCAAGATCGCAGAACTTCCTTTGTCACTGGCATCCTGAAGTTACTGTCGTTCCAAGGTCCCTGAAATCCCAAGGTCACTGAGATCTCCAGGCCACAAAGGTCCCAATATCATTGTCTGTAGACCACACTTGTACCTCAGCCTGCAGGAAGACGGACAACGACCACGACCATGTTGCTGTGGAGATGGAGACTGTCCCCCCTGAGCCATCAGTGGACGATCCGAGCCGCCCAGAGCCCATGGATGTTTACGACGCCCGCTGCACGTCACGTGTGTCCATCACTGACCCGTTGCGTGTCCCACTTTATCTTCCGCACAGATAATCCTCCTCAGCGGGTCGCACAGGACACACGGGGGCAGAGTTCTGCTCAACTCCGTGCAACGTGAGGATCGGAACAGGGGTCTCCGGAATGCGTGCACTTTCTCCTTTCTATTTTCGTCTTTTCGCTCTGTCTCCTCTGTTCTTCGCTCCTTCTTCCCCTAGCTCTCTCCAACTCTTTGATCTTTTCCTCTCTCCCTCTCTCTCCGTCTCTCTCACTTTCCTTTCCTCCCCTCTCATCTCTCTCTTTTCTCACTCCTCTCTCTCATTTCTCTCACCTCACTCTTTCTCTGCCCCCTTTGCCCTGCCTCAGGGAGGACAAACCGAGTTGTGCGAGGAGGTCACGCAGTTCAGCTCGCATCAGCTGTGTGCATACTGACCCAGAGTCACGCTCTGTACGTTCTGACCCCTCTGGACCGGGGGCAAAAACGGCGTCCACTGCACGCTTTGGGCCCCGCGCTTTTGCACAGTGGTTCCGGCGGCGGGTCCGGTATTGGCGCTGCCGTGTCGAGGATTGATGGGCCCCGTGTACATCAAGGGACCTCGCCTCGCAGCGCCCACTGCAGAACCCCCGACTCACTTACAGCAGCATTCGATTACAAACAGCGAGGTCGATGCCCCCGCGTTTTATTGGTTACGGGCGCGGCTCTGAGATGGCAGGGCGGATCCGAGGCGGATCCAGAGGCAGATCCACTGGGCGAGTCCCTCCACGTGGATCCACGAGAGGAGACCCTGAAAGCCAAATTTTGTGTCATAAGGACTTCTTGTCTGAAGAGTCCGCACATTTGGAGCGCCCTTCCTCGGGCGTCGTGCCCTGAAATCCTGCCGCGTTCACGACGGCTCCGGTGGGTGGAGGATCAGGTGGAGGCGGACGGTCCCGAGTGGAACCCGATTCCGCAAGTGGAATATGTCCTCAACAGTGACGTGAAAAGACAGTTCTCAGTGTAAAAACAAGAAGGTGCAACTGGTGCGGTGCTTTTAGCCTTTGCTTTGAAATGTGCGCCGCTTCAGCGAGAAAGGTAGCAACACGAAACGCATGAAGATTTAGCTGAGGAGAACGACAAATCGGGAGAATGGCCTGCCAGCCCTTGTGAGGGAATGAGCTCAAAGCTTCGTGGTCCTGGACCCTGGACCCTGGACCCTGGACCCTGGACCCTGGACCCTGGACCCTGGACCCTGGACCCTGCATCCGCCCCACAACTCGGGGCTCGGAGCCTGTCAGCGCGGAGCACTTCGTTTCTCCGGCCGCATTCGGGTGAAGCGGGCGGAACTAACCGCATTGAGGCTCTTTGTGCGGGTCGAGCCGGGGCTGCGCGGAGCGGGTCACACTGCGAGCGTCGAGCGTTGCGATTCGCCTGTGACGATACAACCGGCTGAACCCGGGGAGACGAACCCGTTTTCTTGTCCCTCCTCGACGCACATAGTTTGTGAGTCGTGCTGGAGTGAACAGCAGGAGCAAATCTCACATGCACTGACAAACACCACAAACCCTGGTTCTTTTACAGCTTCGAGCATCAAATGTTCTCATTGTCACACAAAATTGTCAGCGCTGGGATTGACGGCTGTGGAACTGGACCTGCTGAGGCAGGGTGTGGAACTGGACCTGCTGAGGCAGGGTGTGGGACAGGACCTGCTGAGGCAGGGTGCGGGACAGGACCTGCTGAGGCAGGGTGTGGGACAGGACCTGCTGAGGCAGTGTGTGGAAATGGACCTGCTGAGGCAGGGTGTGGAACTGGACCTGCTGAGGCAGGGTGTGGGACTGTCCCAGACCTGAGCACTGAGGCAGGGTGTGGAACTGGACCTGAGCACTGAGGCAGAGTGTGGAACTGGACCTGCTGAGGCAGGGTGTGGGACAGGACCTGCTGAGGCAGGTGTGGGATAGGACCTGGAGCTGAGGCAGGGTGTGGAACTTGTGGAATCCAACTTCCCTGACCAGACTCCGGCTCCGGTCAGGCACAGGTTTTGGGCTGCAATAAAGATTCACGAAAAACACTCACAAAGCTTTTTCCAAAGATTTATGTTTGTTGCTTTCCAAACGGTGAGTCGTGACAAGCTCAACCGAAACAAGACAAAAATTGCAAAGCACCGACAAAAAGTGCTTTGGCAGCAGAGCGTCTTGAGACCAAGACTGATGAGAACTTTGCTTTTGAAGAAAATGAGCTTTCATTTGCAGAAGCAGCAAATTTTGTAGAATTGCTTTTAAACAGTGGCAGATGCGGAGGCTGATTGATGCCCTCTGGGCTTCAGGCGGGGAGCACGAGTTGTCTGAGGCTTCCAGCCGCAGCAGGCGCGGAACCAACCAAGGGGACTGCGGATCCGGGGACAGATCGGAGGGGCGGCAACCAGGGGTGACCTGCAGGACCTGGTCGCAGGGATTGACTCGGGCCTGGTCCCGCGGGAATTGATACTTGGGAAACGCAATCATTTGTTTTGCCCTGATTGTGCCAAATTAGGTCGGTGATATCCACAAATTCCGGACGTGTAGGTGGGGCTCAGTGGCCCAACCCTTGGATCCTCAGGAAAACGATTTCAAACGCAGGAAGGTCACAACAGGGATCACAAAAACCAATAAGCGTTGGTCATCACAACCTTTCAAGTCTTCTGCTGGTATCAATTTACCAAGTTGAAAAGCCGAATCCGTGCCATGGAAGCAAGCGAGTGGGCGGGTGAGTGGGAACGTGTAGCAACGGGAGGTGAGCTGAGCACTGGGTTGTTGGGTGCGAGGCGCGTGGGTCGCACGGGGTCAGTGGACGTGTCCCACGCCCTCGCGCCTCGGACACAGATCTGCGGCCGTCCCGTGCACTCAGCCCAGACGTTGTCTGCTGAAACTGACCTCGTTACGTCACGCAATGCGAACTGCGCTGGATGTGTGTGTGTGTGTGTGTGTGTGTGTGTGTGTGTGTGTGAGGCGACTCGCTGCAACGTTCGGGTTGAGCTTCCTTCTGCCCTCAGGAAGACGGAACGGGACGTCTCTGGACTGTTGAGCACGGTCAGTGGGGAGGTTCAGCTGTCCACAGGGACGCATCTGGAGCTGTTCCGGCCCTGCACGGTTCCACCTTGAGATAGACTACTCGTTGATACTGACCTTGACATCAAAAAGACTCGCCCTTGAGAAGCTTTGACTGAAAACCAAGGTCACCGTTTGACAAAGTTGAGTGCTTGACAATCGAGACGCCTTCTGATGGTTGGAATGTCCTCTGCCCAGAGATTCCCCCAGGTGAATCACGCTTCCCCAGCAGCACAGACACCACAAACACCACGCAGTGACATGTGCAGCCGATTCCCCCGTGTCGTCCGACGAGGCCTTTAGCTGTGACACGACGTCGTTGCCAGCAGGACGCCGTGTATTTTCCGCACCGGTTCCCTCCCACTTGTCGCCCCGGTGTAGGAGGCTCCTCTCTCCCTCTCCGAGACACGACCATAAATCACTTAACGCGCACTGTAGTAATTAATGCTCGTGATTACTCCCGCCATGTGTGAAATTAATAATCCCACAGCCGGGCCGCTGCGCACTGGGTTGAACATCCTGCTCTGTCGGCTTTACTCCCGTCAGGGGAGGGGACGGGACGGGACGTTCGGGTGGGAGGGTGAAGAGAGGGAGAGAGACAGGGCACAGAGAGACCGATGGAAGGACAGAAGGACAGGAACAGGGAGAAGGAAAGTGTGGAGGGAGAAATAAATGCAGAGAGTGCATTCAGCAGAAGAGTTGCAGAGGAGGCAGAATGGGAATGGAAGAACAGTGCGGAGAAGAAAGGCTGGGAGAGAACACAGATGGAAGAGACGGAGGGAGACAGACAGACAGACAGACAGACAGACAGACAGACAGACAGACAGGCAGACAGACAGACAGACAGACAGACAGACAGACAGATAGACAGACAGACAGACAGACAGACAGACAGACAGACAGACAGACAGACAGACAGACAGACAGACAGACAGACAGACATGGTCCAGGGGCTTGGACAGAGGGTGTGCCAAAACCCTTTCGCTGCTGCTGCTTTTATTTAGGGACATAATATTTTGGAACTCGCAACGGTAGAGCGTAGATTTCAGGCTCTGCGTAATCGCACAACTTGTGCATGTGTGCTGACGCCAAACAGACACGCTACCAAAGTGCCCAAATCCAGATCCTGTTTCAGCATGCAGCAGACCCATAAACCTGTGCGTCTTTGGCCCCGTCCCACAAACAACCCGAGTCGACTTTGTCATTGGCTTGCAGTAAGCCCATTGGGTCGGCTCCTGCCCCGGGACGCGTCTCTCAGCGAGATGTCGAGCAGGGCCAGACACACGGGAGGACCCGACCAGCAAAGAGAGAAGACAATCTGAAGCCGAACAAAAGTTTTTGTTGGCGGGGGGGGAGAGAATTCCCCGTGTTCGTTGTTTTCAAAATTGGGTCGCCCTCTGCTGAAGTCGTCGCCGTGAAACTGAATCCTGACTCAGCCCTTGGTACAGATTCCTCCAAAAAAGCGCACGGGGCAGGCAGTTGGAAAACGCGCGGTAACAGGCGCGTCTTGGGCGAACACTCGAGTGGAAAACTGGCTGCGCGCCCACCCACCACTGGGTGCGTCACACGTGACGTCCCTTTCATTGCGTACGACGTCGCTGGTGACGCAGCCCCGTTCTACGAGGAGTATCTCGGGGCACATCCAGTGCGATCGTGACGACGCAGCCACTCGAAAGACTTGTTCTGGGGCACAGCGCTTCACGTATTCAGGCTGCAAGAAGCTTGATGGGTGAACACTCGCGTGGAATAAAAGGTTTAGGGCCGGTGGATGGGACTTTAATGCACAGGCATTGTTGGCGCGACAGTGATGTATCCCGGCTCAAGTTGCAGCGGCTCGGAGAACCCGGAGCCGGGCTGCACCGCCTCGGGGCCCCCGCTCCCCGCCGCGCCCCGTTCACGCTGCGCGCTGCGTCACGGCGCTGCGTTTCTGCTGACGTCACAACCAACAACACGGCGTCAGTCAGTCACTCGCCAAGGGACGCAACGCACCACGCATCTGATGTGCACGACGGAGAACGCAGTGAGCTGCGCCGCGGGGACGCGACGTGGAGCGAACTCAGCGCGGAGCGGGCCTGGCGGACGCCGTGCGCGCCAAATCGGATTCGGGTCTTGATTTCGTGGGGGATTGAGTTTGGAGGAATTTGGACATTTGTCGAGCGAGAAGCTCGGATTGAACCCGGTGAGCTGCGCCGCGGAGCTTCGCTCGGCGCGAGCCGATTGAGTTACAGCGGCCCGAGACGCTACGTGCGCCGAGGCTCGAGAAGCCGAGCGTCGGATCAGTCGAGATCCAAATGAGCAGGAGTTTGAACTGAGTGAGTTCGCATTCAGAGATCACGTGTCATTTGCCTTTGTCTCAAAAACTGGTCCCAACTTCAGAAATTTGGACAACCCGTTTGTGTGCACTTGGTCTTTTCTTGATGAATCTGTGCCTCCAATGTGTGCGCCACGCTGGTTGTGTTGTGCTCAACGGTGAGTTTTGGCAATCACCGGGTTTCGTTCCGTACGGTAGCCGATTTGCGAGATCGGAATCCAAATAGAGAGAAAGGTCTTCTTTGGCTGTTTGTCATTGGCTCACACTGGAATTGATTCTTTGTGTCACCGATCCGGCGATCAGTTGTGTTACAGAAGGCCGGGGACCAGGTGAACCTGCCAAAACTCGCCACTTGATGTCGCTCGCGTGGAACCCGTTCTCCAGTGTCTGTACCTCGTCCTCACTGCGCGCCTTCCATGCAGAAGTCGCAGCCAGAACGCGCGCGTCGCTTTCTACGACGTCTCAGTGATCACAAAACATGTCGTACGAGTATGGGCTCACATCGATGCAGAACAATCATGACTTTGTGGACAGATCTGTCCGTCCTGCAGTGCGTCAACCTTGGTCCGAACCGACTGAGGGCGGGATGCCGCGGGCTCGCGTCGTGCATTCCCAGAAGCCTGTTTCACACTGGATGCGTCATGGTTGGCGCCCCTGTTATGGTGCGTCGCTCAGTGCAGCCCGTCCGTCCTCGCGGTGTGCCCCGCCCTGAGCCCCGCCCTGAGCCCCGCCCTGAGCCCCGCCCTGAGCTGTCACCGCGCTCTCGGGAGACGAGCCCGACGTGAAGCCCGTGACGTGAAACCTGCGTGACACACACCAAACGAGAAGTCAATGAGCGTTCATTGGTGGAGACGATGCTGGCAACGCGTCGCTCATTGATTTGCGTGACGCGCGCCGTGTGAAGCGCCTCAGATGGGGAGATGCGGCTGCATGTTGTTTCCGTCTATTTCCGTCCCGCGCTGGAGCAGGACCCGGAGCGACGCATCGAAATGAGCCGCGCGCCTCACGGCCTCAGCGCCGTCCTCTCAGAGGCTTCACAGTCCCAGCGCCGTCCTCTCAGAGGCTCCACAGCCCCAGCACCGTCCTCTCACAGGCTCCACAGCCCCAGCGCCGTCCTCTCAGAGGCCTCACGGACCCAGCGCCGTCCTCTCAGAGGCCTCACGGCCTCAGCGCCGTCCTCTCAGAGGCTCCACAGCCCCAGCGCTGTCCTCTCAGAGGCCTCACAGCCCCAGCGCTGTCCTCTCAGAGGCCTCACAGCCCCAGTGCTGTCCTCTCAGAGGCTCCACAGTCCCAGCGCCGTCCTCTCAGAGGCTCCACGGCCCCAGCGCCGTCCTCTCAGAGGCAGATCGGACGCGGGTCGGGGCGGGCAGGGGCGTGTGTGGGGGTGGTGGTGGCGGTGGGGGGCGGCTCGGGCGCAGGGCGGGGGGGGGGGGGGGGG
>JAAUXT010023293.1_pt1 | contig 18161 bp, 17 predicted proteins | sample 7278171 | NCBI WGS metagenome assembly JAAUXT01 (sample SAMN14350112, study PRJNA611818) | marine sediment metagenome | isolation source: surface marine sediment (1.8m) | place: French Polynesia: Moorea | collected 2018-08
ATTGATGAACAAGGAAGAATTGATGACATGACTGACGCCGCAAGGGACTTCGCACTGCAGTTGCCTTGAGCACTGCTTCTTGTTGTTTGTTGAATGGAGTCAACAGGAGCCGAAGACCTCAAGCTTCTGGATGCGTCCGCTGAGCCTCTGGGAAATACATTCTCTTTGACAAGGGATTTTGGCTGCACACTGACAATTACTGCCCAGCCATGATCCTTTTCGCAAAAGGATTACGTTGCGAACTTCACGACTGTCTCTGCTTTGGCCCAAGGCAGATTTCCCTGACCTTGATCCATTGGAGAGAAGATCCAGAATTTAATCACGGAAGCTGAATTCACCGGGTGATTTGAAAGCAAGAAAAAGGAACAGACTTGCCACGTATGAGAAATGGTCGAAAAGCTTCAGTCTTCCTTTGCAGGGTATGTGGATGGTTGGCCTCTTCGTTGAAGTTGACCCGGTGGAAAAGCTACACAACGGTCAAACTGGGCTGTTCAAAGGAGGAGGATTCTATTCGCTGGGCGTTCAGACCCTGGCGTGTGTCTGCATCATCGCGTGGGCAGGAGCAATATCATTTCTCCAACTATTTGTGAGTAACATTTGCAAAATGAACCCAGTTGAGATCAAAATACGCAAAGAATTTTCCAGTTTTCCTGTCCGTTCCTGGTCCATTTGGAAAGAATGGACGCAAACAAGTTCGTTGACTTTTTGCACCACTGGACTTGGGGACAATCTCTTCCTCCAAACAGCACACACACCAATTTGAGTCCGCTCGGCAAAACTCAACCAAAACCACTGATCAGGGACCGACTTCAGTGACTGCTTTCTCTTCACAGATAATCGACAAAACGATTGGTCTGCGTCTGTCTGAGTACGACGAATTGATCGGGTCGGACTTCATCGAACACAAAATCGCGCAGCATCTCGAACTGGCGCTGCCGCCCGAAATCAAGGTTCACTCGAGCAACAACAACCTGCAACCGGAGAACGGCGTCATGGCGTCTCCCAACTCGGTCCGCAAGAGAAGGTCCAGCTTCGGCTTCAGAACGAACGTTATTGAGAACGAGATTCCGCAGCAGAGGAGAGTGAAGAGCAGGTCTGCCTACGGCATGCGCTCTGAGGTGGGCAAGTCCAACATGAGCATCTCCACCGTGACCTCTCTGTCAGACATAAACCCGGTATGACAACCCGTGTACAACACTCGGCTTTGAAAATATTGCAATGGCTTTATCTTTGTGGACAACGAAAAGAAGCACGTGAATTTGATGTTTTCGAACCCGTCAACTGTGAACGCGGTCGAGCGACAGGTTGATTTCGGGATTTTGGAATCCTATGAAAACCCTGCAGATGTCAGAATTTGTAATCACAAGCGACGAGACCGTCTTGTAATTTCATTGCAATGGAACTGCGGAACTCCGCCGTCGGTTCAAATCAACACGTTCTGACTCCATGCAGGGTGAATTCAAGACAGGGTCAGGAGAGGCCTCACCCCAACGAGGAGAATCAACTTTTGAAATATGTGTAAAGGAAACGACACTTTCGGCACAAATTTGGTGTGTGTGTGTGTGTGTGTGTGTGTGTGTGTGTGTGTGTGTGCTCTGTATGTGTGTGCTGTGTGTGCTGTGCTGTGCTGTGCTGTGTCTGTGTGTGTGTGTGTGTGTGTGTGTGTGTGTGTGTGTGTGTGTGTGTTGGGAGGGGGCCTCAAGGTTCCCTCGGATTTACCCCTGTGGCGTTGACACAAATTCAAAAAACGAGTCGTTTCGGTTCCGTCTTGCTTCGCACTCTCGGTTGCTTTTTCCGAAGTCCAGCGGCAAAAGGTGTATAATTTGTCTGTTGTGTGAAGCAGAAAGTCGTTCCCATGTGATTGTAGCCAAAATGTTATGTGAAGCTGTCATGACGTGCGACCATCTTACTGTCCAGTGCTTTGACTCTGGTTTCCTGTGACAACTTGGGTGTTGTTCGACCTCATGCAAAGTGTGTACTCATGACGCTTGCAAGGATTCATCTGTCTGTCCTTCTTTGAGTTTGCGGTCCGGACTACCAGAGCACTGAATCTGCGCGAGAGTGGCATGTTTATGAGTTCCTCCACTTTGTCCTGCATACATACACCAAGACAAAGAAGTGAAGGATAACCACCGCCACGCTTCACAATGTTCTACCTTCTTTTGATTCCGAACCAAACTTTGCTACGCTCAGACGAACTCACCGTGCGAAAACTTGAAGACGAGTTTGTCCTTTCTGCACACTTTGTGAATCTTGTCCGAAAGAACCAAGGTCAAGCAGGTGCTGTGAGAAAGAGAGCAATCAAGGGACATGCTTCAGACCTTGGAGTGTTGAAGGATCAAGGTTTGCGTCAAAGCGGCGTTCTTCCTCAGTTCCTGTGTATTGGGCTGGTGTCACCTCCAGGAAAGCAAGCCACCTCTCAAGGGAAAGGGGGCGGCAAGAGGTTGGCCCAGAAAGGCAACGTACTCTTTGTCTACTTTCTTTTCTTGGATTGATCACACGTTTCAGCACGCTTCCGCTGCCTCATTTGCTGTCTACGGTTGGATGTTTGCAGGTTCTAAAAGGCAAAAGAATGCAACTCAATGTGAAGCTTTCCTGTACAGCACAAACTAAACACAACCAATTTTTTCTTGTTTAGCAGAACTTTGTCAACATCTGATGTGATTCAGGTGGCAAGTCACATCACGACAAATAAACAAGTGTAAGACCTGGGTTGATTTCAAACATCCAAATCATTTGCACATTTTGCCCATTCAAGGAAACGGTTCTCCAGATTTGGCCGCGAACACAAGCTGCTGCAAATCGAAAAAAAGAATCGTTTTGATTCTTCTCACCCTGCCAAACTGCATTGGTCTGAGGAAAACTCAGGGAGATACAGACCCAAATTTTTCAAGAATGTAAAGTTTCCTTTCACAAGTGTCTCCACTGACATCGCCTGTTCCTAATCTTTACTATGCCTCGACGCAGGTCGCAGAACAATCATGTCACAAGTGTCCTTCAGTGCCTTTCTTTGTTCGCCTGATTTTCGTCTTTGTTTGTACGGACACCCGAGTACGATTCTGGATTGCCCTGAAAAGGCGTCCAAGCATCTGGTGATACCGGATTATCATTGGGGTGGAGGCAATGCCAGTTTGGGTCAGCCAGTCCCCACCTGGAATGTGTCGTGATATCACATTCGTGATATCACAAACGCTCTGTCTTGAGTTCTCAGTGAGACTGACCTGAAAAGCGGGAATCTCCCTGTTTATTGATATATAGTATGCCCTCTAGTGGTGGTTAGTATAACAGTTGTACATCACACCACACTCCTCCCCAACCAGCCTTACCAGCTATTTAATATATTTATAATTTTTCATAAAAAAACCCAAAAATTATAAACATACAAGGTTATCCATTTTTCTGTGGTTTTGGCTGGCCTTTGGGCTGGCCTTCCTCCCTCCCTATAGGGTGGGAACCACGTGATCAGTTGGTGATAAAAAAAATGGATGTGACAGAGAGATCTCTCTTGAGTTTCTTTCAACAGCAAATTGTCAGAAAGTTTATTGAAGGGGTCTGCTTGTCAGGAATTGGCCCCAACACACCCAGAGTTGGTGAAGATCGTGGTTTAGTACTTCAATTTGGGGCTGGACCCCCCATCATGCCTTTGAGGCATTGTTTCATCAGCTGGTGACCACGATTCAGGTGAGTGTTCATGGTTTTCCAGTCAGCCATAATGGGGTGAATATACATGCACTGAACAGAACCAACACACCCAAAACACACACACACACACACACACACACACACACACACACCACTCACGTGCCACACACACACACATTCCTCTTGGTGTTTTCCTGGGAAGGAGGTGTGTGTATGTTGGCTGAATGGTTTGGTTTTTTGTGTGCCTGCATGTCTTTTGCGTGTTCCATGGTGGTGCACGTGTGCAAATCCAGTCCTTTTATCGACTGGCATTGAGTGCGCGTGTTCAACACAGTGTGTGTGCACGCCTGTGTGTGTGTGTGTGTGTGTGTGTGTGTGTGTGTGTGTGTAGGATCTAGCATGCAGATCAAAGCGACAAAAAAGCCTGACAATGGGGCAGCACTCCAAGCTGGCGGTATCCATCTCCCTGTCTTTTTGCAGTGTCGAGGTTCCCGGATTTTCATTTGACTCTGTTTTCTTCTTTGTGGTCCTCTTCTTGTATTCTCACAAGAGAAGTCATCAAATAAGATTTGCGTGTCTCCCTTGTGTCAGTTTCGAGAGCATAAACGGTTTGTGGCAACTCAATGTACCAAAACCCAAGAAAAATGCAGCTGTAGTTCTGCATGAGAATCTGGATTTCGAAGATGTTCCGACGAACCGAGAACCGACAAAACTTAGTACGTACGAGGGCAAGCTCGCCAACACGTGCATCTGTCAAGTTTGTTGCACGAGATGCAGAAGGGAAATGACCACGAAGAGGAAAAACATCTACGAGGGTGAAAATCTAAATGACCGCTCCAACGCAAAATTTAATGATCGGCCAATTTTTTTGGGACTTCAAACTTGACGATCGATGAGATGGGGTGCTGATCTTCCCTTTTGGGCAATGGTATCATTCATTGAAGATCCAAAGACTTTGTTTTGACCCAATTAAAGTTCAAGGTCTGTGTGTGGCTGGCAAATTCGACAGGTCGACATATTCTTGATGCACTCCAGTTTTTGTGGCTTTTTGTACATTATGTTTGCATGCATTTTGGGTTTGTTGTTGTTCTTTGTGAACCCTGATCTGTCTTCTCAGAATGAGCAAAGAGTCACTTTGAATTTTTTAGTGAAACAAGGCAAAACTCCGATTGAATGTTGGCAATCTCTGAGCACAGTTTGGGGTGGGGCCACCATGTGCAAGACTCAAGTGCGAGTCTGGCACAAGAAATTTCAGACTGGCGAGCAAAACATCTTTGATGCTCCATGCCCAGGAAGACCCAGGTCACAGCGGATGCCTGACAACATTGCACTGGTCAAGACACTGGTTGAGGAAGATGGCAGACTGTCTCTGAAGGACTTGTCCGCAATAACTGGAATGTCAACATATGCAGTGCAGATGACACTCAAGAAGGACTTGAAACTTAAAAGGACTTGTGCCAAATTTATTCCCTGTGAGCTCAATGAGGTTCAGAGATGGCAAGGATGACAGTGTGTGATGACAACATCGAAAGACTTTGTTCTGACCCTGATCCACATGACTTCTTGTCAAGAATTGTGACTGGGGATGAAACTTGGGTTTCAACTCAGGAAATGGACTCCAAAAGGAACAGCACAGAGTGGTGTCCTGTGGGTGCAAAATGCCCCAAAAAGGCATTGAAAGATTTGAAAATGCAAAAAATGATGGTCACTGTTTTTTTTTATTGCAAAGGCATCATTCTCGTGGATGTTTTGAAGCCAAAAGAGACTGTCACTGGTGAGAGATATGTTGAAACTTTGAAATCTTTGAAGGAGTGCATCAGGAAAAAAAGGCCTGAACTTTGGCAAGACAGAAGGTTCATTTTGCATCACGACAATGCATCGCCCCACACCTGTTTTGTGACCAGGCAAGCCCTTCAGAAATGGAATGTCGACACCTTGGATCATCCTCCATACTCCCCTGATCTGGCTCCTTGCGACTTTGCTTTGTTCCCAAAACTGAAGAGCCTGATCAGGGGAGAGAAATTTGAAAATCTGAAGGATTTGGAAGCCGCCACATGCAAGATCTTGTCATCTTTCAAGCCAAAGTTCTTTGATTTGGCTATCCACGACATGGTCAAAAGATGGCAAAAATGTAGCCATGTCAATGGTGATTACTTCGAGGGGGATGGGGTCACTGTGGACCCACTTTTTGTGTATGTTTCTGACAATGAATCCGCCTCTGAACAGTCAGATGATGACCACTGTGATTGATGTTTGGTCACACCGGTGCGCAATGCATGACAAAGTTTTACACAGTTTTTGAAGCATTCTATTTGACTTTTTGAAAAATTTTACACCCTTATTTGTTACCCTGCATGTGGACATTGTTGACAAAAAAAAACATTCTGCTGAAAAAAACTGTTCCGGAGAAACGCATACCGAGCGGTCATTTAGATTTTCACCCTCGTATTTGCGGGAAAGTGACATGGAACGTTGGAAATTTGTTGCTGGCGAAGATATGTTCCAAAATCCAAATCCCAAACATGGCTTTTTTGGTAAAACCTGTGTTGCTTCTTTCAACTTATGACGCAGGACCTCACGTGTGCAATCATGAACGTGAACGCAAAACACGACAGATCCAAAGATGAAACGGTGGCTCCAACATGTTTTTACGTCGGTCGTGGTTTGAACGTTCGCCAACGCGATTTTGCCAACGGAACAGATATCTCGGCTGTGAATTTCACATTCAGAATTTTTCACTTTGTAGAATTATTTTCATTTTGTGGAACCTTCTCTCGGTTAAACTGAAAGAGGCACAAGCGCACAGAATTTTGACGGAAATTTGAAGAATTGCACTTGGAGCCCAAGGCAGCCGCACCACTCACCAGCGTTCAAGAAAATCCTAAAGGGAAATCCATCATGCTCAAGCCCTTGCAGCACAAAAAAAGTCCACCAAAGGCCAAATACCTGGAGGGGTCAAAGAAGCCAGACGTGGTGATTATTCAAGCCAACGGACTCTTGAAGCTGTACGCAAGATAAAAACAAGCTGTCAACACCACAAGTGTTGTACGTCCAAGTTGAAGAAAAGAAAAGCGTCGTTAAAACAATGCAAGGAGAGACAAAATAGCCCGTTTCCGGTTTAGCGTTTATTCGTAATAATTGATATTGGTAAATGCATAACAAGCCATCTGGGGAAAAGCGTCATAAAGATTTCAGTATCAGTCGGCGTGTGCATGTTTCATTCCACATTGAAATGCTCGACACACATCGAGAACTCCGAATTTTCCACAAAAGGTCACCCAAGTTTTGAAGTCAGTCAACAAACAATTGTTAGAAATGCTTTCATCTAGTTTTGCCTCACAAGATAACTCGGCTTGATTTGGTGCCCACTGCATATCAGACCCGTAAGTTCCTGAGCGCAGGGACACCTGCTGTCCGTACATGCACATACCTAAACATGTTCTCACAATAAACTTCAATGTTTTGGCACTTGGTGAAGTGTGTCTTCAGTGCAGTAATACGATCTTGATGTAATGACACATCACTCCTGCAGACACTGAAGAAGACTGCAACAAAATTCTGACCAAAATGCAAAATTGCAACAAGTCCACTAAAATCCTAGAGCCAACCATTCTCAAGAAAACCCTTCTCATGGTGTGTATTTTTTTTTTGAAAAAAGAAACCGGTCTCCTCTGCAGATTTGCATGGATCTGTCGACGAACCGTGAAAGGCAAGAAATCATGGGATTTTGTTTTGTGTGTTCGTTCTGCTTCATCTTGGAGAGCTTGATTGACAAAGTTCTTGAGTACATCGTTCAGTCAACTTCCAGCTTTATGTGCAAGTTTACAAGTCCTTCCCCTGTTGGTGTTTCTTATTGCAAATTGCTCAGTGTTGTTTGTGCCTTCAAAATGGCTTGGACGGAGGTACTTGCAAGTGCAAGTCAGTGAGAGATATTTTGCTGCAAACAGTGAAATAATTTCCGGATTATGTGTCTGGTGGAGTGAAAGTGAAGCATTCTTGATCGGCTGGCTATTCGTTTATGTACATTGATTTATCCAATCACCAAGGCTGTTAAAGCTCTGGTCGATGCGCTCACAAAAGCTCAACAGAGACATTATGTACAGAGGACAGCAATGGATTAAGAGTCTCTTTACCAAAGTGTATTGCAAGCTGTGTGTGGCCACTGAAGTTTGCCTCCCTCAGAAATCACCAAAGCACAAAGTGAAACGACCAAAATGGAACAAAAGACCAACTGCAGGACACACTGTCACAACAAAGGCCCAGCCTGGGAGACAAAACGCCGTATTTTCACGGCAAAACAGCAAAGCTACATTTGGTTCACAGGAGACAAACGGACAGAGTGAGGAAAATCACTGTTCAAAAGCCAAGTTCAACATCAGCCCCATAAGCCACGTTCATCACTCGGGTTTGCAGTTGCAAAGTCTGGCAGGAAGTCATCTTCGAAACAAACACAAGAAAAAAGACAGAAACACAGAAATGAATTGACTTGACTGCAGGAAATATCTTTGAGATTTTGCATTCGTAAGCAAAATCCTGCCACATCTCAAAACTGTCGTGCAGTTCCTCAAAGGCTCCAAATGGTAATTTCGAATGATTGCAAAGACTCTGCACTTGTTCTTTTTGCCAAACACATTGCAATTATATCGCTACAACGAATTTTGCGACAGAAGTGAAGTCGAAGACTTTTCGTACATCATTTCGAACAACAGGGAAGTTTAGATGCATCACGCGGCATGCCGTGACAGCAAGAATTGGAGAGTAAGTACCCACACGGTGTTTGAGAAAGCAGTGGAATCCACAGAGAAGGAAAATTCAGTCTCCGTGTGAAATTTCCAATTTTATGAAACAATTAAAAAAACGTCGGCATTCATCAAAGGCATCAAATGTTATGTAGCATCGCAATTGAGAACAACTGGAGGCCCGCGTGGGTTGCATCTAAACATCCCAAATCCAAATTCAGGTGTGTGTGTGTGTGTGTGTGTGTGTGTGTGTGTCTGTGTCTGTGTCTGTGTCTGTGTGCCTGTGTGTCTGAGTGTATCTGTGTCTGTGTGTGTCTGTGTGCGTGCCTGTATGTCTGTATCTGTGCCTTTTTGTCTGTGTGTCTGTGTTTGTGTGTCTGTGTGTCTGCGGCGCGCGTGTGTGTGTGTATACATGTGTGTGTGTGTGCGTTTTGAGGTTCTTTGATGAACGGAGAGAAGCCTGCACAAGTCAACAAAAAGGTTCCAACAACTACGAGTCGTCTGTTTCTCAAAAGGGCACTGCAGTGCGTTTAAAAAACTGAAACGACAACAGCAATTAAGTCACACAAAAAGCAGAAAAAGGAACCTCAAGTGATCTAAGTGTAAAAACGCAACAAGGTTCAGCATATTGAAACGTTTCGGACATCACATTTTACACTGGACACCCTTTGCGACAACACCCTGCATAGTAAAGACATTAAAATACGAAGATAACAATTGAATTACAGACATTTCACATTTCCTGTGGAATTGGCACAAAAATTCGTTCGTCGTCAGTGTACCCACTCACTTGTCTGGATTCTTCAAGCATTCTCAAGGTATTCAATCTTGATTCTGGAACTATTTCTACAATATATTTACACACTTCTCAACAGCCAAACAAGTGAAAATATACAAAATAACGCAAAGGAGTAAAACACACAACTGAAAGACTCTCAATGTGTGTGGATTCTATGTGTGTAACTCACTTTGCATCGTGCACATGAAATGTCAAGTGAACGTCTAGCCTCCCAGGGAAACACCTGTCACCAGAATAAACGCGATGTTTCTGAGCACTGCACACTCCATGTCTCATTAATACTGTTACACGACTCACTCAACCAATCCAGCTCACGTAGAACCTGGAGTGTCATGGGTTTGGTCAAGACTAGACCTGGGCTTTGAGGTTCAAAACAGGTTTGCTTTTGGCTCAGCGTATCGGTGTGCCAAGCTTGTTCGGACATTAGCATCCGTGCACACAGCGGGGTGTACAGCCTCTCACTCCGTCACAGCACGTACGTAGAGGCAATGACCCAAGTCATTCATAAAGGGTGAGCTTATCAAACAGAGCTGTGTCGGACAATCTCCGATGGAGAGTCATTTTGTCTCGTGAACGCTGCCCCTGTTGGGCACTTTTCTCCGGGGGCCAAATTTCAAAGTGGACCAAAACAAACAAAATCTGAAACCTCTGTGGCGCAGAAAGTGAGCGCTTGCAGTCAAAGAACAATCATTTGCTTCGCATCTTTCACATTGGCAGGTGAAACTTGGTATATGTAGAGTCTATAACTTCAATCGAATGAGTCCCGTCTACTTCCGATGCTATGAAACTATGACACAGAAAGGCAATACGGTTCTGCCAAGTGAGTGCTGCTTCACAGTGTTTGCACATCCATCTGGAAACCAAACTGGAAAATTAAGGTTGTTTACTCCGCAAACTCATTCATCGCTTCAGTTTCACGAACAAATTGCACAACTTCAAACATCGACAACATCGCAACACCAAGTGCGCAACGAAATCGCTACTCAGTTGCAATACTTCTTTGTGGAAAGTATAATCCTTGTCAAGGTGTGGCTGAAAAATATTGTGACAACTTGCATCAAACATAACTTGAAATTCCGCTGTCACCAGGGAGTCTTGCTTTTATGTACACGAATGGGATTAAACGTACAAAGATCCTCTTCCTAATCACAGATACTTTGAAATGGGCTTGCTCACGTTTCAGACACATGAATGTCCTATGTTTCCAATGTGCACTGAAATGTTCGGTTGAACCTGTTGTGGAGATATTTTTTCTGTTCAGACCACAGTACGTTCACGTTCTTTCAACAGGATTGTGGCATCAAGTAGATCAACCGCACGCGTGAGTTCACTTCATCGCTCAGACAGGAACAAGCTTCGTCAATGTGACACTGCTCAGAGTTTGTTCACAGACGGACCAATATTCAGACGTGTGAGTCCACCCACAGCCACGGGAAGAAACGCAGTTGGAGGATTGATGCCTGCATGCCGGCGCGCACACGCAGCTGTGCACGTTCACACCTCGGGGCACGGGATCTTGTCGAAGGCGAGGAGCAGGCTGAGCGTGACGAAGATGGCGTAGGCGACCAGCATGATGACGCCAAGAGTCTTGTTCATGCGCCACTTGAAGGAGGCGATCGTAATGATGAGTAGGACCAGCATTAGGAACAGCAGTACGACAGAACAGAAGAGGCCCTTGCTCGACACCTTGTACGGCTCGCCCTCAATGATACCGTACAACAGCCACGGCAGAGGCAACCTGCGAAAAAAGCAAGACGTTCACTTCAATGAAGACGGCTTTCTGGCATCTGTCGGAAATCTGGTTCCAGGGTTCACTGTGGTTGCCAGACTCTCTCTGTGTTCGCTTGACGGGGCTTCGATGTTAGTTCTGTGTACGCAGAAATTCCGACTTGCGATAAACAAAAGAACTAAAAACAGAAAGACGGTTGCGTGAATGGTCTCTGCAATGTGAAAAGGTTTTCAATTCAATCCAATTTAGAGAATCCGAAAAGGTCTGAGGCGGTTCACGCACTCACGCACTGTTGTGGACAAACAAATTAATTATTCAACAATTAATGTCGACTGCTCCTTGTCGCCATGGGCCTCCAACCAAATACAGCTGAATGTCTGGCACTGCAACTTCAAGCAAACCGTGTTGCTTGTGACGCAACAGAAGCGGTTCCAAACATGACTCGTCGTCGAGAAGGAGACTCACACATTTTGCACACAACCAAGCAAAAACCTATTTTTGATTCTGGTACAAGGGACCCACAGCGTGTCACGTTGAGCCAATATGTCGTGCTTACCCCACAGTGACGTCGAAGATGTTGCTTCCCACGGAGCTGGACACAGCCATATCGCCGAAGCCCTTCTTGGCGACGATGACGCTCGTGATGAGATCGGGAATACTCGTCCCGGCCGCGAGGAACGTGAGCCCCATGGCCTGCAGAGCAGAAGGATTGAGATTTCACTCAAGACTGTGATGCGGCGGCTCAACTCAAACAATTCCTCAATGTCAAAATGTTAGGATTCAAGTGTTTTGCCCCAACCATGGTATTCATTGAACATGAAAGAATCTCAGACAGATTGGAATGTCTTCACACTCACCGTTTCGGGTATGCCAAATGCTTTTCCAGTGACAGACGCCCACCAGTTCATCAAAAAGGAGAAGCCAGCTATCCACAGAATACTCATTATAAAAGACAGCGGGTAGAATGATCTTCTCTCCTGCAAAGGAAAAAGAAGACCATGTAGCTCTCTTTTTCCCTGTTTTGATGACGACAAACATCTCATGACCTCATGTTTCTGCTGGGACTGCATGAAGCTTTGAACCAAAGAGAGAGAGAAGAGAGGAAGAGAGAGAGAGAAAGAGAAAAAGAAAGAGAGGGAGAAGAGAGACGAGAGAGAGATTGGGTGGTGCAAATCCAAGAGCCAAAGAGAATGTTCAGCTCAACAGCAAGAACGTTGGTGTCGTTGTGACATTGAAAATGATTCTCTTGTGTGATCGTGACTCTCTCCTTCAGCAAAGGTGCAATCACTTCCAAATGGGCCAAAGGTTGCACGAATGTCTCAGGAGCGGCTTGCATGATGAACAAGGCTCAATTTGCTGGTGAAATCAAAACCACTGAAGGTTGTGAATTATTTATGTCATAATTGGAATGTTTTGTATCAGGCCAGTCTTTGGGGTCGACGTGATTCACGCAACAAAGCGGTGCACTTAACAAACATTGATTCTCGGTTTTGGATGAACTGACACAGAGCGCATTTGGACAACAATCTGCAAAAAGTGCAAGGAGAAATTGCCCCTTTTGGTTCGAAACGAAAGACTGAGTCTCAAAGCTCGTGTAGAAATGTAGAAATCAGAAATTTCTCAAACCGTTTTTTGATGAAACGATTTTCGTCGAGCGTCAAAACAATTCACACGGATACGAGTGTTTCAGAACCTCAACCGGTAGCGCGTCGTTCGTGGTTGTTCTCGTACTTGGAGCACAACAAGGGTGATTGAGCGATTGACCCTTTGTGGCACACCGACGTCCAACGCCCCATGAGATGAGGTTCTGACAGTGGCCACAGCTTGCAATACAAAGAACACAGTGGATACTCACAGGTCTTCGGACGTCGGGGATGGTGAGCCAGAGCAGGAAGATGAGGGGAGCGAGGAACACGTAGGTGATGCGCTTGCGCCAGCCCTGCGGCCACCTGACGTCGAGCGGCTCGTTCTCCTCCTCGAGCGCCACCTCGTCTCGCTGCTCAAGAACAAGACACGGCGCGCTCAGCACCAACTCCACACGAAACAGGACTCGATAATTTGAGGTCATGAACAACTGGACTGGTCCCAAGTTGTCTCGCCGTTGGCAAGGCTCTGCTGACATTGACGGTCTTTTTTGCTACTCGCGTCCCAGCGCTGAAAAGTTGGTTGTGCAAAAGACATTTGACATGCGTGTGCAAACGTTGAACAAATGATTTCTAATTCAACACACCAACACACACTCGAGACAGAACCTGTCGGGATTCTAAAAGTCAGCGTTTCCTTGGTCATTTCACAAAAGAGTCAGGCATGAGTCGAGAGAAGGTCTTTTTGTTGCAAACCAATATTTTCTGGGTTGAAGAGACCATGTCTGATGGCGGCACGAGGGAGGGAAGAGGCGAACTGTGGTGATGGCTTACCATCGCTGCCAGAGTCCGCGTGTGCGAAAACTGATACCAACACCACAACAGTCGGCTTGTGAAAACCAAACCAAAGAGGAAAGGAACATTTGCTGACATCCAGATAGCGTACGAGTACATGTTACAGACATAAACTTCTGTCTGTCTGTCTGTCTGTCTGTCTGTCTGTCTGTCTGTCTGTCTCGGCTGTGTTGGTTGGTGGTTGATAAGTTGTGCATATATAAACAACGGTAACCAACCAAAACGAACTTTAGTTGCACAGTTCAACAGAATTCCTACCGATTGCAACGAAATTCGATAATTCCAATTGAAAATACTTTCGCCCGTTCACTCATGATTGATTTTGATTGATAACCAAGTATTGATCAATTGAAATTGAAATCTATTCACTTGAAAGCGTGCACAGGAAAAGTTGGAAATTATTTTCACTGCAGAGGCACTTCTAAGTATCAACTACCATTGGAGATTCGTGCGAAACAAATTTCGTGTCACGCTTGTATCATTTTGACTTTTTTCGCAGCACTGCAGGTTGCAAACCTGTTTTGCATGCCATTCAACCTCACTGTCCTGGCGCTTTTCACTGAATTTGATGCCCGGTCCTGTTGCCAAAGCAGATTGCCTGTCTCTTTGGCTTACGTTGTAGATTAATTGACATTGCAAAACATGAACGAGAATCTCAATTAATTGTGGGCACACCTTGCAGTTGAGACATCAACTGCACCTGCTGAAACACTCCAATTTCTTTTCTTTGTCCGTCAGACAATTCCACCACTTCCCAATTTTCGCCTTTGCCCCACCCCCACCACAACCCTTGTCGCATAACCTGGTGGTGCATTTGGCCAAACTTCCTGTGGGCGCTGCGGAGACCAGACAGTCGAAGGTTCTCGTGCCTTCTTCGTGCGACGTGACCGCATTTGCAGACTCACTCCACAAGCTAAGACAGGGTTCTCACACTGTACAAAAATGGTCCAGGACTGTGAAATCACACAATGACTTTTCGAGACCTTGGGTTGAGAAAGGAGTTGAACAGGAACCCATTCTACCATGATGCGAACACATTCGACAGTTTTTGCTAGTGATCGCAAGTGATCGCAGAGTTGTAGAAACGTTTTGCTCAATAAGTCTTCGAACTGTCGTTGAGGCCTTGGATCACTGAGCAAAGACCCCTTCGCCAAAACTTTGCGGTACGAATATGAGATCTGTCAGAGTCACACCTTTCGTAGGCGTTCACTTTGACTGCGGAAAGCAGGACAACATTTCCGGAAGGCATTGTTCTGAGCAATATGACATGAAAAAGGCGTGAACAAGTTTTTTCCGTTTGAACACCAAACTGCAGAAAGATAAATGAGTGTGAAGCCAGGGACAGATGCATTGTTTGGTCAGGAAGCCGAACCCCGCAGGTAGGGGTCGATACCAGAGCTAAAACACGGACACGGAAAAGAACCTGGACCCTGCACAGAACGCAAACCACCGAAAAGGAGCACACAAATGGATACAAAAGAAACCCACAACACAGCCAAAAGAGCAATATTTTGGGGTCCGGAGTTGTATTCAAAGTGCATGGGCATTTGCATATTTTCTTTCATAACAACAAAATTGCACTTCATGGATATATTCACACACCAGGACTTTCAACAAGAGCTTCACGCGCAGAAATCCCGCTCCGCAATTTCTCGCAGTTCCATTTTTTTAACGAAACGCTTTTTCTGAAGTTCACTGCCAACACATGCAGATCTGACTGCAGCAAGATCAACGAACACGCTTGCTGGCAAGAAACCCCCGCCATCCTCTCACTTGAATGTGAGGCAATTTTGCCTTTTCACATGCGGAATCTGCAGCTCAAAACGAACAAAGTGCGTGTCATCACCCTGGCTGAGCAGCCATGAGCAGAAGCATCACATTATTTCCTCGCAGTCCGTACTCGCCGTCATCTTCTGTTCAGCCAATAAATTGCACCTTGTTCAGCTTCATTACGTCTTCAAAGGAAGAAGAAACTCACGACAATAAAACTGTCCAAGGTCGCTGCGCGAAACAAGTCTTTGGCTGCAGCTGCTACTCTGCTCAAAATGACAGGTGCTTGCTTGCTGCCGAAAACGTGCCAGAAAACGAGGTCCAGATTCAGGGATCGTTTGTATCAGGAGTGTCTGTCTCAAGAGCGCAAGATCCTTCGTGAGGAGCTTCAGTCTCTTGGGCAAGATGAGAATCCCCTTTGGACACAGAAACATGGTTCTTTGATGTGTCTTTAAAGTCAACAAAGATGTTTCCATCTTTGTGCAGAAGCTACCTGCGACCAAGGAAGATCAGAAACAGTTGCCTGCTCATATTGCTCAAAACAGACTCTGCAGGGCTGTGTCCAAGTACGTTGGCACATACATGCCTTCCACTTTCACCCACTCAGTAACAAGAATAAGTTTGAATTGTTGAGGCACTCTGCAACACCAACAGTCACAAAAGTCTTGTCTGGAAAACTCCTGAACTCATCCCTTTTCACCAAAAACTGAGATGCTTTCTCAAGATGGTTTGTTTCAGAAGAAACCAAACCAAATGCGGCAGAATTTGGTGTTCTCTCAAACACAGGCACGCCGTGTGTACGAGTACTCGTATGCAGCAAGTAAAATGTTCTGCTTCGAGACAAAAATTCAATGTTTTGCTTTCAGTTTCAAGAGGCATTCCTCTTGACACCGAAGACACTCCCATTTGCTGACAAAGAGGTGATGTTTTGCGTAGGTTTCCGCTTTTTTGTCCCTTTTTTCTCGTCATTTTGTGTGAAAATCTTGAATGTGCGGCATCTTGACAATCACGACGTGTCTCCGCCTCGTGGTCGCGTCGCGTGGGCCACAAGAAGTTTCCACCGTGGCTGAAGCATCGCTTTGTGAGACTGGCCGCAAATCAATCAGAAACCACGAGGCTGACCAGGGTGAACAATCAACCCCCGGAAACTTGAAAAGAAAGAAAATAGTGTCTCCTCCTGCTTCCCAAAACCTCTTTTGTTTCTTTCTTCGTCACATCAAAAATTCAAATTCAAAGAATCTGCAAAAGACAAACGGAGTTTTTCACCAGGAGGGTTGCCACGAAACAGGACGGAACTTCAGCTTGTGTTGCAACAGCATCCAGATCTTGTTGTGTCTATGACTGTGGGAAACCCCAAACAACAGCTCTTCACCAAACCCTCCACAGAACACTCCAACCTTCAAAAGAACCTGAGACTTTTGACAGAACTATTGGCAGGGGTCAAGTGTTTCAGATTTTGATGGAACCCGCCCGTTTAGATTTGACGACATTTTCGATCTCCAGAAGACCTACGATTGCGAAAGACCTGGTGCTCACCATAGAGGAGGCAAGGTTTCACCATTGTTGCGATGCATACGACCTGACATTGTAGCATCCTTGTAGCTCGTATTCAAGGCCAGAGCAAATGGGTGATTGCACGCTGCACAATTGTAATTGTCTACGGTTGAGAGATGTCAGTCAACGATCATTAGGTTCTCGGTTTTCTCCGATTCGGTACCTCTCTCGAAGGTTCTTCCCGAAGGACCTGGAAAAAGCGAGACTACGAGCAGTGCTCGTTCGGCGAATGCCATGGCAGAGAGCACGCGTGCGTTCCAGCGTTTGTGAATCACTTCTACGTTTGCATATTCTGTCTGCCCACAGAAAAAAAGGACAGTTGAAAGCTGGACATAAAACCTGAGTGTGAGTCTTTAGACAGGTGTGAAAGACTTGGTTTTAAAGCTGCAGATATTGATCAATATTCTCAAATAACTGCAGACGACGAAGCTGAGGCAGCAGCTGCCTTATTGACACAGTCTGACGCTGCGTCTCCCGGCGCGACTCCCTTCGAGAACCATCTGAGTGAGCTGACGGTGAAGTCCTGTCATTTGATTTTTGCATTTTTTTTCTTTCAAAGAACACTAAAAAATGAGCTTCCTTTTGAAATGTAAAAGGGTTTCAAGACTGCATGAACCGTTGTCTGAACACTCGATTGGGCCCCGCTTCATATGCAGACAGCCCAATTTTCATAAGAAACCGTACACCTTGCGTTGCAACTTCTTTCAGCAGTGCTAATTTTTGTTTGATGTTTAAATCTTTTAAAGGCATATCTGATTTCCTTCAGGCAAAACAAAATCTATACTCTGTATTGATGCCGAAATATTAGGTAAATACAAAGCAAAAAGAATGGCCTTCACGAGTCTCTTGATCGAAGGAAAGAGAAGAAGAAACTTTCTGCAAAACATACGAGGGTCTTCTACAAAGATTCCTTCTTTCGTTCATATTTCTGTGCAACTTTTTTGAAGGACACTGGTTTATTACCATGACAAAGAAGACATGTTGGTTGCATGCTTTGCTCACAGGGAACTAGTGAATTGTATCAGATGTTTGACTTGTGAGGGATCCAAGTCGGGTCACTAAGTGTGAGTGTCATTTGTCTGTGTTGTGCAGCAGAGTCAAGTTGTATTTTCATTGATGGATTTATTAGTTCATATCCTTGTTTATGTCATTTTTGGAGTGACATTGGGTGGTAGAATGGGCACATGTGAGGAACTAAGACTGAACATTAAATTCCTGGCCCAATTTAGAATTAATCCAATGTACATATCAACCATTATACTGGCATTCGTTGGTGAAAATGGCATTAATTTGGTTCCTCATCCTCTCTACAGTGCTGACCTTGCCCCAGAAGTGTTTTACAATGCTGTCAGAAGTATTGCCTTCAGATGGAAGAACTGTGTAGCAGCCACAGATGATTATTTTGAGGGTTGCAACCTGTCTATTTCTGATATTTCTGAAGCAGAAGTATCCTCAGATGGTGACTAAAATGGTGCATAAAATATTTATTC
>JAAUXT010091145.1_pt1 | contig 18158 bp, 31 predicted proteins | sample 7278171 | NCBI WGS metagenome assembly JAAUXT01 (sample SAMN14350112, study PRJNA611818) | marine sediment metagenome | isolation source: surface marine sediment (1.8m) | place: French Polynesia: Moorea | collected 2018-08
CACTTTCAAACTCGTGTTCACAGATTTAGCCTCTTGATGCCTATAGGTGATTCTCACCATCACCATACATTATACATAATGTATGCTTCAAGGTTCAAATCACCTAAAAAGAGTTGTTTCTGCACTTGTGTTTTCATTTGACCCCAGGTAAGACCGGATTCTGATTTGAGAAGGACATCTGTTCCCTGCACACAATTTCCAAGTGCGACAGTGCTGAGAAGCGAACTCGTGAGTGCACATGCTGTTTCAATTGGTGCTTCAATAGAGTGTCCAACGACACACAAAATTACCAACAACAAAAACATCCTCCAACGTTCACTCGGGATTCAATAAGTTCGTTCAATGTACTACTTCAGATCGACTTCCCGTTGACAGACGTTCCAATGGATCTTTCGGTAAGCACTCGCACTGTCCACTGCGGATGGGTTTTTTTTTTCCAAACAGTTTGTCGCAAGCCAGACAAAGTCTGTTTTCGACGTGTTTTTGACGTTGCAGGAGAGGAAAAATACCCGTCTCGTGGGAATTGACTTTTACACGATGCCTACACCACTCGGGAGACCGGCCGCTCGATTTGTGAGTACAGTACATGGAGAAATGACGGACTGGTCACCGAGGGCCACAGAGAAAATTTCACTTTGGGGGGCATGGTTTTTGCGGTCTGATTTTGAAACTCGCCATCAATAAAACCTGAAGGGTTTGTGTCGCTCAGTCTGTTAAAAAAACAGCTTTATTGATTCCTTTCGTTCAGACTACGATGTTTGGCAGCTGTTTCCACGATCTCAGACCCACCTGTTGCTTATCGCACACAAGAGTCCATCTTGTGCATGTGCCTGAAAAATGCATTGAGTGTGTTTTGCTCCACAGAAAAATATCATATGTTCGCTGGGTGGAAAATCTGAAAACGGACGGAATGCCAAAGTCTAAGAAATGATTTTCCTTGTTTTTTTTTGTGTGCATCTGAAGCTGAAAGGAGAGACGCTTGCATCCCGAGTTTGCAAAACTCAACGCCAGCGAACAACTTCGTGCAAATTTCACAAAATCTTGTCGAATTTCACAGACTGAATGGGCATGTTGCAGTTTTAGTTCGTTATCAACGAAGGCGAACAGATCTGTTTGTTTCAGCCAGCTCATCACCCCGTGCACATTTTCAGGCGCTCTCTCAGTCGACACGTGGTTCACACAGAAATTGTTGCTTTTTCGTAGAATCACTACCAGGTGGCCGAAATAACGGTTTTGGCTGAGTGTGTGTGCAACAGCCAGGAAACAGCGTGCGAACAAAGTCCAGTCACTGGTATGCGCTCAAAGTTTTGCAAAGCTGGAATACTGTCTCAGAGCAACAAAAGACACGAATTCAACTTTTGTGTCAGTTGCTGGTGTGCACTTTCAGGTCAGTACGAATGCGTGTGTGGAGGAAATACAGCTGGAAAGTACTGTGAGCAATGCCTGCCACTGTTCAACCAGTTTGCCTACACCATCGGAACGCCTTGTCAAGGTGCATTGAGGAACAAGTTCCCCATCACATTGGTCACTCTCTGGACAGTTCCTTCGTGGTCTGTGCTCCGAATTTTTGGTCGTAACAGTTTTTTCGGTTTCAGAATGTTTCTGCAACGACCACGCAATTGGGTGCAGGTACGACGCCCGGGTGGCCAACTTAAGCATGAGCGTCGACGCGACCGGTCAGCGACGAGGCGGCGGTGTCTGCGTCGATTGCACGAACAACACTGCAGGTAACAGTCGCTGGAACATCACCGCTCTTTCTGAAACGCATCCGTCACGGTGTCGAGCTGCAGCCAGCTCCACAGTTCTCGTGCATGGTCAGGGAACAACTGCGAGACGTGTGCGAACTTCCACTTCCGGCCGCTGGACCGACTGCAGAGCAGCAACAACGCGTGCATCCCATGCAACTGCTTCGGACCGGGCATCCGCGGGGCCAGTCCGGACACAGGGATGGAGGGAGAGTGCGTGGTCAACAATGACACAGTGTTGCCCGTTGGTTTGGTGAGTGTCTGCAGGAGATAGGTAACCCACCCAAACCGCGAAACAACACTTATCTGGTCCCTACAAAGCAGGCTCGCTGTTGGATACAACGTCTTTACTGCTATTCCAGCAACCGGGTGACTGCTACTGCAAAGAGCTGGTGACAGGCGCCAAGTGCGACCAGTGTAAGGTGGGAGCCTACGATCTGCGTGGCACACACGTCACGGGTTGTCTGGGTAAATGCTACTCAGTGTTGCTACTCAGTGTGTTTCTCAAAGTTCTGCTTGTGATGAATGTGGTTTCTTGCCAGCTTGTTGCATTGCAACGCGAACGTTGTCATAGCGGTGGTTGTTTTGGCAACTGTTGTTTCTACAGATTGCGGTTGCGTCCCGGCTGGAACAGTTGGAGGCTCCATTGCATGCGATGTGGTCACAGGAATGTGCAACTGCAAAGTGAACACAATTCCTCCCAGCTGCAATGAATGTGTGGACGGAACGTTCGGACTTTCCACAGCAAAAGCGGCAGGTACGAGCTCAGCTCGTAAGTGTGCCTGGTGACGTAGCGCGCGTGCATTTGTGCGTGCGCGCGCGCACGCGCGCGCGCGCGCGTGTGTGTGTGTGTGTGTGTGTGCAAGAAAGAGTATGTGTGTGTGTCTGTTGTGTGAACATTCCATCGAAAAATTCAGACCGGTTTGTTGTATCATTGCTCAGGTTGTGACCCTTGCGAATGTGTGGCTGGAGCCTCTCTCAGCACTGTGTGCGACAAAGGGCCGTTGGGTCAATGCACCTGCCGGAGAAACATCGTGGGAAGACGCTGCGAGAAGTACGTTATTGTTCTTGCTCTTTGTCGTGTAGTTACCGCGACACAAGTTGCAGCAGCGGTGTATGTTGGTGCATTATTTTTGCGAGAAAACAAGAATTGTTCCTCCAGTGTTTACGTCTTTTGCATGAACACAGCCCGGAGCCGGGTAGTGACGCGGACCGCCGTCCGGGCGCCTACTACCCGGGCGTCTTCTTCATCTCCACCGAGCTCGAGGACCTGGAGGCGTCGTGGCAGCAGCGCGAATCTGGATTCCGCGGCTTCGGATACGCGCAGCTCGGAGTCGGGGTGCGAGATCAAAATCCTCTCAAAACTGTATTCTGCGATCTCTGGTCTGGCCAAGCTCCAGTGTTCTCGTGTTCTGTCTGCTCTGCACTCGTTTTCTGTTCTGGCGGCATGACAATCGGCTCCCACTGATAGCTTTGACTTGTGAGAACGATTGAAGCGAATGTGCGAGAAAACGTCATTGAATGTGTTTCAAACATTGACAAGCAGTCTCCTTTTGACGTAGGCGTGGTGGAACACAAATCTCGATCTTGAAGAATGGTTGACCGTGTGTATTCTGTAGCACATAAGAATTCTTTCAGAGGGGATGGTATTCATTCAGTCTAGCAAAACCACGTTTGGCATGCACGAGGTTGTCATTTTTTGTACGGCTGCAAAATTAGGTGCAAAACGGGGGAACTCTCGTTTTGGTCGAAACTTGGTTTCGTGCTTACTTGCACGTGAGACGGTTGACTTTTCCACAGTGCATGATTTGTGGCGAGTAGATCGCATTTCGAACACGCGTGCGTTGGCAGACGATCGAAGGTAACTTTTCGATACCCGTTTGCTTTGCATTGAAGAACTTTACTGCTGAACTGATACGAGTTTCCTTGAACCTTGATTGTCAGGTGCCGGTCAGAGGGAGAATCGTGATTCCCGGCGGAACACGCCTCTCGGACAGGTTCTACCTGCTGGCGCGCTACAAGACACCGATCGGATCCACCATCGGCGCCACTGTGACTCTCACTGTCATAGCCACACGTAAGTTGTACATCAGCTGCTGCTTCTAGTGAATTTCTCTGCCGCCAGTTTGCGTCATTGAGAAAGTTTGCAACACTTTGTTGTGCGGATAGCTTGTGAATTCTGTCGTTGTTTTCCGTGAACCTCCAACACTGACTCTCTTCATTCGTGACCAAGCTGTCCTCGACTTGTCTTCTCGTATGACACCGCCCTTCAACTTGAATTCTGTACCTTGTGCTTCCATTCTGATGAGTGCTTTCGTGATTTCGGGAATGGGAAAACTTTGACATGCTTTTCCTGTTTGTTGTGCAGAGGATGAAATTATCAATGGAGTCCTTGTGCCAAAGGGTAAGCATAGATGTGCTCTGTTTGTGATAGTGCGTCTGTGCTGTCTTGCATTGCGTGGTGATGCCATTCTACTGCGATATAGGTTTTGTTTTCGCTTTTGAACAATTGTGCGGTTTTGCATGTTTCAGCTTTCCGTAGCAATAACGGCACTGCAGAGCGTCATTGATTTTCGGAGGAAATTTTAATCGACCATCTGTTGCATTTTGCACATTGCTTTGTCAGACTTTCATGTTTGGTATGAATTTGCAAAAAAAAAATCGATCCGTTCACAGCATGGTGAGATTCGCATTTGCAAGGTGTTCTGTGTCCAGGCAAGTCGTCACTTTTTCAACATGAGTGCAGTTCGCACGTGTCGCATGTTGGCAGATAGCTCCAGCGGATTCCGCAGTGAGGGTGCTCGGCACAGCCCCAGGAAATCGTGACTGTCACAAGAAAAGAAAATATACCACTGGGTCTCGCAGTGATTTGAACTTGTTCCCATTCTGGCCGCTCATTCCAGTTGCTATTTTGCACGAAAACATGAAAAAAAACAACACCCCATCACCAATGTAAATGGCACATTCCAAAATTCCTTTGACCCATTCAGTACACCCACAACCGGATCACACCGGCTACCTCAAAAAAGTTCAGTAATAATTGCAATGAGGCCACTGAAATCTATCCAAGCCCCAAAATAATAATCTCCACACAAACTTCGTCAGACTTTTCCAGGACAAAGTATATAATATTCCAACCAAGTGTTGAAATGTCACATTGGAACAACATTTCAAAGTTTGGTTTTGAACGTCCACCCGACCCCAAATAAGCAATGCAACTAAATTTTCAACACCATTCACTACCAATTCCCTCACAACCCACACAATTTTTTCCGGTTGCCCAGGAAGAGCGACTGGAATATGCACCTTCAAATCACCAAAATAGTGAATGCCTTCACTTGAAGTCTGGAGTATTGGATCCGCTGGCGTAGATCTAGCTGTCGTTTGTCCTGTAAAGCCTGCGTTTGACAGTGTGCACTCGATCCGACGTTACGTTGTCGGGACAATCCAGTTCTTTGATCCAAGTAGACGTCACATGAAGTTCAACACCCTGTGGAACACGTTCCGGTTTGAATGTTCGCGTTGGCTTCATGACACAGATTTTGTCGGGTTCATCAACTGGACGCGGCAAATTAGACTGCAAACATGTGATGCACGAGTGGGAGTGTTTCTTTCAATTCTTTGACATTTCATCCTGAGGGAAGGGCAAAAATGAGACTTGTAAATGATCGTCTCAAGAACAATTGTCACCAAAGCTTATTTTCTCAAGCACCCGGAGCAGGATTTGAATTTGCTGGTCCTTGTGTCCACCACAGAGCAGCTGAGTCAGTCGTTCATTATGGAGCTGCCGGTGTGCGCCGGAACGCAGTGGTGCTACCACCGCGTCACGCAGGAAAACATCCCCGCCACCTGCACTCTTCTTAAGAACAGACAGTACGTCGTCGAGCTCACCTCGAACGACGTCGCGCTCGTGGTAAGGACGTCAGCTTTTTCTACTTCTGCTTGCCTCTTTTGTTTCAGTGGGTCTTAGATGGGCAGGTGAAACAAATTGACATTTGCGTTTCATTCTGTCCAATGACTGACAGCGGGTCCAAGAGTGAACATGAAAACAGTGCCTATTCGTACGAAGCTCATCAAACGCTTTCCGACCTCGTACGATTTTTGTGCCATGGTCCTTTTGGCAAGCTTAGTTCCAGAGAAGTTGAGGCACATTCAAGGAAAGGAAAGCAAAGATTGACAGGTTTTCTTGCAGCGGAATCTGGCGGACGTGCAGTAAAATCAAGTTACGCAGTAATTTTTATTCTGTGCTTTTCACCGACGTTGTTCTTTTTTGCGTGGTCTCAGGATCAGATGATCGCTTTGCCAGTGGAGTTTCTCCAGTACGACGTGCTGGGTCCAGCAGCCCAAGACTTTCAGGATGGTACTTGTGATGTGTTGACCAATGACATGAAGTAAGTCTTGGTGTTCACGAACATTTTGTCATCACTCAATCTTTCACCATTTATCACGATTTGATGTCCTCAAGCCGTTCTTCTCCTTCCCTTTGTTTTTGTGAAAGGAATTGTTTCAGGGTGAGCGGTTAGTATTGCTGGTTGATCGTGGGCGCTTCCTGAGAATCGGACTTGAAGGTTGTGGGAAGGTCCTTCATTGCTTGGAGTTTGTGGATGCAGAGTCCGGGATGTTTCTGGGCATTGGGTTGTTCGGAAGCTTCCTTTTGTTGAGGCAAAAAAAAACCCAAATGTTCCAATTGTGCGGCAGGATTTTTCTGAGGAGATTCCATTGTGACCAACTGAATTTTCCATGAACAAATTTTCAGTTTATCAATTCTAATCTTGGTTTCAATATCTGCCGTCAGTTCCTTCGCTTCTGTTGTCCTGTTCGTTCTTGTTATTTCCCAGTTTTCAGGTGTTCACCTTCATCACCGCAGGGACAGGACTGCAGATTTTGTTGGTGATAGAAGGTTCTGTCACTGAGAGAACTGCTCCGTCTCGTTTCAATCTCTTTCCTTGATTTGCAGTTTTTGCTCCACGACAATTTTGTGCTCACTGCAAAACGAAATGTTTTGTTCTGAAAAATTGTGTTCTTTGTTTGGTAGGATCGGAACGTCGCAGGAGAACCGGTGTCTGTCCGGGGTGTTCTCACTGACGACGTACTGGCTGGATGGAGCTCTGCCCTGTGACTGCAGCTTGGTCGGCAGGTAGTTCTACAGTCAGAGAGTAGTGGCGTCTGGTTTTTGCTGGAAGCAGTAAATTTTTAATTTTCGTCTTGGACATCTTTTCGAGAAAAGCTCATGTGACTCTCACGGGTCGAACGCAGTTTGACAGGTTGCACAGCTTCCTGTTGGTGGAAGTTTCGAGGGCAAATAAAAATGGAAATTTGTTTGATCATCCTTCAAACGTGATGAACAAGGAATGCACCGTTTGTTTCAGCACTTCGGTGACATGCGAGCCGTATGAGGGGCAGTGCAAGTGTAAACCAGGCGTAACGGGCAGAAGGTGCGACCGCTGCGACATCATGTCGTACAGCCTCAGTGCGAGCGGCTGCAGATGTGAGTCCAGCATTTCGTTCGCAGACCAGGTCTCCGAGATCCACAGCAGTTGTCTTTAGTTGGAGGGACGCGCTGCTGGTGTCCAAAATATCAGGCGTGAGGAACATGTGTGGCGCTTTTCAGCATGTGAGTGCACGGCGGGCAGGCGCGTGTGTAACCCGCAGACCGGGCAGTGTTTGTGTCCGCCGCTCGTCACCGGCCGCACCTGCGACAGCTGCCTCCCATTCAACTGGAACTACGATTCTCTCAATGGCTGCACCGTCAGTATCTTTTGATGCATGGATTTTATTTGGAACACCTGAACTGAAATTCAGCTGATTTCAATCTTTGATGCGAGCAGAGCAAAGAAAAATGAAACGCGGTGTGTGAAACAAGCGGAATCCTGTTGTGTCGAATGTCGTTTGTATTTTTTGCAGCCATGCAACTGTCATCCAATGGGTTCTTCTTCGCAGCAGTGCAACATGCAGACTGGCAAGTGCAGCTGCAAACCAGGTAACCCAAACAAGGAGGACGCGCGTGTTTGGACGTCACTGTTGAAGTTCGTCTTCAACACACTTTGCGGTTTTCCTGTTGCTTGCAGGTGTCACTGGAGACAAATGCGATCAGTGCATGGATGGATTCAAACTCTTTTCCTCCCTCGGTTGCATGCCCTGCAACTGTAATTCCGTTGGTTCACACAATGCGACCTGTGAAAAAGTTGCAGGGCAGTGTCCGTGCAAGGTGAGCAATTCCTGGATTTCTGACCAAACAATAGTGTGCACGTGTAGTTTTCCTGAAGGAAACAGACCACAAAATAACAGAGCGAGTTGCGCCATTCGATTGATTGTGTGGTGATGCCAACGTGAACATTTTGTTTCGTGTCTTGGAATATTTGTAGATTGGACGACGAATGCCTGTCTTGTATATTTTAGGACAATGTGGAAGGTCTTTTTTGTGACGCCTGCAAACCGGGAACATTCTACCTGTCGGATAGGAGCAAGTACGGCTGTCTGGAATGTGTCTGCATGGGCATCACAAACCAGTGCGACAGTTCCTTCTGGAGAGTCGACACCGTGAGTTGAAAACACTGGTTGCTGAACACATGTCGAGAGGAACGGTGCGAGATTAAAGAGAACAGTGTGCTCACTTGAACCATGAGAACTTGCCTTTTGTTGCCAAATGTGGCAATTTTCAGCCGGGTGATTGGACTGTAGCACGCCTTGACACTCGTAGTTGACCTGTAGGTATCAGTTCCGGTGTTCAGCGGGCAGCCGGGAAACTACGTGTCTCTGTTCGGCACCGCGACCATCAACAGCACCATGTTCCGCGCGGTGGACGTGGTGCCGCTCGACGGGGGCCTCTTCATCAAGGCGCGCGAGCCGCTCGGGTCACAGCCGCCCATCTACCTGATCTACCAGGCCGAACCGAACCCACTCGCGGGTACGGAGTTGCTGACGTACCTTTAAAGGTCCCTGCCACGCACATTTTGCGCCGCTTCTTCAGTCGCGTCCTCGTCACACTGCTTTCTGTTTTCTATGGTTTTGACAGGAGATCTAGTTGGAATGTACGGAAACATCCTCAGATTCATGGTTCGCTACGAAACAACCCAGACGGGAGGGGAACAGTTGCTGCCGAACGTCGCGATTGTTTCGCAGAACAACGAAAAATTTCTCTTGCCGTAAGTGTTTAAAGACTGATGCAACGTCCAGCACCATCACCAAAAAACGCGGCGACTGGGTCAGTCTTGGTCATTCACACAGAACCAAGTCGATTGCGGTGGACAACACGACGGTGTGCGAGGTGATCGTGTCGGACGAGTACGCGACACGTCTGGACGGCACGCCCGCGTCGCGCGGCGAGTTCCTGCTGGCGCTCAGCCGCGTCGCTATGATCCTCTTCCCGTTCTCATTCCTCGACCGACAACACACCCCGTAGTGAGTAGAAGAGCCGCGTGCTGTGCGACATACCACTGAAATGTGCAACACACGCACACTCTTGAAATGAACAACAGAAAGACACAGGTATCAAATTCTCATTTATGCACTGTCCATATTCTGTGTTTCTAGTTTTGGACAGGTGTCCTTTGGTTTGGCGAGTGCGTCTGGTTCCGGTGAGAGATCGATGCTGATTGAGGATTGTCAGTGCAGTGAACACTACGAGGGCCTGTCGTGCGAGGTACGAGTAACACTCCGTCGACCCCACTTGTCCAGCAAAGCAAAGCGCCGGATGCCGCCACGGTGCATGTGTTGTACACCACGTGTCTGTTCTTTAGAGCTGTTCGGCCGGCTACACGCGAACAGGGAGGGACGCGCACGGCTTCCTGGGAACCTGTGTGCCTTGCAGTTGCAACAACCATGCCACGTTGTGTGATCCCGACAACGGAGTTTGCGAAAATTGCCTTGATGACACTGCAGGTACACACAACCGGTGCGCCAAATTGGTGGCAATAATTGCAGAGGCACTCATGGGTACGCGAGGATGAGGTTTGACTGGAGAAAATTGTGTTCAGGTCGATTCTGTGACGTGTGCGCGGACGGTTTCTACGGCGACGCCACGCGAGGCTTCTCGTCGGACTGCAGCTCGTGTCCGTGCTTCCCGCCTCGCGTCACCGTCAACACGTGCAACCTGCTCGGCAACACTGTGATCTGCAGCAACTGCACGCAGGGCTACACAGGCGCCGTCTGCAACGAGTACGTCGTGCAGACAGAACTTTCAATTGTTGGAAGGTCTGAACAACTATGGTAGATTGCCAGAGTTGCGCTCAGCAAAGCTTTCGGTGCAGTGCCGGAACGCGTGGGCCGCGTCATGTCCGTTGCTGTGATTCGGTTTCCCAACCATTGGGAATTGAAACATTTGGTGCTCTTTGGAAACCTTCGCACGAGTGTGATTTCGTGTCTCCAGATGTGAGCGGTTCCACTACGGGACGCCCGAGATTCTCGAAACGGGCACGTGCACTCCGTGCTACTGCAACGGGAACAGCGAAGAGTGCAACAGCATGACGGGCGACTGTCTCTTTTGTCGCAACAACACGAGCGGCAGGAACTGCGAGCGCTGCGAGGACAGCTTCTTCGGCAACGCCACGCTGCAGACTTGTCAGGGTGCGTTCGGCGCTGGGTCACCTCATTGAGAGTGGAATGGCGCTCGGAACGGGCGTCATTCACGGCAATCGATTTGCACCAGATTGCAATTCTTCAGATTTGGAATGGAGTACCATGCACTTCGCTCCGTCAGGGAAGTGCTCTTGAATCAAATGTGCGCAAGAAAATCTTGTCCTGGGTTGCTTCTTTTCGGTCAAGTGTTTCTTTATGCGAGGCGCTCCTGCTTCAGCTTGTCGCTGTGACCTGCGCGGCACCGCACATACGATTTGCAACCACGAGACTGGGGAGTGTGACTGCTTCGCCGGAGTGGGAGAGCGGGTGTGCTCACAGTGTCTCCCCGATTACTATGGCTACGACGACACAACTTTTGAAGGTATCTGTTTTGAAGGAAACCGGCAAAAAGCATCGGATTTGCGAACACTTGTTGCACGACAATTAAATTAATGCTTCAGGTTGTCGTGCATGCAATTGCAACACGTTTGGCAGCACTCAGACTCAGTGCAGCTTCGATCACGGAATCTGCACATGCCGCAGGAATGCAGAAGGAGACAAGTGTGACTCGTGTCTCACCGGGTTCTGGGGGCTGCCCAATCAGACCTGCGACAGTAAGTCCTCTGTTATTTGGACACTCCAAGCAACAATGGCGACTTTGAACAAGTTGGGGGTTCATGATGTGTTGCTTGTTCAGGCTGTGCGTGTGACCTGGTGGGTTCGGAGTCAGGCACCACTTGTGACAAGGTGACTGGTCAGTGTGTCTGCAAACCTGGAGTGGAAGGTCGTACGTGCAACAAATGCAAGCAGTTCCACGTGGACTTCGGTGTTAACGGATGCACAGGTGGGTGCTATGTTTCATATTTCATCTTTCTCAGTTGATGTTTCGTCGTTGGCATTTTGAAGTCACAGTTGGCGACACTTGCAGCTTGCAGCGCGTGTCAGTTTTCACTGGGCAACGACACGGTCGCCCGGCAGGAAGACTGGGCCGTCAAGTGGAACGAGACACTCGCCGTTGGAGCGGTGCAGAATACAGACTTCACGCTGCAGGTGCGCATGATGCTCAGCAAACAACAAAGCAAACAAATTTGCGCGACATTCAGCGTTCAATGCCTTAGATGAAAACACATGAAGATCAGGTTCAAACAGCAAAGACTTGCTCTGCACCAATGCTGATTCCGTTTTTCTGCGTCCCAATTGGTTTGAGACTTGCCCATCACTTCCCGTCACGTCTGCTGCAGAACCTGACGCGGGAGATCGACCAAGTGACGGCGCAGCTGAGCGCCGGGCAGGGCGACCTGGGCGGCCTCGAGGCGACGCTGCGCAACCTCACGTCCACCGAGCCGCTCTACAACAACACCGTGCTCAGTCTGCAGCTCGAGGTCAGGGCTTCGGCACGTCGACGCTTGCGTCTTTCAAGAGCCTACTTCAACAGCTAAAGACTTCTGAAACAAACGATCGAAACGCGACGGCTTCACTCTTCATTAGGTGGACCAGGTGGACGCTGCATGCGCTGAAATCCTGCTGAACGCGCAGACTGAGCTGGACCGACAGAGCGCGTTCAACACGCTCGCCTCGGAGGCGTGGCAGCGCGCCCTGGCGCTCAACATGTCGGCGCGAGATACGATCGACAACTATCTCGTGCCGTACGACACGCAAGCCAAACAAGTACGAGCAACAGTACTGTCGCTTCCAGATTCAGCTTTGCAGATGCATTGAGTTCACGAGGGCCATGTCACTGGCTTGGCGCGTGCCTTTCTGCACAGTTGTGTGTTTTCGTTTCTTCTTTTAGACGGGGTTCAAATTTCCGTCAGAGCATTTTTTAGGTGAAATTCTGGACAACAGCTTGTTTCGGTTGATATCACGGCGATTCACGTGTGAATTCCACATGTTGGTTGATCTGACTCGCATCGCAGAATTCTTGGCAGATGTACGCGGTCCTCTGTGCTGTACAAAGGCCGTCTGTTTTTCCAGCTGCTTCAGGACAGCACGCGCCAGTCGGTGAACCTGGAAATAAATTTCAATCCGGAGGAGACGCAGACGTCCACGTCGCTCATCGCCATCAACGCGACCGCCGACCGCGCCGCCGACATGGTCGCCAACGTTCAGCGCCAGGTCAGACTCGCCGAACCTGTGAAAGGCTCTTTGTCTGCGACACGGTGGATCCAGCTCGTCTTGTCAACCAACAAATAAAGCAATGGTACTTTGTGGTGGCAGGCGAACGAGACGGCAGCTTTGGAGCAGACAGCTGCTGATATACAAACTCAAGTGGGCGAGACGCAGACGACTCTCCTCGCACACCAGCTGTTTCTCAGCAGCATTCAGAGTCGAGTGGAGACCGTCACCACCAGCCTCAATGAAACTCAGGTGAAACGACCGTGTGTCACACGCCAAACGTGACATTTCGTGTAACTTAATTCTGCAGCAGAATTTCGTGTTGCTTGTTGCACAGAGTTGAGAGCGTCTCTTATTCTGGTTTGTTGCAGCAACAAAAGACATTCGCAGAACAGACGTTCGGCGAGGCGACCACCATGCTGAGTTTGGCGGAGACTACACTTGCGGATGCGGAAGCCGGCTTCGCCAACGCGACGCAGGAGCTGGCGGACGTGCGCAACATGGTCGGCGGAACCAATGTCGCCGACCTCGTCAACCTGCCTTTCAACGACCAGATTCGCAAATACGGTCTGAACGTTATTCTTGTGTGGCTGGGAGTTGCGTTGAGTTGTAAAAAAATAGGTGTATTGTTTCGATTCGTTGTCGCCAAACTCGTTCACGAAACTGGAATGCATTCCACTCACGCACCACCGGGAAAAACAGTGTGCGGCACAGTGATAGTGATTGCTGCAGATCCGATTTTGACACCACTTGTCGCGATCCTCTCCCAGAGGTGCTCAACTTCAACTCCGGGAACGTGACGCTACGTGGCAACATCGCGAGCACGTTGGCGCTGACGCAGGCGCACGAAGCCACCGTGGCGGCGTCGGAGACGCGCAGCGCCCAGATAGCGACCGACGTCAACGTGCTGACAAAGTGCGTGAGACTTTCCTTTTCAATCGTGTAGTCCCGAAGGGCCGTTACCACACGCTACCACATGTTATCACCATCAGTGTGTGTCTGGGTGTCCGTGTTTTCTGTGACCCAGAGGGGGGAGGTCACATATTGGTTTTAAAATGTTCAGTGATGGTCACTGGTCATTTGAAAACCAATATATGGAAGGTGTTCATGAACTGCGAACGTTTGTATGGACCATACGCTTTTTATGCGTAGCAATCTTGTTTTATTCAGAAGAATTTCTTCATCTCTGTCGAAGAAATCTGCGATTTGGCTTCATTTGTCCGCAAAAACAAGACTTTGACCTGACATTGGTTTTTACTCCAGCATCTTCAATACGGCAAAGGGAAGCGCACAAACGGCGGTGGACGCCTTCGACAACCTCGAAGCAGCTGCTCAACAACTGGAAGAATCAAGCGCGTTGACGTCGGAGAGCAGCGACACACTTCAAAACGCCAGGGTCGGTCCCACTGCCAACTTCTTCCCAGCTGGTTTTGTTGTGAACATCTTCCAACAAGAACTGCACAAACGGCCGTGGTCATTTACTGTGCAACTGAAGTGTTTTTGGGCGCTGTCTTTGCAGAACGGGCTGAACGGCGTCGAGGCGTCGCAGAAAGAGGCGCAGGCGTCGCTCGCGCGGCAGTATTCCGTCGGAAACCAGACGCTCGCAGACCAGGTCCGCGGCAGGGCGCAGGGTGAGGCCGCCTTTCCTCCCACGTTGCTTGGTTCTGAAAGGGATGCTTTCAGAGTTCAAATCAACAATAATGAGAGAGAAAAAAATTAATTGAATATATATTTCTTTTTGCGAATTAACAATTGATCTTGCATTGAATCCTGATTGTACAACGTTAATGTATCGACATAGTTTTGTTGTCGTGGCTTTGTAATTTACGTGTGGTGTTCTGAAATGTGTTTGTGCAGGTAATATGACACTTGAGTGTAAGTAGTCGCCCCGATTCCTTCTCCCCCGTCAGTAGTTGCGTGCGTGTGTGTGCGTTTGTGTGCGTGTTGTTTCTTTCAATTTGTGGATGTTAGTTCTCATTCATTTGGTTGTTTCTCCAGTGTGATCTTTCATTCCAATAATTTAACAGTGAACTTCCTTTTTCTGACTTTCTGTTATCTTCCTGTCGAACGACATTGTTTGGTCATGTGGGACGATGTGAAAGATATCTTCGAAGAATACGTCAGGCAGCTTTGGCTGTACAACCGTGCATTGGATGTGACAAGTTTTGTTTGGGTCTGTCGACTTGTGAATGCACACGTGTGTGTGGATTTCACTGTGTTGCACAAACGCAAAGTGTTTTGTCTCGTTCTCGTTACGTACCCGCTCCCGCGTTGTGTTTTTAAAACGTAGTCGAATGAATTGATGTGTTGTGCACGCCGCCCCATGTCAGCATCACTGTTGGCCTGATCGAGGTGTGCCGTGTTTCTCAGTTGTCGTCTCGCGCAGTGCTGGACCTGGACCTGGAGCAGTCCAACTCGACGTTCACGCGGCTGGCGGCGGAGTGGCGGGTGCGCGAGACGAGCCACGGCGAGGTGCGGCAGCGCGCGGAGGAGCTGCTCGCGCGCAGACAAGGTCCGTCCGTCCATCTGTCCGCAACGCGTTCCTTCTCGAGATCTGGGCTTTGTTGGTGATCGGACGTTTCGTTGTTTGGTCTCAAAACTGGATTACACGGTTGTTCTGTTTCCCTGACTTCCGTCTGACAGAGCTTCTCGGACCCAGCAGTGGTAGGTTTATCGGGTTTATCGCGTGCACAGCTGTGTCTGTTTGCATTTTGCTGTGTTCTTGTGTTCGACATTTTTCACGAGCACTAGATACTCGTACCAAACACGTTGTTGCTTGATACGTACACGACTCCAAATTTCTTGTTTTCCGGGGCAAGTCCGGCTGCAAGACACAACGGCGCTTGTTGTCGATTTGTTGTCACCAGCATGTTTGCCTACTCAAAGTTTTCCTTCCAAACAAGAGAAGCGTGTTTTCTATCACTTCAGCTGACTCGCCACGCACAGACACTTTCTTGTTGAAGTATTCTCTCATTGACTCGGATCACCTCTGCTGTTTGCGACGAAATGCGATTCCCATCAACAAAACGTGCGATGCAGACTCCCGCTGTCCGCTCTCCCTCATCCGTCGCGCCTGGCCTTTTTCCCAACGTGACGTTTTCTTGTTGCCCCTTCAGACCCCGGCATCGACCAGCAGATCCTTGAGACGTACCGCATCTCGGACGCGGTGAGCGGCGACGCGGACGCGCTGCTCGGCGCCGACCGGGACCTCGCGCCGCGCGTGCGTGACCTGCGCGAAGCGACCGACCAGGTGGTGAACACGGTCACCGCGACGCGCAACCTCGAGCGCACCATCACCACCGACCGTACGTGGCTCCATTGTGGCGTTTTGTGTCTCGGTTCTGTCGACATTTGTGCGTGTGCAAGGGTCCAGGTTCTCAACAAAATGACCGTCAAGTAGACGAGAGCTTTTGTCAAAAGCGATCGGAGTGAACCATCACTGCGTCATGAACGTCCGTCAAGTGGAGCGTGAGCTCCATTGTACGTACATGGAGAAACAAGTTGGCTGTGTGTGGTTGCAGTGGCTGATTTCAAAGACTTGACCGACAATCGGTGGACGAGAACGCTCGACAACGTGCGCAACCTGCAGAGCGCGTCCGACACGCAGCTCACGTCCATAGACGCGAAAATCACTGCGCTCGAGGCGAAAATTGAAGGGGTATTCAGCCTTTTGATTGAAAGTTCATTTGCTGAAGAGAACGTGGAAGATTCTCCGCACGATGCGCCAACGATTGAAAGCCGCATTTCTCAAAAAAGTATGAATGAATTGTAGATCAAGCAGAGGATGGTGCTGCTGGACCAGCCGGTTCGCTTCAGCGCCGCCAGCTTTGAGTCGGTCAGCAACCCTCGAGTCAACATGGTCAACCAGCTGCACAACGAGGTCAGTCTCATTGAGGTATTCGGTCGATTGTCGCCGCTGTTCGTCGTGAGCGCAACTGGTTGTTCTCGTACACTTGACAGTTCTGCAGCGAGTTGTGGTGTTGCAGATTCGTCTTGAGTTCCAATACACGGGGCATCCCGAGGGCGTCATGTTCTTCGTCGAGAACCCGGACACGCGCGAGGTGCTGGCGCTGCAGCTGATCGGCGCGCAGATCGAGTTTGTGTTCAGCACGCGCGACGAGAATTTGGCGGTGACGGTGCGCAGCCCGGCCATCCTGTGCAGCGGCTGCTGGTTCCGAGTCATCGCCAACAGGTGCGCACTCGCAGACACGTGACACTGTCGGTGTGGCACTGTCGAGGAGTGAAAACAGTCATCGTAAAGTGTTGAATCTGAAAATTGGGAAACATTTTGGCCGGAGTTGATGCATCTGTCACAGGTACGGCATCGACGGGCACCTGAGCGTCCTCAAGATGGAGACCGGAGGCTTCGCCTCCACCTACGACGACACCGCGAGTGCGCGCGGCACCGGGCTGACGATGGTCACCACCTACACGTCCCCCGTCTACCTGGGCGGGCTGCCCAACCCCTACCCGGTGAGTGCAGACTGTGGTATTAGCGCAACGAGCAACGAACATCAGCCACTTTCGAGAAAAAAAGTTGTAGACTTCGTTGAAATGATCAAGCTCAGAAAAAGGATCACAGCAGAACAGTTGCACCAATCTGGAGGGAGGATCTCTGTCCTGAAGTCACCACTGCCCCAGGGTACGTTGACATGCTTGAATGTTATCTCTCCCGTTCAACGTCAGACGGTGAAGGTGAACAACGAGAGCAGCTTCACGGGCTGCCTGCACTCGGTGCGCTTCGACGGCGTGCTGCTGCCCATGTGGGAGAGTCTGCTGGACGCCGGGTCGCAGGCGACGTGCTGCAAACGCCCGCCCGTCATCCCCGGACCCGACCTCACAACCGGCGCCAACTTCGACGGGTGCGTCTTGTCGGTTGTTGTCCACACGGAACACGATGATGCTTCCAGCCATGAATCCGTGCTCGCGAGTGCGCCTGTAGTGAGTGTATGTGAGTCAGTGAGCAAATCAGTGTGTGTGTGTGTGTATGTGTGTGTGTGTGTGGTGTGTGTGTGTGTGTGTGTGTGTGATGAGTTGTGGGAACAGACTCGCAGGCGCTACACCCCGTGACCCACTGGATGATCCCTTGATTGCAGACTGGGAAGTTACCTGTTCTACGGAACGAACCACGTTGTGAATTTCCTGCAAGAATCGCTGGTGGAGCTCAAATTCCGAACCTTCAGCGCCGATTGTGTGCTCTTCCTCATCGACAGGCCGCAACACAGGCAAGTTTTTGTGCAAGAGATGTGCTCATTTTACGCAGTTTTTGGAAATGAGGCGAATCACTCGTATTGCACAGGCATTGTGTTGCGTATCTCCAGGTACAGTTTCATCCACGAAATTTTGCACACAAGAAACTAAGGTTTGTTTTTTTTTTGACAGTGTCGCGATTTTACCCAAACCCAACACCTCACATGCTGTCAGTCTGACTTCAGCTCCCCATCATTGGAAATTGAATTGACAGTCCTGTCGATCTCACAGTGTTTGAGGTGCTCAGAATCCCTTCACCACAGTTTGATTGTGCGAAGTCCCTTTAGGGAAGAGCACTTAGTGGTAGTGCCAAAAATTTTTTTTGGTATATATGCCAACTCGGCGAAGATGTCCCCCTTTGTCCCATCCTGTGTCCCGTACGTCACCCCCCCCCCTGTATAGGGGTCAATTGGTGGCTATTGGTGCTGGGCTGGGACAATTGGTCCACATGGTCCATCAATGTATACAAGCATATATATATGGCATCTCAGG
>JAAUXT010133973.1_pt1 | contig 18158 bp, 20 predicted proteins | sample 7278171 | NCBI WGS metagenome assembly JAAUXT01 (sample SAMN14350112, study PRJNA611818) | marine sediment metagenome | isolation source: surface marine sediment (1.8m) | place: French Polynesia: Moorea | collected 2018-08
TTCCCCCCACACCCGGCCTCCCGCTTTTGATCCGGGGGCGTGGTTTTCTGTGGTGTGCTTTCCCTATGGGGTGGGGGGGGGGGGCGGGGGGGGGGGTGGCTTGGGCACGATAGAGTTCGGGTTGGAGCTGGAAACGACTCGGTGGATATCCAGAAAGAGAGGCAGAGGAAGCACTGTGGTCAGGCGTTTTGGGAAGAAAGCCAAGTGAACAAGAAACAAGAGTGATATTTGACTTAAAAACCTTTATTGTACAGAAATATGATCTAAATGCATTGGCCATTGCAAAAATGCCCACAATTTTCACCTTGAATTGGCTGTGACACAAACCGTTTCAGAACTATTTTGCAAGTTTACAATTTTTGGCAACACTAGTGGAGTATTCTGCACACTAAAATATACAATGTCAACTTGTTGATATGCGTTCTTCGCACGAAAGCCAGATTTCTGTCAAACACGGACTTGTCACCTGTAAATCTAAAAATTGTGCTGCACGAAAACTAAACTGACTCAAAAAGCGTTCAGCGTTTTTCATTCTTGAAAAATCTATCTTTCTGATTTTTGTACAGGAAACAAGTTTCGTGCCTGTCGGGGTAAATTGACAGAAGGGTTTACAAAACAGAACAGATTTTCTGCCACCGAAACAAAAATTTGGAAGACATCCTAGAGCGAGGTGTTCTGGGGCGGCCCCAGCGGAACGGGGCACATGATCTTCGGCATCGGGTTCCCCTGCATGTGCGCCTTAAGTACCGCCTGCGAATTGGAAACGTCAACCTTGGGTGTGAGAGGAGAAAAATATTATTGGGCCGAGATTTAGAAATATCGAACACAACTCCTGGCTCGGACTAACAGAAAAACTGCAAAACTCACCTCGATAACTGTTTCCTTCTTGGGTTTCTGTTCCTTCATCGCGTATGTGTGGTGAAATCTCTTGAATGCGAACTGGAAACAAGAGGCACAAACCACGGGGGGTTTTGTGATGATGAGTTGGAACTCATGCTGAGTGGAAGCAAGTGCTTGGAAACTCTCGTATCAATAGAGCACCACGTCACTTATCATGATCTACACTCGTATGTCGAACAGATTGAGGCCCAAGTGAGTACTGAGTGAGCACCGAGTGAGTGCACATGAGTGAGTGCATAGTGACTGAGGACTGAGTGAGTACTGGGTGAGTACTGACCATGAGCGCGAGGGAGACGATGACGAGCAACGCGACGCCGCTCAGACACACGACGCCGACGACCATGACGTACTCGAGCTCCGAGCGCTCGCCAGACGGCTCCGCCGCGTCAGCCTCGTCGTCTGCAAGAAACGACGCCGCCACGTGAATGATATCGCGAAGATACAGTCAAGCAAAACAATAAGTTTTTTGTAGGAAAGGAAGTCCAGGCCTTTCTGGCTCTAATTTTTTTGATGATGTGAGAAATGCATCGCGAATCGCGTGATACCGAAGAAGTCGCGCGCGTCGCGGGCGTCGGTGGCGTCCCTCGCGGTGTCGGCGTCACTGCTCGCGGCGAGGGCGTCGTCGTCCTCCCCGGAGTGCTGCGTCTCCTCGAGGCGCTCCGCCTCCAGGTTCACGTCGATCGGTTCCCGCTCCGGCGCGTCCGGCTGGTCGGGCAGCGTCGTCGCGTCGACCGACTCGTCCACAGACTCGTCCGTCTTCACTTCCGGTGTAACGTCCGGCTTTGGTGACGTCACTGAAAGAATCGGTCATCTTTTTCAGCAAAGTGTCAGTTTCTCATTATATTTCGTGCGTTGCCTCAAGAAATGGCTGGCGATGAAATCCATTTCTACTTGTGACTTCCGAGCCACTTTGAAAGGGGCCAACAAATCGTTCTCACGAAAGCAAACATACGACTTACCCAGGCAGGTTGATTCGCACTCGCTTCTGCTGCCAAACTTATTGAGCCCCTCACAACCAGCGAAGTAGAAAGGCTCGCACTGTCCTCTGTGGGCGTCGAACGACCAGAAGGGGATGGAGGCAGGAACGCCGAAGATGCACGTCTGAACGGCTGGGGGCCGCAAGCATCCCAGGTTAGGTTCTCCGAACTTGGGAGCAAAGTTGATTTTGACGTGGGAAACAGGTCCGTAGCCGGGCCAGCTGGACGACTGGTACGTGCCAGACACCTGCGGGGGGCTCCCCGACTGCTGCTTGCCCTTGAGCGAGAGGGAGCGCGTGTAGCTGAAGCTGGGGTACCCCAGGAGCAGCGGGCTGCGATAGGGCGCCGCCAGCGGATTGCGGTACGCCGGCACCATCAGGGGGTACGGGTTGACGTGCGGGGACAGGATCGGGGCGTGACTGATGAGCGGAGGGTGCGGCGGCTTGTTCACGAACACCTGCGTCAGCGAGATTCCCTTCTTGGGCGCCCGGTTCTCCTGGTTGCCCCACATCCGGTACTTCCGGTTGACGTCGTGTCGGCTGATGATGGGTTCCGGTCGGGGTCGGTCATACCAGCGGCGCGGGGGCGGCGGGCGCGGGCGGCGTCTCCGGACCCCGAACTCGGAGCTCAGGTCGTGTGGGCCATAGTACTTGCGGTAGTCCATCCTCCTCACTCCGGGGCGGTAGGGTCTGAAGGGCGGCGGCCGCCTCCTCGAGCTGATCAACAACCTGAAGAGCGGAGCTCTCGGCCGAGCAACTTTCAAACTGCCCAGTCTGCCTCTGTCATCCTGGTCCTCCGTCTCATCTTTGGTCTCGTTGTCCTCAGTCTCTTGATCTTCTTCTCTAATTTCGCTCTCGTTGTTTCTTTCCAAGTCTTCTTCCGTCAATGGTTCTTCTTGTTCTTCTTCTGACGCTTCTCTCTCTTCAGGTTCTCTTTCCTCCTCTCGTTCAATCTCATCAGCTTCAGACTCACGATTATTCCCTGGCCTTTCTTCAACATCAGACTCTGGAACTTGTTCTGGGACTTCTTCTTGCATCTCGTTTGCACCCCTTTGTTCAAGTTCTTGTTCTCTTTCTCTCCCGTAGTCTCCTGGAGGAGGTAGCTCCTCCTCCTCTGCCTCTTCTTCAGGGATCCGCTCCTGGTTCATCTGCTCTTCATCTTCTTCACTTTCAAGCCTGTCTTCTTGATTCGTTCTTTCTTCCCGTGCACGCCTCTCTTCTTCTGCCTCTCTTTCAGCATCAGAGATCTCTGCTCGTTCCCTTGACATTTCATCATCTTCGACCTCATTTTCCTCTTGTTGATCCCTCTCGTCTTCAACAACTTCGTCCCTGATTCTGGCTGGTGGGGTGGTTGACTCCTGCATCCCTTTGGGCGGAGGAGTGGTGGGCGCGCCCGTCGCATCAATCTTCACTGCAGTTGTCGTCTCCTTCACCTTGGGCGGACCCGTCGTTTGCATTTGTTCACTTGACGATTCATCAGGGGCGTTCGTGGATTGCATTTGCTCACTGGAAGATTCCTCGGGGGCGTTTACGAAGGACGGTGGCTTGGGGACGCTGACCTGCCAGATGAGGGGGAAGAAGGTTCTGAAGAAGGTAGAGCCGGGTCTGGTGGTGAGGGGTCTGCTGGGGCCGCGACGTACCCGGTCCGGGGGAGGGGCTCGACGAACGTCCGGCCGGTAGGTCAGCGAGAAACGCGATCTGCCTGTGGATGAGACAAACGACGATCAGCAAGAATTGAAGTCCTGTTCCCTGGATTTTCATATTCGGATGTCTGTGTGACAAATGCACAAGGCATGCATATTTACATATTTTCAAAACCTTAACATCTCTGAAGTTCACATGCAAGCACAGTTGGGGTTAAAACCCCGTCAGTGCCTGAATTGACAACATTTGAAAACTTGAGCAAAAGTTCATTCCAAGAGAACAAAAACAAGTGACACAAGGCAATTTGTCATTCAAGATGTGCAAGTGGCAACACCAAAACCGACGTGTCTGGTGCTGAACCCCAAAACATCACAAGATTGGTGTTCGCGTCAGATAGATCTCATCTCAGAGATCGCTTTGGGGTACAGTCTGAGAGCCTGCTCAGTACCTTGGACGGCGCACTTCCTCAGACACTCGTCCTCGCTGTGGTACTTGTTGGCGTTGCCTCGGCAGCCGCCGAACACGAACGGGAAGCAGCGCCGCTTGCCGGCGTCGTAGAACCAGCGCTGGAGGCGCGCGCGGCACGGTCCGGTGTCGGGCGGCGCCTTACACCGCTCCACGTACGCCTCAATCGCGCTCGCGCTCCGCGCCACTGCAAACACAAAGGCGAATCGGTGGCGCCGCCGTCGGGACGCGAGAGAACACGTGATAGCACCGGAAGTGGGGACAGACGCCGCCAAAACATGCGGGTGTTGGGCCCGCTGTGTTTGGTGTGAACTCACAGTGGATCGTCTGTATTGGATGAAAACAGGTGTGAAACAGTGCAGGATCCGCATGGTGAGAAGACAGGAAGGACATTTGCATCCCCAATGGTGGCAAACGGCGCAGTGCGGGAGACATGCGGCGTGAAGCAATGCAAGCTTGGTCACATGTTTTCAAGTCGAAAGACACAACAGACAACAGAGTGCTTTTGGGGCCGGTGTCCAACAGGATGTTCGACATTCTACCAAATATCAACACTGAAGTTTGGCGTCCTTCGCTTTCCGCTTGACTGACTCCGTGGTTCACCCTGATTGCGTGGGTTCTCAGGTCCTCAGGGAGACCGAGAGTTCTTACCGCGGCGGCGGCGGCGGCGCCTGATGGGCGCGCTGCGCTTGCCGATGCGATGTTTGATCTCGCTCGGGATCGGCAGGAAGGAGAGGTAGGACGGAGCGCGCTCGCTCGTCCGCCTCTGCTTCTCGGTCGTGTCGCTCGTGCGACGATGCTTCCGCCCATCAATCATCTCCTCCACCGTCACAGTCTTCTTCTTCACGTACATCACGTCGAACGGGTTGATGAGGTAGTCTGCGTCTACGTCGGCGTCCACAGCGGCGTGAACCTCCTTCACCTGCGCGGCGGTGGAGTCTCGTCTCGGACGGACGTCGTTTTCGAGGTCAGAGTAGCGATAGAGCCCCGTCTTCTGGTCAAAGGGCTGCCCTGACCTGGGAGGTTCCGGCGGAGGGAGGTACTTGAGAGGTTTAGGCATTCGAATGGACTGCTCGTTCAAGTAGTATCTGGTTGGAGTGATAATTCGCTTGAATCTGTCGTCCTTGAAGGAACGAAACTTGCGCTCAGGCGGAATGTGCTCGCTCCTGTGTGATTGTCGCTCTCTGTCAACTTCCGGTTCCTCTCGGTGCAAATACTCGATGATTTCTGGCTCATGATGTCTTCGTTTCCTGACCCGCCCTCGGCGCTCATTGGCGTAGAGTCCGACTGGTGAATCGAGACTCTGATGCAGGTCCTCGGCCTTGTTGTTGAAAATGAAATCTATGAGCTCGTGGATGGCCATCTCCAGATCTCGCTTGCTCATGGACCTGTCCTCCAGTGCTATGTTGACGGCGTTCTTGTCATACGAGTCGATGTAGTTCCTGTACTGCTCGCTGTTGTCGCCGATGTTGTGTTCCACGTCGAACTGCAGCAGATCGTTGAGCGGCGCGTTGTCGTCTGTGTATCCGAACCCGTACACCCGCAGCACCCACACCTCCTTGGTCGGATCCGGCACCTGGTTCTGGCCCTGGTGCCCGTTTCTGTTGCCGCTCAGGACGATGGGCGGTGGCGCCCTCCGGTGGTGGGCGTGTCTCTCCGGGCCCCGCCCCACGCTGTTGTCATGGTAATCCCGCTGCGCTCCCCACTGCTGTGGGGGACCCTGGGAACCGCGAGGTGGAGGAGGGTTTCCATCCCACGGTGGCTGAATTCCAGCCGAATACACGTTGTACGAGGGGTGCCTGAACTTGGAGTCTCGAATTTCGTGGAGCAGTTGAGAAATATCCACGTGGTTCTTGAATGACTTTCGCTGAAGGTACTGATCGGGTGAGGCGTGGCCATTGTTACCACCGTGATACGTGTTTTGCTGGGGCCCGTACTCGAGCTTGTTCTCGTGGTGCTGCGCTGGAGCTTGTCTCGCCTCCACGTTGGGAACGTGCGGTGCCGGATACGGACCGTAATTGTTGGGTTGTGGGGGCTGGTCACCCTGATACTGCTGCTGCTGCTGCTGCTGCTGCTGCTGCTGCTGGGCGTGGTCCCCAGGACGGTGCTGGATGACGACCGCCGGTCTGTAGTAGGACCCGTAGGCTCTGATCCTTCGCGCCCTCTCGGCCTTCTCCCGCTGCTTCAACTCCTTCAGAGTCTCATCCTTCGTCGGGATTACGGGCAGCACGTCTCTCCAGGCTTTCCGCGCGTGGTCGAAGTCAAATTTGATGTGGGAGAAGTACCCTGAGTCACTGGGAGTCAGGTCCTCCTCCTGCACTCCCTCCGGTCTGTATTTCTTCCTCATGTGCCTCACTTTCTCCGGAGGATCAAAAATGGACTCGAAGTACCAATACGTCTTACCGGAGTTTCCGGAGGGGTCAATGACCTTGGCTCGCTCGTAGATGTGCATCCAGCCGTTCTTGGCTCTTTCGTCCTTGATGGCTCTGAAGCCTCCGTCAATGGGTTCAATGACCCAACCCTCGCCTTTGGGCACTTTGCCTTCGTAAGGGTCAGATTTGTAATACTTGACGTTGATGACTCTGCGACGACGGTGTGTCCTCCCCTCCCCGGCCCCTCCCGCCGGGTCCGCGGCCGTGTGCTCAGGCTGCGGGCCGTGGCCAGCGGCACTGCTGCCCTCGTACCCCTGCTGGTCCATGTAGAGCCGGTTCTGAGGGGCTCCTCTCGGCTCTGGTGTTCCGTCATACTGACCCTCAACTGGCGTGGTCGGTGGCGGGACATATTGTCGGGCATAGCTATTCTCCAGCTGCCCAGGTTGAGACGGGGGTTCCTCTCTGTATCTGTAATCTGCCGGTGGGTGTACCTGGTTATGATACATATTGTCTGCAGGTGGATTCACTTGGTTTTGATAAGTCTCTGGTGGTGCCAGATTAGATCGTGGCGGTTCTCCTTGGTGTGGGTGTGGCTGACTGTGGTGATAGTCTTGTGCTTGGTGCCGTTGCGTACTGTGTGGGTGTTGGTAGCGGTAGATAAGAATAGTTTCTTTGGGTGAGACGGCAGACTGGTGAGGAGGGTGGGGGAAGGCAGGGGCCCCGCGGGTCGCGCCGGCGCTATCCGCGTGGGCTTCTGTCCTTGTGCCATGCTGGTGTTGTCCACCATTGCCTAAAGCCAAAGGGACAATCTTTCACTCGTGTACTCAGCGAAAAGGTGCGGTATGTACAAAGTCAAGCAATGAACACGCAAAGTTCATGGGGTCAGAAGCAGTCACGAATGAACAGCGTGGCGAAAAGCTCAAACAGCACGGACATGCACCGCAAGAACATGGATCACAAAAAGGGAATGAATGAAAACGCACACGCAGCAAATTAGAAACATTGCGAACAGTCAATATGAACACTGTGAACACAGGAGCCAGACACCTGTTGTCGCGGACAGGGCTGTAAACTTGTGGTTCAAGTTTTACGAGCAACCTTTTTCCAATCATGAAATTTTAATGTCCTTTTGTCATTACTTTTTTTCTGCGTCGAACTTGTTTTGCCTCAGACAGGCAGGAAATACGGACCAATGTTTCTTTGGTCTAATGAGCGCACGGATACAAGAGGCACATCGAAACTCGAACATGCAAACAGAAGAAAACTTGTACAATGTGTTGGAATAACTTTTCTGTGGAGCTTGCTGTGTGAGTTCCTCGAAACGAAACTCTTCAGGTGATGTCAGGTTCATTTCCACAACAAACATGCGGCCCTGCGCTGAGATGCTTCCTTGCTTCTTGCGGAGCGAACATGCAGCTCCTCTCCCAATGACATTGTGCGAGAGCAAGTCCGAGCACAGAACAAAACTTCGTCAATCACCGAGTCGCTACAGCATTGTTCCTATTGTTCTCAACAATTGTTGTGGTACTATTTGCACGTCCTGCCAGAAATGCCCTTTGGCCTGAAAACAACACGCATGCAAACTCTCCTGTGCGGTGCAAACTCGTTTCAGTTTGGGACTGTCCTCGCAAATTGCAGCGAAAACTCTGTGAAAGAAAACCAAACCTGCAGCACAAGCGCCAGACATTCACATGTGACTGATTCATAATGACCCTTGGAGTTTTGAAATAACAAGCACGGAAGAAGAGATACGACTGCATTCGAGAGACGATCAGGCTTTCGTTACGCCTCACCTCAACCGGAAGAGGGAAGACCGCACCCAGCAAAAAGGCCAACAGGCAGTTACATACGTGCACAGTCACAACAGACAGAAAATCAAACGAACGTACCTGTGCGTGGTGGTTGGAAGTTGCCGCGGGGCGGGGGCGGCGGGGGAGGGGCGCACCTCTCCATACACTCCACCCGTCCCAGAAACTGATTCCCGTTCCCACCGCAACCGCCGTATTCAAACAGCAAACAGGTGCCCTGGAAACGAACAGATCATGTTTTCAGATGCACACACACCTTCTCCTGTGTATAAACCTGTGTGCGTGTGTGCGTGTATGAGTGAGTGGGTGCGCGTTGTCTGAGGGTTTCACTTTCGTCAAATTTTCGCAACTGTCCACACAAAGCCTGATCATTTTTGTCCAGAAAGTCCTGATTTCAACGTACAAAATGTCAATGCTTGACATGTGTGAAAAATCTCCGCAGGACGGAATCGCCAGGAGATGGCCAGGTGTGTCCTTTTACTTCCTTTCACGCGTCACGCAACAGGTTTTGTCGTCGACATCACACTAATTTTGCCATAATTGCCGTTTTGCGGAGAGTAATCTGTGCGAGTTCGTGTATTTGTGTGGCTCGCACACGAATTGCTTTGCAATGGCCCAACATATGACACGTGTCAAATGCAAAGGTATTTCGCAGATGTCTCCGCTTTCTTTGTGCTCAATTGTCTCAGATACTGTTGTGATCTCTTGCGTGCATGTTTATGCACCAAGCGCAAGATCTCACTCAAGTTTGCAATCTCATTCTGGTTTGCGACATTGTTTCCAGCAAATGAAGCACATTTGGTGTCTCTACCTTGACGGGATTGTAGTACCAGCGGGGGACGGGGCTCGGGGCGCATCTCCTGCGGTCGGGCGGCAGGCGACAGGGCCCCGGCTCCGGCCCGCCCTGCAGACCCGCCGGGTACTGGCCCCGCGCCAGCGTGGACACTGAAAACAGAGACGGGCAACTCTCATTTGATACCAAACCTGGAAGCTGAACTCTGGTCATTCATTTCCTAATGGCAAACTAATTTTCACTCGTTTTCGTAGTTTGACAAGATGGTCACATTGTCAGGATGGCACAGTCGGGTGCAAGTAACACAGGTGATGTCCACGGAAAGGTGCGACCATTGTTCTTGAACGTGGAATAAGTTACGAGAACTTGCAAATGATTTGGTCTTCCACCCGTTACTTGGAATGAGCGACATGTTTTGCCAAAATTCTCGCACTTGTTTGATTTCGAGGCGACACAGCTGTTCACCGCTTTCTCTTCTCTTGACTCTCCATGAAGCACTTTGGATTGTGTCTTCAAATGAGAAAAACTCGCGACACTGAAGGAATAAACATCCGTGAGGATAAAAAGTGAACACACAAACAACCTACCTGTTAGCAAAACGGCTGCGGTGCAAAATACTCGGGCCATCTCGCTCCGGTAATACTGAAATGTACGAAACGCAACAAGGAGACTTGTTTGAGATGGAGACTTATGATGTTGACATTTTGAAACGGACTATAAAGTAACGATTGTTTCTTCGTGCTCTGACAAACAAAACAGGTCTGGCTGCCTGTGAAATCCTGTTTCCACAGTCAACTTTTGACACCACCAAATATGTGCATATTTGACCTTCAAAAAATTGACTTTCATAATCCAATTTTTGCCTCACATTTCTTGACATTCACACACCCTACTCAAAAAATTCTCACCATCTGAAGCGTTTTGAGCCAACTTTGTCGTGTGCCTGGCAGAAGTGTGCGAAAGTGTTTCAGAGCAAATGTTTTTTGTAGAGATTCTCATGCTTTGGAAAAGAACCTCGAGAAAAATTGAGGCCTGAACGTCATCTTTGTCCTGAAGGACATGAACACAAGGCCGCCTTTGGAGCAGAAAACAGAAGAAACAAATTTTGCATCCAATGCAACAAAACTTAATGTTCATTTATGAATCGTTCAACACGTACACATTATGCTTTTGCCCGGAGCAAGGATCTGTATAAAGTTTGCAATCACGGCTGTACGCCTCAAACAGTTGCATTGGTCGCATGTTACATTAATATTCACAGGGGCTCGTCAAGCAGCGCGTCTGAAGCTCTGTTTATTCATGTATGGAACTCGTTCCGAGGCAGAAGAGAAAAACTGATACGCCTCGCATTGTGCGAGTGCAAATAGAAGATCCTTGCTCCATTGTCTTTGGACACTGAGGATCTTCAGCGTCAACCAAGAAAGCCTCCAGTGAGAGATGAAAGAGAAACGTTCTTCTTTTCTCTCCACAAAAAGCTTGACGGAAATTCTGAACTGGACCCTGCCCTTCTCCTGAGTGAGCGCACTTTTTTGGCGCGCGCACGAAAGTTTGTTTTGTCCTATTGTCCGTTTCCAAGCAAAAAGGGTAATGAGTTAGCCTTGTGAATTTTGCTATGATCAGCAAGCCAACGAAGTAAACGAGGCTAACACCACGTTTTTCAGATGATCAAACCACAAATCTTACAGCTGCAGCAAACAATCTGACAAGCTTCAGCACAGCGATTTGAATCATTTCAAGCTTTTTGTTGACACTCGGAGATTATTTTCTAATCCCAAACGAGTTTTGTTTTCAGGTAAAGTTTTGATTGTATGTCCATGAAGTTCAAGAAAAAATATAAAAACAGCACAGGCCCGGATGGAATGTGTTTGACAGACAACGGCAAAGTGCAAAATATCTCAAGTGGGCGACAAGAAAAACGTCAATTTTTACCTGAACTCGAATTTGCTTCAGTTGAATTTTCAACGCATATCTGGCGTGGTGTCCTGTATCCAAAGCCCCTTCAGAAACTTATCCAGCTCTGCACACGTTTTGTTTGCTGCTGTATCCGCAGTCTCACTTCAGTTTCAAATGGATATGTGTTCATATGGACCTGTGTAGCAATTTTACACTCTAAAAAATCAAGCACATTTTGTGTCTTTCAACACAGGAAAAATCTTACCTCACTTCACCAAGTCAGCATTGGGTGCCATGGTAACGGGGAGGATTGATTGCCTCCCAAAATGTCCCCTGGACCCTTTGCTCAGCGGACTGCACGAAAAAAACTCGAGACGCCTGTGACAAGTGGATAAATGTGAAATGGAAGTTTTGAGAGTGTTTGGACACAGCGAGACTGTGGCTGCATGGGCCGGCGATGCTCGTAAAAGTGAATACGTCTCGGGTCCCCGAGGCGGCGGCGCAGCCTCCGCACCGACCGTCAACACGCGCGCGCGATCGAGTCGCTCGCAACCACGACTTGTAAATGGCAAGAAATTGTCATGGGTGGCACACACATGCGTGCACGTGTCAATCTTACGCGCTCAGCAAATGTCGAGAGAATTGTTTGCGCAGAAGTTTCGGTGTGACCTGCGTGTGTGTGCGAGTGTGTTCTTTCTGACTTGAGCGTCATCCAGGTTCAAGAGCAACCGAGCGGGCATTGGAAGTTGGACGAACGGTCTGAGTACGCTCGGTTCGTCCAAAGGCAGACGAAATCATGTAACCAAAATGAGCGTATGTGTGCGTGTCTGCCAAATTTGGATGACTCAATGTCAGAGGGTTCTCATTGGGTCTCTGCGTCCAAGGTTCATTTCGTCAACTCTGAAAGTGGTACTGGATCAGTGTGGCTTGGCTCATTTTGTTCTTGGAGTCGCGCCCAGCCAAATGTGGAATTTTGTGCTCAATTTCTGTATTTCAATGAGTGCTTCGTCAGTGGATTGAGGCTCCGAACAGAACATACCTCATCGCTTCCAAAACACATCATGTTCATCATGTTTCGCTTTCTAAAACAATCTTTAACTTGTTGTTGAGATCAACTCTTGTGCGGGTGACGAAGCTTTTCAATTCTTCGAGGAACACCCAGAGGAGGAGCACCTCGGCCCAAGGCAAGGCCCTTGACAGGACGTGATCACAATCGAGAAAGTATGTATTTTTCCTGCACTGTGTGGTGGTTCGTCACTCACTTCATTGCACAAATTGGTCCACCGGAAGTTGTCCAAGGTGACACACGCACACACACACACACCCGCAGAGAGAGAGAGAGAGAGAGAGAGAGAGAGAGAGAGAGAGAGAGAGAATCCAGTGGGGTGTTTGCCGATTTGTGCCTGTGCACAGTGGAGATGTGTATTTTCCCCTCAAAACCGGAAACCAACGTCACCGTCAAGTGACACTCACCGCAACTCTTGCGATTTGGGGTTGACGCTCCCAAAGAGTCAGATCTCCAGGTCACGTCTTCACTTTCGTCCCGCTGGGAGATGGTGCATCCATAAAGCAAAATTTGAATTGGCGCAACAGACATAGGATCAAATTTCACGAAGAGCAAAAGTCCATTGATCAGTCATCACAATTGTTTCAACGTCATCCACAAAGCAGCTGCTTCCTTTGTCCTAACAACAGCTACCGACCTGTTACTCAACTCATACATGCATAGATTGTGTGCATTGCATATCCAAACCGAGGTTCAGTGAGAACTCAGTTGATGAGAGGGTCGTGCGTGCGCGTTCAGGCTTCAACAAAAGGAAGTCAATCAATTTGGATTTATCTTATCACTTGATGTGGGTCAGTTTAGAAAGTGACCGCATCCAACTTTTGTGAAAACACTTTGGAATTGTGATTTTCTGTGTTCAGGATGAATCCCGTTGTGAAATGATAACAGTTCGTTCATAACAACAAACAAGTACTGGCAAAATTTAATTTTGTCACGCCTGGCAAAAGTTTTTGACAGATAGGCGACGACAAGAGGCATCTCAATGGAACCAGACGATAAGGTACGATCTCCGCTACAAATCTTCTCTTTTTATCTCAAAATTGTCCGTGTCAAGACATAAGTTTTCCATTTGTTAAAATCCGGCCGTCAAGTAATGTTCATCTTCTGGGTGGAGCTTGAATTGATTTGAACGTCCTTGAACACGAAGTCCAAAGAATCCCAAAACAAGACTTTCTTGATTCCTGGTTGTGCACCATCTGTTCGTAACTCCAGCAGTACCCTGTGCTACACCAGTCTGACCCCCTCCCCATGAAGGATAGCACACATCTTCACCCCTTTTAGTGGTAACATTAGCTGACACTTGTCCGCTTGTCAAAAAACACCGAAGTGGAAATGGATTGCTCTTTTGTCTCGTCCCCTGACGAAATGACGGAACCCCTGAACAGATGGTTCCAGATGATGCGCGGACGAAGGCAACAGAATGTTTCAGCGAACTGCATGGCGACATGCAGACAGTGACTCAGTGCAATTCGAGTCAATAAATGGAATTTCGAGACAGACGGGAGACTGATGCCAAATGTCTCAAGCACAGAATGACGTTGATTTAGGGTTCCGCCCCAAGTGGTATTCAGTTCGGTGATGCAAACTCGTGAACGTTTATATATCCAAGTCCAACTGCAAAACACGTTTCTGATCCACTCAGCGAATGGTGAACTTGCTGCCTCAAAAATTGAGGCCCATAAAAAGTCATGCCCCGTTCTGGTGTTTCCACGTCTGCTTGAGACAAATCTTCAGGTGTCAGGCCCTTCCGGAGAGCGCACAGCACGCACGCTGATCTCAAGAAGAATATCTGCTTCTCTTCTTCAAACGTGCTGTTGGGGCAAGGAAACATGAAAAAAAGTGCACGAACTACGACTTTGTGGAACACACACCAACAAGTCTATGTGCCTTGTTTAGCTCCCTCTCATATTGCTTTATTCTGCATACATGAACTTCAAACTGGACCAACCTGGCAAGACTCCAACAAAATTCCACACCGTTTCGTGAATGTACCACTGCATCATTATCATTGCACTTGAGAGTTGACAAGATGATGAAAATTGTCACTTGGCTTCGTCTGTGAGGAGTGTTCAATTGAGTGGATCAAAGGCGTACAATATGTTGGGCATTTGAGTGTGGTGATCAGTGGTCGTTTTTTTCGACAAATGCCACGGCTGCAGCTTGTGAACATTGCCTCGATAAACTTTTATTTCAATGAATTTGCATTGTTAAAGTTAATTTGGATTCACCTCTGGAACGTACACCAACACAAAAGTCCCCAGCCGCATTCAAGTTCCACATGACTGCTGGCTTGATGTGTCTTACACAACACAAGAATTGTGTTTTGCAACGTTGCACCAGAAGCAAGAGGGCACTTCAGCGTTAGACCTGTGTGTTCCTGCATGTGCTTCAGGACCAGGTGGAATTGAAACTTCTCGGTGAGAAGACGACGATGGGAACGGATGCTGGTTCGGAGGAGACCCGGGAGGAGGGGGAGGAGCGGCGGGGCGCCGCAGGGGTCGACATGATGTACGGACTGGAGGACCAGCCGCCCTGGTACCTCTGCATCGTCCTCGGGATGCAGGTCAGTCTCTGTTTGTTTTATATAGAGAGCTTCAAATTGGCTCCCTTCAGTGCCAGCGCGGTGTGGGGTTTTTATTGCAAGTCAGTCCACCCATGCAAGTCCGTTGCCGCATCACCAGCGCAGTGCTGGGAGCCCTGATGCAAATGGGACGGCTCGCCCGCCAGGCTCACGTGTGTTGTCACGTGGTTGCAGCACTACCTGGCGCTGCTGGGCGGCACGGTGGCGGTGCCGCTCATCCTCGCGCCGTCCTTCTGCATCGCTGACGACCGCGTCGCGCAGGCCGAGATCCTCACCAACACTATCTTCATCTCCGGGTTCATCACCCTGCTGCAGACAGAGTTCGGAACCAGGTACTGAAACCTTGAACACCCAGGGGTGCACCCAGGGGGTGCACCCAGGGGTGCATCAAGAGGTGCATCCAGAGGTGCATCCAGGGGTGCATCCAGGAAGACGTTCAGACACCTCAAACAAATCTGGTCCGAAATTCTGCAAAATGTTTCTTGCCCCACCCCCTCGTTCGATGGGCCCCTTCAACCTCACACTGAATTCGTCCAAGGGTGGATCCTGACCCTTTCGGCATGCGTGTGGTCTCCTCATCGTCCACACCAACTTTGCAAAAACTGCTCTTGGACCGCATGTTGCCCGTATCTGCTCTGAAATTGTTGTTGAAAACAAAACGAGTCACGTCCGTCACGTCCGTTTCTCTTGATGACGTTCGGGTGAAAAAAGGTTGTGGCTCGGGCAAAAAAAATATGTTCTGGCACATCCTTTTGGACTCCAAGCTTTCCAAAAATGAACCGACACTGTGATTGTCGCAAACAAAGAATCCCTTCACTTCGTGCAACGGTGACTTCATGAACGAAGAGTTAAAGTTAGCACGTGCTCTCAAATCTTGTTTGTGGACAATTTTTTGTGTGCCTTGTTAGTGTGAAAAATTCACGTGTGATGCTGTCTTCTACAACTCAAAACCTGACATATGTGCTCGCATCGTGGTAGAAATGGGTTCTCACCTCACAAAAAGGTTCCTTTTCAATCACACAACTCCTTTCTTGACCAAAGGTCTCGAAAAGTCATTGTGTGATTTCACAGGAACCATTTTTGTACAGTGCGAGAACCCTGTCTTCTGCCGAGATGTTCAAATTTGGTTGCGCTTCTTGTCATTGTGCTGTCGTTGTGGCCGCGGCTGAGCGATGCGACGGTGTTCATTCAGTCTGCAACGCGCAGACATTTGCGTGTCCAACACGAGGTCAGTCAGGGAACATCGAGATGAGCATCGCCAACACGTTACCTGTCTGACCTCGGGTGGGCCAGCGACACCTCAAGCAAGATGCCTCCGCAGCGAATTCCTCAGGATCTCGCAATATCACCACGGACTCTGCCACAAACATCCATCGTAAGAGCTGGAAGAAACGGTTACCGCTTTTCTGTTCGGTGCCAATTTTTTCCTGTCTTTGGTTTGCAGGTTGCCGATCGTGCAGGGCGCCTCCTTCTCCTTCTTCACTCCCATCATCGCCATCCTCTCCCTCCCCAAGTGGGAATGTCCAAGTGAGCGTCAGGGTTTGGTTCCTGAACGGCAGATTTGGCCAACCGTATCCACGTTTTGAAGTCTCCTGAGACAGCGCAGCTGTTTTTCTGCATTCAGAATGAAGATACTCAAGACCATGAAGTTGGCCAAGTTGATCTCTCCCTCTGATCCTTGGCAATATCCGGCCCACATGCCAACCCGAAGCCCTTCATGGCTCGATTGAATGGACACAGCCCTGGACCCTCCTCCTCCATGCTTCACTGTTTGCTTCACGCAGATGTGAACCAGAACACGACGGTGGCGTCGCTTCTGAACGCGACCGTCCCTCCGGACGACACAGAACACGTGTGGCACAGCCGGATGCGGGAGGTACGTCTCATGCAAGAACGATTGTCGATTCGAGATGGTCGGAGGTTTCATACAAGTTGTACGAATGGGATTGTGGAAACGATTGTGCTCATCTTTTATGCTGATGTACAACGTTAATTCGCGTGGGAAATTTGTCGGGACAAACTGGATTTGGATTGAATCAAGTCCATATTATTCTTCGTGAGACAGGTGCAGGTTTTTTCCCCACTGCGAAGGGCTGTCAAAGAAGACTGTATGGTGCGACGATGTTGCTTGTCTCACTTCGCAATATTTGTTGAGATCAGTGCCAGATAACCCCTGTGCACAAAGGATCTGTCTCTCCATGTGTGGAGTCTGCTCAATGCTCCACTGAACCGGAAGCAGCAAAACTCAAAAAGGAGAACAGAAGCATCACACCGCTGTAACATTTCCCAAAAATTGATCGTGCAACCTTTGTTTCTGCAAGACTGGACACTACTTCTGTCAGAATAGCAGACAATGTTCCACCACGCGTGCAAAAGCGCACTTTCCTGGAACATTTGAAAAAACCGCGGGATTTGGTGGTTGCCTGGCTGTTTTTGCGTGGGCACTGGAAAGACTGAACCAGGCCCACTGGGCATGGTCCGTTGCCGCCTGCCCCACATCATCTTCTTTGCAATGCCTCGTGTTTCAGATTCATTGATGTTGTCCGTATTCCCTCCTCTGCAGTGACCTGCGTGCCTCAGTCTCTTCCCTCCTGCAGATCTTCCTGCAGATCCAGGTTCGCAGCACGTCTCCCTGAGGTCCCTCCCACAGACCAGGGCAACGTCACTCCACACTCTCCTCTGTCCCACAAACCCAGGGCGGCATCGTGCCTCCCACAGATCCAGGGCAGCACACACTCTCTCCTGCACATCCACGCAGGGGTGTGCTGCACCTCACTTTTCTCTGCCCCTCAGATCCAGGGCGGCATCATGGTGGCGTCGATGGTGCAGGTCGTGGTCGGGCTGACCGGCGCGCTCGGTTTCCTGCTGCGCTTCGTCGGGCCCCTCGCCATCACCCCCACCATCACCCTCATCGGAATCTCGCTCTTCGACAACATCCCCAACCTCGCTGAGGTCAACTGGTGGATCGCATTCGGGTGAGCCGGTGTAATAAAATGGCCAGACCCCAGTAACCAAGAGATACCAGTGTCTGGTGGGTTCCGTTCTGGGGTGAAATGGCCAGGCACGGGCTGAGGAAGCCTTGAAAGATTGCACTTGTTGAGTGACCTGGGGTCTGGCCATTTCAGCCTTCACCCTGAAATGACCAGATCCCGGGTCTTGAAAATGCCGGGTCTTCTCTTTTCATTCCACCGACCGGAGGTAGTGGGGACAGGGGAGAGTAAATTCATGCCTTTCGAGCTCACTGCAGAAAAGGTCTCATACTGATGACCGTAGTCTTTCAAACGTTGCGGCTTGTGTCAAGACCGACCTCAGACTGACTCGTCAGTAGTATTAGGGCCCGTTACTTGGTGCACACTTCATGTTTGTTGTTCATATTTTTCAGTTTTTTTCACCGAAAGATCTATGTGTCGAATCAGCTTCAGCTTGCAATGTTAAATAAAATCATTCATTTCCACCGTTTGAATTCTTTTATCAAATATGTTTTTCAATTGGAGACTGCAATGGAGTCAATCCATGTAACATACGCCAGACTCAACACTGTCTTGCATCAAGGAAAACCATCAGTGAGCAGAAAGCATTGAAGTTTGCAGCAGTTCTTCTCCACGAGCCCAGTGAATCACAATGTCATCACATACAGAATGTTAGTGGTAAAAAGATCAA
>JAAUXT010113486.1_pt1 | contig 18154 bp, 27 predicted proteins | sample 7278171 | NCBI WGS metagenome assembly JAAUXT01 (sample SAMN14350112, study PRJNA611818) | marine sediment metagenome | isolation source: surface marine sediment (1.8m) | place: French Polynesia: Moorea | collected 2018-08
CAGTTAGACCCGCTTTGCACACACGGACAGACGGATGGACATACAGACTGATGGTAACACCCTTCGGGACCACACGCTTAAAAAGGAATGTCTGGCTTTGGCAGTGCCATTGTGCAAAGATTGACAGAAATGCACTTGCACAGGACCCATGACTTCACAGTGCAAGTGACCAATGACCCTTGGTATTGATTGACCTGTCTGGAAATCAATATCAACCAAAATTGCTGGTGGAAGATGCTCAACATGTTTCCAGTTAGATTTGGATATTACCTCATAACTGGTTGCCAAGGAAAAGCTTTTCTGGCAACAAAATTGAGATATCCACAAAGGGCTTTCAAAGACCTTTTTATGACCCAAATATTGAAGCTGTATCTTGATTAAAAGCAGATACAGCAATTTTTATCTAGTTGCCAAAGTGACTGCCATAGAAACCAATTTGGAATTTTGGACTTTACCCATACTTTTTGCTTTGAGCAGTGCTTCACTTCAGTGTTCTGTTTTGATACTGAAAACCTTATTTTGACCAACAAGACAGGCTTAAAAGAGCTATTTCTCAATATTGACCTTTTTGCACTCATGGTTGCTTGGAAAGTTACCACAGCAACCAATTTTCTTTTAAAAAAGTACTTTCAAAGATCTTTCATATGAGCCCAAGATCTTTGCTTTATCTTCAGTGGAAGTGATTGTCCAGGGGAGGGATATTTCCCAAGGGGAGGGGGGACAAGTGGACAGTGGGTGGCCCAGGGAGGGGGACAGGGGACAGAGACATCTGGTCCAGCCTACCTATAGAGGACTGCTACTGGGTGCTTCACCCCAAAAGTGACTTCGCACAACAAGACACGCGCCTGCGCCACCAAAGAAGTGTGCTTCATGGTTTGTTCACACAAGAAATCCAGGGGCTGTTCACAGAATGATCATTTCCTTCCTCACCATGTGGTCGGTGGTGAGAGTGGAGTTGACCGGAAGGATGTTGGTCGTTTTCAGCAGAGTCCATTTGTCGAGGCCTGTGCTGTGACGACACGAGAGCTGGACAATTCGCTGAAAGTCACTCTCGCTGCATCCTCCTCTTGCAGCCATGTTCAACTGCAACAATTGCACAGACTGGATTGACTCTTCGGCTGTGAACTCAGGTGGGTGGACGACGCAAACGGAACGTGTGTTGGTTGACAACCACAGAAGAACGCAGAAAACTTTCTTTTTGGACCCGAAGTTCGCCACCCCATGATTGCAAACGGCAACAGTTTCGACTGGAGTCTACTTTGATCATACAGGATCGAAACTGGAATCAGACAGGAAACTGACAATTTTGATGACCATTGGCCATGCTCAACACATGGTTTTCGTGAAAGTGAAAATGAGGAACACAAGCATCCACATTCGTGGTTAAGACCTCTCAGCACAACACGAAAATCCAGTGACAATTCCGACCTCAACTTCCTCAAAATGATCCTCCTTCGACAAGCTACAAACGTAAAATGAAACTTTAATGCCCGCTCTTGCAGCAGTTTTCTGCAGGTTGTTTTTGCGGGAGTTCACCATCCAATGAACAGCGGATCAACCGCGACGCGACTCCAGATGTCAGCACCGCAACACTCCCGCCAAATTTAACCACACGAATCGTCCTGCCTGTTGCCTCTGATCGTAGCCACAAAAACCAACAAAATAAATGTTCACCGTGTTTTTGTGCGAAGTCCCTTTAGGGAGGTGCACCTGATGGTATATAGTGCGCTATGAGCATGGTGGGTCTTTCTCCCCCTCCCGATCATGAAACCCCGTCCCGCAGCCCCCAGTGGCCAGTGTGCGTCCTCGAGCGTTTTGAAGTTTGAGCCCTGACCTCAATTCTTGGTCCACCAGGTTGCTGCCTGTCCACTTGACTTGACCGATTCATCGCACTCTTGATTTCTGACCTGACGAAACTTGCCAGAGTTTGCAAAGTTTCACGGGGACCGAACAACATCTTGGCCTGCAGAGCACAAGCGGCAAAATCTATGGACACCAAAGTGTTGTTGACAGGGGATGCGCTAGACTGGAGGTGAACAGAATCTCCGTAAATCCTGAACATTTTCCCAGACGGTTCCCGTGGCCCCTCAGGGTCTGCTGGCCCTCTGGTTCCGCCCCTGGTGTCCGGGTTTCTCTCCTCAGTTTGAGAGTAGTGCACGAACTCTGACCAAACAATTCACTCCAACACGCAACAAGAGCGAATATGAAACAAAACCCAAACTTGCAATGTATTTAGAATGTATACTATGTTGACCTGATCTTTACAGTTCATGGAATGACAGACAACAGGGATATTCAAGCTTTCCGACGGAAAAGTTTTCAAACAAGAGACCAAAGATCAACGAGACCGCAGCCACTTCATCAGGGGTGAGGAGCAGTCATTGTGCTCACAATACGCTTTATTCAATGGGAGGAGGGGGTAAAGAAAGGGTGGGTTTCGTTATTTTACCCCCTGTGGAACAAAGTTAAATTCAGGTAAAGCAATGATTGGTTCTGGAGAAAGCAACAGAAAACCATTGCTTCACCCATCCCCCACCGCAGGTGAAGCAACAATTAATTTGGACAACGCGATGTTGTTTTTCGTTTGTATTCTGGTTTGTCATTTTGATTTTTTTTGTGGCCAGGAACATCAACAAAAAAGACAAAAGAGAAATGCAATGGAAACCAATTACTTTCCCCCGTTAACTGCCCTGCAAACAACGATCCACACACATACAGAACCCCACCAACGCGACTGCACTCAGCCCGCGATTCGACGGAATGCCGTAGGAGCAAATAATAAAAAAAAGAATGAGAAGTGGCCGACTCCACACGGATCACTCCCGGTTTTTTCCTCGTCTGGCACACACAACTATTTGTGCATCTTGATCAGAGTTTGGCTGCGAACCTGCGTCAAACTGCAATCGCCAGCTAAATTCTGGATCGGCAGCAAGACCTACAGTTGATAACAGTTCCACGTTTGCTCAGTGCATCTGCTCAATAGAAAAGACTGCGGTATTTTTGTGCCCCACCACTGCTCTCGTGTGAATATCACAAAAAACATATTGCCGGCAGTTGATGTCGAATAGGTTTCAGAACAAAAACAGAAACCTCTGCCCAAAATGACCAGACAACGCATCATTTTTGGACAAGTTTGCTTCATCAACACTGCACTGTTGAATTTTATCGACAACCTTCTCTCAACAGTGTAAGTACGTACATGGCTTGGAGAAAGTACAAATATACTTCGACTAGATCTCCTTCGGGAATAGAACTTCTGTAATGAAAGCACCATCAAAAAAGTACAACATGAATTCAGGGACAACAATTACGACAAGGTGTGATTCACTGACAGTTTGAAATCAGCAGAATCACGTTTCATTGCATGTCAATTTGCAACGGAAGTCAGGGCCACAGGTTCACTTCCTCAGAAGCACTGAGTTCCAGCTTCATCCGCTCTGTATTGCAAATTGTAAGTCTTCGTCGCAGATACGTGAGCAATGAAATGTGGACAAATTCTGCAAGTAAATTCAAAGTGCCGTGCAGTGGAAATACAATGAAGGTACAGTTTGTCAACGAGTTTGCAAAACAGTTCCCAAACCCATCAGACACATGTGTTCCTGACACAGGTGAAGACTTTTGTTGTTTCGTGTTGCAGGTGTGTCGGTGTGAAGAGTGTTGACAAACGCACCGGTACGAGTTCAAAGACACCCCGTCAGAACCAATGACACCGCAAGTGAACCACACAATGCTTGCATTTGTTTCTCCATCACACGGGAAAAAAAACTCAGATCATCGACGCGCTCCGTGATAACTTTCGAAAACCCACATCACTTCTTTGATTTACTTTTCGAATTCCGAATGCTGGTGGGGTCCATTCCACCAAACGGGCAGCTGTCGTCTTGGTGATTACCAACACACTCAACAGTCGGCACGTGTCCAGAGTCCCAGATGCCCGGACCGCACAGAGTGCACAGTTCGTGCAAGGTGCAAGGGATCTTCTCCAGAAGCCGAAACTGATGCAGCAATCCCCTTGCCTGCTCCAAGAAAGTACCGAAAAATTCACTGTTCGTTCACAAAAAAGAAAACTTTGTACAGTTTGTGAACACGGTGGACCGAAATGGCCTCTACAGAAATGTGTCATGGATCTGCACTCAAACCCTGTTCCGGGTGGCACACTGACTTGGTACAAAATGAAACGGAGAACTTGGGCTCACAGCACTGACCTTCCTGAGCACGACGTCGCCGCTCATGTGCATGGAGAGGCTTGAGAAGTGCAGCAGCATCTCGTCGGCCGGAAGGTCCTGCTGCACGACGTCCTCTCCGTACACGGCGATGATCGCGACGCAGAGGAAGAGGTGGAAGTAGTCCGTCTGGTAGTGCGCCCAGCAGGCCTCCCACATGCGCAACGCGTCTGCCTCCGGAAACTCGCGCTTGAAGCACAGCAGGATCCATCTGAAAACAATATTTGCTTTGACGATGAGCGCTCATTCTTGTGGACGACTGTGTACGTAGGTAGTGCTTACAAGGTTTTCATGAATTTTGACTGTTCCAATCCTAACCTGTGAACAAACAGCAGTTCCATTCCATCCTGCACTTTCTCCAAATGGCGATAAAATCTCGGTTGTATGACACGCAGCAACTCTTGCAAATATTTCTGAAGCAAAACATGCTTTTCTCCAAACCAGGTCTAAAACATGTTTGTGGTGAGAGATTCGGGAAACAAGCAAACCAAAAACACTACACAAACAACAGTCGTACCAGCTGTTGGTCCATGTCCACATCTTTCGGCGAGCTCACAAATATCGTTTTCTGCATGAGCCCTTCAAAGCACCAGTACGCATCAGCCTCGTGCTGTATTTCCGCGAGCAGCGGTGCCAACAAGTCGGACATTCCCTGCGTGTAGCCGTAGTGCGGGTGCGCTGTTGCGTAGTTCAATAGGATGTTCCTGAAACAAATAAAAAGGTTGCTCTTGCGTGTTTTGTCTCCGACATGAAACGAGGAAAAGCGGCGCTCTGCCAGTTTGAATGTTACACATTGGCGTGAGCAGGTGTCGAAAAGCGACGCACTTGAGTATCTCTATGTTGGGGTTGTCTTCTCCTTTGAAATACGGATGACTGCGATCAGTTCGCACCACGTCCTTCTCCACTATGCACTGTGTACTCCTCCAGAACTTCTCTTTCTCCCCGTCGGACATCGATTCTCTGTGGGAAAGAACACCTTGTGTTCACGAGAGCAAAGCTTGACAGAACACATTCTGCACACGTTCCAACTTTCACCAACCTGGCTTTTCTGATGTTTTGGTACTCGATGTATTTGTCATTTCGCAAACGTTCTCGTTCCTCGAACGTGGAGTTGTACGGATAATAGTGAAGCAGAAATGGCCACATTTCTGGACGCACAGCAGGTTCCAGTGCCGCAAAGAAAACAGCCTGCAAAGGAATCATCCCGCAGGTGCAAATTTCTTCTGGTGTCATCTTTACTCACAGTTTTGATGGCACAAGTCTGGGAAGCCCATCTGTTCCCACCTTTCGCAACTGGAAATCGTCCTCAATTTGGCCTGACTCGTTCATGTGCTGCTTGTAAGTCTCGTAGTTCACGGTTTCGTATGCACCTTCCTCCGGGTGACACTGTCCTTCAGTCAAATACGGTCTGATTACTGAGAAGTGTTTGCAGTGCCCTGCAACCGTCATTTTCCTCTGAAAGTGAACAACAAGATAGTGAGAATCAGACAACCCCAAAAGACCTGAATGTCAGAACCCAATGTCAGAAGCGAGTGCAACGTTGTCAACAGAAATGAGGACGAACCTTGTCTCTGGGCTGTGCCAAGAACTTCCACTCGGAAAATATTTCAGCCAACCTGTCAAGGCCATGATTGTGGAAGTGCAGAATTTTATATTGCGATTCTCTGCTCGCTATAACAAGTTGGCCACTTGTGCAGGTATCGTTGCTGTAAAAAATCCTCAGCGATCTCATCTGTCCTGAAACCCACAAACGAAATCTTTTCATTCGACTCCACTCATCACGACATGTCAAAAGTCAAACCCCATTCGGTCCGAGATGATGGTAAAAATCTTGAATGCCGTGTCGCGTTCTCACCCAAGTCCACAGAGAAGACACCGCACACTTGATCTCGAGCTGCCATTTTCCTGAGAGTGCCCGGACTCGCGCTGTAGGTGACCGAGTTATTGGGGAAGCTGCAGTTGTGCACGCCCTCCGACCCGGCGTCACTCAGGGCGTCCGACTCGCTCAGCTTGTGAGGCGACCCAGTGCAGGAGCTGAGCGGCGTCGGTGGCTTCGAGTCCGGACCTGACGTGAGTGAGGAGGATCCGGAAGACGTTCTGCTGCGTGTGATGGAGATCTCTGGTGTCGTCAGCACGTCGGACGTGTTGTCTATGGGCAGCCCATCCGCATCCAACTGCAGCTTCAGTTCCAATGAGCTCTTCAATTTGCTGACGTGGGCGTTTGGACTGTGACTGGGTGTTGTGCCTGACGAAGCTCCAGTGTCACTGTCTCCCAATAAATCTTTGTCTTGCGACACAACTGGAGCACTGGAAAGCAACTGGGATCGTTCTCCTGATCTCTTTGCATCGTTTTCCACACAGGCGTCGGAACTTTCACCGACTCCCTTTGAATCTTCTGTTTGGTTGTCGTCGAGAAATATGGAATCCTCAATTTCTTCCGTGACAACGACCAAGTTATCTCCTTCCATCTCAATACTGGTTACAGATCTGCTGGAGCTTGTTCTTTCTTTCACTCTTTCTTCCAGTTTGTTTTTGGCAAGCATCATATTGAAAAGTTTCTTCTCTTCGCCTGGACTGTCATCATCTGACGAGGAGTTCTCGCTGCTCGGCTCAAGTTCTCCCTCTCCTTCAGCTGCGTACCCGTTGTCTGACCTTGCGTCCCTTTCGGCGTTACTCATCTTTTTGTGAATGTCGTTGACGTTTTTTCCCACATCTCTCTTGCGTCTTGGAGAATCACATACCATATTGTTCTGCACATCTTCCCTCACCAATACATTTTTGCGCAGCAAAGGGGTGCTGCTTTCGCTGCTCGAGTTGCTGTTGTGACCACTACCACCACTGCTTCTCTTCACCCGGTGTTCCGTGTCACTAGCATTGGATGCAGCGGATTCCTCGGGAGACTGGCTGGGAGATGGACTGCTGTACTCTGCCTTTGCGAACTCTTGCCTTGGAGATCGTCTCGGGCTTATTTTCAACGGTGCACCGGATCGCGCTGGACTATTTTCAATACTTCTTGGATTCTTTTTGAGGGTTGTGTTTGGAATCCATGTCAGCACGAGAGTTTGTCCCAGAACCTGGGAAATGCGACACAAACCAACAGCATTCCTAATTAAGTTCCAATGACATCAAAGTGAAGAATTAAGAGTCGTCTTGTGTCAGAACAAAACATAGAGAATTTCGGGAAATTGGGACTTCAACCTAACCTTGCTCTCAGGATTTTCTCACTTTCGCCTTGGAGCAAGGTGCGGAGTATCCAAGACAACAGGGCGAGGTTTTTTGCGTTGTTTTGAACCGAATGCCAAGCCTTGGATGTCCAGACTTCTGGCTCGTGTGTGACACTCAACTGAATATTCGAACTTTCTCACCTCGTCATCTTGAGACCGAATGTTCAGATATCCTGGATGGTGTTGAGTCTCTGATCTGAGAACAGCGGGAGGGTGAACACAAACGTTGTTTTTGCAGAAAATGATCTGCAATGATGAGGAACATTCTTCTGTTTGGGTTCTCTGTGCGTGCGTGCGTGCGTGTGTGTGTGTGTCTGTGTGTGTGTGTGTAAAACTGTTCAAATTCGATCTTGGGGATGTTTTCGCACAGGGAAACATGACAAAACTTACTTCCCCATCCAACGGTGGTGGTTTGCTTGGACTACCGATTCCCAGTAAGTTTGATGCCTTTTTGAACAAACTGGTAAAAGACATGTTGCTAAAATCAAAATCAAAATTCATCGATGATAGTGGTGAAGATGTCATGTCCTTGATTCACTACAACGTTGTTTCAACCGATTTTGTGATCCACAAAGTCCCTTCGGCGGCCGTCCTGAAAAAGAAAGGAGAGAAGTGGTTTTGAGCATTTCCTCTCCAATCGTCACACACAAGCCAGGAACGAGTCTTCCTGTGCGCTGCACCAAAGTCCTCGAAGTTGTGATTGTCCAGTGTGTTTATCGGCTCCTGCCCCGCCCCCATTGGAGTCTTGAATCACAAGACAGTCTAACTTTCAGCTCCACATAGAAATCTACTCACAAAATAAAACCCCCACCTCGCCCAAAACTTCAGACAAGCAGTGACTCAACGTTTGTCTGCGTTCGAAATTCGTTCTGTGCACAAGTGCACAGTGTGATCAAATCTACAATCAGTTCGTGTGGCATTCCAAAGGACAAGATTACTCGTAGTCACCTGACAGCGAAAACAAAACAGCTGGAACTGAGTCATGTTGAAACATCTGACGACTCCCGACACATTTCTCGGAGTTTTATTGCGCTCAGTTTCCAGTTAGATGAATCCCATGAGTGAAAAGTTTGTTGTGGGTCTGTATAGTCCTCAAATCAAGCTGTACGTCTCTGTAATTTATGAAAATACTGTTTCACTCTTGACTGAAAATTCTGTTGTTCGCCATTATGTTTCCCGGTTGCCCGCGTTGTTTTGTGAAGGACAACGCGCTCAACTTGTGAAAAGTTCAGTTGTCGAGGCAAAAGTGTTGATCGAATCCCTCTGCCGGAATTCCCCCGAAACTGAAGTTGCCTGGCAACACACACACACAATGGCGGACGAGGAAGGGTGGGTGTTTCTTTTATTCATCAATTTGACCCACCATTGGGCATATTATGGTCACTACACAGATATAATCTGAACATCGCGCATTGCTTTGGATTTACAACTTACAACCGTGACTGTTTGGGCGTGACAGATCCACGTGTTCTGTTGTGAGGTGTCCAAACTTCAGATGCAAACTTGACGGACATTCCAGCAAAGCTGTTCTGATGGAGTTTCTTCATTCTTGATCTGGATAATCTGAGCAGCTGGGATGTGTTTCGTCAATGAGGTTCAACGGGAAAATATTGCCAATCAGTCAGCTTGATTGTACGGGGAAACTTTGGTCCCGATGGGGGGTGGGCGTAGATTTGTGGTGCCTGGGGCTTGTCGCTCATCTCCTTCGTGGAATCTGATTCTGGTTTTGTTTTGTTTGTTTGTATTGGCAATGAGTTGAACTGAGTAGACATCTACATTTCTTTGAGTGTCTATTTGTGTGCTGGTCTCATTTGTTCGATGAATCCTGTCTGAGGTTCTCTTGATGCTTCGAACAAACATACCTCCATACTGGACACATTGAAGATCTATCCTGAACAAAATTTCATTGTAGAAACGTGCGCAAAATTGTCTCTGATGTCACGAAGAAAGCCTTGCAAGAGGTAAGAAAGCAAAGAAGGAAAACGCGAAATCAGGTGTGTTATTCTTGCATGAAGTGTTGGCTGCTGAAATGTCCGGAGAAATTTTGTTGACTTGCAGTTCAGTTTGGATGGAAATGCAGATGAAAAACCCCCCTCCCGACCTCCCACTGGTCGATCGTCCACGCGACCAGGCTCTGCTTCAAAGACAGGATCCGCCAAAGGTAGTCCAACTTGTTTTTGTTCTTTCTCTTCTCTTGTTTTGACATCAGGAGTCTTTTTGACCCGACATCACAAACTTTCGACCATTTTTTTGACAGATCAAATGATGTTTTTGCTGGAGGTCACATTCCACAGTCAAAACAAAACGAACACACTGTTCAGACGAAGTGATGTGTCGGATCAAGTAGCCTGCAGGTGCATTTTGGTTTCAAGTGGTTGAAGTGTTCATGTTGTTTGCGACAACCAAGGTTCTCGACCCAGTTCTGGTGTGAGCAAATCTTCGCGACCCCCGTCGGGAACGGCTGCTAAAGCTCCTTCTCCTGCGACGAGCAGAAGAGGGTCGGCCAGTTCCGACCGACCGAGGTCCAGATCCGCGAGCAGGGAGCGAGTGCACAGCGGTACACCTGGAGCTGGCTCCAGGAGAGGGTCTGGTTCCGCAGCCAGCCCGAAGCCGGCCGGTTCCAAACCCGGTTCAGCAGGACCAGGCACCGCCAGTTCCAAACCAGCTGGTGGCAGCAAACCTGGCTCTGCCAGATCACAGGCTGCGTCTCCCAAGTCTGGAGGTTCTAAGCCTTCCTCTGCAAGGTCGAAGCCTTCGCGCCCAACGTCTTCAGCAAGAGGAAGCAAAGCTCGGGTTTCTCGAGATGCAACAGGTGTCTTGTCTGCATAAACTTCTGAAATCGAAAATGTGACTTGTCTTTGTTTGGAAACTTTGAGGTTGATTTGCGCCACAACACACACTGTGAAATTTTATACACGGGAACTTGATGAACCAAGTTCTCAAGGCAATTGAATGTCGTCTTGTCATCAGCGTGATGCTGTTTGTAGAGACAGATGACCTTGGAGTGGTGGGTAGTCGACCTGGTTCTGCTCGGGAAGACGATCGTCCTGCATCTGAACGATCTGCGTCGGGGAGACGGGGCTCAGCGAGTCGCCTGGGCACTGGAAGCGAGGAGAATACTGCTAGAGATCTCACAGGTGACGACGACTTTGTGGCTGAAGGTAGGTTCAGACACATCAACGTTCGCGTCCTGCAAAGAAGTAAAGAATGCTGGCCCATGCAAGTACTTCGATCGACGAAGGCCAGAGTCGTTTCCATTCTGACCAGAAGTCCAAAATGAAGATTTTACTTGCAGGTCAGTGGGCGACTGGGGGACAAGAGCTGGACGAAGAAGAGGGAGATGAGGAAGAGGAGGATATGTACGAGACTCCAGGTCGGGGTTCGGCGGCGCAGACACGCACCCCGACAGCTGCGGACCGACAGAGCACCGACCTGCAAGACACGTACGCCCTCATGTCGAGCGGTCATGACGAATACGACGACGAAGATGGAGAGGAAGAGGAGGGTTACAGAGATCAAGAGGAAGGGTTAGACAGCGATGACTCTGAAGAAGAACAAGAGTTGGTTGTGCTGGATCCGGATCACGTGAGTTTTGCACAAGTTTGTTGGAACAGTGTCAAGTCTTGACTCACCTGGAGTTTGACTTGCTTCACATGCAAAAGGATTCACACAGGAAAACTGGTCCTTTCCACTTTTTGACGAAAGACATTCGTTTGCAGCCATTGATGCAACGATTTCAAAAAGCCTTGCTCAACCACTTGGAAAAGCAAAATGAGAAAGTGACGCTGGCCTTGAGAGAACTGGTAAGTGTCCAACTTGCTTTCGTCCCTGTTTCTGCAAAGGTAAATTTATGCAAAGCTCAAAATGGCACTTGCAAACTTTTCAAGATAGTTTTGTGTTTATTTTCATCCTTTTGACATGTATGCACACACAGGAAGAAGCAACGAACAAGGCCAAAAAGGACCGAGAAAACCTCGGTGTGGAATTATATGGAATTCAACAGGATCTGGCAAAACAACAAATGATTCTGGAGAAACACCAGGATGAGCATGCTGATCTGAACCAAGATCGTACTCAGGCGGAAGATAATCTTCGTGAAATGAGACAGATGTATCGAGAGAAACAAACTGGTCTGGGTAATGAGCGCAAACAAGGTAAACATGCGTGGAGGTTGTTATAGTACGAGTATTTCCAGAAAACGGCCATGTCACAAAGTTCTCAAGAGACACTTTATTCGTCTGCCTCTTATTTTTTGCAGGTTCCGATCTTCAAACACAGGTGGAGAATCTGGCCCTTCGACTGTTTTACGTCGAAAATGCTAGAGGAAACGTTCGGTCTGATATCTCTGTCATGAAACGAGCCGCTCACAAGGCTGACACTGAAGTTGTCAAAGCTGAGCAATTGAAGCAGAAACAGGATTTGTATGTTGACCGTCTGGTTGAAAGACTGGACAAACTGAGAGAAGAGATCGCTATGTACGAGACCCAAATGAGTGCCCAGTCGCAGGAAACGAAAGCGACGAGAGAAGCTTTGACCGAAGCGCACATGGAAATTGAATCCATCAACCTGGAGAAGAAGCAGTTGTATCAGCAGTGGAGCAGTTCTCTGATTGGAATGAGGCGACGGGACGAGGCACACAATGCCATGCTGGAAGCACTGCAGTAAGTGCTGGAAATATCTTGAAAAAAAAAACAAGTTCAGTGAAAGTGGTCTTCTTGTTTTCGTGAGAATTCGTTTTTCTCTGCAAGGTTGTCCTCGATCAAAATGAAGTTTCGGTAACAACCGATTCAGCCAAGAAACGATGGAAAACGGCAGGCCATGCACGTTGTCACACAATCTTTGCTTTGTTTTTCAGTCAGCAGCAGCAGAGAATTCTGTCGATGGAAGGTGAGGTTGAAGGATACAAAAAATCCGTTCAAAAGGAACAGGAGCAGAATGAAAAGCTGATGTTTGTCCACAACAAAACTGAGGCCGATATTGCAACGACAAAGAAGCTTTTGCAGCAGGTCCAAGAGAGACACGAGGCCTTGAAGAACGAATACGCTACGTACACGAGGATGCTGCAAGAAACTGAGCTGGCGCTCAACCGTGCCAACTCGGTGAGCCCGAACGCCTGCGTGGTCGCAATTCTATTCTTTTCATCATACTTCCCGAGCAATGCAATGACCCGTTGCACAAACTGGGCTCACAACCAAAATTCTGATCCACGAACAAAATCTTTATGACTTGCAATCTTTTTTTGCAGGACAAGTCGTCCAAACTGAATGAAATAAATGCACTGAGAATACAAATTGAAAAGGAGTATCTTGAAAGAGTGAAGCTGGAGGACATGATCATTGAGAAAATGCAGGCGCAACTTACACTGGATAAGGCCTCCAAATACACGGACAAGTTGACTCAAAAACTCAGAGAGAGGAAAAAGGAGCTGGTAGGAAAAAGCGCAAGAACTTTTTGGACCAAAAAGAATAGAACCGCTTGCTGAAATATTTCTGGCACTTTTTATCTTTTTCTTTTGCAGGAGACGCAAGTGGCAAAAGTGGAGAACGACATCGCTCGGGACACTTTGGAAGCATCAAACATTAGAACGCGAATCGAAAGGCTGCAGAGAACTCTTGACGAGTTGGACGACGAAATTGCGAGGAAGAATGATATCATCAACAAGAGCGAGACGGAAATCGTGAAGCGCAACGCCATCATTGAGCGCAAACAGGGCATCATTGATCAGTACAACAAGAAACTTGAACACATGATCACCAGCGCTGGGGTCAGTGTTTCTGTGAAACTGCCAAGGCAAGAAGCTGACTCCAGACAGTGAGCAATACCTTTTTTTACGAGTGAAGACAAATTTGATACTTCCATGCAGGGTGTCGAGCTGGGGCCTCTGGAGATCCAGATCAACTCGCTGCAGAAGTCGATTGACGCGCAGCAGCACGAGACGGCTGAGTTGCAGCAAATGTGGCTGCGCGACCAGAGCGAACTCGTGCACCTGTCCAAAGAGAAAGAAAAACAATCGCAGGACGTGGAAAATTTGAAAAAACAACTGACTATACTTTCACAAAAGAAAATCAGGACTGAAGGTGAATAAAGAAGGGCAGATTTGAAAGACAAAATCGGATTCAAACTGCAAAGTTGCTTGTAAAAATTCATTTGACATTTGCAGGAAACATAAACAGACAAAATCTAGAGATGGCTGACATTGAGCGCAGTATCAGGCACATGCAAAATGACATGATAAAATTGAACAAACTTATCCACAAGGAAAAAGGTATTCAGATGGACCTGTCCCAAAATAACGTCCTGATGGAGAATGACTTTGTCGGCTCACTGAAGGTCAGCATTGTTCTCTTGCTTTTTGTTTCAATTCATGTACTGCTTTCGTGTTCGCTTCAATTGACTTGGCACGCCTAGCTGTTCTTGAAAATTTGCGAGCGGCAAAATGAAGTTGCTTTTGCACATGTGATTGAAGAACTTTTGTCTTCTCCGCTTCAGGAAGCAGAGCACGAGTCTATCGAGCTGCAAGAGGAATTGGATAAACTGAAGGAGGAGAAAGAGCGTCTTCTCAACAGTCTCGTAGAAGCCGAGTAAGTTCAACCAACAAAACGCGTTTTTGTACGTGCATAAATCCGTCCAGCTCAGTGTGATGCGCGTTGGTTACACGGAGATGTCCTGCAGTTGAATTTGATCAATTTGATTGAATCCGGTGGCATTGCACGAGCTGGTTCATATGCAGGCGTCAGATCATGCTGTGGGAGAAGAAGACGCAACTGGCGCGCGAGACTCGCGCGGCGGTCGACTCCGACATCGGACAGGGCGAGATCAAGGCGATGAAGGCGGAGATCCACCGGATGCAGGTGCGCTACGCCCAACTGATGAAGCAGCAGGAGCGGATGATACAGGACATGGAGAAGGCAGTGTCCAGGTGAGTTCGAGAAAACAAAAGAATAAATGCAGTCGTTTCACCCCGAGGGGCAGTAGACACCGTGACCTGCGATTTTGGGTCTTTTTTTTGTTTCAGTTTGTTGTTTTTGTTGTTTGTTTCTTCTTAGTTTTTTTCTTTTCGTCTGAAAGTTGTTTGTTCCCGTTCATCATTCTTAAAGTTGAATCTGCATGTATGAAACCTCGGTTGCGTTGAAAAGATTTCGATTTTCTTGCACACGCGCGCACATGTTCCATTGATTTCATTATTTTCAGGAGAGACACAATAGTGACGAGGGGCGATGCGCAGTCGAAAGTGTCCAATGCATCCAAGCAAGTTCTCACCAAGGGCAAGTTCCAGAGGCAAATGGCTGAACTTCGAAAGAAAATTAAAACAACTGTGCAGGTGTCTTGCAATTTTTACTTGTGAAATTGTTCTGTTCACAATTTTGAGTGGGTGATTTTGAACCCAAAACAGATCGCGAACAGAGGAGGTCTACTTCAAAGTAACAATAATGTACAAAAGTAAACATCTAAGTTTCTCCAATTTGTTGGGAAGTCATTCAAACAGTTGAGTGGTTGTTGTGAAGTGCGCATGCCTGTAGTTTCCGTTAACCCGCAAAATACAAAAGTGAACTGAGTGCACGCAAGTGTCAGCGGTGATGCTCAATTCAAATATCACACGGACAACCGTATCAACGGGCTTTCTGTCGTTTGAATCGACCTGCATCAATTCAAATGGATAGACTACCTGAGTAGCACGCGAGCGAATTCCCATAGTATACACGCACGCACGCACACACACGCACACGTACACTTATTGTCTGCGGGGCCTCAGTCTGCAGAACTGACAATCCACATTCTGTGAGAATTATTATTTTATTGAGCAGGAACAGAGACCTGTACCAGATGTGTGCATGTGTGCGTGTGTGTGTGTGTGTGTGTGTGTGTGTGTGTGCATCACAAACTTTGTGGTGTGTGTGTTCCTCGTCCACGATTTGATATGATCAGAACGCCCGATTCCTGCTGCATGGTCAACACTGCATGTGGTTTTTGTTCAGGATGCGAGCAGCTGCGACTCTGAGATTCGCGAGCTGAGGGAGAATCAGCAGGAGCTGAGCGCGCAGCTCGAACAGCGCCAGCTCGCGGTCCAGCAGCTGCAGGGCGCCAGTGACGCACTCGACGGAGACATCGAGCGGCTCGCCGAGCAGAAACAAAAGGTGCAAAATTGTTGTGTTTGCTCCTTCACCTGTCCTTTTTTCACTCTCACAAGAGAATTTTGAAACAGTACTTGATTCACAATTTTATTTCACCACGTGTTCTTCGTTTTCAGAATATGCAAGAGTTGCTCTCCAGGCAACAAAGGAACAAGTACTACCAGCAGGTGAAGGACAAAAAGTATTCGCGCGTCTGCAAGTCAGACGCGGCCCTGGACGACGAGCTGGACAGACAGATGAACCGCCTGCAGACTCTGCACGCAATCGTGGACCGATTGAACAAAGACTTTCCGCACGCCCAGCCATCGCTCACCCGAGCAACACTGATGCTCGAATCGCGAGCTCTGCCAGCGGCCGACGACTGAGCGAATTGTGGTTGTGAAACCTGCAATGTGTCTTTGTATCTATGCATAGAAAGGCCTTGTGATGACAAATAGACGTACGCAATTCGATGGCAAATGCAAGTGTTCCGAATACCTGTTTGCACGCAAAATGCAAAGTTTGCACTGTTGTGTCGGAAGCTTGATCCACTTGGTTCTTTCGTATTTGTTCAGTCACAAGAAATTTATGGGCCATAAGTCCGACGGAAAAAAACGTCAAAGTGGACGTAGATTTAAGGGCATTTGTCGTGGTCAAAAAACAAAAAATAAATCTCAAACGGCAGGAAGCCAGATCACTGCAAAACTTGTCTTCTCTTGCGTTCAGAGTTCGGTTGATTGATACAAAGTTTTGTGCCTGGTCATTCGAAGAATGGAACAAAAGATTTTGAATTTTTAAACAGGACATTTTTCAGCGCGTTAGCACGTGTACTTTGTTTACGTTAAGCGCGTTGGCCAATGGTAACGGTGCGCGCAGATGCTGCTTTCAAAAGTTTGAAACACAAAACATTCAGAGGCGGATCCCAACGTGAATGCTCTTTCCGTTTGCGCCAAATTTGCACAAACTAGACGGCTGAATTTCAGACTTCAAAACAAAATTCTTACGAACGAAGTTTGAACACGCACGCATTTTGTTCTGCAAAGAAACTTTTGAAATACCGCCGGCAGATCGTGCAGACTTCTCGAGGGTCCGCAACGTGAGGATTCCTCTCTGGAAGGGTAACCCTCAGATGACGTCATGGCCGCCTGAAAAGCTGTTAGGGTTTCAAACAACATAAAATTCTTCAGCAACGACATTTATGGGATCAAATTCAAGTTCAAGCATGAAAGGTAAGCAAGGAGCTGCGTAAGAAGTGTGTTGGTCTTTGTTGGTCGTCTAAAATACTCTTTGAGGAGCGTCATGTGTCTCCAAAGGCAGAGAATTTAAAAATTGCGCTCCGCTTTCGAGCGCCAGGTTCAAAATTTGTTTCGTGTCTGTCGAAACAAGTGTTCACCGGTTTCTCCAACAGATGTCTGGACCTAGTGGGCAGCGACCTCGATCGTTGGCCTCAGTGTTTTTTGAAACAAGAATCTACAGATCCATTCGCTTGTAAAATTAGGAGGTTCCCTCGACCCCCAGGGTCACACTGGGGCTGTGTGCACTCGAAGTGTTTGGAGTCTTCATCAGTTGTGATTTCAAGGTTCGAACAGTGCGCAGGACACTTTTGTCAAATGCACCAGCTTCGGATCGTCAGTGGAGTTTGGATTTGTTGTCTGGAGTGCCACTCGAACGGAGCTTCGAAATTCAAGTGCAGGGGTTGAAGGGCAGTGGAGCATCTGGTTCAAACTACATTGTGTTGTAAGTCTGCCCTTTAATATTTGCAGTTCAAATTCGCCTGAAAAAGGTGAAGACACCACCGGATGTGTTCCAGACCGCCTGTTCGAAGCCAATCACGGACATCCTCTCACTTCCACAAGAAGTGCTGCTGTGTATGTTCAGAGGGCTTCACATCAAAGACCTTCTCAGCTTACGATCTGTACGTTCAACGAGCAAACTGCTCGCCCATTTCTTTGACTGAGACTTAGGCGGTTTTCACATTGGTGACGCGCGGTCGTTTTCTTGACGTCGGCGTCAAAATTTAATTGACATTGAACCCAATGGTGAAATTTTTTGACGTCAGCCCAGAAACGACCGCGCGTCACTCAATATGAAAACCCCTTTATTTGTGTCTGGTGGCGAGGTTTGCCAAGTTGAAGACGAAACTGTTTGACCTCTGCAGAGTCATCCCACTTTTCGTCAGCTGGTCGACACCAACACGTCTTTGTGGTCCAGCGCGTCTTTTGTGGATGTTTGGCCAACGACACCAAATTTGAAACACTTCAAAAGGTGAGAAATAGGACGGCTGAAGAAACGTTCGATGTCATCACACGTCCAGAAACACACCTGCCGGTACTGTTCGGTGGTTCAACGTACAGCTGTATTCACTTTCAGATCCGCCGAGCACGGAAATGTGGAAGCTCGGATAAAACTTGGCATCGCTTATTTGTACAACGAAGGTCGTAAGTATGCTTGACGTTGCAAACGGGTGAAAATCTTCTTTCTGTGGTATCACCCACTTTATGCAGTGAAGTGCAAAATCTCGGGGGGGGGGGGGGGGGGGGGGGGGGGGGGGGGGGGGGGGGGGGGGGGGGGGGGGGGGGGGGGGGGGGGGGGGGGG
>JAAUXT010109039.1_pt1 | contig 18150 bp, 26 predicted proteins | sample 7278171 | NCBI WGS metagenome assembly JAAUXT01 (sample SAMN14350112, study PRJNA611818) | marine sediment metagenome | isolation source: surface marine sediment (1.8m) | place: French Polynesia: Moorea | collected 2018-08
AGAGCGAGCCAAATCAGAGTGAGCCAAATCAGAGCAAGGCAAATCAGAGCAAGCCAAATCAGAGCAAGTGAAATTTCCTCAAATCACCGCGAGCTCCATGGAGCTATTTTTTTGAGAGAAACAGAAACGACAGACAGACAGGTAGAGGGGCCTCACCGCTGGTGGTGTTCCGCAGGAGACAGACAGACAGACAGACAGACAGACAGACAGACAGGAGGCCTCACCGCTGGTGATGCTCCACGTGGGGACGGGGTACGGCCGGTTGTACGGGTTCTGGTCTGTGAGGCTCGGGAAGCGCCCGTTCGTACGCGCCCCGAAGTGGTTCCCGACGTTCTGCGCCCCCAGGAAAAACCTACAGCGCATGCGTGAGAGAGTGAGAGCGTGCGCATGCGCGTGTGTGTGCGTGCGCGTGAGAACGTGTGTGCGTGTGTGTGCGTGCGTGTGTTTGAGACCTGTGTGAAGTGTGTGCGCGTGTTTGTCCGCGTGTGTGCGTGTGTGATGTTTTCTGTGAGAGTGCGTGTTTCCGTGTGTCAAGTTATGCGCACGTTGTGTGGGGGTGTGAGAGGTGCTTGGGTAAGATTCCATCAGTTTTGGTCGTGGCTAAGAAATCAAATTGTTGAACTTTGTCCTTCGTTTTCGAGTCGAGCAGAGCTCCATGTCAAGAGACGTATCTCCGAGTGTGTCTCCCACCCCTGGGGCTCCGGGGGCGCCGCGTCATATTGAGCCCCGGACTAGGGGACAGGTACTTCTTCCGCACAACGCACTAAGAATCCGTGTACTTGTCTTTGCTGGTGAGTAGCCCTTCCTCAATGAACTTGGTCAGCTTTTCGTCCAGCAAAGCCTGCAAAACGAGACAACAATCAGTCGAGTGAACAGAGGAGATTAGTTGCGTCACTTCACCACACTAATCTCAAAAATGTGTCTCCAGTCTGGATGCAATGATTTGGTCTGGCTTGGTAATGTGTGCTTCTCACACTACGTAGAGTGTGGATTTCTCTTCATGTTGAGATCAGCATAAATGAGCACCTGTCTCTCGGGAGTGTCCACGATGGCGAGGCCTGCCTCGTCTCGGCTCCCGCCCAACTGCCCCACCAGCTCTGGACACCTGCAAGAAAATGAAAGAGAGTCTGTGTGTGTGTGTGTGTGTGTGTGTGTGTGTGTGTGAGCGCGTGCGTGAGCGTGCACACATGTGCCTCAAATGTCTACCCTCAAACGCACATACTATGGCATTGCGCGTGGAGTTATGGTGGTGGCGTTGTTGTTGTTGTTGTTGTTGTTGTTGTTGTTGGTGGTGATGGTACGTAGTGATGGTGTGTGTGTGTGTGTGTGTGTGTGGTGCGTTTGTGTGTGTGCGTGTGTGTGATGTGCCCACGTGTACAAATCTGTGTATGTGTGTGTGTGGTGTGGGGTGCTTGTGTGTGTGTGTGGTGCGTGCGTGTATGTGTGCGTGTGTGTTGTGTGGTGCGTTTGTGTGTGTGCGTGTGTGTGATGTGCCGACATGTACTAATCTATGTGTGTGTGTGTGTGTTGTGGGGTGCTTGTGTGTGTGGTGTATGCGTGTATGTGTGCGTGTGTGTTGTGTGGTGCGTTTGTGTGGTGTGGGGTGCTTGTGTGTTCGTGTGTACGTGCGTGTGTGTGTGCATGTCCGGGGTGGATCGCGTGTGGCTGGGCCTCACAGGTCCTGGGCTCCCTGGAAGTCTCTCTTGTCCGGCAGCATGAGCAGCACGTAGCAGGCCTCGTCGTCCTCGGTGGAGAGGGCCTGACCCTCGGCGAGGCGGGAGGACCCGAGCGCCGTGCCGGGCAGGTCCGCCGTGCGGGGACACTCCCACAGGGACTGACCTGCGGAGAGAGATGGTAAGGGTGTGGGTGGGTAGCACACAGTCTGTGTATGTGTGTGTGAAAGAGAGAGACAGTGCACGTGCGAGTGTATGAGTGTGTATGTGCGTTAGAGAGCGACAGAGAGAGACAGAGACTGAGACATTACAGAGACCAACTGACCAACCGACTGACTGACCGACCGACAGACAGACAGACAAACAGACAAAGTGTGTGCGTGTATGTGTGTGTGTGCCTGTCTGCCCTGTTGCAGCACCAAACTCGGCGAAAGCTGTCCACAGAAAAACGAGATTTTTGCCCCTGGCAGCGCAACCTTGTCACAAGCACAGTCCGACTCAGCACACGTTGAACCCTCCCTGGAACTCACCCGACACGGTCGGTGTAGCACCAAGCAGCAGCATCCACAGAATCAGCAACATGGTGTGATGTGTACTGGAGTAAGTCTTCCAAATCACGACAATACTTTCCAAGACAACAATCAACAAAGACAAGATGTAAACAAAAGTATCTTTACAACGTAGCGTCAGATGCCAACTGTCTTCTTCGTTTCTTCAGTAGCACCCACTTTGGGTTGTGTGTGCTTCCAAATTTGAGTATATCCAGACTCCCTCAGACTCTGTTTGGACAGACCCTGATTGTGCTGTCTCCCAAATTGATATGTTGTGTGTGTATAGACTTCGTTGTTACTTGTGTCAGCTCTCCTTTCCTTTGGTCCTGTCCATCTTGAATGCGATACGTGATCCTTGAAAGTCACGTGTTTGTATTTACAGAACTGTCCAGATAAAGTGGAGACATTTTCCTGCGCAGAGTCTTTGTTGTGGCGGGAGAGTGCTCCGCCATGTCCGGTTGCCCCTGGTGACACCCTCAGTGTTGACAACTCCGCCCCATGACGGAGATGCTCAGAATCGTCACGGTCCACTGATTCAGTTCAACAAGCTTCGGATCAAAGCGTTTTTCACACTGGATGCGTCACGCATGGATGAAGCCACATCAGGTGCAACGCGCGTTGCATTTTTATCACCAGTCAACGCGCGTTCGTCGTATGATGGAGCTGTGTCGCATTAATATCTTCACGGTTCAGTGACTCCTGCAGCCTGTGATGCGTTTCGCATGCAAAGCTGCTCAAATTGTGCGTATGCAGCTGAATTCACACTGGTTGCGACACGCGTTGTGTCGCTATGTACATCAGCGGAGTAGCCTCCGCACGGTGCGGGCTGTACCCACAGATATGATTCCGTCACGGTTCAATGACCCGATTGGTTCAATACGCCTCACGTTACATACATGATGCATGAGGCCAGATCAATCATCGCTGCTCACTCAGGCTGGATGCGCCACGAGCTGTGGCATTGGGCGCGTTCCATGTACGCGTGCAGGGAGCCGCCGGCGTAGTGGAGATGGAGATGGGCGAAGTGGGTGACGTCAGCCATTTGGGCTCACTGGGCCAGCGAGCACATGCAAAACGAACGCATCCATTGTTAAAGTAGTCCCGTGGACTTCTGTGTGGGGTGGGGTGCAGCGTCCATTCATTGGTGCAGAGACGCTTTTGTATCCACTGCGCCAGGGGCGCACACCAGAACTTGACGAGTCAGAAGAGTTGTGAGCTCAGCCTTGGCGTGATCCTGCAGGCAGCGTGGTCACACTGCTCGAGGGCCAGGTTCACGAGCCGGCCTCAGGTCCGGTGGGGTCAGGGATGACGAGGTGACTCAACTCCGTGCGGTTTCGCACACAGCAGTACTTGAGTTGGACATCACTGAGCACAGAGACATTTGATGCAACTTCCCTGCGGTCAGAAGTTTCTTGAATATGATGTCTGCGACACAACAAACAAACTTTTTTCTTTCAGACTAAAGGGAGGTTGAGTCATTTGGGCTGGTCGCACGGGAGCAAAATTCACCATCGTTAAACCTGCCTATTTTGACGCCTGCAGTGAGTGGCGCGGAGCCAGTGCGTCTCTACCGCACGCAGCACGGATTGATCCCGCCCTGGTGACAATCGATGTCAATGAGCAATTCGCGGCTCGCTGGATTAAAAATTGAAACAGTGCAGAAGCTGGTATCCATGATGGAAACTAAACAGACTCGTTTCACGCCTGGTGCGTCTGCCTCAGATGTACGTCACATGACTCCCTTTCTTGTCATTTCCAGTGACGAGGGGCACAAAGAGAGTCAGGTACCAGATCCACAGGTCCATGAGCACTGTTCAGACACGGTGAAAGCAAAGCGCACTTAATTGTGGTGCAGCACACTGAACCTGAAGGGATGGAGCTGGGGTTTGTCTGAGGGGCAACGCCCAAGGAGGGGCAACCTCCAAGGAGGGGCAACCCCCAAGGAGGGGCAACCTTCAAGGAGGGGCAACCCCCAAGGAGGGGCAACCCCCAAGGAGGGGCAACCCCCAAGGAGGGTCCCACAACAAATGTGGTACAACAAGCAACATCTCATCTGAAGGCGAAAGGATCCAATCAGAGTGGCAAATTTGATTTCCAGGGACCAGAGACTGGAGTCCCAATCTACCCGTTGCAACAGACACAACACGTCGGTTGATCTCGGTTCCATCGACCTGCACCGAGGTGCAAACGCAGAGGAGCGGTGCATGCTGGGAAACCATGTAGGGAGAGATCGAAGCCAAAGTCAAAGAACAGCCGTTGAACAAAATTTATTTGAAAAACATTCATCCAAACCTTAGCTGCAGAAATGTGCACAAATAAACAGAGAGTCACTTCCTGTGTGGGAGCGGTGAGATTTGCGTCAGGTCTGCTTGGGTGGTTCACGCCTGGTACAACCCTGAACAAGAAAACCCTTGGATGCATTCTCTGCATTGTGATGAGTGTTCATTGCCTTGTACAGAATGTCCAGGACAACGCGCTCTGTCCTTGGAGCACAAGACTCAAAACGACACACGATGTGTAAAAAGTTTACCACGGAGTTTGACAAAAAAGAATTCACCTGCGAAGCAGGAGCGCACGGAGATTTTTGTTGTCAAATTATGCACAAACATACAACTCACACACACATACACATGCCTCTCTCTCTCTCTCTCTCTCTCTCTCTCTCTCTCTCACACACACACACACACACACACACACATGACACGCACGAACGAAGCCTGCACCCTGACCACAGCATGTTGGGGTCGAGGCCCTGACGGGCGGCCTTGTACACTCACGGGCACACACACACACACACACACACACACACGCACGTCCACGAAATACGTGCACACACACACGTGCACGCATACTCACACACTTGCACGTCTACAACTGGAAACACAGAAATTTCACCCTGCAGTGATTGCTGAACAGAAGAAAATACATTCTCCAGTGGTGCAGCCAGTGAGACATGTCTGACCAGCTCCACAGTTTTGTTGTTGTTTTTTTTGTTGTTGAAGTGTTGAGGTTCTCTTTGCTGTATTTGCAAAGTATTTCACAAGGGGTCGTGGGGGGGGAGTTCACTGCAACGAAAACTGTCTTGATTTCAGAAGTCAGACTTTTTGATCCCTGGGTCCAACTTCTGAAGTCGACTTTCAGACACCCACTCGCGACAACACAGCTATTGAAGCAGAAAAAACATCACAGATATGAAACTTTACAATCACAAGAAACACATCACAGTTTCGGGATTTTCTCTTGATCCATACTCCACACAAAAAAAACACTTAATTAAGAAACAAACTCCTCAAAGCAAGAGCAAGAGGAAACTTTTTTTTGCAAAAAACTCAGGCTCCCTGCAGTGTCTGCAGGATGCACTGCACACACCAAAATTCGAGTGACGCGGCACGAGGTTTCTCAAAAATTGAGAAACAAGACACTCGACCACGCACGCACGCGCACTTTTTGCTTTCAACATTAGACATTTTTTTGAGAACGTGCTGCTGCATTGGACATGTTGCACCAAAACTCTTGCTTGTAAACAGAATAAAAGTCTTCTTCTTATGTCAGAGTGGAGCCTGTCGTGGGAGGCAGTTGTTTTGCCGTGAACCTGTCTGGAAGCTTCGTGTTGTTTTTGTGTCATTTGCATTGGCAGTACATGTACTTTCAGCACAATGTTGCGAGTCAGAGGTACATTTGACATTGGGAGCCCAAGAGTTTTCGCAAACCCAAAATGGTGCAGACATGAACAGCACCAAAGTTCTGTCATCAAACCGGAAGCACTGGTTGCTGCTACTTCCGGTTCTCAAAGTAATGACCAATGTTCCCATTCGAATGAAACTTGTGTGCCAAAGGTCTTGCTTTTTGACGGTTTTGAAATATGCCCTTTTTGTCACCGTTGCTGCCACAGAGGTGTCAACTGCAACAACCCACGTGAGTGTTGTTGCTGTTGTTGCGGCTGTGACTTCTCTGTTGTTACTCCTGTTGTTGTTGCTCCTAGCGCAGCAACTGTTGCCACGGTGACGCTGTCGTGACGTGACACCGTCGCGAGCAGCGGCGACGGCGTCGGTGGCGCCCCCTAGTCGACGCTGATGCGGGCGGAACGCCCGTTGCTCTGCAGCGCCGTCGCGACGCCGTCGTGCGGGGACTTGGCGTCGGAGACGGTGGCGCGGAACACCGACGGGTCCGCGAGCAGTCCCGCTGAAACAGACGGCGTCGGCATTCACTGATGGCGTCGTGCGTGGCGTCCCTCAACAGGTCCATGGGCGTTGTGTCTTACAGCGACACAGGTGTACTTGTGTGTGTGTTGTGCTTGTCATGTTTGACTGGTGTGTGTGTGTGTGTGTGTGTGTGTGTGTGTGTGTGTCTGTCTGTGTGTGTGTGGTGCGCACACGTGTGTTGGTGTGCGTGGCCCATTTGGACAGCGTTCCACTTTTGGTTCACAAAATCCTCCTGTGTACGTAGCCGGAAACACCAGAAACACACACAAAGCTGAATCTTGCCTTCCAGGGCAACGATTGTAACACGTTCCTCACCTGAGTCCTGGCTGCTACCAATTTTTCATCAGGTTCAAATTCAAATTTCAAATTTTTAGCAAGAATGAATGAAATGAGACTGCTTCTGCACGCAACAAAGAATCATGCGCAGAGGCCGTACTCACAGTAGCTTCCGGTTTCAGAAGGAGGCTCTATGTACACGCCCACCATACCAGTAGAGGGAGCCGCTGCGTCACCCCGGGCGTCGTACACCCCGACCTGCCTCCGACTGTGGGGACAAAACACAACGACTGACTATAGCATGCGCATGCGTGGGGTTCTGAGAAAAAAACAGCACAACGTGGGCAACAACACACATGCAGCTCCATGGGATCCAGGGGTCATGCAGCAAGCAGCAGGGTCAGGTCTGTGGGAAATGGGAGGGGGAATTGAAACTTGAAACGGAATCAGGCGCCCAGGGTTGTGACTGAACCCTTGAGGATGGGGCGTTGTTTTGGGGGGGTTGATGACTCTGAGCTCTGTGTGGACCAAATGGAAGCCCTGAAACATACAGAAGTTTGTACAAGTTTGCGTCTCGGCGACACTGACCGCTCCTCATACTTGGGAATGGCAAAAACCAAAGTATCAAAACCCTGCAAAAGAGACAAAATCACGGATACACGAACAGTACATGCCCCAGACTGCACGCTTACTCCACTCATGCACTGATCAATATCTTGAAATTGTCTGAGGAAAAATGGAAATCGGGAGAAGGGTCAGGGTTGGGGAGGGAACCTAACATGTATGCGTAACGTCACATCAAATATTTGCCTGGCGTTTAGCGTCTGCAAATTTGACGTCATGACGTCACGACTCACAGAGGGAGCCATTCTCACCGCCCTGGGCGGGGGCGCCGGGCGGGATGTAGATCTGCTCGTCGTCGCCAGAGGGCGGGACCGCCGCCGAGTCGCGCGCGTCGTAACCCTTGGGCGCCACCTGGCGGGCTCTGCGGACAACGCAACGAGCTCAGCAGAACTTGAAAGATTGGGACAAATTTTCAATGAAAATAGACACAAAAATGAGCGTCCCTGTTCCAAGTTTGATTGGATAGCCTGAGGATGAGGCAGACACTGACTCAGTGGGGTCCGCGCATGGACACCACTTTTTGGGGCGGAACCATGCTCTAGATTTGCCCACCCACCCCTTTGCTGCAACATTCGTCAGGTTCCGATCCAGGAAACGATTCCGAGCGGCGATCTTCATAGGTAAAGGGGAACCTTGAACTTTGAACGAGTCAACCAGGAAGCACCCTTTTCTGAAGTCGTGGGCTGTGACCCGTGCTGACCCCTTTCCCACCCGCCACGCCAGGCCCGCCCACCGATACCTCTCTCAGAGATGGTTCCAGCCCCAGACTCCCCCAGGATGGTTTCAGCCCCAGACCCCCCCCCAGGAGGGTTCCAACCCCAGAACCCCCAGGACGGACCCAGGCCTGACTCCCCAGGACGGACCCAGCCCTGACTCCCCCAGGACGGACCCAGTCCTGACTCCCCTAGGATGGGTCCAACCCTGACTTTCCCAAGGCGGATCCAGCCCTGACTCCCCTATGGTGGGTCTGACCCCAGACTTCGTTGGGACGGTTCCAGCCCCAGACTGCCCCAGCAGGGTTCCAGTCCCACCTCTACCCGGAGGGTTCCAGCCCCAGACTCCTCCCCCAGGGCCACACGCACCTCTCGTCCTTCTTCTTGAAGTAGCAGAAGACGATGATGGCGATGAGGATTGCGAGGAGCAGGATGAGCAGGATCACGATCAGAGCTGAAAGGGACAGGGAGAGGACGACGAGGTCTGAAAGTGTTGTTTTGAAAACGCTTGTCATGACCACTTGCGTGTGTGTGTGTGTGTGTGTGTGTGTGTTGTGTTTTCATGACAATTTTAGAGAATTTAGAACACTGAAAAACAAGGAGGATGAGATGGTGGAGATGGTCATGTGTGTGTGTGTGTGTGTGTGTGTGTGTGTGTGTGTGTGTGTGTGTGTGGTGTTTCCAGTCCACTTCATTCCCCCATTGGATCCGCTCGAGATTCGCACTTTCCTCACCGATCTCGAAGGTGCCCAGAGAGGAGCCGCCGTCGTCACTCGATGCGCCCGTGTTGCCTGGAAACAGAGGGAGGGCTCACGTCAACTCACGTAGTGACGTCAAAACGTGAACTTTTGACAACGACAAAAAATAAGAACTCGCTGTTCTCAGCCAGCTTCATTCAAGCTCAGAGAACTTTTCATGAGACAAGATTAAAAAACATTGCGAGACGCGAAACAAAACACTTGAGACGCCAGCGTTTTGGGAACCTCACACAGACCAAATTTCCACACGGCTTTGACACTGTGATGGCCGCGAGCCCAAAGATCAGGTCCAAAGCTCAGGCCACAGGTGGGTTCCAAGTAAAATTGACGAGCACATGACCAAAATGCTCCGTCGGAGCAAAAAAGAAACGTCTGGCTTTCGTGAGAAACAAAATTTATACAAAAGGCAAATAGATCTACCCAAAAATTGCAAAGAGGCGAGCGCCAGTGGGGAGAATTCGGAGGTACAGTGGGGTCGCCAGATGAACCGGAAGAAGAGGACGGCTCTCACCAGAGGAACCCACGCTGTTCCGGTTCCCGCCCGCGCTGTTGCTTCCGTTGTTGTTATTGCTGCTGCTGTTGCCGCTTCCGCCGCTGTTGCTTCCATTGTTGTTTCCTCCATTATTGCCTCCGTTGTTACTGCTGTTGTTACCGTTGTTGCCACTGCTGTTGCCATTTGGGGAGTTGGTGTTGCCGGCTACACATGCAAAACAAATTACTGAAGGGTCATGCTGGGGAAACCAAAGAGTGCAGCAGGAAAGCGATGTTGGACACTGTGTGGGTCAAGATGAATTCGGACAAACGTTCAAAGGAGGGGGACAGTGACAGGGGCGTTTGCCTGAGGTGCACCAGAAATATGCACAAACCCAGGAGGAGAACATACCTAGGAGCCACAACCTATGTATTTAGAATGTGGACTTGAACAAATTATTTGTGCAAAACAGTGATGGTTTCGGCTCTTGGGAGATGTGTTCTTCTTCCTTCGTGCTTTTTGATTCGTGATCCAAAGTTTCTTTTTCCCAATTAGAGAGTAGATTCTACGTGGATCATGACCGCCAGAGGGAGTCGATGTGTCGCTCGTGACGCCGCCGGAAGTGCCCGTTCCCTGCGTCGCGCCTCCAGTTCCGCTTCCGGTGCCGCTGCTGACCGGAAGTGACGGTGTCAGAGTTTCCGTTGTCGTCGCTGGCGTCGTGCCGCCTGTGGAAGGTCACGTGGGAATCACGTGGTGTCGTCACGTGCTTCAGTTGGCGCGCATGAGCAGAACTGTGGTCCATAGTCAGGATATCGGGAGTGTGAAGGACTTGCACAGAGAATAGAAGTGTCATATTTTACACAAGAAAAAACATCTCTATTTACAGAAACTTTAATTCATTGGAAACAAAAGATGTTGCGACACAGGACGCGACAAGTTCATGCAAAGGCCTGCAGCAGCAAAGAGCCTTTACGTCCTCACATCCATATGCTGAGTCTGGTGTCGCTGCGCACATTGGATTCACAGGGGGCTCTGTCATGCACAGGTTAGACAGACCGATTCAGTTCAGGAGATCGATGGGTTTGAGCCTGCACGAAGCAGGAAGGATCCGGTGGGCGTCACTCACGCGTGAGGCAGTTGCGCCCGACCCAGCCCGGCGCGCATGCGCACGTGTACGCGTTGACGCCATCCACGCACACACCGCCGTTACGACACAGGCCCGGCGAACAGTCGTCTATGTCTGAAAGACATGATGTGTGTGAGTGTGAGGGTGTGTGTGAGAGAGAGCGAGAGAGAGAGACACAGAGAGAGAGACAGAGACAGAGACAGAATGAAATTGTGTGGCAGTGTCAACTGGTGTCAGTGTGCGTGTGGGTTGGTGTGTGCCTGTGTCTGTGTTTGAACCTCTGTCCATGCGTGCGTGTGTTAGTGTGAGGGTGTGTGTGCATCAGTGCATCAGGTGCTTTCTTTTGTCTAAACTCTCACTTCGTTTTTCTGCCGTACTGTGCGGGTCATGACACCGTTCAAATCAAAGCGTGTTGCATTTGCGGCGTCTTGAGCACGCTCCCAACGTCCCGTGACGCAGCACACGCAGGACGCCGGCGGTGTGAATAGGAACTCACTGGTTTGGCAGGCGTCGCCCTGGTAACCCGGCGCGCAGGCGCAGAGGAAGACGCCGACGCGAGGCGTCGAACAGACGCCGCCGTGCTGACAGGGAGACGACGCGCACTCGTCTATGTCTGAAACACAGAGACGTATCGTGTTGTGTGTGTGTGTGTGTGTGTGTGTGTGTGAGTGAGTAACTGACTGACTGAGTGAAAGAGTGAGTGACTGTTTGTGTAAAAGCGACAGTGTGAGTGTGAGTGAGTGAATGAGTCAGTGAGTCAGTCATTGAGTTGGTAAGTCACTGAGTCACTGACTCGGTGAGTCAGTGTGTGAGTCAGTGTGTGAGTCAGTGTGTGAGTGAGTGAGTCAATGTGTGAGTCAGTGAGTCAATGAGTCAGCCAGTGGGTCAGTGAAGTAGTGAGTGAGTGAGTGAGTGAGTGAGTGAGTGAGTGAGTGAGTGAGTGAGTGAGTGAGTGATTGAGTGAGTGAGTGTTCCTTGGCGTGATGGGACGCACCTGTCTCGTAGAACACAAGCTTGTGAAACGACCCACCCAGCTGACAGAACACCCCGGTGTGATAGGACGCACCTGTCTCAGAGTACACCCCGGTGTGACGGAACCCACCTGCCGCACAGTTTACCCCGGTGTGATAGGACGCACCTGTCTCACAGCACACCCCGGTGTGATAGGACGCACCTGTCTCAGAGTACACCCCGGTGTGATGGAACCCACCTGTCTCACAGCACACCCCGGTGTGCTGGGACCCACCTGCCCCACAGTTTACCCCGGTGTGACGGGACCCACCTGTCTCGCAGTACATCCCGGTGTAGCCGGACGCGCAGCCGCACGTCACCCCGTTCACCTGGTCGGTGCACTCGCCGCCGTTCAGACACGGGTTCACCGGGGCGCAGTCGTCGATGTCTGAAGTGGACACCACAGCAAACTGTACCCGAGCAACTTTGCAAAACGACTACTGTAGGAGTGTGCGCGCGTGCGTGCATCTCAGTTTTTCATGGCAGCTGCACACTCGCACTCGGGCGAACAGGACTGGGTCAGTTTCCTTGTCTGATTTTTTCAACCAGCTTGGGAGCTTTAAAGACATTTTGTGTTGAAGCAGAATGATTTCCTCCACAAAAAAACTTGCAATCTCAATTGACTTTTGACAGCAGTGTGCGAATGGCAGTCTCCATTCCCTCAGGCAGGTGTCAATGGACCCTACTGTGTCTCAGCGCACACAACACCAACGAGTCGTTGTTTCGCCTTGAGAATCCATGATGAAGATCACAATCTCCACGACAATGCTAAAGAATAGCCGGTTCAGGCATCGCTGTCCGTGGCTCGCCGCGCTACTCACTGATTTGGCAGTTCCTCCCCGCGAAGCCCGGCGGACACTGACAGGTGAACTGGTTCACTCCCTCCACGCAGTGCGCTCCGTTATCACAGCGTCCGGGCACGCAGTCCACGATGTCTGTGCAGAATAGGCAGTTAGAGCTGTATGTTGTTTCTGGATCGTGCACGGTAGAACGTGGCAGTGAACCAGAAAACAAAGCGTGTGGGTGTGTTCGTGCCTCGTGCTCCACGCCCCCCCCCTACACAGCAATTTACGAGCCCGTATTGTGTTTTGCACACTTAATCTTTCACATAAGGGCACTCGGCTATGCTTCAAAGGAAGGAGGAAATTCTGTGATATCTGCGTCACAACTTTGTGTGTGTGTGTGTGTGTGTGTGTGTGTGTGTGTGTGTGTGTGTGTCTGTCTGTCTGTCTGCCTGTCTGTCTGTGTCTGTCTGTGTCTCTGTGCGTACGTGTGTGTAAACATGCAAGCAGGTGCGTGCGTGTGTGTGCGTGTGTGTGAGTGAGTGTGCATGCGTGCGTGTGTGTGCGCGCCTCTCACCTGTGTCGCAGAACTCGCCGGTGTACCCGGTCCCTGTGCAGTCGCAGGAGAAGGAATCGTCCCCGTCGACGCAGAGCCCGCCGTGCAGACACGGCTCCCCCACACAGTCGTTCTCTATGTCTGTGCAGAGGAGAGAACGTGTGGTGTTGGTGTGTGTGTGTGTGTGTGTGTGTGTGTGTGTGTTTCTGCGTGGACTGCAGTGTGTGCCTTGTCTCAACAGAATCTCTTTGAAAATTTCTTCCGCGTGTGTTTGTTCGTCTTCGTCTGTGCGTTGTAATCCACTTCCGACTGGTGCTGTCTGTGAGCGTGGCGTTTGCGTGCGTGTGTGATCTTGTGTGTGCGTGTGATGGTCTCTCAGATACCTTCTTGATGCCATTGTGATTCGGTTGTGTGGTTGTGCGTGGGTGTTCATGTGTGTTTCGCTCCCTCACTGACCTATTTGACAGATGTAGAACCTCTTCTCCGCGCAGTTGGAATCCTTCCACCCGTAGCGGTCGGACGCCGTACCTGCAACAGTGCAAAATTACAAGAGATCCAGCCCTGGTCACGCTGCGCCGCATCGGAGATCCAGTGCTTGCATGGTCCGTGCAGGTGTCCGAACCACAACGAGGTTCGTTTCGAAGATAAGCATCGGTCGGTGGAAAAATCACAAGATTTTGAGCTGAGAAGCCACAGATCACTGTGGACCTGGCAGGCTTTCCACGGGGGATGTGTGTGTGTGTGTGTGTGTGTGTGTGTGTGTGTGTGTGTGTGTGTGTGTGAGAGAGAGCCTGACCTGAGGGGTTATCGTCGACGTACATACAGCTGCGGTTGTTGCCCTGTGGGGCCTCGGACGCCCAGTTCGTATAGAGCACCTCCTCCACTGCGGGCGAAGAGGAGACTGAGTGGGGCGGAGTGTGCAACACGAGTACGAGTGTCTATGTGATGTGCTCAAATGTGCGTGTGTGAGTGTGTGTGTGAGTAAGGCCGATGGGTGTGCGAGACAGGTAGTGTGTGTGTGTGTGTGTGTGTGAGAGAGAGAGAGAGAGAGAGAGGGAGAGAGAGAGAGAAGAATGACGTGTGTGGCTGTGTGCGATGAACATGTGTGTGTGCGTGTCTGTGCGTGTGTGTGAACGTGTATGCGTGCGCCTCACGTTTGAGCGCGCCCTCCGGTGGCGCCTCCCAGAACCACGCGGCCCCGACGAGTCCGATGAAGTACTTGCGCCCGGAATACGGCACGACGTTGAGCGCGGAGACGAGCGCTGACCAGTACTCCTCCGAGGGGATGAAGAGGAGATCGCCTCCCAGGGCGCGGCAACTGGAAATAGTGTGTGTGTGTGTGTGTGTGTGTGTGAAGGTGTGTCGGTGTGCGCGTGTGTGTGTGTGCGTGCGCCTTTGCTCCTCGGGTGGGATGAAGAGTAGATCACCTCCCAGGGCGTGGGAGCTGGAAACTGCGTGTGTGGATGTAGGGCGAATGTGTGTGGGGGGATGTGTGTGTGTGTATGTGAAGGCATATACACCTGTGAATGTGTGCATGTGGTTGAAGGTGTGCGTGTGTGTGAAGGTGTGCGTTTGTGTGCCGGTAATTTGGTTTCTGTGGTTCAAGGATTTACGAGCGGAATGCATTCATGATCCACCACACCATCACAGCTAACATCAGCTATGCTTACTCCCTGCGCGCCTGGAAGTAGTCGGTGCGGGCCGTCTGGACGCGCACACACGTGCTCAGCACCTTGAGCTCCCCCGCCGCGCAGCCGCCGTCAGACTGAGCGTCTGCAAACACCAAACATAGGAAACACGTCACTGGGTGTGGAGACCACGGGTCTGGTGAGTGGGGTCATCAAAACAGTCCAGAAGACTGAAGCTCCTTTCAAACTGAGGCGTTCAGCGTTCAGCGAATCCATGGATTCAAGGCGTTGAGCAAGCCAAACATGACAGGGTCACTGACCAATGCCACTCCGCTGGTACACAGGCTGGCTGACCCACAGGCAGACCCAGGTTGAGGGACTTTGCACTGCGAAGAGATAGAGAGAGAGGGAGAGAGAGATAAAGAAAGAGAAGAGCGAAAGAGAGACCGAGAGAAGAGTGAAAGAGAGACAGAGAGAGACATCGAAAGACAGAGAGAGAAGGGCAAAAGAGAGACAGAGAGAGAGAGAGACAGAGACAGAGAGACAGAGACAGAGAGAGCCAGAGAGAGAAAGAAAGAGAGACAGAGAGATGCGGAAGTCTCAACACCGGAACCGGAACCGATACTCACGTGTTTCACAGAGGTGCCCGTACGTCTTGTCACCGCGGCTGCGCGGAGCCTTGCAGTACTCGTCCTGGAACCGGAACTCTGCAACACGAGACCGGAAGTGACGCCCCGGAAGTGAGCAGGCCGCCGGAAATCACGTGCGACAGAGGTTTCAAGCCGCGACGTGCAAATTGGCGAAAACGTTTGAACATCACCATTGCTCTGTGGCAGCAAATGCCACGTCCTGCCAGTGAAGGTGTTCGTCGTTGTCCGTTGTGGACAAAACTCACTGAACCCCTTGGATGTTTTGTGAGGATATTGAGTCACAGCAGGAACACTCACTGGCGGCCTCGCGCACGTCGAGCGTGGTGCAGTCCTGGTTGCGCTCCCAGTAGTTGGGCTGGTCCCGGTCCCACGTGATGAACAGCTCTGCGCAGAGGGGTCAGATGAGCCAATCAGAACACAGAATCCCACAGTGCCAAACAGAACGCTCGTACCCATTATAAGTTCCAGCGAGTAACATGTTTCATCAATCAATTTGCCACATTTCAAGGAGGGTGTTGAGTTTCTTTGACAGAGGGCAAGCTCTTGCTCCCCTCCCAACTTGCGCATGTGTCTGAACAGGGACAAAGTTCTTTCGAGGACCTTGGCCCCAAATTCTTGTAAAGATACCAGCAGGTCTGTCAATTTTCACACTTTTTTGGCCAGAGCAGTATGTGGTGAATCCCGTGGCAAATACACAAAGTCAGGGTCACCCATCCCAAAAGACAGTCCACTGCAGTGCAGATACCCTTTGTGACCAGGGAGGCACCTGACCTCATGGGGAGCTGGAAACAACTGTGAAACAGCTGGAAAACATTCATAAATGCCAACCACACGTTTTTCGGGGGTCATGGGGGGTGTCAGTCATCGCCCCCACCCAAATCCCCCCGGCTCCCCCACCCCCCCGGTGGATCCACTTACTGTTGGGGATGAAGACGATTTCGGCGTAGCGGTTCGGACGGGGAGCGAAGTTCATCTCGCCTCCCCCGCAGTACTGGGACAGGTTCCCGCTGCAGTACCCGTTACACCGGAAGTCGGGCTGCAACAGAGGACCGGAAGTGCGTTACACCGGGAGGCGGGCAGCAACACGGAACATAGAGGGTCAGGATCAAACGGACGGTCCCTGCAGATCTGGTGCGAACGAAATTTCAGGCTCACAATCTGAGCACGAAGAGCCCTTGTTGATTGGTGGGTCCGTCCGACTCCAATTTCGCTGGAGCTCCTCACACAGTTAAAGCTCAACGGTCTTTGCAGGCACCCACACCCCAACAATTTCGTGTGTGTGTGTGTGTGTGTGTGTGTGTGTGTGTGTGTGTGTGTATGTGTGAGTGTGTATGTGTGTATGTGTGTGCGTGTTTGTGAGTGAATGAGTGAGTGAGTGAGTGACAGAGAGGGAGAGAAGACAGAGAGAGACAGAGAGAGAGAGAGTGAGTGTGTGTGTATGTCTAAGAGAGAGAGGGAGACAGAATTTGTGTGTGTGTGTGTGTGTGAGTATGTGTAGTGTGTGTACGTGTGCGTGTGTGTGTGATTCAGCTGGGTATCAGCCCCCCCCCTGTGCGCCACCCGGGATGTCCCCACCATGTTGAGGATTCCGTTGGAGCCGGTGACGTAGTCGAAGCCGCCGGGCCCGTCCGGGTCCACCCCGTAGGACGCGGTGCAGAAACAGAGCGACGCGCGGCCCTCTTGCTGCAACAACCAACCAGGGAGACATGTGTGGGGACCGCAGGGTGCGTCATGTTAGACAGAGACAAAGGGCGAGGATGGAACAAAGGCAAGGTTCAACATTCTTGCCACAAAAGGGAGAGAACGTTGCAATGGAGAGATTCTGATTCAGAATCCGTGGTTTTCTTGCTGGCGAACACAAGGGAAACGTATCCGGAGGAGATGGTCCGAGAACCTTGTCCCAGCAGAACTGACGCAGGGCCAAGAAAATGGGAGGTTTAGATCCATCCAATCAGGGTCCTTGACGGCATCGGTTTGCCGTGATGACGTCATCACTAATTTTTGCCGAGCACATGACGTCATGACGTGACATGACGTCGTGACGACGTGTCGTGACGACGCGATGACGTACGTGGAGCGCGTAGTAGTTGCTGTTGGCGCACTTCTGCGCGCACGTCGCGGGCGTCGTGTCCTCGGGCGCGAGCGATGTGACCCGGTAGCGCCCCGCCTCCCCCGTGAAGTTGCGCTGCCAGAAGCAGCCCTGCACCTCCACCAGCCGAGACGCCCAGTCTGCGTGTGGACAATGTTTGGAAGTGCTTCAGGGAGGCTGAATTTACCAGAACAAAAGGGTAGCTCCAAGGGTGAAGTCCCTGGGGCCGGAAAAATGGGAAGAAAATGACCTTCACCGACCGGTGTCAAAATATGGAGGTGTGCTGGTCTTGGTGTAACCATGGGTCCATTTTCAGTTTTGGTTTCTCTTGAGCGGGTACGGATGTATGAGCTCACCTGTCAAGGACCCACAGCTTGGGCAACCTGTAATGAAGAAGAAAAGCTCAATGAATGGTGGCAGAACTCAGACACAATGAATCCGGCAAATTATGGGAAAACCTACGGGTCACACGAGACGTTCTTTTACGACCTGCTCAGACAAGACTGATGTAGAACAGGGCGTCGAAAAGCGCAAACACAGAGAAACGGGAATCACACACACACACTCGAACACACAAACTACACACACACGCACGTACACACACGCGCACATGGGCGCGCACGCAAACGGAAACTGCACACACGCGCACACACGCACACAGGACGTACGCGTGTTGTATCTCCACACGTTGAAGGGCGCGTCGGCTAGGAACCCTCCGCGCAGGACGCGATGCTCGTCCGCGACGCGGCGTCCTCCGACGTAGAACCTGCGCGAACGCACGATGGAGGCAAAAATTGACCCTCACAGAAACACACGTTGAACAATAGCACTCTTCAACGTTCACCCAGTTTTGGGATGATGTCACACTATTCGCAGCCTGGTGCATGTCTGTTGCGGTGATCACGAGTACGCACACGCACGTCACGGTCACGCTCTCTCTCTCTCTCTCTCTCTCTCTCTCTCTCTCTCTCTCTCTCTCTCTCTCTCTCTCTCTCTCTCTCTCTCTCTCTCACACACACAACACAACACACAACACACA
>JAAUXT010019014.1_pt1 | contig 18149 bp, 20 predicted proteins | sample 7278171 | NCBI WGS metagenome assembly JAAUXT01 (sample SAMN14350112, study PRJNA611818) | marine sediment metagenome | isolation source: surface marine sediment (1.8m) | place: French Polynesia: Moorea | collected 2018-08
GTTCAAAATTTTCTTTGGGGGGGGGGGTCATATGGACAAAGACCAAGTTGGACAATGTCCAAGTTGGACAATGTCCAAGTTCAAAATTATCTATGGGGGGTAATGTAGACAATGTCCAAGTTGGACAATGTCCAAGTTGGACAATGTCAAAGTTAAAAATTTTCTGTGGGGGAGGGGGTAATGCAGACAATGTCCACATTACCCAGGATGGACGCACGGAGACAGATACAGGGGCAAACCAATATCAGCTCGCTACCGCGGCTGATAATTATCGAGTGCAGGCGGCCTGAACAGAAACATAAAACAAGGGAAGTCCAAATCAGCAGACGATATTCAGGAGAATGCGTCGCTTGGCTCAATCTGGCCAAAACAGCGGTGAAAAAGTTGCAACATCAATTCCATCCCATCCCAGGACGTCAATGCAATCACAACAGCGCGTCCTATCAGACAGAATTCGGATTGACTGATTGCTTGAGTACATTCATTGGTTGATTGACGGGACCAAAGAAAAGTCACGTCACATATCTTGAAACCCGTCTGCAAGCTGTCTGTGCGTCGTCCTTCTCTGAGTAGGAACCTTTGGTGCGCTGCGCTGTGTATTACGTGCTGGTTCGTGTCTGATCACAGATGTGGTTGAAGTTCCTGCAAACCAAACGAACAAGTTGTGACAGAACACCCGCTCCGGTTGGAACCCTACGCTTTTGTGTTCCCGGACCCACCCTTTCGCCCCAAACCAACCCAAACGTTTCGCTCCTCACACTGTCTTCTACTCACTCATCCCGCCCTTCCAACCTCCCCTTCCTCCCCACGCTTCCCCTTTGCCCCACCCCAACCCACCCAGACCCCCTTCACCCTCCGTCCCTTGCCCTGCCCCGACTCACTGAGCATGGTGCGGCTTATTCCGCGCTGTCCTGCAGTTCCTGCCCCAGTAGCAGTTGTGACGTCGCGTCACTGCGTCGGGCAAGTCGCCCGGCGGAATGTCGCGCCGCAGCTGGTACGCCAGCTCCTTGAAGTTGCGCAGTCCGCATGCGTAACACAGGACCTGCGCAGAGTCGATCCGGAACCGGTTCTGATCTGAAAATAACGTCAGGACAGTGACTCAAATTTGCAAAATGCTGCACACGCGAACACGCACACATACACGCGCGCGCACACACACACACACACACACACACACATTCACATTCACATGCACACACACACACACACACACACACGCACACACCGGAACTAGAATCTCTCTCAAGTCTCGTGCGTGGTTTCTTTCTTCCCCCTCTCTCTCACAAACACACACGCACGCACGCATACCTGGACATGAGTATTCCTTGGCCTCCAGCTTCTCAAGGCACTTGCGCAGCACGTCGCGCACGCTCCAGCCCTTCATCTCCAGGTACTGTTTGAACACCTCCGACTCGTACACGTTGTCCAGGATCAGCCCGGTCAGAGATCGCTTCCCGAAGTTCATGTCTGCAGGAGAGAACAGTGTGCGTTGTGTGTGCGTTCCTGTGCGTCTTTTCCCAACGAAGTGAAGTGCGAGTGAAGAGCGAGTGTGTTCGTGCGCGTGTACGTGGGTGAGATCGTTATTTCTCAAACTCGAGAGACAATGAGCACGGGACAGAGAGAAAGAAGGTGAGGGGGAGGGAGACAAGTGGAGAGGTGAGAGAGAAACGGAAAAAAGAGGGTTGAGAGAGTGTGAGACGTACACGTGTGTGTGTGTGTGTGTGTGTGTGTGTGTGTGTGTGTGTGTGTGTGTGTGTGTGCGCGTAACGGTGGGATCATCCCCTCGGTGCACCTCACCTCCGAACTTGCCGATGCAGCCCATGCAGTCTCCCTTGTGGCAGCCCCAGTAGGCGTGGCAGAATGCGCGCGAGCACACCGCACCTGTGGGGTGAAGGAACATATTTTAGACTAGGGACTGTAATCTCAAGCTTGACTCAAATGGCATGGTGTCGCAGAATCCAGCTGGTATCCTGGGAACAGTTTGTGACTTTTACGGATGTCGTAATGGGTCTTGAATGAGAGAAATTCTGGTTTTCCGATGGCCAAAGGAGGAAGAAGAAGCAACTGACAACGAGAGTCTGTGTCTGCAGTCTGTAACTGTAAGTTTGGGAGCACCTCCATAGCCACACCCAAATTCGGTGTCCGGCATTTGAACACCAAATAAAGTGTAGACACTGTGTGAAAATGCGACTCACACTGCTGAGGCGGCAGTGGGGCGATTCCGAAGTTGACCACGTGATGTCGGTCGGGCATCGGCTGGAGACAGCAGCAGCACAGGATGTGCGTCTGGTACGGTGTGCACGTGAAGGCGGGGGGAGTCGGGAACAGCTTCGCGTCAGGGCGGCTCTTCCCGTCACCGCTTCCCTCCCCGTCTCCAGCTGTACTCGTTGACGCGCCTGCAAAGCATTGAGACACATTGGTTCCGATTCCTTGGTTTGTTTTATGTCGGATCGCTACTCCATGGGTGGGTGCTGCGTCCAAAGGGTAACTCACTTGGTGGGACAACACCCACTTCTTGCAACAACAGTTGAGTGAATACCCATCACACGCTCACGCTCACGCACACACACACACACACACACACACACACACACACACACACACACACACACACACACACACACACACATGGTTGGTGACAGCAACAGACGCGAGATCACACAAATCCGGCTTGCTAAGTTTTGAGGTGGAGCACCGTTTTCAAGACGTTTCAACACATCACGTGACCCCGACGTACCTGTTGACGTAGACGCAGACGTGGACGTGGACGGCTGCGGATCGTCTTTCGTCGCGTCTCCCGTCCCGCCTGGAAACACGGACGCGTTATTCAGACTCGGAAACGACTCACTAGAATTTCACTTGCTGAACCCCACCCCCTCACATCGCGTGCAAACCCTACAACAAATCCGTTTGTTCGTCATGCCCAACACCATACGCACTCAACCACACAGGCACCTGGACCCGTCCCCACTTGGTACAACCATCATTGCAGTTCAATCCTGCATCAGAAGACCTGCCTCATGTGATCTTACCTGTTACCATACCAACCACCTTCGCGACCGCCTTGCCGACGGCGGTGGCGGCGGCGGTTGCTATGCCGGTTGCCGTGGTGCCGTCTCGCGCGGGGTGAGGCCCCTTGTACTCCGGACACTGTCGGCACACAGACTTCGGGGGACTGGAAAACGGAGGGCATTCAGTAGAGTGAAGAAATTTATTTCAGAAGGATAGGCAGGTGCTGGTGGTTCGAACGTTGTGGACAGGCGTCGGCGCTTGTTCCCGATGAAGGCGTCATTGCATTGCGCCTCTGTGCAAAGTCTCCTTGTGTTGCGTCAACGTTTGCTGTCAAACGCCAATTGACCTGCCTTGATGTTCAATGCTAGTGGATGTGAATGAAACAAATCAACAACTCACGTGTAGGTAGTGGTGGTGCCGGTGAAGGTGTGCACGGGAACTGTACTGTAATCAGAAGGAAAACCACGTAATCAGGGGAAGTTGCGGCGCGTGCGCACAACGGTGGCTCCACCTGCAGTTCGTGAACACCTTCCGTGTGGGTGAGACCAGGGAGCAGGGCCAGCGCTTGGGCAGAATAGGCCAAGCCCAGTGTTGAAGCTGGGGCTTGGGTCTGAGGCTGAGGGCAAGGACAGGAGCAAATGGTCAGGGGTGGGCATTGCGCTGTGTCAGAGTTAAGACTTGGGGCTGAGGCTGGAAGTAGTGCCAGAACTGCGGTTGGGACAACCGGTGGAGCTGGGGGCTGGCGGCCTTGGTCAGGGTTGGGGCCCACAGAGTCTGCTGGCAGATCTACTCAGATGGCGAGTAACCACACCTGTCACCATGCCACAATGGATTCACAAAGCATAGATCTAACAGACTCTTGTATCCCTTGACAACTAACACCAACCTGCCAGAAGTTCAAACCTGAAAATAACAAGGTGGCCTCTTCTCCCTCTCCCAGCAAAACACAACAACAACACGAACGAACTAACGCGAACACGTGCAACCTGCACCTGTCCAACCAGAAGCCACTGGTGTACCCCCATTCCTCCTCAGCATTCATTGGGCTGAGGTCGCTGCTGTCACTGCTGTTGCTGCAAAGAGGATCACTGTTGTTGCTGCAGTCAGGATCATGTTCGTTGCAATGGGAGTCAATGGTGTCGCTGTTGCTGCAATGACCATCGCTAGTTGTTGCTGCTGTTGCTGCCTGAAGATATTCAGCTTCATAAAAGGCCACGTGCCTTGCGCAATGAACACTGCACTGCATGCAGTGCCCATTGAATTGCACAGAACACACAATACACGGATCAAACTGCCGTGAGGCGCGACACCCGCCGTCGTCGTTGTCTTCGCGGTCCTCGTTGCTGTGGGGTTGGCGTCTTCAGGCCTTAGCCTGTGGTCAGGCATAAGAAGAGGATGAGGGCCTTGGCTTGTGCGTCAGGACGGGGCCAGACGCAGAGCCAGAGGATCAGGCCCGGGGAGGGGTTTGCGGGGGGGGGGGGGGGCTTGTTGCTGGAGCAGGAACTTGGGCTTTGGGCTGGGACAACTGGCGGGCTGGCAGCCAGAGGCCCCAAGGTCTACCCGATGACCAGCAACCATTAGCATCACCAGACCATTTCACATGAAACATCGTGTATGGTGTGCGTTGTGCGAGCGCACCTGCGTCAGAACTGCTGGCCCCAATTGATTCTTTGTCCTTCCCTGTCTTACGGTCGACAACAAACAGCACTTGATCCACAATGGGTATATCTTCAAGCTCAGTCAGTCACAATGAAAAGAATCTGCACAGAACTGCAAAAATCAACACCAACAGGCAGAAAATTTCACCCCTCAGGCTCTTTGAACGTCCGTGACAGGAATGGCAACAACAACACTGAAAGCAACCACACTGCACCTTTGGGTAGCCGGCTCCACCACCAGTGGTGGGTCGTACTGGTGACACCAACAGCAATGCCTTGTTTCTTATTGCGTGCGTCTCTGGTCACTTTTGGACTCTCTGCTTCTGTGAAATCCGTGGCACAGAACCCGGCGTGGCTGTTGTCCAGTTCTCACTCAGCACCTCCAGTCCTTTGTGTTTTGTGTGCTCACTGATCCATCAAGATTGGGCCAAAGTCGAGGACGCAACACAAACGTTTTTGGCAGAAATCACAAAGCCGTGGAACTTTGTTATTTGAGCATGTGCGAGACGCATTTTTTGAACATGGTTGGAACCTCAGTTCTCATTTTATTGCCGGTACGAAAGAACAGATTTTTTTGGTGTTATCCAAAAGTGTGACAGAGAAACATACATTTTCAGTTGCTTTTCAAACAGTATGTTTTGTTTGAAACACCAAAGGTGTTTCTCCAAGCGAGCCAGAAAATGTTCCTTTTGAACACTGTTCACCAAATGTTATCAAGTGAAAGAACCACAACCAACTCAACAAAACTGAGTAGAAGTTGCAAATGCATTCAGACATTTAAAAGTGGAAAAGCGTCTGCTGATGCATCTTGGCTTTGATGGCATTCTGTAAGCCAGTCCAGTCACTTCAACCTCTTCACTTGCTCATCTCATTGAGCAATCTCTGGGGTTCTTGTCTTGCTCTTGTGGATCTTCTCAGCTCTTGCTTCTGGCCTTCAACTACTGGACCCTCACCAGCCCTGGATTCCTGGTTTTCGTTGGAGCCGCTTGCCCCACGCTCTGGAGCCTCCCGAGCTGCAGGCCTACCTTTTGCTGCATCTCTTCTGTTTTTACGCAACCTGGTAAGGTGCAACAATCTTGATCAAACACATTGGGGCACCTCCTTTTGAAAGCAAGCCATTCAGCCTGACCTCAAACTGCAATTCAGAATGAACAAATGGCCTGTGCTCTACAACAAAAAAAACTATGGACCCACACAATTGCCCAACAAACGACACACTGTACCACACCTTCCTGCCCTTGCTCTTTCCCTTTCCGGGGCGTTGTCCACCTCCGCTTCATCCTCTTCTTCAACCACTGCATTGGGAAGATCTCTACCTCCTTCACCAGCACCTTCCTGCCCTTCTTCATCCAAATCTGCAGGTTCTACTGACAGGTTGTTGAAGCCTGCATCTCTGAGCATGCGCTGTCTGTCTTCACTGCCATGTGCAGAAAGTTGCACATGAATGACTGGGCCACAGCAAAACTTGTTCAAATTGTCAATGATGGAAAACAAAACCCCACAAAAACAAATGAAACTTGCTCTAGTGGCTTTGAACTCAACAGGCTGTGCACTTCAAACTGAAAACAATGTTCCCATATCAAGAAACAAAACTGGAATGGACCCAGCAGACCTGCTCATGAGGTGCGTGACTGTGTAGATCATTGAAGCCACAGCTTCATCTGAGCTCATTGAGCTGCAATGAGGACCATAGTTGTTGCCCATGTTGCCACTCACACAGCCACTGACGTTTTGCCAAACGAATCTGCCCCACGATCAAGAAATGAGACTCCACGTCTTTGTTGCCTTTTCGTCACTTCTGCCCAGACAAACACTTTGTGAACAAAGTGAGAAAGGAAAATTTGGGGGCTCTATTTGACAAATATTTTGTGTGAAAATCCCGATATCAGCTCCTGACCTGTCTTCATCTGAATCGTCACCAATTGGGATGGTGTCATCACTGTCAGGAGCGGCATAACTGCAGTGGCCGCCCTCCTCATCTGCGATTCTTTCACGGCCAAACCTGGCAATGGCATCACAAGGACTGTGCTTATCGAAACATCCCACAACTCCAACCTGCTCTGCACTGTTCATTGGGTGGGTTCACAAAAGCACCAACAGCAAATTGAACAGAAACGCAACAGTTTTCACACACAACTCTGTCCAAAGGGGCACCTCTTCGCCCAGTCACTGACTGAGATATAATCCTCCTCATTGGATTCCACGTCGCTGCCATTTGTATCTTGTCGGTTGCAATTCAACCTGACAACAGAATCACAGTTTGGCACAGTGCATGTGAACATCTTTTTCCGCTCTTTACTTTCATCCACCTTTGGTCAGCAACTGAAGCAAACAACTTAACACAATGATCGTTAGGGGCCTGCAGCATTACCGGCCATTCTGCACTGCGTCACATATTGGGACAAAGTCTCCCTCGTCCTCATCCACGTCGACTCCTGCCAACACACGGGTGCTTGGTCCCGCAACATCCCTGCTGCTACCCTCCCCTGCACCTGAGGTTTCTCCAAGCACTTCAGGCGGCAGGAGGCCTGCATCTCTCAGGAGGCGGCGCCTGCATACCCTGTCACAAACAAGTCGTGCATGCCTCTCAATCACATCCAATTCCTCATCAGTGCAGCGTACCCTTCCAGCCCTAAATTCTTGCCTCCGAGCGTCCCTCACTTTACAAATACGATCGTTTTACAGGCTGTCCAAATAGCCGTTCACAACTGACATCAAAGTGCGATCCAGAAGTGTCGTTTTCTGTCTCTTCCCAGCAAAACAAAAACAGAAACATCAACAAACTGAACGCCAGATCGTGCACTGCACTTGTCCCGCATGAAGCCGAAGGTGACGATGTTCCTCCACTCCTCATCCGAATCCATTGAGCTGCTGTCGCTGCAATGGCCATCGCTCACGTTGCTTTTCGATGATCGCCATCTCACTCAACAACACTGAACCTGATTCAACAAGCGCTTTGCAGAGCCCGTTAAACTGTGCGCGCGGGGTGGGGCGGTGAGGGATCTGACATGCAGCAAGTGTTCCAGTAAATCTACCCTGGGTACAAGACTGGCCCGCGGCGCGATACTTACGAGTAAATCCCACCGTCATTGACGTCTGTGTGCTCCTCATCGCTGTCGGGGACGCTACCGTCGGAGCCCGATCCGTCGTCTTCATCATCGTCGTCATCGTCAGAGCCCCGCGTTTTTCCCGGGTACAACTGGAAGCACAGGGTACAGCTGCAGATAAAGGGTACAGCTGCAAGCACAGGGTACAGCTGCATTAGACACATAGGATGCTGGTGTGAAAAGGGGCAGCCAAGGTACATCACAAGCAAAACCACGGAACAGGTGACCTGTCCCACGGAAGGGAGTCCTGGGTAAGAGTGGCAATGGGCTCTCATCTGAAGCTTTGTCAGAGTGGGCTTTTCAAAGAAACACTTCTGGAAAATGGCACAACTTGTGAAGAATAAGGCTCATAACCCACAAAATCTCTCTGAAAATAGCAGAAATACTGAACACAAAACTGGTACCTTTGTTGGCATGTCCTGCTCACAAAAAGGCAAAATGTTCATCATAATGTCACGGCTGTTGGGGGGGGGGGTCTCACCACCATGTTTCACGAGAACCACAGTCTATTTGAAGGTTTGGCATTTGTCTTGACAATTCGCAAGAACTCAGAACTGTTCGCGCTGACGTACCATGTCCCGAGTGATTTTGTTCTTGGCGTCCAGCTCTTTGATGTCTTCGTCAGGGCGCTTTTTCTCTGAAAGAGTAAAATCACAAATCCATCAGACACACGACAACAGCGTGCAGACGAAAGGGTTTTGTGCGTTCCACATTTCTAACTCGTACAGGTAGATGTACGGAGGGGGCTTAAAGCAAAGACGTACTGACAAATATAGAAAGTCTTCTCCGACTTGCAAGGAGGCATTGACCAAACTTGGGGTGTTCACCAGAGGAATTGACCTGGGTCAGAGTTCTGACCAGAGAAGGTACAAACCTGGATGTTGCTTGAGGTAGGCCTCCACGAGGTTGTTAACCATGTGATTCTTGTTGATTCTCTCCACCGTCATTCGACACTGCAGCGACGAACAGAACCAATCAGAAGACGCCACGGCAAGGAAAGAAGTGCCCTCCACGCACCCAGGTAATACATTGCGTTTGCCCCATTTGGTTTCTTTGCGTGTTGCTTCAAGTGCCAAACAGACTCGGGGTTTGTTTCAATACAACAGACGATCCGCATCTTTTTGGAGTGAGGCCAGATTCGTACTGGATGTTTTAATGCGTTGCGTCTCTGTGCCACACTGCCGCCTTCTTGAGTTGATGCAGTGGCAAACAAACACACAGCGAATCAACGCATTGCGCGTGTGGTATCAAACGGGCCTGGAGCCGGGTACTCACCGAGGGGCACTCGCTGGACCGTTCCATCCACTCAGAGTAGCAGCCGGAGCAGAACCCGTGCATACACGGCTGCAAGCTGTGGGCAGAAAAATACAGTTGAATACGTTCCTGCCAAAAAGCTGTGTTCGATTTCACCCACCCGCGGGGTTGGAGCTCAAGTGTATTTCAACTCGTCGTCAAAAGATTGTTGCACTTGCTGAAAGGTTTTCACCACAAAACAACTGGCCGATATCTGAACACCCTGGTAAAACAGTCAATGTGAACCTCAAACTGATCAAAGAATGACGCGTAGTGCCCCATTCCCTCTCTCACCTGATGCAGTCGTGCAGGAGTTCCTGGCAGATGCAGCAGATGAGAATCTCCTCCATCTCCTCGTTCTTCGCGCCGCCGCTGGACGTCGCCTCCACCACGGGCGCTGTTTTCTCACCACCCTCACCAGGGGTCGCAGAGTCCGCCTCCGCTTTGCTGCCCTCTGTCTTCTCAACTTCTGTCTTCGCAGTTTCTGTTGCAAAAAGAAAACCCACTTCTGACGCAGAATGAATTCCTGGAATTTTGGTTGCTTGCTTCAGCAGCTTGCGTGGTGTTTGTTTCGGAATCCAGCAATTTTTGTTCCAAAGTGAGCTTTGAGTAAATCCTCACAGCCTTACCTGTGGTCTCGTCCGCTGCAGACTTGTGGCGCTTCGACACCGGTTCAGAATCCACGGACGCTTCTACAGATGCCTGCAACGAAGATGCAGAGTCGAGCACAAGGCAAATCAAGTAAAACTGTCCAGATACACACACGCAAACAGGCGGATAGGATACAGAAGTTGTACCCCACAGAACTACGAGGGCACGTGCACACACACACACACACACACACACACACTTACTTCCACCTGTCTCTTCTTGGCACACGGAGAAACCTTCTTGTCATCACCTACAAAACACCAAGAATCAAGATCATGCATTGAACGCAAACGTGCCTGGTACATGGGGTCCTTCGTAAACAAGACTGACAAACTGACCCGCAATCAGGCCAAGTCTCACGTTGAAACAACTGTATGTCTGACACAGCGCCTGGACGCGGGAAGCAAGACGAGCAAGTGTGCGCGCCCAACTCTGGCGCATGCGCAGAACTTACCAAGGACGTCAGCGTCAGAGCTGTACTCGAGCGTCTGGTCGTGCTCTTCCTCCGCCAGCAGCTTCAGGTCCTGGTACAGGTACGCCACGTCTGCACACAACAACTGGGAGTTCACATCAAAAACATTGCTGGTTTCCCGACACGAAAACGTGATATGACAACGGTTTGCGAAGTTGCTTTTCTATTCTTCTGCTCTGTTACAATTTGAGACGAAACTTGGGGTGGCGCCACTTGTTTCGAGAACTGGGGGCTGCAGTTCGGATGGAACCCTCCCTCTCCACCATCCCTTCCCCGGCGCTGACTTACTAACGGCGGTGTCTGCTTTTCTGTAGACGAGGTGGATTTCGTCCCCGTGTTTCAGCTCCACCCGCTGCAGAAGAAAAGAAAGACATCAATGTTCATCAAGGAACACTTCAATGACGGGTAAGGGTTGGGCATCCATGAGGAAAGACTTCACTGCGAACGGTCTACTACGTTCTGATGTCCATTGAAGCAGTACGAAGGTGACCTAAGTTCTGCTGGACCTGTCTGCATGTTGCATCACTGTTGCGTCGGTTGGCGACCAACAGCGAAAAGTGTTTCTGGAACGCGCAAAAGTCATGAGAACAACATGCAGTGGTCCACCAGAAGTTTGTTAACCCTCGTACTTGAAGTGAAAGTACTCACATTCTTGTTGACCTTGGTGACCAGGTTGAGCAGCGACCCGTTGGTGCTCGTGTCGTTGAACCACACCCTCCCGTCGGCGTCCCTCTCCACGTAACCATGGGAACCCGAGATGAGTTTGTTTCCCGCCAAACTCAGGTCACATGCTGAAAGATGGCGGGAGAATCAAGTTGCAGCTGTACTTTGACAAAAGCAGTCCGGTACGGAGTCCTTGGCCCAGAAGATAAAGCGCAACATTGTGCTTGAAAAGATTCAGACAAGCAAATCATTGAGTTGTGAACGCAAATTGATCAAAGCCCCAATTATCGCCCATCGATCACCCCGCAACCTCTTGAATGTGTTCACGCAAACAGAAACGTTTTGCAGTCTCAATGAAAAGAACTCTGTGCTTTGTCGCAATTCTTCGGTGGAGTTGATTCTAGACCTATGCAAGATAACCATCCAGCTGCTGTCTGCAGGACCAAACTTGCCAGGCTGACTCACTTGGTTTTCTCCCAATGGTGAACTTGTCTTTGTCCAGTTTGACAGGCTCTGAAGTGGCGTCAGTTGTCGAAACGAGTTGTGCGTAACTCGCCATTCTTCCTTGTATCCAATGTCCACACAGAATATGCTGTCTCTTGATCAAAACTTGCCAAATCGTTCAAAATTGCAAAGTCGGCAAAATGTTCGATCCAACATGGCAGCGCGCGGCTCCTGGTTCCCGGTAGACTAGACCGGGAACCCGGCCCCTGTCAAAACAAAAATGGACACCAGCCTCATCTATCTTCAGTTGTTCCTCATTTTCTGGAGGATCCAAAGGCGCAATGCGTTCAGTATCGCGCTGTGTGTTACAGCCTTCATGGTTCTACCAACCGCCATAGTTGCTGATCGCTCCGCCTTCGTCGAAATCCAGGTTTGCTTGACAAAAATTTTGCTCTCAGGGCTGGTTTTCAATTTGGGTGCCACCCACGCAACAACATCAAGCTGTTGGTGAGCTGAACGGACTGCTGTCACTGAAAATGGTTGCAGTAGGCAAAGACTAGATCTATTCTTGGAAGACTCGTTTATCTCAAAGAAGGGCTGTCTTGGAAATGCAACGATGCGATCAAAGGACTGTAGACGACCCCTCCCCTTGAACGTGTTGTACGTCTTCTGTGTAGATTCACGGGTTGTGTGTTTCCAGGGCGACGCGGCTGGCGGCGTCCCCGTCGCGCGTCTGTTTGGATCGTTCGCGTCTGTGGGAGACGTGAGGCGCGCCGAGGGGCAGCTACACTCCGTACGTTCTATCTGTCTGTATGCGAATTCCTCAACGTTGGGTGTGACTGAGAGATCCCCCGAAGAAAATGCTCTGCTCGTTATTGGGCCCTTCATGACTTGCGACCTTGAAACAAAGAGAGCTCCCACTCCCAATATAGAGGCAAGTTTTCTGCAACGCAAACCGCACGTCACCCCAAGAAGAATATTTGAACTCACTCGTGCTTCATTGTGTGTTTTAGATGGTGGGTGACGGGGGCTGCGGTGGAGACCGGGAGGACGGGCGAGTTGGGGCGGCGCCACCGCCTCCGCCCTCCGCCGACTGGATCGCTGTGTTGACGGCGCCGCAGCACAGCCACGCCCCGGGCACCAACACCAGCGACTGCCCCTCCGTGTTGGACCGGGTGGGTTTACACACACACACACACACACACACACACACACACACACACACCCATACACACACGCGCGCGCGCGCGCGCGCCAAGAGCTACTCCACTGAGAGGAACAATTCAAGCTCTTCAACTTCTGTGCGCGCACTTACTCACTCACTCACACTTACACACACACACACACGCACACCTCAGTGTTAATCGCCAGATGTACTGTCAGGGAGCTTGCTCCACCTTCTGCTCCCTCCGCGACACTCACGTGCACACGTACTCACGCACACACACACACGCACGCACACCTGACTCCGTGTTCTCCCTACTGCAGGTTCAGAAGGCAATGATGCTGGGCGCGTCCGCTATTCTCATCCTCGCGCTCAACCCGCGCCTCGTGCGCGAACTCGACCTCGCGCAGCTCTTCTCCAAACCCGTCGTGCTCATCCAGGACCCGGGAAACATCACCGCAATCCTCTCCGCCATCGCCAAGTACGTTGAACATCACACACACACACACACACACACACACACACACACACACACACAGGTCAGGCCCTGACGCCCATTCTGAATCCTTCACTGTGTCTACTTGCAGGATCTGAACTTTTGTCTGTGTGCCAATGATACTTTCAACGCTGCTGTTTTGTGCATTTCAGCAAAATCAAGCTCCGGGTAAAGCTGACGTACAACCAAACCTACTATGAACTGCAGGTGAGGCAGTTTGGCTTGGTACTCGCACAGCGTGCGCATCACACGTTTTCATTGCGTAAACGAACTGTCACGTCAAACTTGTTCACTGCCGCGCTTCTTTTCAGAAACTGACGACGCTGACGCTGTGGACGACGTGCGGTCGCTCGAGCGGGGTGGCGGCGTACAACGAGTGGGAGGGAGTCGTGTGTCTGGGCAAAGACTCGCACAGCAAGGTGGGTCCGTCTCTCGCAAGGCTGAATCACTTCTGAATCGCTTCTGGCAGATTCGCCTCACTCCTTTATTCTCTCACTCCATTCTACTCTCGTCAGCAGCCATCCCTTCTCTTGGTTCCCACCACTCCTCCCTTTTCTCAGTCATCCCTTCTTTCAGTTCATTCATCCCTTCTCTCAATCTTCTCTTCTCTCTGTCCATCATTCATCCCTGCTCTCACTCCTCACTTCTCTCCATCAGGCGGACCCGGGGCACTTTTGGCAGTACTTCTTCTCGGCGCTGTCCATGATGCTCCTCATCCTCGTCCTCAAGACAAAACACGGAAGCGACGATCCGTCAGAGCAGGTCGAGGTACGTGGCCTGCTCACGTCAATCGCTCACGTCAATTGCTCACGTAAAGGGTTGAATCTTGCCCACGTCTCTCGTGTTGGCCACGATGCTCGTTCAGGTCGTACGTATGAAGCTTGCTCTGCGTGCTCTTGTTGTTCGTTCACGTCAAAGTTTGCAACGCCTTCACGTCAAGGCTTGCTGTGGTGCGAGATGCACAACACGTAACACGACACGGTACGTCATATGCAACGGGGACGCGACGTTCACGTGCGTGACCTGCTCACGTCAAGCGTGTGCCGTTATTTTCAGCTATCGCTGCGACGCCTCGCCTCCCAGGCTCTTTCTGTGATGACGGTGAAGCGTTACAAGCGGCTGCCGCCCGCCCCCGCCCCGGTCCCCGCCCACCCCTCCGCCCACGCCCCGACCCACACCGACATGTGCGCAGTCTGCCTCGACCAGTTCTACCAGAAACAGGTCAGTCAGAACAAACTCTGCGAACCAGAATAAAAGTGTCTTGTGATTGACGCTTCAAAGTTCGGTTTCTTTTGCAAATGATTCTGACAACTCACCCAACGCTTGAACTTTTTCTTTCATGGAAAAGTGCAGCACTGTGTCTGCCACAAAGGCATATTTCACCCTGGTTGCGTTGCCCATTCACGTTGGGCACTGCAAATGACGATGTACCGGCCACTGAATGCGTCATGCGGTATTGTCGCAAGCAACGACGCACAGAGACGCACCACGTGGCGCATCCAGCGTGAAACTTATCTGAACGCGTTCGTTTTCAGCGAATCCGAGTGCTTCCGTGTTTCCACGAGTTCCATGCGCGCTGTGTCGACCCGTGGCTCATCAAAAGTCGAACGTGCCCACTCTGCAAACTCAATATCCTGGGTGAGTCGAACATGGCCGCGATGGTCAGTTCCTGACCACACCCACTACTGTATTGCTGGATCCACAAAAGATAAAATTTTTGTTCACAATTGAGGATTTTGGGGGTTTGTTGACATGTTTGTTGACTGTCGTCGTCCCCCTCCCACATCAAGCACTGAAGGTCAATTCCTGGTCCGCCCTGCAGCCCTCGTCCAAGTCCTTCAGAGAATCGTGTCCACTTCGTTGCTTTTCTGGCGCAAAACAGGTTGCTGACTGTTTGTCGCGGCTTGTGGCGAAAATCTTGCGCTTGTTGCAAGCGTTGATCGTAATTTTCCGTTTATTCTGCAGATCACGAACTGGGCGCGACCTCCGAAATATGATTCTTCCTGCAGAAAATCAAAGCGTTTCCATGGCAACGGATCCAAGAGAGCTTCACTCCGGGAGCGTCATGCGTTGCGTATGCAAGTCCTGCATGGCTTCCATGTTCTTGTGACTGGAGATTCTGCCAAAGGACGACGCAGCGTCTTTGACGCGCACTCGGATTCCACGCGTGACGCATCTGGTGTGAAACAGCCCTCGTCTCGCAATCAGGACAAGAAGTGACACGCACATTCATCACTTTTATCCGGTGACATCCCAGCCTGAAATTATTGTGCTCTTTATCAAGCTGCAGTTGTTTTGTGGAGAACCTCAATTTTGTGGTCATTCTATTCGATGTCCAGTGTAACTTTGTGAGATTCAAAACAAACTGCACTGTCTCAACCCTCAGACGTGATGTGATGTTGCCGTTTGTCGATCAAGCATCTTGAAATACGTGTGATTTGGTTGGTTTCAGTGCGGTTTTATCTGGAAGGTTGTGGTGTGCTGAAGTGAATTGTGTCCGAGCAACCGCAGTGGGAAAGCAATTCTGGAGTGTTGGGTTTAGTTTCAAACTTTCAAAGCAAACAGAAAATGCCAACCCATCCCCCCCCCAGGTTTCAATTATAACCACTGCCAAGTTGGTTCAAACGACGTTGTCACAAATTTATGTGCAAGGTGTTGGCAGGGGATCTGGGCAGCCCTCACTCAAAGTTTGTGCAAAGCCGCCCCTGTTTGGACCCAGCAGTTTGCCCCTGTGATACCACGCTGTGCGTGGTTTTGTTGCATGTACCCGGGTTCTTTTCTGCCCGTTCAAGGGCAGAGCCTATCTGATCGCTTTTTCCAACAAACGAAAGCTGTTTGAATTCCTTCCATTGGAAGAACTCCAGAACAAGAAACAAGCGTGAAGTTCTGAAAGAACACAAACAGGAAAATGTTTGTAAATCTTGTGCAATTTGGTCAGAAACTTTCACAGTGGAAAGCGGATTCGCGAGTGTGCGTCTGTCTGTGCGCGTCCGAATGGTGTCGAAACTAGTGTGGGAAATGGCAAGTTTCAATGCAAACCGTTTCTGTTGTCAGCCCGTAGCAATATGCTGAGGCGTTTCCATATTGGACGTTCAATTCTTTTTCGTTTTGTAGGAAATTCTGTAACTTAGGCAAGTTCTTCCTCCTGTGAGTGTGCAGGACACTTGTTTTCATTGTTCAATTCATGTTTATCTTCACAAGTTTTGCTCCCAGCCAAGGTTCACACAATAGGACTTCACAGCTGTGCGCGAACTTTGCGCGGCGTTCTCTGCGTCCGCGCGTGCGCACTGGAGCAGCAGCGCGCGCACAAGCGCACGCAGCGTCTGACAGAAGCTGCGTTTGTGCTCCAGAGCGCGCACTGGACTTGTGAACCACCAACTGTAGATTTTAGCTGTTATTCTGTGTTATTACCTCACGAAGCAGGTGTAAAATGTATTCATATTTGCCGTACCTTGATGTGTTTTTGTTGCTGTTACACATCGAACAATAAATTATGCAACCAGATGTTTCGTCTATTCTTTGCTGCGGAGAAAGCCTGTCAAACCTTGATCATCCGAACTGGATCATTGTGCTTTGTGCCTGGTGAAGCCAAAGCGCTTGGGGTTGCTGCTTGATTTGAAGAGATGACGTGCGTGTTGAAGTTGGTTGCGACAGAGAAGACAACGACACAAGAGATGGATTTCTGGATTTTATTCATGACAAAATAGGATCCTCATCACCACATTCAATCACCACTGTCAAGGTCACAAGTTTCACAGTGGATGCGTCACGCGCCACAAACATCAACAAGTTGACGACGCAACGCCCTCTCGTGCTGGGACGCAACGCAAGACGCATCCCATCAACCTGACCTCCGTACAAAGAGATTCCTACGCTATCAACATTCAGGGACGCAGCGCTTGAGACGCACCCAGCATGACACAGGCCTCCAAAGCGACGCGCGTTCACATGGACGTTCCGACAAATCGGACAATGCGCCACAAGCAACTCGGTCTGAACACGCCGACATCAACCGAAGCGCAGACAGCTAGTTATCTCACAAACATGCTGACCAGTGTAAACTTTTGCGCGCGCAACCAAAAACGCACCTGGTAATCAACACAACAATGTTGCACATTTTGAACAACAAAACGATTTTACGAAAGACATCAGCGTGAACAAAAATCAAAATTCCAAACACCAAAACTTTCAATCCAACACCAAATAAAATTGGGTCGCAAAAGTAGTTCTCAAATAAATAATCCCACAGCACAAAACCTGCAAATCGTTTTCATTTGCCTCGTACAGCGTTCATTCACATCCGGTGTCTCAGGACCAGACAACGACCGTACTATTTTTCCAACGTCGTTGTGTGGTCCTAAAATTTCAGGACCAGAGAATGACCAAATAGTGTGGTTGTTCTCTGGTTCTGAAATTTCAGGACCAGACAATGACCACACTATTTGGTCATTGCCTGGTCCTGGTCGTTGTCTGGTCCTGTTACACCGGGAATTCAGGGTTGATGCGGAGGCACCGAATATACGACAGACGTGCGGACACCATGTGAACCAGGGAAATACAAAAACATCCAATCAAATGCTTTGGCAAAAATCTGCACACGGATTGAGCAACGTTGATCAAGTCGCATTTTCATTCACTCATTCAACATCAGAGCGACGTAACAGATGTGCCTGCAAAAAGCGAGGAGAGTCCCCGACCAAATCATGGCATTGCACGCCCCAAGCAGTCTTTCCCGTCCACAACCTTTTGCTTCAATGCCAAGCAACGCAGAAAAATTGTCAGATCATTTCCTTCAGCTGCTCGTGTTACTCTTCAAGCCGAGACCTTTTGTCTATCCATCTCACCGCCAAGCAAAAAGCACAAACGACAAGGGCGGGTCAAGGGAAGTAGTTTCGAGAATGATTCTCTCCCTGATTGAGTTTCAGGAACATTGTTTTTGTCTCAAAAAAATCTCCAAAAGGGAGTTGACCTTCTCCCTGACCAGATCCTGGGACCACCACTGAACGTTGACAAAAACAAATACATCGTTAAGTGCATCGGCCTGACGCAGCAAGCGTACTTCCGAGACAATATATCATTAGGTGATTTGAGGAGCTTGGTCCGATTTGTGAGCTTTTGGAAAAAGCAAGCAAAATCGGAGTGAGCGAAATCAAATCACCTATAGGCAGCCTCTTCCAAAAGTATGTCA
>JAAUXT010129849.1_pt1 | contig 18141 bp, 23 predicted proteins | sample 7278171 | NCBI WGS metagenome assembly JAAUXT01 (sample SAMN14350112, study PRJNA611818) | marine sediment metagenome | isolation source: surface marine sediment (1.8m) | place: French Polynesia: Moorea | collected 2018-08
TAATTATATATATAAATATTAGACAGGGAATAGATGCCTAATATCAAAATTCTGCTATTTTCCTAGAATTTACCCAGCATCCCTCCCCCCATCGGGTGATCATGTGACCCCTTGTGGTTCTGGCTCTCTCTTTGACTGTGATGGCATCGGATAACAGGGGTGTGCATCAGATCACACGGGAAGAAGTGTATATTCTCAGCTTCTTAAGACAAAATATCACTCGAAAATTAGCCATTGAGGCCCATCAACAGGGTAGACCCAAGACCCACCCCCAGGTGGTGCAGGCGACTGTCGCACATTTCAACCTTGGACCAACCAGCTATCAAAATTTCGATCGACTCGTGTGGGCGGTAGCCCACGGTCAGTAACAGGTGAGTGGTTCTCAAGTCACTCCACAAAGGTCTGTTTGAACCAGAACTTCGTCCAGATTCCTGTTTGTCTCGGCAACTCGTCATTACGAAATGAAATGTGTCCTCAGACATCTTGGCATGCCCACCTCTGAATTCTGGAGTGTGCATCAACGTCTGCAAAAGGGAATTTAAGTAGCAGGTCGCTCCTGAGTTTTCTATTCCACACAATCCATGAGACGGTCTTGGTGGACTTGGTTCAATTGCAGAGGCACCACTGGTTCTGACTGCTCCACTCTCATTGCCGTCAACTCCTTCCTCACCAAAAAGGTCTCCAAAAATCGACATTACGAACGGTCTCAGGTGGAGTAACAGTGTCAAAAATCTAGCTGTCACATATCTGAAAGTTTGTGTCGTTCCCCCGTGAGTCCCTGAGTTGATTCATAAACACAAAACAATTTTACGACTGCAATTTCTCAACTTTCTGCAAGCGCCTTGCCCGATCACTTGTCGTGATGTTGCTTCAAAACAAACTATTGTAACTCCGGAAGTACAGTTTCTCAGACAAGAATAAACATGTGGAGTCTGTCAACAAAAATTTTTCTTTTGCTCTAGAACTTCAATCATCCCCCCATGGACACGAAAAGTATTTTTGTGATTTTCTTGATGAATATGAAGCACAGTAGTTTCCTTACATTTACTTTCAACAACCGGATGTTCTGCATAAATCAGCCAATCAGATGCAAGTTTCTATAACTTCCGGGAACATCTGACGTCATTGGGCGAAAAGATTTTCGCGGTAGAACGCAAATGAGAAGGTATTTCAGGCGTATTTGTTGAGTGAGAAACTTCAGTAGTTGCCTCCACTGTCGGATTATAAACTGCCTTACACTAGGATCACAACGGGATAAGAATCTTTGAGGTAAGACTCGCTGTAAAATTTTTGCCATTCATGGAAGTTTTGTGTCAGCGCTTTTGGGCCAAACCATGTGTCTGTTCTCGTGTTGGCTGTTAATAGTTAAGACCATTGAAATCTGGACTCTTCATCCGGAATCAAAACACTGAAGGAAATTGTTCCGACCGGACTTCAGTGTGTGTTCGCTTGGATGAAGGCCTCGAAGGCAGTGGAATGTGCACGTGTTTCATTTGGAGCAGTTTTGTGAAGATTTCACAAAACCTGTCGCAGATCTATGTGCTCGCATCAAAAGAAATGGGTTCTCACAAAAAAGAGTCGTACTCTTTTCGATCCAAGGTCTTGAAAAATCGTCGTATGGTTTCACAGAAACCATTTCTGTATCCTGTGAGAACCCACAATGTGGTGCTGAATAGGTACGACTCTTTATCAGCCGCTCACGCTGATTTTGTCTTGGACGTTCTTCGAGTACCTGTCCTTGGGCTGGGCGTCAGTTTGGCCTGGACATGGCCACTGGATCCCCCTCCTCCGAGACCACCACCAGCCAAAAATGTTTGGACTTTCAATTTAGCCTGGGTATGGCTATCTGGGTCACTCCCCCCACCAACCCAGACCACCAAAAAAAAATTGGCCTGCACTGGCTGCCCCCCCCCCTCCAGACCACCACCGAATAACTTTGTCAGTTTTGCCTCGACATGACCATCCGGCTTATCCCAGACGTCCACAACGCTAACATGGCCATTTGCATCACCCGCCCACACCCACTACGACTCCGAAATTTTTGGTCGGGCCTCTGGAATTTGCGTGAACGAATGCGTACAGGCGCGAACTGAGGCTCAGGCGGATGATCTACTTGAAGGTGAGAGTTGACCGCGTGTAGACAAGACTTTGGAGTGTTTTCGTGTTGACGCTGCGGGAATAGCACAGATGTGTTGTTTTCCAGATGCCGTCCGATGCAAAGAAGAAGCGGGCTGCTGCCAAGAAAGAAGCGGCAAAGAAACGAACACAGACCAAACCAAAGAAAGAGGAAGAGACAAATGGAGCTTGCGCAGGTGTGTAAATGTTTTCCGTATTCGCTTGGTTTCTGCGTTTCTTACTGCGAGAAAAAAAAAGGTCTTATGCCTTTCTTTTGAGGTGAAAGTCCAGTTTTTGGTCACGGGGCGTTCAGTAATTTTCCAAAGCACACCGTATCAATTGCAGCTTCTCGCATGGGGTTTCAAAAGATGTCTTGTGCGTGGGATTTCACGGTGAAACTGACACAGTGTTAACTTCAAGAGTTGGGGTGGATCGAAACGGAATCCCTCTCGGAGAATTGCGGCAAGTTGAAGTCGCACAGCTGTGCTCGCAGTTTTTGAGGTGTTGACCAGTTTGATTCTTGAACAGAGAATGGAGAGACGAATGGTGTCGATGACATCGAAAAGGAACTGGAGGTGGAGCTGAACGGACTCGGCCGGGAACTGGACGAGCTGGACCTCGCCGGGAAGCACCGCGCAGTCACGGGCGTGTTGGCGTCTCACCCGGAGGGGCGCGATGTCCACATCAACAACGCCTCCATCACCTTCCACGGAGCTGAGATGCTCGTCGACTCGCAGATCAGGCTCAACGTCGGTTGCAGATACGGGTTGATTGGACCCAATGGATGCGGTTGGTGTTTGATGTTGAACTTGTCTGGTGGAGACTTCACTTTAGAACGGCGTTTTCCTGTGGTTACTTCATCAGTGTTTGAAAGGTGAGTTCGATATATTAATTTCAGGCAAGTCTACACTGCTCGCTGCCATTGGAAACAGAGAGTTTCCAATTCCAAACCACGTGGACATTTTCCTGTTGAAACGAGAAATGCCTCCAAGTGACAAGACCGCTCTCCAATGTGTCATGGAGGTTGAAGAGGAAAGGATTCGGCTAGAAAAGGAAGCAGAGATTCTTGCGTCCATTGACACGGATGGTAAGTTTGAGTTGCCAGTGTACAAGAAAAGCACACGAGCTCTGCAAACCCTGCATAATCTCCCAACAGTTCTTCCAGACAGGGAAATCATTGGGTGAGGGGAGTGGTGAAAATTTCAAGCAAAATGAAGGGGACGTGCAGTGAAATTAGCTTCTTTGTCGGTCGTCAATTGCGTATATGTCCCCCAAATCTGCCTCGCACATCTCTTCAGAGGCTCACGAGCGTCTCATGGACGTCTACGAACGGTTGGATGACATGGACAGTGAGAAGGCGGAGACGAAGGCGGCCGAATTGCTCAATGGTCAGTGTTTTTTGTCAAAAGTTGCGTGTTCTGCTTGAACATTGTGTTCACGAAGTTTGCATTGTGGGAATTCAGTTTGGTGTTCAAGCTTGGTGTTTCACGCTGCAGGTCTGGGCTTCACGAAATCGATGCAGCGAACACAAGTCAAGCACTTCAGCGGAGGCTGGCGCATGCGTATTGCCTTGGCGCGAGCTCTGCTCATCAAGCCTGCGCTGCTGCTTCTTGACGAGCCGACAAACCACTTGGATCTCGACGCGTGTGTGTGGCTGGAGCAAGAGTTGAAGACGTCAGTGTTTTACAAGAATCGAAACCACTTGGAATCAATTTGCGCAAAATATTTGTTCACAGCAGTTTGATGCATTTTTGTCTCATGGCTCCTGTAGGTACAAGAGATGTTTGGTCATGATATCTCACTCCCAGGATTTTATGAATGGAGTGTGCACAAACGTCATTCACATGCACAAGAGAGGCCTTCAATACTTTGGTGTAAGCTGCTCAACTTTTCGTGAATTGTGGGATTATTGTTGGAACATACCAAGTGGATCACATTATATAATTGACTGTATTGTGCAGGGGAATTACGACACGTACGTCCAGACGCGCATGGAACTTGAAGAAAATCAAATGAAGAAATATCGTTGGGAGCAGGATCAAATATCACACATGAAGGTAGACTGGAGACATCTCGTGTGATGATTTCGTTGCTTTATATTTATTTGTCCCTTACCCGGGCACAATAAGAGCTTGGTACGAGACCGAAATCTTTGGAGTGCAGTCGCGGCGTCCTATTTTCAGAACTACATCGCTAGATTTGGTCACGGAAGTGCGAAGCTGGCCAGGCAAGCGCAGAGCAAGGAGAAGACACTCAAGAAGATGGTGGATGGTGGACTAACAGAGAAAGTTGTCAGAGACAAGGTGACTTAGTGTTGATCTGTGCATTCTCGCTTCGTTTCAACAGAAAACTTGCAGATTTTCATGAGGAAGACACATTGGATGAGAGTGGAATTGTAAAGTTTTCTTTCTGCCTTTCAGTCATTGGCCTTCTGCTTCCCTGACTGTGGAAAAGTTCCTCCTCCTGTTATCATGGTGCAAAACGTCAGCTTTCAATACGGCGAAGACAAGGTAAGGTTCCAACATCTGACGAAAGTGAGTGATCAAAAATTTCGTCGCTTGCACATCATTTGATGCCTCTGCCAAACTTGTTGCTTGCCATCTGGAAGAACAACTTTTTGTCAGAATTGGTTTCAATCGTCAAAGTGAGACCCAACAGCAGTCGGGAGCACTGCTGTAGATGCGGGTTTCTGAGATCATTGGCTGGCTCGTTCTGTCACGTCACTAGCAGTCGTACGTTTGAGACATGGCATGCACCTAACTGGTGTGACAACGTCGGCCTTTTTTTCCAGCCGCATATCTACAAGAACCTCGAGTTTGGTGTGGATCTTGACGCACGAGTCGCCCTGGTCGGCCCCAACGGAGCTGGAAAGTCGACTCTTTTGAAGCTCATTGCGGGAGAGGTGCGTATGGTTCCTGCTGCTGTGCTCCCTCAAATCTTACGCAACATTTCGGGCTGAGATAGTGCAGAACAATTCTGTACGACTCCTCGTTATCGTATTTGCAGTTGATTCCTACAGACGGTTTGATTCGGCGGCATTCTCACTTGAGAATTGGACGTTATCATCAGGTACAGTCATTCGATCTTTGGCAACAAAATAACTTTCAAAAACGTTTCAGATACGTTGGGTGTGATGACATGAAAGGCCGAGGTAGAGTGTCAGCTCCTCCGCTGTTTAGCCGGAGTTGATGCGACACAGTGCTCTAAACTGCCGAAGCGATATTCACAGTCTGACCCACGCGTTTTCTCAGTTGGAATAGTTACAACATTAGAACGCTCGAGCATGTCAGACCTAATGTGCGGATTTTGCTTTGCAGCACTTGCAAGAAATTTTGGACATGAATATGAGTGCCCTCGACTGGATGATGAAGCATTTCCCTGAGATTCGCGAGCGTGACGAGATGCGCAAAATCATCGGACGCTACGGATTGTCTGGACAACAGCAGGTACGTACGAACAAACAATTTGGACAGTAGCGAAGGACAAATTATTGTTGGCTTGATCAGTGTTTCAGGCTTTGTGATCTGAGGAATCTACATTTTGGAGAACTCACACGGTAGATTCATAGATTTGAGAGAGTGTCAGTTCACAAGTTTTGACACGTGTTGTAGCCCGACGGAACCGCCCATATTGCCAGACGCCTGTGACCTTCCCGTGGCTGAGTGATCCTTATTGGGGTTGGGGGGGGGGAGTCCACTGACTGGCGATGGGGTCACGATAGATCTTAGCTCACAACCTTTGGCTTGAAACTGAATGACAGTGCGGTCAGAAGCAGGTCGATGCGCAGGGTCGAAATAGCATCAAGGTCCAGAAAGGTGCACAGTTTGTGCGCTATTTTGCGGAGAACAAGGATTTTTCCTCTTTTGTCAATTTCCCAAGAACAAAATATTTGACCTTTGAAGCAATTTTTCGGTGGGAATCTGTCCAGATGAAGTCCTACTTGCCAGACAATCTAATAAGAGAAATTGCGATTCATTCTATGGGGAGTCATTGTGATCCTTCAGGGACAAAGAGTCTGTTCAAGCCGGCTGAACACAGGACGCCCTTTGTGAATCGGGCAGCTACAATTCTCTCGTTGTCGTTGTAGACTATACGAGTACTTGTGGTGCAGGAACTTGAGATTCGCAATTGAGAAAATGAGCGAGTCGGATAGGAACATTACCGGTATTCCTGTCTTTGTGTCATTGTTACAAATTCTTGTTGTCACAGGTGTGTCCGATCAAGAACTTGTCCGACGGGCAGCGCTGCAGAATTATCTTCGCGTGGCTGGCCTGGAAGTGTCCGCACATGCTGCTGCTGGACGAGCCGACCAACCACCTGGACATTGAAACTATCGACGCGCTGGCCGACGCCATCAACGACTACGAGGGTGGAATGCTGCTCGTATCGCACGACTTCAGGCTCATCTCGCAGGTGCGCTGCTGTGACCGCCTTTTCTCAACATCTGAATTGTTCCTCGCGCTCGGCCGCGTGACTTCGGTGTAATATCGGTCACCCAACTTTTGCTTTTCTTTTGTGGTAACCGCTGACCCGGCTGTTACTATTCCGCTTTCCACCTACTCACTGCCTTCTCGTTTGTTTTCAGGTGGCAGAAGAAATCTGGGAGTGCAAAGGGCAGACGATCAAGAAGTGGGAAGGAACGATTTTTGATTACAAAGACAGTCTTGTCAAGAGAGTGAAGAAGCAAAATGAACTACGAACCCAATAGCGATAGCCAAAGCTAGGCAATATTTCATTTGTAGGAGCATTGACATGTATTTGCTGATGTATTTATTGTGACTTCGGTTCGTCAGTTTCACTTCGTGTTGGCACACACGAAGTCTTTGTTCAGATGACAGGAAACGTTTTGAAAAAAAAAGACAGCTACAGAAGTGCTGACGCAGATTGTTTCTCACTGAACTATTGTTTTCAAGGACACAATGTTCGTGTTCGTTATGTCAGGGTCCTTCGTGTGCGCCAATGTGGTTTCACGAGCGGCGAGTTTCAGTGGCTGCGAGTGATTCCCATTCTGTCCAAAACTCTGGCCGTTGCCTCGGATTTACCTGAAAAATTTCCTTTCATTGAGAACCTTGGGTTTGATTGTTTTGCCTGTGTGAACTCACCAAAGGAACAAGATACTGACCGGGGACCTTTGCGGGCTGAGATTAGGTTTGTTGCGCATTTGATGTGGTGCACTATGCACTTCTGTCGACTTGGAAGTCCCAGTCTCAGTTGTTTTCAGTGAACAAACCTTCTCTTGTAAGTCTGTGACTGGAAGTCATTTGTCGGCAACTTCGGACAGTTTCCCTGATCTGTTTTCAGTGATAAACGACAGTGATGTTGACCAATATTTCAACTGTGATGTTTTGTATGCAAAGAACGAGCTGAAAACTTGCAGTTTGAACTGAATGTCTGCTGTCTGAGGAACGGACAAGGATTCTTTCATGTATCCCGCTGTTGGTTTTATGTGCTGCAAGAGGTGAAAAATAAATTGCATGGTGACAAAAGTTACAATGTTTTGCACAGACTCGCGCCAGTTGGGACTGTTTACAGGCGATGTCGCTGTAAAGGCTGTGGCCGACGCCCCCTGTGGAAATCGCTGGGGGAAGGGTACCCAGCAGGGACTTAGCCCTGATAGCCCCACCAGTGCAAAATTGGGATGGATCAGAACCTCGACATTTATGATTTTGAAAATCAGTGTTGCTTGTTACTCGAAGGGTAAACACGTTCGACGCCACCAATCCTGCGCTCTGTACTTTACATTTCGGGTGATGTCGAGACATCTGCGTAACAGCAAGTACACTGTAACTCTGCGCGCCTGTGTTCAATGCGATTGTTTGTACCCAATGGGTACACAGGCTTCGGTGCCACACAGCACAAGTCCACTGAACAGAGAAGAACGTTGAAGTTCGTGGGTGAATTCGAGACGGAAAATGTTGCACTCGTTTCTGTTTGACAACAGAATCAGGATGTGCATCCTGTGTGACAATCGTACCATGTCAAAGGTGAGAAGGCACTTTCTGCGACAAGTTAGTCAACCAGTGCGTTGTACCGCATGCCGATTGATGTACTTTTCGTCACTTTTCAGGTTTTTGTGATGACAGCCGGTGAGTCAAGATTTTCCAGGTGACACGAAATTCCCACTGGGTGACGTCATCAGGATTACTACAAAAGGTTACTACCGCCATTATTACCTGGACAGGTGAGTTGATCAGATGTGTTTTCTTTCTCCAGCGACTCTTGTGGCGAAAAAGAGCAAAGATTCTACAGTTTTGAAGAGTTGGTGAAAGTTGCTGTTGTGTTTGAAACTTTCTACGGTTTAGATTTCCTTTGATCGGCAAACTGATTTGGACACTTGATTCAAATGGCAAGATTTAAAAATGGGGGAACCCGGTATTGTGTGCTCCATTCAATTTCAAAACGTTGGCCTGGCTAATGAAGGGCCAGACTCGTCAACAAACTGCATTGTTTGCGGGGACATTTGATTCAGGCTTTTGTGTTTCCCCAATTTTATCAGTTTGAGCACAGTATCAGACGAAGCCACGCGTTGAACTCAATTCCGGAAGCCGACCCTGACCTAGCAAAACAAGGACTTGGGTCTCGTCGTCAGGTTGTTGAAACAAACGTTTCTGTTCAGAATCAACGTGCGGTGCACCGTCAACATGGATACAGACTTCATAGCTTCGGACCGGATGGCACCTCCGCCGCAAGTGATCGGTGGCAACCATGGCCAGGTGTACCGACCCACCACCGTGCAACACAAGCCTCGCAGCAAACCCAGAAAGGGTCCAGATCTGGGCAAGACGATGGGAACGTGCCTCGGAGGTACTTCTTTCTTCACCATGACAGTCCTGGTGATTCTAAACCTGATGACGGATCTCTGGGTGATGGCCGAGTTTGGACTCCACGGCCACATGGTGTGGATGGGCTTTGCCGTCATATGGATGGCAATCACCAGCTTCTGTCTGGCGGTGGCGTACGCCGTCATGACCCGAGAGAAGGAACTCGGGCAAGACAGAGGAGGCGCCACAGCTATATGCTTCTTCTCCAACATGATGTGCCAGTTGGGCATCATCTTCCACCGATTCTACCATTTCGCGAAGAAAGCGGAGATGTGTCAACCGAATGTTGACATATCAGAGTGGTCCAACAAGTACAAGCAGGTGGGTTTCTCTGACTTCTTTCACAGCTCGTACGAGTATTTGAAGGACAAAGAACGGAGAATATTATGATTATACATCCTTGTCACAATGCATCTTGAGGGAGAGGGAAGAACCTTGGCAGTCCCAAGTTATGACAATACTTCGTGCCCAGTTATTCACACTGAAGTGTAAATCTCTGTCATCGTGGGCGCACACGTTTGGCCACACATCTGGACAATGTCAGCGTTGTTTCCCAAAACTGACGAACCTGTTGCAGGAGATGAAGTACCGGGACTGGATTTTCGCGCGACTTTTCCTCGCCCACGGAATTCTCCAGTCGGGCCCCATGGTCATAATCAACATCATGGCAATTCTTATCAACCAGTGAGTTGAATTTTTCTTGTCAAAGGCGCAGTGTTTTCTTGGCTCAGCGTCTGACTCAAGGAAACTCCGTTGCGTTCGTTCATTGTGTGGGACAATACGTAGTGTGGGGCATTTTCATTTGACGCGAACACTATTTGCAGTGAGTCTTACGGCGTGCAGTACGTGTCGGCCACGTTTTCGCTTGCGACCATGATCTTCGCGGCCACGATTCACGAGCGCGCGCGCAAGGAGCGACTGCGCAAAAAGCCGCTCGGACCTGTGCAGTCCATCTGCATTTGGTTGTACTACGCCCTCATCCTCATCGGTCGGGTGCTCGTCATCGCCACATTCGCGTACTTCTACAGGTAACGTGAGAACCCAGTCTTCGCATGACATTTGAAGCTCGGGGCAGGATCAAGGGAGGTCTTGGACAAAGAGGAAACCTGAAACTTTGCCGGTCTTCAACTTGACCCGACAAACCACACGGCTGGCTTGGTCTCTGGCTTTCAAAAGAACATGTCCTTTAGCAATTTGCAACTGTGGTTGTGTTCAGAAAGAGGAAGACCCTTTGATGAAATGTGTATGTTGCATGAGTGTTGTCATTTCGTGAGCACTCCTCTCGTCAATTCAGATCGCACTCAATCTTTGGCACACAGATTTGCGCATCACCTCATTCTCAAAACACATTGAGTGCCATGGTGTGAGGCCCTGGTTCAGTTGGTCAATCAGACAACACCTTAAAAAGTTTTGGGGCTGAACCAAAGGGGGCACAGCGCGCCGCAAGCCTGACGTTCGTGCAACCGAGGAAGGCGCTGCTGCTTTTTGTGAAATCTCAACGTTTGCATTGTTGTTTCAGGAAATGGCTGTCTGCTGTGCTGGTCCCTCACTTCGTTCTCGTCTGTTTTTTCTTCTTGTTCGTCTACCGTAACATCTGGAAGATTCGCTACTACAAGATCCTCGTCCACGCATTTTACTGCATCTTCGCGTACTTCCCCCTGCACAACGAGTATCGCCCCGAGGGAGAAATCACGATATTCTACGTTATCTTCTTGCTGGAGAACATCCTCATGGTAGCCTTGCCCTACGGAGTGGACCCTTTGTACGCCGTGCACCAAGAATACGCCCCAAACAGCCAGTTCTACCGCGGCGTCACAATCATGGTTCTGGTCGGCTCAGCTATCGGACTGGTTATTGTAAGCGTCTACTATTTCTTCCTCCACCGATCTCGCGATGACATCCAAGAGTCGCACTTCTCCTGCCTGGGTGACTTCGGTGGCGGAAAGAAGCCCAGGCCCCCAACTCGCGTTCCCATGGATCAGGCTCTGGATATCAGCAAAATCTATCTTTCTGACAACGTCAACAATGAAAATCAGGCCCGCCAGGCTGACTTCGGAGACAAGTCGTTCTTGTCTGACATGGATGACACCACTGACCCACCGCCATCCTACAGAAGTCACCCGCGGCTGTACAAAAAGCGCGGTGAAAGCACGAGCACGGACCTGGACTACAAGAGTGACCTGAGCGACGTGAAAACGCCGCTCTCCACCAGTGACTTGGACACGAGCAAGCCAAGTGTTCTCGACAGCTTCGATGAATACGACTCTGACGCCAAGCCACCGAGACACAACCTTGTGTGAAGAGTGTGTCCAGTGGGCAGAATCAGAAAATGTAGAGACGATCGATGTGTGCATGTTCACTGCCGGAAGACTCTTGCCGTTCTCTTCTGTGTGTCCATGGACGTCAGGTTGAAGCTGTGCAGAAGGATGCAGTGATGCGCACTGTTCCACCAAAAGTTTTAGCCTTGGGCGTACAGAAGGTGCTTCGTAAGGAAGTGTGGCGCGCACAGCTTTCTTTTGTGCGTGCAGTCCTGTGCGCACAGTCGCTCATTTTCACGGTTCATCACAAAATGGAGCTTGTTTCCATTGTGGAAGAGTTGGATCTGATCTTGTAGAAATAGATTTTTTGGCTTTTGGTTTGAGACGCCAAAGAAGAAGAGACTTGATGGTGACACACATAAATTTTTGCGCATGCAGGCTCGTCCGAAAAGACATGAATTCTTGGCTTCGACAGTCAAAACAAAGGATCAACGTTATTCTTGTCCGCATGGTTGAGGGGAAAAAATAGTCCAGCAATTGTTGTCGACCTTTCGTGAAGAAAGAAACCAAAACCATCTGTTTCTCTTGAGGTGCTTGCAATCACTGGACCCACTGGATTTCGCGGAGTCCATTTGTCGGCCAACATTCAATGAGACAACTTTTGTGAAAAATAGTCATTCAGGCATGCATAAAACTGCTGTGTACCGAATAAATGCTTGTTCAATTGTACAAGTTTTGGGAAGTTTCTTTTGCGTTCGCACATGCCAATGGTTTTCATGAGAACTGTATACGAGGGAGTCCCGAAAAGTCCTGTTCATCGGTCAATAAGTCTTGTCCTTCTGTGGGAATTTTTCTGCTCCCATTCAGAATGAATGCAGATGGGTGTCCTCCTTCATCTTCACTATGTTTGGATCTTGTTAGATCGCAAATGGACGATCTCCTGACCCAATTAAAGGTCAGGAAGTGTGTCTGTCTGCGATTCTTCTGTGTGACAACTGCAAGGTGAGACGAGGCATGGATCCAGGTTTCTTTTGGCTGTTTTTACTGACATTGTTCCTGTTCCAAGTTGTTGATGAAATGGAGGAGCAATGTGAGCAAAGGACTGTGCTGAAATTTCTTGTCAAATCCAGTGCCATGCCCATGGAAAGTTGGAACAAGTTGCATACTGTGTTCAGAGACAGAACAATGACACCAAAGACTGTCCGATGCTGGTCACATCATTTCCAGGCTGGAGATGAAAATGTCAAGGACTTGCCAAGGAGTGGAAGGCCCAGAAGTGCTTGCACAGGACTGAACATCCAGAAAGTCCAAGATGCCATTGCTGCAGACAGGAGGTCCTCCATCCAGGAAGTGTACCAATTAACAGAATTGAAGCCAACATCCGTCCACATGATCCTCAAGAAAGACCTGAGACTTTCAAAACTTGCTCCCAAGTTTGTGCCCTGGATTTTAACCCAAGAACAAAAGCAGTTCAGAATGCAGCTGTGCAAAATAAACTTGGCCAGTTTGCGGGAGGACAGTTCCTTTTTGTCAAGGATAATAACTGGTGATGAATCTTGGATCAGTGTCTTTGAGGTTGAACTGAAAAAAAAAACTCAAGGGAGTGGCACCCCAAGGGTCAGGCTTCAAGACCAATGAAGGTGATCTGGAACAGATCAGAAAGGAAAGCAATGATCACTGTGTTTTTTCACGATGAGGGAGTAGTTCATTCTGAGTACTTGTCTCCAGGGGAGACAGTTGAAACTGAGTACTACTGTGATGTTTTGAGGCGTTTGAAAGAGAGTGTTCGATGCAAATGCCCAGGCATGTGGAAGAGAGATGAGGAAGGAAACAGGACATTTTTATTGCACCATGACAATGCCCCTCCCCACACCTCTGTTCCCACCCTTGCACTCATTGGTTCATCATCCATCAACATGGTTCCCCACCCCCCCTACTCCCCAGATTTAGCCCCCTGTGATTATTTTCTTTTCCCCAGGCTCAAAAGTGAACTGAGAGGACATCGGCATCGCAACATCCAAGATTTGAAGACTGCAGTTGACCGGACATTGAGGCAAATTCCACAGGACCACTACAGGGATGCCATCCTTTCAATACCCATTCAATGGATGAAGTGCATCAAAGCCAATGGAAACTATTTTGAAGGACACCATCTCCAGATTGACCCTCTTGGTGATCACCAACTGCACTTTGAATTCGGAGAATCCAAGGAGGAAGACTGACATTTGGTGCCGCAGGCAATTTTGCCGACATCTGCATGAGGACATTACTTCTTTGCCTTTTTTGGGCTTCTCTGCATGAATTTTTGACTTTGTGTGTGAGCATGAAGTTTTATTGTTCAGGATTGACAATTAAAAGTTTTGGTCAAGTTGCGCAATTCAGTTCCGGAGTTATTGACCGATGAACAGGACTTTTCGGGACTCCCTCGTACATTTTGTATCTTCACGCAATCTTCATTTTACGTCGTGCCTCAGTCGGTTTGAGGGCCGCGCCAAACTCTCGCGCGAAAGTCGAACCACACAACGGAGACGAAAACCTTCACGTCCAGGCTCGCACAGTGTCACTTTGCGCTACACACGCACGCAGCGTACAATTCTGACGGAGGGTACCCAGGCGCCGATCCAGTGTGATCGCCATTCTGATGGCCCGGAAGAGTCCGCAATTCACAATTTTGCATTTCTGGTGCCGTGCAAGACTTTTTTGCCCGTGGCCAAGGGGGTCACTTTCCTTTTCTCGGCAAAATCATCACCCCTGGTGTTGTCTGCACTGTTCCCGCAGCAATGCAGATGCTAAGTGGAGAGACTACGCCAGTGCTTGAGCTCTCCTAATTGCTTTCTGATGAGAGAAAACTTCTGGTCACTGGTTGAAGAAAGGTGGACTCTTCCTGCCAACGCATTTCAGGTTCTTTCCAGGGGTTTGAATTTTTCGGTGAAACATCACCTGCTCTTGCCCCTTTTAGTCAGGTCTTTGTCTTTCCTGTCACTCTTGGCTTGGTTCTTGTCTTCATCGTCCAATGCATCATAGGACTCGTGCCCACGATATAGAACGTGGTGCTGGAAGAGCATGATCACGTCGAACACGGCACTGGCTACTCCCAGAAACAGTTTCGGCAGGTTCCCGTAAAACACGCCCATATCATCTGCAAATACAAGAGGTACGAGTAGTATTGACCAGCATGCCAGAACTGGCTCGGAGATGCCGAACTCTTTCTTGTTCTGCAGTTTTTCATAGTTCAAGCATAGGGGAAACATTTTGGGCCAGTCTCTCGGGACATGCACGTGCAACATGTTGCAGCAATCGAAGTGAAAACCGCAAGGACCTCAGAGAAAATTACTCTACCTCCGTTCAAAGCGATGAAGAACATTTGAGCGATGGTGAGTAATCCACCCACGAGATCCAACCACGTGAAGACGACGTTGAAACCTTTCGTGCTCTTCCGTTTGAAATTTTGCCATACCTGTGGAGAGTGAAACAAAACGTACATACGAGAGTCAGAGTCAGAGTCATAAAGAAGCAGAAAAGGAACGCCAGGTGCGGAAACTGGAATGGTTGTCACCTGAGGCATGTATTTCAGTGGCATTGTGATCATCTTGATCAAAGCCAGTCCATACATGCAATCTAGCCAGGACAAAACTCCGACTGCTGCCAAAATAATGTCAACCACGGCGTACACTCCGAACCCAGCCACCAACAGGAGCAGTGGTTTGCTGGCGACTTGTCCTCCGCTCTGGAAATGCCAAACGTGTCAATCAAGACTCAAATCAGCTCTACCAGAGACAAAATGCTTGTTTTCACCCCCTTGTCCCCACGCGCTGGAAACACACTGGCAATTCATGATTCTTACGTCAAAGATGCAGCCAAGGATTGAGAGCACGGAGAACCAGAAGGAAAAGTGCATGACAAGGCAGACGTCCTGCAGCTGAACAGGTTTCACTCCCTGAGCATGGGCCGCTCTGTACTCACTCTGAAAAGGATCAGCAGATGATGTTGCACCGGGCAAGGCCTTACGCAAATGAGAAATTTCGCTCCTGTGACAGTTTCTTTTCAACTTACGATAATGTCCTCGTTGAAGTACAGAGCACTGGAGTACACCGCGTACGCCCAAAAACTTATGGTGTTCAGCGACACGAATCCATAACTCACTCCTGCAAAACTGGAAATTTGCGAGGCAACCGCTCAAAGAAGCAACAAGCGGAAAATTGTGAAAACGAAACAGGTTGCGCTTGGCAGTGAGGCATCAAGATCTTGACAGAGACCCAAAAAGTTCAAGGACCAGCATGTTCGCGCACAAGCTTGTTTCTGGACCTCGATCAGAACGCTGATGGCGTTTACCTCTTCGTCCTGATCACAGTGAAAAGTAGCGGGTACACGCAGATGGTCCAGGCAGCCACGAAGCCCCAGCCCATCACATCCCCCGCCACATCCAGCGCATGACTGTGCACCACGTACACGGACAAGAATACCTCGTTCAGCCTGGAAAGATTTTGGAAAAAAAAATGTTCAGCAAGGTGGCAATTCCACCCTGCAGGTCTTCACAAGAAAGAGATGCATGTGTCCTCGGCCAAGACTTCACTCATCCTTTCTGCATGACTCTTGCAAGATTAGACGAAATGAAGCAGATCCTGGTGCTGGTCAGGGAAGGCACCCTCTGGGAGGGTCAAATTTCAAATAAAGTAAGGCACATCAGTATGCAGTGCAAAATTGGAGTGAACACAAGTGTTCCGGGATCGGGGGGGGGCGCTGGGTCTCTGGAGCCTCTTGGATCCACCCTGCCAATTTTCCACATGTGGGAACTTTGGCGCGGATCCAGAATACGGTCAGGGGAGGCACCACATAGAAGGGTCCAATTCCAAAATTCTTGAACGAGGATCAGGGAGCCTCCAGGGCTGCGGTCGGAACCAGGTCAGAACCAGGTCAGACCCTGAATTCAAATCTGAATGTCTTGGAAGTTCTGCGTCAAGAAAGGGTAAAAAGCACAGCTCAGCAGGTATTTTTACCATTGCTCCAAAATTGGCAGAAATACTGACAATGCCCTGAGGCAAACTGACCTTTCAAGCACAGGGTCACTGGAGTTCACCCCCACAACCAGCGATCCAACATGTAAGCCTTGAATGTCGAAGGCGATTTGAGTGCTGCCGTGCACGAATGAGACAGGTCTGAGAGGAACAATGAGCTCCATAGGCTTCTGAGTCTTCGTCAACTGACCATCAACGTAGAAGAGGAATTCCACGGTGACGTCTTCGGTCTGCGACTGACTGCATCACAAAGTAGAAAGACAAGTATTCTTGTTGAAGTTTCATGACAACCACCCACTCAAACCTTCACACACACACACACACACACGCACACACACACAGTCACACACACACACACACACACACACACACACACACACACACACAACACTTGTTGCACACTCTGACAGGTATCAGTGCGAGCGTGCACGGGTTTGCGACTGGAGTCTCCCGGCCTGGACAAAGTAATTCACACTCCCACAACAAATTTTGCACCGCACGCTGGCGCAAAGTTCTTTTTTGTTTGAAAATTACAAATTTAAAATTGCTCAAAGTTGAAGTCGGCCCCACCCTAAGGGGTTGGTCCATCCCGATCAGACCCTGGTTCTGTTCCTGTGCGATGCACCGACAATGCACGTTCTGAAAATGAGTGAGGGTGTCTATCAGAATTTGACCTGTTATAACACCACCTGGGCATCTTCACTTCACCCTTTCGTGCGTATTGGCAGATTTTTACAACTTGCATGCACCAATCGCATTCTGTGGGGCAACAGCTGATTTTGCCATTTCTGTTGTCTTGGTAACAGCAGAGTTGATGTTGACCTCACTGACCCTCAGTTTTCGAACCTTATCCTTCTGGCTGGCTGGCTGGCCCTATTTGGACATCCTTTTCTCTGATCATTGGCATTTTGCACACCACCTGGGATGATTGGATTCAAACATGTCTGAGGAATGGGTCAATCAAAGCGTGCATGCCAGACAAGGACACACACACACACACGCACACACACACACACACACACACACACACACACACACACACACACACACACAAACAACAAACCACAACATTCAAAATACCGGCACCCAACTTTGAGTGAAAATTTGATCATTTGGATTGAAACCGCATCACCAGAAATTGTCCTTCTATCCAATTCTTTGGCCAATGTGTCAATTAAAGTCACCAAATCAGAATCAAAGATTTTTCCATCTTGAAAGCCTTGAAAGAGCCAACTTTAGTTGATTTGATCTTTGGGCCTGGGATCATGATTGGGTCCGTATACACCTGATTTGGGTCACTGAAAGGGTGGAAAATATGGCTTTCCTCTTTGATGGTCTTGAGAAGGACTGACTCCCACCTCGTGATGGCAAAGTGCGTGTGCTTGTGTGTGTGTGTGTGTGTGTGTGTGTGTGTGTGTGTGTGTGTGTGTGCCAGGAACAGATGGAAAGTGCTGCACCTGTCAATGCAACTGAAAACCTGAAGGAAATTTGTGAAGCTGGAGGACAACATTGAGTGCTCTAAAAATATCTCTGTGGAGGCCGCGGTGATTCGAACATAGAATGCGCGATTCTTGACACACCGTGCCAAATGGTGGGAATCAAGAAAAGAGCACGCATGTTTCTGAAAATTTTGAACACAATCAATCCACAAACAAACACCACCAAGGTAGTCATAATGAGTTTGCTGAACAACCATTAAAAGGAATTCATGATCTGTCAAAAAAAATTTCTAACTTTTCACAACCCATCAGTCCATCAAAATCCATTTTTTAGCCCATTTGAGCCATCTTCAGAGGTCATCATGCACTATACATGGAACACACTTGAGTCAAATGTACTCATCCATCCAACACCCAAACATGTACTCTTCAACTATCATCCAACACAACCAAAGTAACACACCTGTCATCATGCACCCTGACAATGTTTTCA
>JAAUXT010141356.1_pt1 | contig 18138 bp, 26 predicted proteins | sample 7278171 | NCBI WGS metagenome assembly JAAUXT01 (sample SAMN14350112, study PRJNA611818) | marine sediment metagenome | isolation source: surface marine sediment (1.8m) | place: French Polynesia: Moorea | collected 2018-08
CACCAGTCCCACTGGAGACCATCACCAGTCCCACTGGAGACCACCACCAGACTCACTGGATACACCACCAGTCCCACTGGATACACCACCAGTCCCACTGGAGACCATCACCAGTCCCACTGGAGACCACCACCAGACTCACTGGATACACCACCAGTCCCACTGGAGACCACCACCAGACTCACTGGATACACCACCAGTCCCACTGGAGACCATCACCAGTCCCACTGGAGACCATCACCAGTCCCACTGGAGACCACCACCAGACTCACTGGATACACCACCAGTCCCACTGGATACACCACCAGTCCCACTGGAGAACACCACCATTGTCTTTGAGGTGCAATACAAGTTTCACATCCTGAGAATCGTAGCCCATTGTGCTGAACAGTCCTCATCCAAAAATAGCCACGAATGAACTCAAAACAATTGCACCCAAATATTCAGAAGAACTTCTTCACTGTACAAAGTCAGGGTTGAGATGTTTCCCTTTTTACGTATTGCAGTCGCGATCTTCATTGGCTTCGGAATGCCAGAAAACAAAAACAAGCAATTCAAATTTCCTAACTGATGCACACGCAATGAGCTCGTCAGTCGCCTGATACTTGCTCCAAGCGCTCGGCTTTCCCTGCAGCCCCCTGAGCAAACTGGGGAAACCAAGGTTGTCAAGGTTGTTCTGCAGGGGGCAACAAAAAGCGTAAAAAAATTCAAAATCTCGCCCATTGAGGTCTCGGCGTCGTCGAGCTTTAGGAGTCCCTCAATTTGTCAATTCCAAAGCCCAAGGGGTCTCAAGCTTGTCCATTGTAAGACAAACAACACATGATTGAGATTATGCAGTTCAAAATGGTTGCCAATGGAGTCCCCACATTGTTTTCAACACAACTGAACAATGGAGTGCAGAAAACGATGTGCAAGAGAGGTTTCGAGAAAACCTTCAACGAATACAACAATTCAACACAGCAATTGTCATGCATGTTGTAAGGACTATGACGGTTCAAGGTAGAAAGTTGTAACCATGACTGTAACCGTGGTCGTGACCATGAGAGTAATCATGGCCATAAAAGGCGAGTATATGCATATGCAATAGCCTGCCAAAAAGTGAAGCTGACTGAGAAGAGAAAGTGCCTGGATGTAAGGAAGCTGCTGTGGGTCCGATTGAGTACTCATGGCACAGAGTACGATCTCCTCCAGTTGCACTAACAGCTGGGTACAACTCTCTGTGTTAGGGGTTATTGCACCTGCACCTGTGACTGTGTCACAGTGCGTGTGACAGCCAGACTTCAGCACAGCCGAAATCTGTACAAGATCACATTGTACAGTGAACGTGTATTTGGTTCGGACTTCACGCATTAAGGGACAGAACAATGTGTGGAGTGCAGAAAAAACATCAGCCGTCCAAAGTCTCTGCACTGACGGTTCTGAACACAGCCAATGAGAACGATCTCCCAACGGCACAACAAACGAGACCCCCAAGAACGATGCGCACCGGAGACGCCGCTCAAAGAGCGACGACGGCGCACTGCCGCGTTTGGGTCAAGAAAAGGCAGGTACGCAGATAAATGTCAGGACGAGCGTATTTCCTGCATCCATTGTTTGCTCCAGTGGCTCTGTAGACGTGACCCGTGGAGACAAACATGTTGCTGTGAGTACGTACTCTTCTGCCAAACCACACACATTGCCCAATGTCGTCACATTCATGAGGCACGCTTCTCTTGCGGATTTTGTTCCACACATCAGAATACCCCAATCTTCCTTGACTTGGCCTCAACCTCACAGTGATTGATCTTGTGTGTGAAGTACAAACAAAACCTGCGGGACCTTGGGCGGTGCCATCTTGCCCTGGGTGGGTGGGAACCTGAAGGCTTGGAACAGAAATATGATTGTCAGGAAAAGTCGGTTCTTCGCCAGAACCTCCCCAGGACACGCTTTCATTCCAGCTTCAAATGCAAAAGGTCTGGCAAAGACAGCTTCTCTTCTCTGAAGCAATTTTCTGCCAAACTCTCATCCATACCGGCGTAGGGAATCCTCCTTCACAGTGACACAAAAAATCCAGTTTGATGGTTCGTTTCAAGAAACGCGAGTCAATTGAAATGAATCCAATGTTGGCCTTGCAACACAATTGGGCTGGAGTAAAAACAAGAAAGAAACTGAAACAAAACTAACTGGTTGAAACGACAACCACACTTGTGTTTTGGGGGGAAAACAAGCCTGCAAGTTTTGCATCCTGAGTTGCCAGTTGGAGCACAGAAGAGGTGTAGGTTATGGGAACAACACTTGAACATTTCTGAAACCTGAAACGCAAACATTACTGCAAAACAAAGAACATTTCAGCTCATCTTTTGGCATCACATCGTGGAATCGTTGACATCCACAGCATTGAGAAACGAAGCTGAACCTCAGTCTTTGAGTCTGGATTCAAACTTCCCTGCGGTGTGACATCCAAGACAGCAACACAACAAAAACAAAACCCTGGCTTTTTCGTGAGTTTTCAGGACGCAATTCCACGTCTTCTTGGAAATCAGGCAGCACGCGAACAAGTTCTGCCATGGTCTCCCGGAAACAGGTTCTGCTTTGCGATCACGACTTTCCGTCACAACTCAAGCGAAGGAAGAATTAAATTGAGAAACGCACACAAAAAAATTGTCACTCGTGTGGACACGAGTGGTGTCTGAGTTGATGACACGAACTCCTGGAAGCAAACAGTGTCATACATGACACGTGTTGAAGCCGCCTGGACACCACGCCTGGAGAACCAGTGGACCCACCTTCACCAACCCCACAACCGGTTTGGGTTGAACCCATAGAGTCGATCTACCTACGACGAACATGCAGTCAGCCGCACGCTCTTTGTTTTCCAGGCTGAAAAAAGTGCCGGACGCCTGTCACACCACGCGCGTATTGGATAAAAAGTTGTGCCAAGCAAATTTAATGTACAGTACCTCAAAGTCGAGTGACCGTGTGCTCGTCTCTGACATTGCTTTCAACTTGGTACTGAACACTCACTTTCTGTGGTGTCACATTTCTGGCAACATATTAGAAAAGCCTGTAGGAACCACCCTGCGGTGGACACCCCTGAAGGCTTCAGAACCAGATTTTATGGAGGCCTCTGGACCTTAATGTCGGTAGAAACCAGAAAACGAATTGACAGCCCTCCGTCAAGTGGTGCTTTACTGAAGAGAAGCTCCCAACCAGAGCAACAGGGCGGACCCAGAGGGACAACAGGCTCAGCTTTGACCTTGGGCCAATCACGTCAATCCCACAGGTTTGTCGCACTGTAGATGCGATTTCTTTAAATTTTACATACACGTTTAATTGTGCGAAGTCCCTTCAGGGCAAAGCACCATGTGGTAGTGCAGTATATGGCAAGGTGGATGAAATGTCCCCTGCCCCCTCCCCCTCCCCCTGCCCCCAACCCCCTCCCCTGCCAGACCCCCTGCCAGACCCCGCTCCCCCACCAGACCCCCCCCCCCCCCATGGAGAAGACAAGGAGGACAAGGAAGAATTGACAACATTACCGACCGGCAAGGGACTTCGCATTGCAGTTGCCTTGAGCACTGCTTCTTGTTGCCCAAGTTGAGGTCATGCCCCCCAATGGGCATTCTTGGTGAACTATGTTTCATTACCACTCCAATTTGAAAGAAAGACTGTAAATCTTGTAATTATTTTCGGATCTTACGCTTGCATTTGTTCACTTCTGAAACACGTCTTTGGTCCCGAGCCGCCCTGCTGGAGTGACGAGGTGGATCCCGTCACCTCGACCGTGTCTGTCACCGTGTGATCGCACCACGCGACAATCATCGGAGATTCTTCGTTCACATTTGTGACCATCTCGCTCGTCATCGCACAACGAGTTAACCCGCCAAATTTGAATGAACTTTCCACCCGAATTGGTTTGTTCGCACTCGGATCGCACCAAATGCCGCGGGGTGCACAAAACTACAGCAGATCTATTTTGTCTTGACGTAAAGTACAAGTCGTTTTCAAATTGACCTGCACACGACGTTGTGTCAATTGAAAGTGGCACCACGCACGCTCGGCAGTGAAAATGAATTCTTTGCTGCTACAGCCTGTTCGACTCAGTTGGCCAATGTTCAGTTCAGAATGGAAAGAAACCATTGAGAGGTTTGTGTTTGCGCTGGGTCTGCTTGAACATGCACACCCTGCACCATTTGAAATGTTTGTGCCTGGGAGCACGCCCCGCATGCGAGCCTGTAGCAAACGCAATTCCGTCACAATGACCAACAGGATCTGTTCGAGTTGCGCCACACTTCTGGCGTGAAAAAATACACTTTTGCGACCAGGTCCAGCAAGAAAGCCAGCTTTGAGCACAGGCACGTCACTGAGATCTGGGCACACCGTTTTGGTCCTGTACCCCCTTTCTCTTCTGGACAGGGTGGGGCAGTGCCCTCAATCACTCGGTCATCTTCACCGTGCCTGCCCCTTGCATGAGTAGCGATTGCTTCCACCGCAACCTGAAGCTCAACCAACACGCCTGTGCAAAACCCAGAAGGAAACAGGGACTCACCAGAACGATGTCTTGCCCCATGAGGTTGAACTTGAAGATTTTCCCGAACTTCTCCCTCCAGATGGCGAACTGAGGCAGCGGGTTGTTCAGGTCCAGTTGGAACATGTTTCCAAACAGCGGCCAGCCTCGAGGACCGGGAGGCATTCTGAAAAGAAAAATGTCACAACAAACTTGACTCAGTTGCAACGGTCTCAAGCCATGGTCACTTTGACATTGGAGTTCCGATTCTGACTGATTGAGGGCCCCTTTTCAGGTGGGAGGTGTGCGTGTGGTGGTGTGTGGAGTGTGGAGGTGTGCGTATGGTGGTGGTGTGTGAACCCCAGCGGTGTGCGTGTGGCGGTGTGTGAACTGTGGCGTTGTGCGGGTGGTGAAGGTGTGTGGGGTGTAGAGATGCGTGTGTGGTAGCGGTGTGTGGAGGTGTGTGTGTGTGGTAGTGGTGTGTGGAGGTGTGTGTGTGTTGGTGGTGGTGTGTGGAGGTGTGTGTGTTGGTGGTGTGTGGAGGTGTGTGTGTGTTGGTGGTGTGTGGAGGTGTGTGTGCCGTGGTGTGAATTGGAAGAAAACCACATGTGTTCCGAGCTTCGTGTACACATTCCCGTGCACGTGTTGAGGTTCGTGGAGCCCCCGTCTCAATGATAATGGTGTTTTGCCTGTCAGATGACTTGTGGGAAAAGGTGTGCACTTTGTGTTCCAGGTTCTTTATCTGGAAACGAAACCGCAGGAGCTATACGCGAGGGGTCAGCACATGCATGGTGGCCCTGATCTTTCGGATTTCCGGAAGGAAAAAATGGCCATCCTGGGTGCACACTGGGACTAAATCAAACCTCTCAATTCAAGAAGGATGCGCCCAGACACCGCGCGGCGCTTCACGTGCACTGCATGCATATTGTGATCAGGAACGACTCATTTCAGCATGATCCTTGGTCTGAGGGGGTCCACAATTTGAACGGGGGTCCAGCCAGAACTGAATTATGTGGCACAATCTGCGCCCAATTCACAAATGTTTCATTTCCTGACATGTCTTTTGGTAAATTTTCCTGAGCATTTTTGAGAAATGGCTTTGACCTGACCCCTCCTTGAATGTACTTCACACACACAAATACACACGCCTACATGCGCACGTGCACAGAAAGAGGGTGCAGGGGGGAGAGAGAGAGAGAGAGAGAGAGAGAGAGAGAGAGAGAGAGGTGCAGGGAGACAGAGAGAGAAAGACGGGTGCAGAGACAGAGAGAGAAAGAGGGGGCAGGGAGACAGAGAGAGACAGAGAGATTGAGAGAGACAGAAATAGAGTGCGAGAGAGATATTGAGAGAGACAGAGACATGATGAGGCGCTCAGCCGCCAAGTGAGTCGTGCGCTCGTTTCAACAGCCACAGCACCACCTTTGTGCCAAACGCACCGATCGCAGTCGACCATGTCTGGACCCCGTTCCTTCGACTTGGAGCCGATGCCTTTGATACCCTCAGTACCCGGGAGCGCACCACGCCCGAGTGATCACACTTCGTGTTTATGATCGTAAACAGTCTTTGAACATGTCGTTTGAGATGCTTCAAACTGCCTCTTCAATTCACACATACACAGAAACTTCTTGTTGACATCAGTTGGGAAGAACCAGACCCAGGCTCACAAGATTCCAGTCTGCAAGAGAGTCGAGTTGGCGTGCAAGAGTCGGACTTGTCTGTTTGTGAATTCAATCAAATAAATCAGTCTGTCATGTCTGGCTTCTTCATCTGTCACGGGATGCCTGTGTGTTCTCTGAAATCTGAGAGTATTTTTCCAGGCAGCGTATTTTTTTATGTACCGCAATGACTGCGGCAGCCCATGCAGCTGTTTTAGACTCACCGGGGACCTCGCGGTTCCTCTGACCGCAGAAGGCCCAGAGGAACCGCGATGGCCACCGCGCGGTGGGAAACAGAACCGCTGTCTTGTGTGCAATTGAAGCGAGGTACGAGAGTGCCAAACACGCAGGTTCTTGTTCTGTGACCTTGACATCCATTGTGACCCTGAAGCTCAGTGTGCTGTGAAATGCTCTTTCAGGAACGGCCCTGAGCATGAGGAAGCACACATCAACGCATCTCCATCAGGTTTCTGCTGACTTCATCCCAACGAATATGCGTACTTTACAAAAAAAATTTAATATTTTTTCTGTTATTTCGTTTACAGGTGTGTGTGTGTGTGTGTGTGTGTGTGTGTGTGTGTGTGTGTGTGTGTGTGTGCGAGTGAGTGAGTGAGTGAGTGAGTTGGTGGTGTGGGCTGAATTTTGCCGGTGCGACACAAAGAGTTATTTTACAATGTCGTTTTTTCATCAAAGACCAAGCAAGTCTATTCGTCTACGAGCATGCACTGTGATTCGGTATTCAACGCAAGAACGGACAGCAGTTCAATGTATGAAAATGCATGAACGCGCGGAGTGTGTTTGTTTGTTTTGTTTCAAACACATTTTGTATATTTTTCACGATCGTCATTGCAACAAATTTCGCGCACACACAGCCCACACCACACTCAAACTTGACAATAGCAATTGGTGTGTTTGCCGGCCGGGAATGCAGCTTCTTGTGCACGAGTAAAAGACGTCCAAGAAATCGGCCCAAATTTGGTGTGGTGTGCCAAATCCGTCTGACGTGCCATTCAGCACTCGGGATGCTTTATTCGAACAGCGTACACTGCATGATACCCACGTCTTGCACCCATGGCAGACAGTGTGTTCCTGCGAAATCACACAATAACTTTTCAAGACCTTTGAAATTTGTGTGTTGAACAAGAACCTTTTGTGCAACGTGCGAACCCATTTCCATGCAACACGATGCGAGCACAAACGACAGGTTTTGTGAAATTGTAGATTGTAGAAATCAAAATTCATGGCAACAATCAAAGCGAAAATCTTTCTTCCATCAGGGTCATGGACTACGCGGGGAACCAACATCATGGTTGCAAATTTGTTCTCTCTCTCTCGCTCTCTCTCAATCGCGTGAAGCCATTATTTTTTCCTCACCTCCTGCTACGATTCCATCGCCTGAAGATCCAAGCCGCCACCAGAACCACCAGCACCGTCCAAATCAACTCCATGGCAACAATCGCAACTTATGGAAAACGTATCCACAGAATTCCAGTGCAATGAGCAACTCAACGAAAATCCAGCGAGTCAAAACTGAAGGAAAATATCCTCAAACTGCGACGGTTACTCGTGCAAGAGAACTGAGGCTCTTGTCGCTGTGTTGTTGATGTGGGAGCCAAGAAACTGTCACGTTGTCCTTTTGCACCGCGATCCGGGTACTTGAACCGTGAACCGTCGCATGACGAATGTTCACGAGTCTCGTTGGGTTCGTTTATCTGCTGCTCAAGTGGCACAAGGTCGACAGGTTTTGATATATCTGTGACACGTTCTTGCTGTGGTAAAAACTTGTGTCTCGCAATAGCATGAGCCGATGTCAGATCTCGTTCGAACAAGAAGACGCGTTCGCTCGCGTTTTCGCCTGCATTTCGTGTCGCAAAAAATCAAGACGAAGAACAGAAGTGCCCAACACATGGGGTTTAACTTATCCGTATCGTGGCCAATTTCAGCAAAACGGAGCTTTGTCACAACAATTCGCCCTGTCCAAGCCCACCATGGCCGTGTGTCCACCTGTGTTCTCTTTGTTCTCAGTTCAGTGGCAACTCACTCGTCTTCGATCTTCTCATCAATCCGCTGCACGAGTCTGGAGCTCAGGGAGACTGATAATTCATCACTTTCACATCATGAGCAAATGTAGCACACCTTCAGGAAGTTCTGTCCACTTGTTGTTCAAGTAATTATTCCACAACTTTGTATGATAAATGAAGGGTTTCTCTTCAGACAAACCTTCAAACAACCAGCCTGAAAAAGAAAAGATAGCTGTTGAAGGTGTGCTACGTTTGCTCATGACGTGAAAGTGATGAATGCTGTGTTTCTGCCAAACGTAGCACATGATGAAACGTATGAGCTGCTGTTGTGGAGATATGTACGTCTACGTCTACGTGGGTGAATTCTGCAGAACCTGCCTAGTAGAGCTAGGTACAACGTGCGTAGATACCAGACGACGCGACGCTGACCATGATGCTTGTGGAAACCAAAACCTGCAGCCAGAGCAAAACACTCATCAAAGCAAACAGCGTCACACGCAACCATTCATCTCGCCTGCAGCTCGTTGAAAATTAAAAGAGCCTGGGTTCTCCATGGATCCGGTGTCTCAGGACACCCAATACGTACACGTCCGTCCTCTCATTATCCGTTTCGACCTGAAGGAGAAAATGTGAAAAAGCACTCGTGCACTAAACAAACGCGATGCCGGTAAGTTTTTTCTGACACAATGAGAGATTTCTAAATGACAGTCAGAGTAATCCCTTGGTGATGCAACCTGACCATCCTCTGTTTGCGTTGTTGGATCATCATCTCATCTGCCCGGAGTTGTCATCTTGTGACGCGTATTCTGTTGAATTTCATTGCACTCAGGGCAGCCATGGTTCCTCAGCCTGAAAGAGAATACTGGGAATACATTTTCATTTTGCTTTGCAACCTTCAGCCACAACCCTAACAAGGACCATACCAAGGCATCAGTTTCAAGTTTCAGCAGTCGTCACAGCTGCTGATGCGAGTTCTTGGAAGTTATGTTCCGCTCTTTGAAAACAACCACGGCCCGTGGCTTCGGAGGATGGAGTTGATGTGGCAAATTCCCGAAGCCAACCGAAAACACTTCAATGTTCAGCCCTCAGTTGTTTGTCAACTTTTTCCAACACCATTGTTTTGTTCATTGGTATTGCCATAATGCAGCGAGTTCCTGTCGTGACAGCGTTTCTCCAGAGTTCCACCACATGCAACAGAAAGTTCTGAACTTTCAGTACCACATGCGCTTGTAGCTAGTTTCTCACAAAAAAGATGAATGACAATATGTTTCCAAGGTTTTTGCACCAAAAATGTGTCCCCCTTTTGTGAAAAAAGCCAAGTGAAGAAACCACAGAAGCCAAATCTATTTCTTGTGACCTTTGTTTGCAGTCTCTTTTGCCACAATAAATGAACACTTTGTCAAAGTTCAAGTTACCACAAGAAAAGCGCAAACAGACCGACAGACCAACATGGTCCAAGCAATTTGTCTCTACTGCAAGCAAAAAACAGATCAGACAGGCTACGATGTCCCTGTACAAAAAGAGAAAAAACAGCACTTTCAACAGTCCAAGGTCAAACATGAATGTCTTTCATTGTGACAGGAATATTTCCCACCTTTCTCCTCTGTTTCTTGAATAGAGGCTGTTTGGTTGTCTCTATTTACAAGATGTTTCATCACAGAGTTTGTCACAAATCAGAGTGAGAGAAAGCCACTCAAGCCTGTTGCTCAGGGAAACGATCCTCAAATACATGTGCATTGTGACAATTACGGTGTAATAACGTCATGACAAATTCATCATACAAACCTGAACAGTATCAAGCTCGAAGAAAAGCTCCATTTTCCTTCAATTTTTTTCTCCACAACCATCCATTACTGAGCATTTTGCTCAAAGACTGACCACAATTCACAATTCACAGAATGTAAACATTTCAGCACAACAAACCAAAAATCGACAAGAACCAGTTCAAAAGTCAGATGCCACAAATTTCCTCTTGATGACACACATCCAATGGTTCAAACCAGGTTTTGAGCTTGTTTTTCTCGTGCCATTCCTTTGATGTCTGAAAGGGTTACAACCTTGTGCTCAGGTGACTGTTGTTTGAACTGCACACCACAATGATTGGTCCAACAAGAAATGTACAAATATGAGGAACACTGGGAGAAAAGAGTGCAGCCGCACATCAATTTAACATGTTTTCAGAGAGAACAAAGAGGTGTAGATTGTGGCCATTCAGTTCTACATTTTGTTGAATACAAACACTGCCACTCAAACACCCAACCAATATACTACAATTACATCAAAGACTTCTTTCACCAACAAATACTTTTGAGATACAGAGCAATTTGTGCAACCATGTCCCAAATTTTTGGCTCCTTCTAATTTGACCATATTGACCAAAAGAACCCCCAAAATCTGAACTTCACATTTGCCATGCTCCCGCATTATCCCCAAAATGGCTGAAAAGAAGCAAATTTTATCCATATCTTCAACATGAAACTGGTGAACACAGACTTTTTGCCCTGCTATGGTTGATTTGTTTTGGTCACCCTGTTTCGGTCACTCGAAATTGAGTGACCTTCAACGTGGTGAAACCTCCTCAAATCACCCAAGAAAGCAGTCATTGTTGGTGTGTTATGCCATTCATCGGAATGATTTCTCAAAATAATCTGTAGTCTCCCACTTTTCGGGGCTGAGCCACAACCTCAAAATCACCTGGCTGCATCGCCAAAGCAAACTTGAAGGACCTAGGATCCTCATTGGGTGCCATCTTACCCACAGTGGGGAAGATTTTGAAAGATTGCAAGAGTGACGTGATGATCAGGAAGAATCAGTTCTTGGCCAAGACTTCTCCAGGGCAGACTCTCCTTCCAGCTCCAAATGTGAGCAATCTGCAAATAAAAAGTATTTTTCCCATTCAAAATTTTGTTCTGTTGAGCCATGGAAAAAGCAAAAAATACAAATTTTTTTATCCAAGTCTGCAATTGAAAGTCAAATCAAATCAGCTTCCAGAAGTGCATTTCAGGGGCAGTTTTGACATAAAAAACTGACCTCCTTCTGATGGGATGCTCAGGTCCCACCAGCTGCCCCTGTTCATCCAAAAACCTCTCAGGCTTGAAGGTCCAGGGGTCCTCCCAGTACTCAGGGTCATGGTTCACACTCCATATGTTACACCAAATCTGCAAATAGTGGTATGCACTCTTGATTGCAACAAAAAGCAGGAATATCTATTTTGTGTGTTGTTTGAGTGTGTCTGGGCCCACACTGGAGAGATGACCAGCATTTGTCATGCTGGTTCAAAGAGTCTTTGCAACCTCAGTGGAGTGTCACACCAAGAGAGTGCATTGCACATGAGTGAAGGAACAAATAGGCTTGGTTATCTCAGAAGTGCAGACCAGAAAGAAGCCACTTCACATCACAAGCACCAAACATGTGAAGGAGACAGAAACATGTAGCATCATCGCAGTTGTTGCAACAAGCCTGCCAGGCAGAAAGGCAACCATGTACACAGAAAACGACACAGAGGCTGGGCTGCAATATATACGATGGAAAAGGGCATTCCTTTGTCTCACCCACCTCAGTATTCTTGGGTATGAAGTATCCGGCAAGTTCCCCATCTCGAGTTGCCAAATGAGGCAGCATGATAGGTTCAACAGGGTCATACCTGTACTTTTCCAAGATCACCTGTAACAAGGGACCACACATCAAGAAACAATTGAATCGTGTGGACTGATGTGGAAACCGACCTTTTTCCTCAGGAGATTTTCTTGCTCCCAAAGTTTATTCTGTCTACCTCAACAACTTGGCTTCTATTTAGACAGGTTTCTCTCCGAACCAATTTTATCTTGTGAACACGTTTTTAAACAAACATTTTTTCAAAACCAACCGCATTCACGTAGTGCATTTCCTCCCTGTCTGCGAGTCTGGGTTCTGCCTCCCCGATCTTCTCATCGATCTCCCGCTGCATCCGGGTCTGGATCTCGGGGTGGTTCGCTAGGAGGGCGATCGTGGCCCTCAAGCTGGAGCTGGTTGTTGCAATGCCTGAACTCAAACGAATGAAACAAAAACAACAGACATTGAACTGGAACTTTGTTGAACAATCCATGACAATGAACCAGCTTAAGAAGGAAGACATTTATACTCTGTTTATTCCTCCACCAGATCTTGGCAAGGGTCACAGCTGACACCCAGCCCTTGGAGGCTCATAGTATGGGGTGGGAGTTTGTTCAGGACAATAGGCAAGCAAAAAGCCAAAAGCCCTGGATCATTTGGAAGGTATACCTCCCAGGAAGGTGATAGAGACCAAGGCCCCCAGCACTTCATCGGTGAAGACCTTGGCTTCCCCCTCAGTCTGCATCTCCCGCTTCTGGTACTGGATCAGACCATCCAGGAAACATTCGGGGTTCTCTTCATCCATTGCAGCCTGAGAAGCAGAAACTGTTTTCACTTCATACTGCACTTGCAGACAAATTTTTCAGACTTCGTGGAAAGACACTTGAAGGAGCAATAGAGAAAGAGTGAGTGAGACAGAAAGAGAGCAAGTGAGAGAGATAGAAAAGAGAGAAAGAGAGCAGAAAGGAAGCAGCAAAAGAGAGTGTGTGTACGGAAAGAGAGCAAAAGAGCAAGAGAGAGAGAGAGAGAGAGAGAGAGGAGAGAGAGAGACAGACAGCGAGAGAGAGAGACAGAGAGAGAGTAAAGCAAAGAACCACAAGATCAAGCGAGGGCGAGGAGGACAAGTTTTCCAGCCGTAACAACAAACGAGAAGCAAATCCATCCACGCATCATTTGCTCCAAATTTTGGTTCAAGATTGAGTAAACTTTTTTTCCCTTCAAAATTTTATTTTTCAGTGCGTAGCATCTTATTCTGTGTTCATGCGTGAACAAGAGATAATACAAAAAGGCCTGACTTGAGTTTGATTTTCTGGCAGCTGCCTCACCTTCCTGTTGTAAATCATCGTGTTGTAGATGCTCCAAATCAAGTCGACATTCTCCTGAATTTCTTTCCACACAGGGTGTCCAAAGTGCCTCAGCCTGCAGTAAGAGTTCAAGTGTGGAACATCTTTTTCTCGTTCATTGATAGTCGCAGCAACCGGCCAACTAGTATGCATCTGTCCACACTTTGACGACCCCTCTCTCCCCCCCCCCAAAGCCACCACCCTCTCCCCTGCCCCGACCTCGACTCTTTATCCCGCCCCCCAATCTTGCCCCACCCGTAACATCCCACATAGGTCTTCACCCAGTCAACACAGCAGATTCACAACATCAAAGACCATTTGCAAACAAAGTGATTTTGACAGTCTCCTATGCACCCCACCGCATTTGGACAATTCGAGCAGCCTCAGGAATCTATGTTTCATCTGAAAATTTTATCCAATGTAGGATTGCTCCTGCAGTGAGTAAACAGTTGTAAAATTTTACAAGAAACTTTTCAAAAGCTGTTCGGTACCTCAGGCTCCCATGAGGCTCTCATCGCACTGGTCCAAGATTTGCCAGGGTGCTCTGTTTTGGGCATTCCCACTGATCAAATGTCAGACTGGCCTGTATATTTTGTAACAAAAGACTCACCAGGGCATGAACTCGAGCTCTGCTCCTCGTCCCAGCTTGTTGGCGTGTTCTCTCTCAGCCAGTGCTATTGATGATACAATCGTCTGGGCATTTTCGTCAGAGAACGGGCTCCCTGACACCTGGGTTAAGGGATGCATTCAGTCATTTATTATCCAGCAAAAGTAAAGAGCCTGACCTACTCTGGTTAATTCCCTGGGTGACAATGTGAAGCTGGTTTTTGTAATTTAGCGAATGATACAGCGAGAGTCCAAGTTTTCACTGGGTTGAGGGTTGTGTGGACCGAGACTCAAAGAGGGAAATGATGAGCCCAAATTCCACAGAACTTTCCCGGACGTGGCTGAATCAAACCACCTTCACTGAGGCTCAAAGATGCAGTGAGCCGCTCCTGCTGTGGCCTTTTTGGTTGTGGGCATTGTGGGCAGTCACATGCCCCAAACATGGGGACTGATTTGTGACAGACAATTTGGCAAGCTTGGACGGTTGACTTTTGAGTCCGTCTACTCTTGTCTCCAAAGACTTTTACATACATATGCGCTGTCAAGCAAACAACGGACATTTGTCTCACAAAGTTTGGCTTTGCATGAAATCTCACCAGGATAGCAAGTACTTGACAAAGAAGTTCCTCGACACAGTGTTGAGGATTGAACGGTTCTCCTCCGGTTGCAGCAATTGTTGTCAATGTTTTCTGGATTCGGTTCAAGGTGACTCTCTCCAGCTTCAGCAGTTCCTGTCCATACCTGAAAAAGAAAGAGTTGATGCACCACACCCTGGGTGCATGACGCCCAACTTCAACTTCCAACAATTCAAAAGTGCCTGCAATGCTACATTGCCCAGGTTTTAATTTTGTTCAACAGTCAGAGGAGCCATGACCAGCCCTCAACTCCTCTGGCAGTATTCGCGTCTCACAGTTTTATTTGTAATCGCCTGTATTTTTGCAGCCATGTCCTGTGTCAGTTCCCAACAGTCTGGCGTGAAGATATTTTGCTGGCACAGCCCTTATTACAGTATCTTTTTTTTAACACTCACATTTTCATTGAAGTATTGTAAGCTTTTTTCTTCAGTTTCCAAGTGGGTGTGTCACTCGACATGGCGATACTCTCCTGAAATCTCATGTAGGCCTTGAATCGAACAAAGTTGGGCCTCCCAGAAAAGGCATCTGGTTTGGCGAGCATCACCTCTCGAAACAACTCCGGTGATTCCAGCTGAAAATAGACAATGGCAGAATCAGTCATCAGTTTTCATGGACGGCACCAAGGGTCTCGGACCGAGAATCCGGGTGCCTCATGCCTTCTCGCATTCTTTTTAGGTTGTGCAGAAGAGTGCAAAGCGAACAGCCCCATTCGCAGGATCTTTGGTTCTGCATGGGAGACTGGGAGACTGTCATTATGGATACGGTCAAAGAAGGTTCAACCCTCTCGGAGTGATCGTGGCGTCATGCCTGAACAATTTGACAGTCAAAGCACAAAAATTACAGTGAGCATCGGTGCAAATGACGCACCAGTGGTTTCTCTTGTTTACTTCGGGCGGTCAGGGCAACACCGGGCCAATGGATTCTCCCGAAGTTGGACACATGCCTGCAGTGGTTGGTCATGGCTGCAGCACTGTTCGAGTTGGCCGAAGAATCAACCGCGAGTAAATGTGATTGTACTGAACTCACCACGACGATGTCTTGGCCCATCAGATTGATCGTGAAGATTTTCCCGAACTTCTCCCTCCAGATGGCGAACTGAGGCAGCGGGTTGTTCAGGTCCAGTTGGAGCAGGTTTCCCAACAGAGGCCAACCTCTTGGGCCGGGAGGCATTCTGATTGAAAGAAAACAAGCAACATTGAAGTTCGAGCGCAAAATCCAAGGGGAAAACTACCCACGGATCCTGGAGACCTCTGGGTCCTGGAGACCTCTGGGTCCTGGAGACCTCTGGGTCCTGAAGACCTCTGGGTCCTGGGGCTCTGTGTGGATCATGAACAGCTCTGGGTTCTGGATGGGTCTCTGGGTCCTGAACGCGTCAGTCTCTGGAATTCATTTTTCAGCAATTCATTTTCCAGGAACTTTGAGTCTCAATGACTGGCTTCAAACTGGTTTGTCGTCATTCAGGCGAGTTTCTCAAGGCAACGGCAATCTCGAATGCAGATCCAGGGCGGCATTGGGATTCGTTCGATGACAAAATGGTGCCGTTAGTGTACAGAAGGGCCTCTTCTCGGGGAGGAGTTGGGTACACACACGCCCACGCCCCCCCCCCCACACACACACACACGACACAGCCGCAATCACTCGTTCAAAAATGCAGCAGAGGACCAAAATGCAGAACTTGCGAATGGGGTGTTGTTCTGCCTCTGGTGCGAATTACGCAAAACACAAACGAAAGAGGGCAACATGAGATCAGAGCGTAGGGGATCAAGAAGGCTGAGTCGAAAACATCATCGAGCTCACTCACGTGTGGTTCTCGCTGTTTGTTCCCCAAGTGAAGAATCAGACCCAAGCGGCGCTCAACAACACGAATATAAATATCTGTGGTGGGTGACGCAAAACCCAATTTGCGCACCACATACACGCACGGGTGATCATGGTGTCAACAATCGCAATGATAAACCATCTCCATCTGAGAACATGACCAGTAGATTTGTGCATCTTCTTGCGATCACAGATCTTGATTCTCACCAGAGCCAAGAAAATGACCACAAACGCTGGGCAGCTCGACTGACGCTGACGCACACATGTCTGCGCTTTGCACAGTTGGCAAGTCAACGCAGAAACCTGCACGGTGTTTTCAAATTTTGCAGGTTGTACGAGGGAGATACCAGTTCTGGTGATCGGCATGTCTTGCACTTGGGAGTCTTGTTTGCAAACAATTCCATTGTCTGTGCTCACTGAAGCGCAGGTGCACAAAGAAAATGGGGCAAATGATTTGACCTTTGCTTGTCATGCTGATCGCCAGAAGTGGTATCCCCCTCGTATCTCTATTGCTCTGTTTCAGGAAATTTTTGCTCCCCAAAAGATTGTGAATGACGGAATCGCCCGGAACAAACAAGAAGAAGAAATTTCATTCGAAGCTGATGCGTGGACGATGTACTTTTTCAAACGAACTTGAAATCCACACCAAAAGTGCAAAGATTACGTAATGTGTCTGAAAAAAGGCACTCGTACAAGTGCAAGAAAGCCTTTCTCATCGGCAGAGGCCACTGACACGCCTGCATGCCCTCGTCACGCCACCTCATGATCAATTGAGATGCGCCAAACACGCAGTTTCTTGGCAATCGCTTGAAGTCTGTTGTGTAACTGATAGTTCCCAAAACAAGAAATTGAAAATATTGTTTGACATTGATTCTAAGAGCGCCGTCGCAAATAAGATCCTGTTTTTGTTATTTTCGTCGCTCGTGTTCTGGGCGTGGTGCGTGACGACAGAGGCATCGTCCTGCAAATCCTTTCAAAACCAAACTTTTTTGTCCCATGTCAGCCATATTTGGGAGGTGTAGTTGCCACACGTAGGATGTGCGACGTGACACAACAGACAACAAAAATCTGTTTCGCTCTTCTTGAAATTCAAAAACGAGCATGCTTCACAGCATTGTGTTACGCACACCCACCGAGATGTTACCTCTTCGACTGCCAGCATCAAATTGCACTTCAGGGCCTTGAAATAATACTTTTGTTGGTTTGGTCGCGCCTTGCGCGACTGAAAACAGTAACAACGAGTCCAGTTTTTCAGCCAGAAAATTTCCTTTCACAAATAGTTTTCATTTTCCACGACAAATCTGTGTCTGCAAAAAATGTTTCAGAAGCAGGTTACAATACGGAGAGAACAAAGATCAGGACAGCTTTTTTGAGGTGAAATGCCACATCACACGTCACACATTTTGATGCTGTTTTGCAACCAAACTTCCCCTTTTATGGGTGATGAAGCTGGACTCAAGGAGTTAGTTGAGGCGCACCAGCTCATTGGTTTGACAAGACAAGCTGTGACTGGGGGAGCCAGCCTATTTGCATGTCAAAATATCAGATACTTTGGGGCCAAGAAATCTGAACATGCTGCATGCTGCCTGCTACAAATATAGGCCCACCGGCCTAGCGTGATTTACGCCTGAGGTCAACAGTTCCAGACAAGACCAATTTTTAAACTTTGGAGTTGGCATGGAGCCAACTTTTTGTTGCTACATTCTAACAAAAACTATTTCTGGCGCCTTATGCTCAACCAAGAACAAATCTACAGACCAAATACGAGGCAGTTTTCATATGAAATGGTTTCTTTGCGGAAAAAATAGCTCCATGGAGCTCACAGTGATGAGGAAATTCTGATTTCGCTCACTCTGATTTCGCTCCCTCTGATTTCGCTCCCTCTGATTTCGCTCCCTCTGATTTTGCTCCCTCTGATTTTGCTCACTCTGATTTCACTCACTCTGATTTTGCTCACTTTGTTTTGTCAAAAATTCTTACTTTTTC
>JAAUXT010058038.1_pt1 | contig 18137 bp, 26 predicted proteins | sample 7278171 | NCBI WGS metagenome assembly JAAUXT01 (sample SAMN14350112, study PRJNA611818) | marine sediment metagenome | isolation source: surface marine sediment (1.8m) | place: French Polynesia: Moorea | collected 2018-08
CCCCCACACAATCCTCCTCACACTGCCCCCTTCAATAATTACTACCCACGCTTCACAATGCCCTTCACCTCACACCCACCGCCGCCCAACTCCACTCCCCCACTTCCACCCCCTCACCCCAACCCCCACCCCCCTTCTGCTCCCCCAGCCCCCTCAACCCCTGCACCCTTCAACACTTCTCTCTCCCACACTGACCGTAACTGCATGCAACACCTCGAATGAGAAATGTTTTGCGCTGTACCGATTTTCGACTCCGCTTACCCCTGTGAGTTTTCTAGATGGATAGCTCAGATGGATCAGCTCATTATGGGCTCTGGATATGATATCTCGCATGTGTGTTCTATCCTCGGCATTAAACTCTCTGGCTCCGCTCGGACAAATGTGCTCCACAACATCTGCAATGTGCAATCATGGGCCGAAATCCACACGACATTGGTCAGACAACTGAGTGACACACCAGACGTAGTGGATCTCATCACGGCGTTCCAGCAACTGTGCCAAAACGGTGGGCCCATACAAGACTACAATGCTCAGTTCCATGAGTACCTCTTCCGTACCAAATCAATCACGGACACGGATGACATCGACCTTCTTCAACGGTATTGTGATGGGCTGGACAATGAATACGAAACATTTCACACCAAACAGGTTGCTAAGATGCGGGACCACACAGTCCACCTCTCAGAGCTTATGGACCATGCACGAAATTCACTTTAAACTCTAAAATAGTCTCTCCTTCTGCAGGTTCTGAGTTACAGGTTGCCGCTGCCAAGACAACATCACCACAGAAGCGACCAGCACCATGTGCCGACGACAACCAGCAGCACTTCAGAGACCCTAATCTTTGGTGTGATTTTCACCAGGTCATCGGTCACAACGACAGCATGTGCCGCAGCAACCGCCAATATTGTCTGCGATCGGGCGGCTGTTCCCCTGTGAAGATGGACACACTCGTTGACCATTACTGCAATTCCTGCAAAGGCCAAGAAATATGGTCTTTGTGGTAACAATAGACATGACACTGTTGAATGTCCCAACAGAGCCAGCAAGACGCATCTCGACAAACAAATCACACTCGCAGCATCTGCCACCACTTCTTCTTCGACTTCAAACACATCAGAATGACTAATTCCAGATGTGATAATGGTCAACATGATGCATGAACAGCCTATGTATTTATTTCCGTACTGCTTTACAACCGCTACTAAACCCTCTCATCTCCTTGCAGACACAGGTGCTGTTACATCGCTAATCACCCCATCACAGGCAGCGTTGATGGGAGCCAAATTACAACCCCTGAGGAGGGCCGTTGTAATTCATGGCATTGGCGGTCAAGCGCTACTGCCGTTGGGCCGCATTCAAACAACAATCTCCTTTGAAGACCAACGGCCGCGTCATTTGGAAGCACTTGTTATGGACAAATTTCCCACGTCATTAATCCTCGGATTGGATTTTCTCTCATGCGAACAACTGGCAATTTCCTTTTCAGACAGAGCCCGACATCTTTGTGACACCCAACAGTGATCGACGCCCATTAGCACAGTTTGCCAAATGTTCATGAACCAGTTCACGTTGAACCCAAAGATTAATGTCACCACTTTGATTGCTTCCACACAGGCCAAGATTGTAGCAGACACCTTAACTGATTTCGCACCGGCTGTGGATTGTGTTTGCGCTTCCATACCTCCGGAGATTTGTGCTCGCTTCCACGCCCTCCTGATGGAATACGCCGATATATTCTCTCATTCTCCTACTGACGTAGGTATGGCAAACTGTGAAGACATCACGATTCATCTCACATGACAGGTCCTGATCCATGCTCCTAACTACCAAACACCACTGAAATACCGTGAGTGGATGGAACAGGAGCTCAACAACCTTATGGCAGCTGGAATCATTGAGCGATCTACCAGTGCATACAACAGTCAAGCCATGGCAGTCCCCAAGAAGTTAGACACACAGGATCTGGGGGAAGCCCTCTAAAGCAAGGACATGCGCTTGGTGGTGGACTTTCGAAGACTGAACTCCTTTGTGGAGGATGTTACATTTCCGATGCCACATATTTCAGATATCATGGGAGCTTACATCGGGTGTGACGTCTTCTCAGCCACCAATGTATATCATGCCTTTTACACCATGCGCATTGATAAAGCATCATGTCACGTTACCACTTTCAGCTGCGAATTTGGGAAATTCCAATTTTGCTTTCTGCCCCAAGGTCTCAAAATCTCTCCTGCGGTTTTTCAATGCGTCATTTCTACACACCTTGCAGCAGTTCCAGCCTCCAACCCTGACATTGATGACATCCTCACTGGATCGAAGGGCAATGACGCTCACCTCTGAGACCTCCAACAACTCTTCCAGGCCATCTGTATGAGTCACCTCAAATTCAGATTGAACAAATGTTCATTTTTTAAACAGACCATTGAGTTTGCAGGACACATGCTCTCCAGGAATGGTGTATCGGTTACTCTGTCCAAAATCCAGGATGTCACCAAGTTGGCGCCACCCACCACCGTCACTGAAGTATGAAGTCTCCTTGGGTTCACAAACTTCCTGCACAACCACATGCCCCATTACGCTGCAATTGCTCAACCTATTCAAGATCTCATTCCAAAAGTACAAGGGAAGAAGAAAGCCAGTATCCTGGAGTTCTGGACACTGCTATGCCAGCAGGGCTTCAACTCCCTGAAAGCATGTCTCCTCAGGAACACAGTTCTACGATTCCCTGACCCGACACAACCGTTCATCTTGTACACTGATGCCTCCAAGCACCACATGGCAGCCATTCTCCTGCAAGACAATGCTCCGATTGGCTACTTCTCAAAAGCCTTTGCCAAAACACAATGCAAGTGGGCCGCGTTCACCAAAGAGGCTTACGTGGTCTATACTGCAGTTTTGTTTTACAAGGTTTTCATTACAGGTTGCAAGGTCAAGCTTATGTGTGACCACAAGCCTCTCAAAGGATTCTTGCAGGCCACAATGAAGAATGACATGGTCAATCGCTGGTCCATCAACATCCAGGAGTACGAGATCTCTTTCGAATGGGTGGAAACATCCAAGAACTTGAGCGATTGCCTCACGCGGTTGGTAGACCCCCAACTATTCACACCCTTACCTGCCGAACAGGTAGTTGAACCAGATGATCCAGATGCCATCACTGTCGCTGCCATCCAGACAACTGAGCCCACGTTGATCCAACTGTCAACCGATGACATACGTCATCTACAGAAGTCTAATGCTTACTGTAAACGCATCTTCACTTCCTTTGATACAGATCCTCGAACTCGCCGACAATTCACAACCAAGGATGGCATTCTCTACCGATTGATGCAGGTTTCTGGCATCACTCATCTGGCCCTTGTTGTCCCGCAATCTCTAGTGCTAACCCTTGTTCGCAGTGTCCATCTCGAGTTTCAGCACCCAGGAGCATCCTGCACCTACAACGCACTGGCCACGAGAGTCTACTGGCGGGATATGTGGGTGACGGTTCATAAGTATGTCCGTGGTTGCAATGTCTGCCAACTCCAATCTCTGAAACAACACACGTACCCATCCAAGCACGACTGTCCACCCAACACACCGTGGACCAGAATCGCCATCAACTGCATTGGATTCACACGTGACAGCTCTCAAGGTCACGTCGGCATCATGACAGGTATCTGCTTAGCCACTCAGTACCCCTGGGCTGAACTGATACATGCCAAGAGCACCAAATGCGTTCAGTCAGCTGTAATGAAAATTCTAGCCACAGCTCCAAATGTGTGGGAAATCATATCAGACAATGGGCCTGAGTTTGGTAAGATCCAATTCGATGATTTTCTGAAACAGCTCAACATTCATCACCAACGAATTGCCCTATGCCACCCTGAGTCCAACGGGGTCCTGGAGTGATTTCACTGCTATCTCAACTCGGTGGTATGCAATACCACCCTCATCAACCCAACAGCATGTTGGTTACCAGCAGTGACGGGCACCCTATGCGCATACCGCACGCTACCACACACTGCTTCGGGCAAATCACCTCACTTTCTGGTCACTGGCCAGGATCCTACTTACGCCATTGACACCCTCTTACCCACACTAGTATGTGACTTTAGAAACCCCAAGCATGGCCTGGTAGATGTAGTGCAAATGCAGTTGGCGTTCGGCATTGCACGACGCAACACAATTTTAGCATGTCTGCGCAATGCAAAATGCCCTACCGCAACTCAACCATCACTCAAAGTTGGTGACTTGGTGCACATCATGCATCGCAATTGCGCCAAACATGACCCACTTTGGAACCCCGGGTTCCGCATCACCCGCAAGATATCTGATACCTGTTTTGAGGTTTTCCACTCAGGCACCAGGACACGGCTCGTATGCAACATGCAACACCTGAAACTTGCTGAACCTGTGGAGTTGATCCTCGACAACACGTCAGTCAACATCCTTCCCAGTCACAGCCAGTTGTATGTGCATGATGAGCACCTGCCAGACCTGCAGTGGTTATTCACCAAACACAAGGTACAGCTATCTTATTTGTTCACCAAATGCACCACACAAACCACGAAATCACGCGATGACGAAGCCCTGCCACAGCTGCCACCGACCACCAAGACAAAGAAACGCCCCCAGCGACCACCTACACCACCTCCACCACCACAGCCAGTGGTGAGACAATCCACCTGAGGGCGCACCATCGTACAACATCACGACCCCAACTATGTATATACCTGTAGAGTATGCAATGTATCCCACACCAAATTACTGTACTAATTATATGTATGCCTTTCACTTACACATATCACATGGGGGTACCGCTGTCTACAACTGATTCTTCGGATTCCGCACCTCTCCCGAGCTCCAAGTCAACGTGAACCAATCCTTGGCCACCGTCCACAGCGCTGTGACAGTAACTTTGGTGACAGTGATGCCACAACCACACAACAATGCCGCCAAGTATGGCCCCGATACCACTGCTTCCTGCCACCTGTTGCTCGCACCCAGCCATCACCATGCTGCACAGGATGATCCACACGACACAGGCCAGTAGTTGCATCCTCGTGATACTCCCTTACACTATCTTGTCTTCCTACCTTTACTTATTCCCTTTTCTGACTTTTTTCCTTCTATTACACAAATTAACCACCAACCTCAGGATGGCATAGGTCCGACTGACCACACATCAGCAGCCACTGTTGCCTACCTCTAACACTCTGGCCACACATAATAGCCAGACCTACAAACCTATGTTACACAACAAAACATCTAAACAAAAAGAACCACATGCTGCTCAGAGTTCCAATAAATGGAACACACTCCATTAAGGAGTCAAACGATCACAACAGCTCTGTAAGAGACATACCACTTGTTAAACAACACCGCAACCTGGTAGTAAACAAACAGGGGCACATGCCCCGATATTCCATTAAATCTCCAGAACTAACGGTGCCGCTGCACCCAACAATGCCGCTGCGCCATGATGATGCTGCCAGCATCAACGCCACTGCGCCACGATGACACTGCTAGCATGAATGCCACTGTGCCCCGATGACACCGCCAGCGTCAACACCATCACATTTCGACGACAATGCCAGCGACAACTGCAACCACAATGTGTTGAACTGAACAGCAACCATACATCAATAGAACCATCAACCTCTGGACTTTAAGTTCACAATTAGTGATACCCAGACAACAGTGCGCAAACATTCCCATGCATACCACTCCTAGTCAAGGGCTTTTTCTCCAGGAGTTGAATGATATCTGAGGACTGGAGTTTTTTATGCCTCAGGAGTGCATGTGGAGTGACTGGAGAACCACCTACCTTACAGTTGCGAGAGAAACACGTTGAATGCAAGACGGACGACGAGTGTTCTGAAGCATTGGTTGGCCACAGGGGCCAGATAACTAAACTGATGCACCACTCGATTGATCACTGTCCCTGATAGTGGTGATTGATTCAATCGATTGGCTTCCAAAATTATCCTTCGTGTTATTTCCTGTCTCAAGGAGAACGATTCCACTTCCACTAGGTCCATTTTTGCGAGGGAAAAACCCTTGATCACATGACCAGCCCTTGAGGGGGAGGGATGCTGGGTAATTGCCAGCAAAATAGCAGAATTTTGATATTATGCATCTATTCCCTGTCTAATGTATATAATAATTAAATACAAAAATATTTAGAATATAATAAATTGGCTGAGGCCACCACCCCCTGGTGGGGGAGGAGTGTGGTGTGACACACCAGCTGTGAATTTAGATTCACCACTTACCAGGTGGCAGCACTGTACATTCAATAAATATGGAAGACTCCTGCCACCGGGTCAGTCTCACTCGAGATACCAACCAACGTGTTTGTGATATCACTGCACTTGTCACCGTGGGTGGGACAAAAGCAGGATGTTCGGTGATTTCTGCTCTGCGCAGGGTTAGGACATGGTCTCGAATGACTAAATTCGAGAGGACATTTTCCAGTTGGGGAAAATGGAAAAGTCAGGGAAAGCAACAATTGTTCTTGAAAAGTCAGGGGGAAATTATGAACTTTTTGCAGGAAAAGTTAGCAAAATGTAGAAAAGTTGTAAGAGAAGAAGAATGATATTTCTAGTTACAGACAAAATTCTCAACATTTTATTTTTCTAGATAAACAGAACGGAATCATTCAAAAGACTTTCGTTACATTTGCAACAAACACTCGTGAATGAAAGGAGAGGTCACCTAAAATTTGGAGAGAAAAATGTGTGAGATGGTGTGGAAAATGGACAAAATTACTGGAAAATTCAGGGAAAAGCCAGGGATTAAATTTGGGGAGAAACGTGGGAATCCTGCTGCGCACCGTGTCGGATTTGCAAGGATCCGGTCGGAAGTACGATGTTCATTTTCAAGCGTGTGGTCCCGAAGGGTGTTACCACACGCTTGGTGTAATCACCATCGGTCTGTATGTGAACATGTTGAGTTAGGGGGGGGGGGTAACTCAACATTGTGAAAATCAACCAGGGTCATTTTTAGGCCATTATAAGTATTTTTGGTTTTTTGGGCATGTTGAGTTTGGGGAGGGGAGCAGCCCCCCCCCCCCCTTTGGTTTCATTGAGTTTGGGGGGGGGGTCCTAACTTACATTAGGTCATCACATTTTTGGGCCATTTCAAGCATTTTTGGTTTTTTGGGTATATTGAGTTGGGGGGGGGGGTCAGGCCCCTCCCCCCCCCTAACTCAACATGGGTCATCACCAAAAAAAATTTTTTTCTTAAAATGGGCTAAAAATGATTCTGGCAAAATTTCATCAACTGCGAACGTTTCTATGGACCACACGCTTTTTAGGCGTAGCCTTCTTGTTTCAGTGTGTGCTGATGCCTGATTGGTTTCAACCGTGAAGCAGAATTTGTTGAGACGGGATGACACAATGGCCGCTGCGAGCCTCCCTGAGGCACCTTCAGCTCGTGCACAGGTAAACACCGAATCTGCTGAAGCACACAACCATTTTTCTTGAGAAAGAACCACAGAAATACTTTCGGGATATTCAATGGTGATTGCTGTGTGTCTCAGATTGTGCTATGGCAAGAGGTGTATGCTTGCCTGTGTCGCGGCAGCGAACAGAAGCCTCAGCACCACGAGATGGCTCTTTGACAAGGACAAAGAAGTTGATAAGGACAAAGAGATTCTCGGAAGGTGGGTCCACTTGTTAATAGTTGGTGTGCTTTTCTGACGAGAGTCTTGTGGTGAATGCACCAATTTTCTCTGCCGGTCAGCATTACCGGTAATTGTCTTGTGTCTGCTGGAAGACCACATTTCGATCTTCTTTTCGCCTCTGCAGATCTACACTGATGCAGCAGGATCGTCTGAACATCAAGGAAATGCCGATCGTCATGAAGCGCATGAGCGCAAACGAGCTAGGGTTCAGAAACGAGCTGTATTCGGGTGCGTGGTTCTTCAAAATCTTCAGCCAAGCTGACCGTCGGACGCGGTGCATTGGTTTGAGCTGAAACCACTGCAGTTCTGTTTGAAATTCTTTGACGTCTTTCAACCAAGCTTGAGAAAACGAATTTTTTGAACAGAAGTTGCACACATCCTTCTGTTTGCTGGAAGGTTTTGTGCTGCACTGACTGCACGAATTATCCAGAGTGTAAACGTTGACACTGGGTCCGTTGTGTTCTGTGCCAACAAGTGTTGCCTTGTTTTGATACGTGCCGTGTTTCATTGCAGGCGTGCGCACGGAACGGGTGACGTCGCGCGAGGTGGCGTTTCGAGAGAAGCTGCAGCGCTGCAACGCGGTGCGTGACGTGTTCCGGCTGCTCGAGGTGCCGGGCGACGAGGTGACGCCCTATTCCGCCGCTTTTGCGCTGCAGCGTCTCTGCCCACTTCAAGAAGGTTGGTGTGTGTGTGTGTACGCACTGTGTGTGTGTGTGTGTGTCTGTTGTCTGTCTGTCTGTCTATCTGTCTCCTCTCTCCCCCTCCCTCCCTCTCTCTCATTCTCTGTCTCACTCTCTCCCTCACGCTGCTGTTTGGTGAACTCTTTTTGACATCATTTCAGAGAGTGCGCTCGACATCAACTCGTTCATCAGCAAGGCGATCTTGCACGAACTCTGTGAGACAGCAACGCGCGACATCGACAAGCTCAGCTCCGAGACCGTCATCAGTCTTGTCAGGTGAAACCGCGTTCACGCGATATCCGTCAACCGTGTCGTCCCGTGACAAACGAACGGGCGTTGCAGTGTCAATATTTCCTGTGCAGGACGCAACCCGCAACACATGTGAATGACAGACATTGCCTTTTGCAAAGACAGTGTCTTGCCTGAGGGAACCGGTTCGCGTTTGGACGGTTGAAATCGCTTGCGTGGGGCGGGTGGTGATGGGCGTTTATGAGTCGACAGGGTCTGTGTTGCAAATACGGTTCCCTTCTGGTATGCTGGCGTAAAAGTAACACGCTTGACGCGCCCTTGCAGGTGTCACAGCGGCTCGGTGCGGGAGGACTGCTTCCCCCACCGATTCGTCACCGAGGTGAACAGGGAAGTGGCGCGGCGCATCGGCGATTCCCGACTCAAGGTCCGTGTGTGTGTGTGTGTGTGTGTGTGTGTGTGTGTGTGTGTGTGTGTGTGTGTGTGTGTGTGTGTGTGATGGAGAGATGGTGCTGTCGGTGTTGCCGAGACGTGAGGAACAAAGTTGACTGATCTGGGTATTTGTCTCGCAACACTCGCTGATTTCTTGAAGCCACGAACACGTGTGCGCGAGACCTTCTGAAACGAAGATGTTGCTGATCAATTGATCGACAAAAGCTCACGGTTTGAGTCTGCTGAAAAATCCTGGATTTGTTCGCCTGTACACGTTGTGGTGCACATGGGTGAACTGTACTTTCGAGTGGTGTTGTTGTGCAGTTTTGGGTGTCCCACCAAAGAGAATATTTTTGTGAAAAGTGTTGGCACGCTGGAACGCCGCTGTGACACATCATTGGAAAAACGTCTTGTTGCCAGGTCACGGAGATATGCACACTGATCGAGATATTGTCAGAGTGTACACACGCGGACGAGCAACTGCTCGACGACCTGTGGGTTCACCTCGCGAACCGCTACCGCGAGATGGACGAAACGAACATCGCAACGGTCTACGAGCTGTGCAAGTTCATGAACAAGAAACACAAGTGAGTGGATCTACAGCTGCATTGATGGAACAGTTCGGTTTGGTTTTACGCAGCAACGTGAGTTGCACTCGCACCGGTTGTCACTGTCGTGTGGGTCCACTGATGTCGGTTCTTTTTCAGGTACATGCACGAGATGTTTGAGCGTCGTCTGCGCTCGTGTTGGTGGCGCCTGCGCGTTGAGGACGCGTCGAGCGTTGCGCAGGCTCTGATGCTGACCAACCAGCACAGTCACGAGACGCTGTCGCTGCTCGCCATGTGGGTCGCCATCAACCTGCACGAGGTGCGCGGAGACACGATGACGCAGTTCCTCGCGCTCTTCTCTCAGTTCAGGTGCGTCCGCGTTGCTTCCCGTGAGCCAATCCATTGTGTTTCTCAAATGATGTGTCTTGCACTGCGTTTACTCAGTGGACGTGCCACCACTTATGTTGCAGCGCTCTTGTGTTTTTCTCCCCACGTTGTTCCGGGACGGAGCGCAATACAAACCAAAACTAAAGATAAAATCTCTGAGTCGTTTTGAGTGAAAACATTGAGCTCTTGATCAAAGCTTCTTTGTTCGCAGCTTCAACGACGCGAACTTCATGAAGGCCCTCGAGCGTTTTTTCGTTGCCAAGGGCGATAAAATCGACATCCCGGTCGTTATCATGGCGATGGAGTACTGCCGGAAGCTGCGCCACCTGTCGACGCGCATCTTTGACCAATCAGCGGCACACTTCGCGCAGAACGCTGCCTTGTACGGCCCGACGGACATGTATCTGGTGCTGCGCCCTTTTGGACAGATGAACTACGTCCCGCACAACGCGGACCGCGTGTTTGAAGAGGTGGAGATCAAACTGAACGGTGAGACCGGTTTCGCCTTTCGGTCCGTCATGAGCCGTGGGTCCGATGTGACGCTTGCTGCACAGAGTTGAAACGTATGCGTACCCAGTGTGACATCTGTTGAACTGGCATCTGGGTCGGTGCTTCTTGTATTGCAGGGTATGTGCGTACGCGTTAATGTGTGTGTGACATGTTCGTGTGCTGTGCTGTGCTTCGTCACGTATCGGGAAGCAATTTTGCTGATTTTGTGTGCTTCAGAGAGGTGTGTGTGTGTGTGTGTGTGTGTGTGTGTGGAGTGTAAGCCACCCTCTGTTGCAGATCACTTGGACGAGATGTGGCCCTTGGTAGCGCTGGAGTTGCTCGCCTCCTTCGTCTGCATCGAGCGCTTCCCCGTCAACTTCTACAGCAGCGTCTTCGCCATCCACTTCACCGACAGACTACTCGGTACAGCCCTGCTGACCGCCTCTGCAGTGGAGTTGCGGTCTTTGCAGTCGAGCGACTTTTCATTTGTGTTGCACTTTCCGCACACACTTGACGTGAGCGAGTATTTGTGGTGGTCGACGTTTGACGTGGTGTTTCAGAGTCACCGTTCTCGAGCGAGAACTCTCTCAGTCGCGCGTGGAACTACCTATGGACGCTGAGCGCGTCGCTGAATCTCGACAAGGGCAACAAGGCGCGGCTCAGTTACGTTGATCCGCGCGTCATGTACCGCACGACCTCGCCGCAGGGTAAGCCGTCCAGTCGTCTCTTGGCCACGCCATGGTTGTGTTTGGGCCCGGTGGAAAGCATGCTCAGACAGCCGAGTGGAACGTTATGTAGTGACCGACACGGGCTCCGTTTGCGGGTTGATCTCTGTCCTGGCGCTGCCCAGTTTATGCCGATAGCGAACGGCAATCAGGACCAGCTATCTAAAGTGCTATCGAGTCATACTCAAGGGAGAGTTGCAACGCTGTGTGTCTGTTGCCACCCAAGCCCTGGCACAAACTCCTGGGAGAGGGACGAGGTACGCTGCGTATATTCCGGCTTCTGAAGCTGTTGCCTTTGCCGCTTGGGTGAGGTCCAGCTTCAGTCGTTGGTCGCTGGCAGGTTTCATCATCGTTTGTCGAAACGCGTCTTTTCACACGTGACAATGTGCAGACGAAAGTGATCGTGAGTTTTCCTGTCGCGGAGTTGGTTGACAACTTCCTTTGAGTTCTGTGTGAGATGAATAGACACTCGTTTCAAGGCAATGGCACAGTTTTGCCCTGAATAAAAAGTTCCGTTGTTCAGGTGCGAACCGGTGGCCGGGTTTGCTGCGGTTCTACCGATCGTTTGACAGTGTGCTGAGTCCGAGCCTTTACCTGAGACAACACTACGTGCGGAACACGCCGCATCTGATCAGTGAGTCGCGAAACATGTGCTTTTCTCTTCATTTTCTGAACACATCTGGCCTGTGACGAGACAATTCATACATGCCCGAACCACATTTCGACGCACTGGAGTTTGTCGCTTTCCTTGCTACACGGCTCGTTTCCGATGCAGATTGCACTGTGTTCGTGAGCAAGGACGGGCTGGTCATTCCACTGGACGACCCTCAACTCGAGGAGAAAACCGACAAAAGGTGCGCAGGCTTGAAATATTTTCGCTCTCTGTTAAAATTCGTGCTTTTTCACTCAGACCATGGAGAGAGCACACAAGTACACACACAACACACATACGCGCGCGCGCGCGCGCACACACACACACACACCACACACACACACGTGGCCCTTGCTTCAGATTGGCGGTGCTGGGCACACGGCCCGATGATTACGTGGAGAACACGCAGCAGCCGCTCGGCGCTCTCGCGCTCACCTGTCGACACCTGCAAATCCTCGGGTACACCGTGATTCTGGTCAGTACTTCTCATGATTTGGGTTCAATCTTGGAAGTTCCTGCCGCGCGCGATCTCCGTCCAATGTGTGACGTTCTAGTCTACCTTGTGCAGTGGATTCGTTTGAGACATTTCTTTGTTGTCGAAAATTATGAACAAACAAACACCTATTGTTTCCGTTGCGTTTTTCTGCGCGCAGATCCAGATGAGGTTTGTGAACGCGTGGGACATCAAATACGCGCTGAAGCCGCACTTGCGCTTCCCGGTCGGGTCTCTGCGTCCGAACGTGGCGACAGGGGACGTCCAGGTCGTCAAGCGGGGCCGGGACAAAAAATACATGTTGCAGAAATTTCGGGTGCGTTGGCGAGGCACAATCTTCCACGGGCTTGTATGATGATGCGATCGGCATTGGAATCTCATGCTTCTCACGAACAGAACAGCCAGGACGGAAAAGAGAAACGAAACGGCCACAGAACACGGTGTCACTTCTGCAACGGAAGTGGCGCTGTGTTGTTGCTGATTCGACGCAGCACCCATTGCCTGTTCTGAGAAGCAACATGCGCGACACTCGATGTGAGCGAAGCCAAATACAGCTATGTTTGGTCTGGTTCTTCACAGTTGGATCCGGCGGAAGATCCGTACCGCCACCTGAACGCGGTGCACGAGGTGGACCGCGTCTGGACGGAGCGGGAGCTCTTTGAGCCGCCCGAGTTCGACCAGTTGCCCGACGTGGACGAGCTGCTGGATGCGGAGGCGCGGGAGGCGCTCAAGGGCGACAGCGAGGAGTCGCGGCGCCTGCTCGAGCGCCTGCTGCTCGAGAAGGGGATCATCAAGTGAGTCCGAGCAGGCTGCGCAGGAACACATCTTTGTGTTTCCAAAAATAAAACAACAAAAAAACTACCCAAAAAACAACCACGAGTTGCCGGTATTTCATGTTTCTTTCATGTCTTTCAGCGCCGACGAACTTGGTGATGACGATGAGGAAGTCATGGATCTCGGACCTGAGGAGAACTTCACACCCGAGAAGCTGGAGGATGAAACAAACGAGGTCAGCGTTTCCAACACATGAGTTTTCCCAGCAGCAAGCTGTGGCTGCTCGCAACCCCTATCAGCACAACAAACTTGTATTCGACAGGAGATGGAGAAGACGCCGCCTGGTTCAGAACACTCCACGACACCCTCGTCCACACGTGGCGATGAACCCGAACCGACTTGACGGATCCGCATTGGACGCGCTGCGCGCTGTGTGTCTGAAGACCTGTAACTCAGCCGGGTGCTGGGTCCGTGGGGCGACCGAAAAAAGCCACAGTGGCAGAGCGTCTGTGGCTCTCCAAACGAACTGTGAACAACAAATATCCTGCTCACAGATAGTGGAACAAGCAGCATTGATTGGAATCAGCAGTTCCAGTGACATTGAAGACCGTCATATGCAGTCGTGTTCGCGTGCAGTGGTCCACATGGATCGGACATCTGTTCGCCTTGTGGTTCATTATTACCCAGTGGTGGAGGCGAATTCAAGGAGGAATGGAACCACCCCTTGTCAGCTGAGAAAGTTCCCACCTTCTTGATGTCATTCTTACCATGAAGCGCAACATAATGATTGCCGTTGAATAAATCTGAAGTTTTGATTTCAAGAAGTCTTTTTCTCTGCTCTGTTGAAAAATAGTTGCAACAGGTCGAGCTCCAATCGCCGGTTCTGCACAGCGCGAAATCCTGGTGTCAGGTTGGTGGAACCTGACGCTGAATCTGTGCAGTTTCGGCGCATTCACGACAGTAAATATCGTCGTGTGTGCAGTTTTAGAGAAGTTTTATTGATTTGTTCACACTGTCGGCGTCTGGAGCCATCATTGAAACGCATCACTTGAGGTGCACAAACGGTGCAAATTGATCGGTTACTGTGCGCGCGGTGAGTCCTGGATCTACACGATGTCGAGCGGGTCTCTGTCCGCCGTGGAAACGATCACAGACACTTTGTTGTCAAGCACCGTTGTTGCCAGGGTGTTTTGTACGTCACCAAGGAAACCTCGTTCCGTGTTGCTGTGGTCGCACAGAATGACAGAGCGCCCCCTCTGAGTAGCGTCCAAAACCTCATGATGTGACATCTCACCTGCAATCACACACCGGCAAGATGGCATTGGTGAGGAAAGTGTCGACCGAGCCCTCATGGGTTGCGAAAAGTCAGATTTCACGAGTGACTTTGCACGGAATTCACAGAGACTGACCGCCCAGCAAAACGATTCTGCTCAAAATGGGTTTCTGGACAAGATTGACTTGACTGAGCCCAGTATCTCATCACAATATGAATGGAGGCTGAAGGGCACGACGCCTCCTGACGGAAGGCGGCCTCACCTGACAGGTAGAGATCGGCGGCGACGCCGCGCAGCACGCTGCCTCCCGACCCGGCGCACACCGCCACCGACTTCACAGCGCTGTCTGCAACACCAACAGAGTGATGAGCCAAAACACACAAACGCACACACACACACACACACACACACACACACACACACACACACACACACACACACACAGAGAGTCAACCCTTGTACACACGGTGTGCGCGAGTCAAACAGGTTTGTGATACCTGGCGTGCAGGAAACGGACGGGTTCGATCTGCTTCATATTCAGCCCAATTTGTGTGGCCCTTTTCACACAAACACGCCATGCGTTTTGTGTACACTGCGTTCATGTTACGATTCTGGAAGTTCGGGCTGACCTAACGTGGCGCCGGCTGCGACGGCGAGTCTGACGTGCGTGAGCTGGAGGTGCGTCTTGACGCGGTGAACGGCGTCGCGCAGCGTGACGGCGCTGTCGAGACGTGCGACGCGCCCCGCGCCGTGACCTGGCACCGGTGGCTGCAACAACACCACGTACATTGTGGAACTTTCGATGCACTGTGCAAAGTTTGGAAGAGATCATGCAATAATGTCTGCACTGAGGCCAGCCGAGGAAGCACAACACGCACAGCAACCCATCACTAACCCCTGTCTATCTTCGGCGGGCCCACAACACCTACCGCCTGTAACGTAACTTGCACCTATCTAGGGTTCCCCTGCCAAGGTCTCACCACAGGGCGAAACTTTCAGATACACTGGCCCTTGTTCGTGTCAAGCCCGTACAGACTGACTGACACTGAGTGACTGACAGACACAGACACACGCACGCACACTTACTTTCTTCAGCTCGACCAACTGTGACGTCTGTCTGGCGGCTGGGTGCTCGTCTAATGCGGCGACCGCGCGCTGCAGACCTTTATCGGTGCAATTCACACAGCTGAACCACTCGTCTGCATCCTCCATCACCCTACAGCGACACACACCGAGAGTTTCATCCACTGGCCGATCTTTGTTGAGCACCTTCAACAGCTGAAGTTTCAAGAAGAGTTCAATTTCTTCATTCTGTTCTTTGGCATTTTCAAAGGCAAAACTGTTCTCTGAGCTTCCACCAAACTTGGAATCTTCCTTCCACCAGTGGCAGTTTGCTTCATTTTGGCACAACAGTTTGCCCCAGGCCACAACCTCAACTTGTTGCAGTGTACGATTGCGTCCACCTGTATTGAACCACATTTTCACCTGTGTTGAGAGATGACCGTGACGCCCTCCAGCGACGCCACGTGTTTCCCCAGCGCTTCCGGTGAGCTGAACTCGAGACGGTAACGACCTGGACTCGGCAGCGTGTTGCAGAAACTCTGCTCCAGATTCTCCACCTTCCCAGCTGCAGCAAAAGACGTTGTGTTTCGCACGTCAGATCTGGTGTCGCGCACAAACCAGTGTCATTGATCTGTGTTGAAAGCTGCACAGTGGAGAGAAACCACGAGAGTCAAGAAGTTCTGGGTGAGTGAGGAGTGAAACTGATGCACCTTGTTGATACTGACTCAACGTCTTTTCAATTCGTTCAGAGTCTGGAAGGACTGGAAATTCCACATCTGATCCTCCTGGTTGTCTTGGACAGCTCTATTTGCACAGTAGTGGGAGCCTTTGAACTCCCCAAAGCAGAATGCTGTTGGTTTTGGCATTGGCCGTGAAATGCGAAGGCACAACTTACAAACAGGGGCGTGGAGACAATCATGAACTGACACTGCACTCGTCGAAACGTTTTGAACTGATCACCACGAGCGCTGCTCACTGACTCACAAACAGGTGCCGCTTGCGACTCACGGAAAGGTTTGAGGAGCCAGTCGTTGACGCCGCCCCGCAGCGCGTCCCACGCCGTGTGCGGCGAGTAAAGCGCGACGCGCCGCTCGGCGCAGCGCAGCACCAGCCGCTCCTTCCACGAGCTCTGCGTGAGGCGCCGCAGCGGCACGAAGATCGGAGGGTGGTAACTCACGATCAACTCCACCTGGTCAGAAAAAATAAGCACCAAATGTTTGACTCTGTGTCCGACTGCGAGGTGCGAAGCCTTGCAATTTCTGTCCACATTTGAAAACTGGGTTGGCTCAACGTGTTCTGAACACTGGAGACTTCTCGATTCACCTGTTGACTGAGCGCCTCCTCCAGCACGGCCTCCGTCAGGTCGTTTGTCAGAAGCAGTTTATTCACGCGGTGCGGCGGCGTCGGCTCCACCAACAAACCCACGTTGTCCCAGTCCTGCGCCAGCGACGTCGGCGCGAAACTGATAACCGGGGGAAAAGTACATTCACGCAAGCAGGTCTCAAGCCAACTCAGGATCGGGGAGAGGTTGGACAGTGGAGAATCCTTCTTTGACGTGCACATGGTGTGATTCTGCTGGAGTTCGTTCAGATAGATACAATGCCTTCACGAGCAAACAGGTTGTTCGAATATATCGAACAAGAAAGCTGAGTTTTGAACACAGGTGTGTTGGGTCCTGCCGGAACCCGAGGAGGGGGGGGGTAGGCCTGCCCGCCCAAGAGTTGGGTCCAGGGTACAACCTGGCAACCAGACAGGTACGTCGCACCTAGGACGTAACATTTGACGCTGTGTCCCTGCTGTTGTCGGAGGAAATCACAGGGTTGCTCCGAAGGACGAGCCAGAGAAAAAACAAACAAAGTAACATGTGAAGCAATGTGTGTTCTCCTTACTTGTTCATTCTCTTGACGACTTCTTTCAGCTCCATCGGTCCCGATTCCTCTTCCTCAGTTTCCGTCGTGCAGTATCGGACCGAACTGCAATGTTCACTGGTGGTCAGACCAGCGATGTGTATCTACGAGGCTGATCCCAAATGTTCTTTTCGCCGACCGCACTGACTTTCTATGACTGTTACGTGCTTGACCGGTCTGAAATCAATACCGATCAACAGGTCAATGCCTTGACTATGGGTGACAAGTGTCAGGGCGCTTTGTGCCCTGTCAAAGTCGATCTTTTTGAGCTGGTTGTCGCAATGGCAGGAGTCTTTCCGGACATAAGTGTGCGAGTTTTGCAGCGGTCCATCATTTGGTGGATTTGGAAAACGGATGGCAAGTGTGCTACCGAGGTTCACATGGATTTGTTGGCTGTTTTTGGCAATGACACTTACTCTGTTCAGACTGTGAGGAGTTGGTTGAGAGAATTCCGTGCTGGCCGAGACAGGGTGCATGACTTGGAGAGAAGTGGAAGGCCAATGAGTGCGAGGTCTGAGGACAATGTGGAAGCAGTTTTGGATGCTGTCAACCAGGACAAAACCCAAAGGGTGTGTGAAATTGCACTCAGAGTCCAACTGTCACACTCCAGTGTGCACAGGATTCTGAGAGGAGACTTGAATTTCCGCAAAAAAGCAGCTAAATTTGTGCCGTATGAGCTGAACGATGTCAGTAGTATTAGGGCCCGTTACTTGGTGCACACTTCACGTTTATTGTTCATATTTTTCAGGTTTTTTCATCGAAAGAAAGAGAATTGTGTGTATCTACATCTCGAATC
>JAAUXT010128668.1_pt1 | contig 18135 bp, 14 predicted proteins | sample 7278171 | NCBI WGS metagenome assembly JAAUXT01 (sample SAMN14350112, study PRJNA611818) | marine sediment metagenome | isolation source: surface marine sediment (1.8m) | place: French Polynesia: Moorea | collected 2018-08
AAACCAAACATGACCAAAATCAAACAAATAGAACACTTTCAAACTCGCATTCACAGATTTAGCCTTTTGATGCCTATAGGTGATTCTCACCACCATACATTATACATAATATATGCTTCAAGGTTCAAATCACCTAAAAAGTATCACAAGTGCAAAAGTCGATCACAAAACAGTGGGATTGGTAACAGGAACGTAAGGAAAAAGAAAACAAATAGTGCTCACAAAACAATATCATTGCACAGTCAAGTGTCGTGATTCCAACAACAGGAAAGAAAGAATTCAGCGAGGGACTAAAATCACAGTGGCGCAGTGAGGTCTTGAAACATTTCAAACACAGTTTTTTGTCCATATTCAAGTCTGGTGACAACACGCATAAGATTTACATGATGTTGTGGGACAATTTTCAAGTTGCAGACTAGTTCGAGATTCAAAAACGCAATCCACCAACACAATCAAACCAGCAACCAACGTCTTAAAACTTCCAGAAATTTGGCATATCACGTCACCAACACTGGGTGACCCGTGGACGTTCGAGACGGCATGAAGAAACACAAACCACCAGGTCATAAGACGAAAGTGTAGACCTATCCTCTTCAAAATGAGCTTGCATTCTCAGAATCTAAGCACAACCCGTTGAACGCAAATGTTTCTGAAGTCCCAGAACTGAGCGCCAAGATTGATGTTGCTCATTTAATTTGTGTACACTTTCGAAAAGCAAGAACAAAAATCACCAACGCAAGTTGCACAATGGCTTCACAAAAAGACAATCGCCAACGTACAACAAATGGCGTGACGGAACTTCACTAGAATGGAGTCTTCTCGGTTCAAGTATCAAGTGTGAGCAGTTTTCTCAAGCCTGCTGAGGTCAGGACTGACGTGATGGAAGACTTCCGTCCGGATAGGTGAACTCCTCTTCCGAAGAGCCATCCACATCATCCTGGTATTCCTGAGGAAGAGTGTGTCTGTGTCTATTCACGCGCGGTTGTATAATTGTCAGGTTGCGCTTGCTCTGCTCTTCGCGATGCTACTTGTTGAACGAGTTTGCGGTAAATCAAAGAAGCATCGTGAGAAGATTGGGGTTCTTCCAACACTTACACTGTTCATGAAGAGCTTGTCTTTCGACGGATCATCGTGATATGGTTTCGTTAAATTTTTGCCGTTCACTGGAATACCCAGGTAATCGTCCTCCAAATAATCGTCAGAACTCAGTCGGTGGAAACCTGAGAAAAGAGCCCGGTTATCCCTTCCTGGTGTTCTTTCTATGTCAAAGCAAGAACCTTCGCTGCAGGATTAATTTTGTGTGAAGCATCGCAACTGAAATTCTTTGCAGTGGTCTTACCGATCTGGTATTTCCTTGACTTGTTTCGGCAACAGCAAAATACGGTCACAGCTAAGAAGAGGGCCAGCAACAGACCGGCAACTGAACGGACAAATTTATGAATGACAAAACACGAAAAAAACCCTTTTCAAACTAATTCCACGAGAGGACACAAAAACGTACCTGTTACAAGCAGCAGTGACACAACTGACAACCCGAAAATTCGGGATTGTTTTTTCAAGTGGAATTCTACTTCGACTACAATTCTGTTGCTGGACACTTCAATTTGCTGGAAAGAAAACAGGATACAGGAACGAACATCATACAGTGACAACGGAACAATCGTCGCAAAAACCACCGCAATTGAGTGAGTCGCGCCGCAAAATATAATTTTGTCGCGGGAAACGCACCTTGGTCTCGGAGGCGTACCCGGGCGCACGCGCCGTCACCGCGTAATTGCCTCGAACGAGTACCTTCCAGAAGGAGCCATCGGACGCGGTGCGCACGGCGCCCCCTCCCGAGCTGACCTCAACCGTGGCGCCCTCGAGCGGAGCCTCTTTGTAGCCGCGAATCGTGCCGCGGACACCGTGACGAATCTGCAGAAAACGCGCATTATTGCAAGACGCTGTAAGGGTCCGAAATCCTTGGATTTCAGTGTGTGTTGGTGTTCTTGGTTGGTGGAGCCCAAACCCCCATTACTCAGACACATACATAACACACACACACACCCACACACACATCAACTGCTCCTACTGACTGCATAATGATCATTACGAACGGAAGATCCCTCAACCTGTGTCAGGGGTTTGGATGTGAGATAGCAAGCACTTTCCTCACACACGGAAATGTGCTCATACCTCATCTTAACCCAGGCGCGAGGCAAATTCAAGTGCTAACCATTTGTGTACCTGTTGGATGGACGCGAATAGTGCTGGTGAATGAGCCTTCCAGAGCTGAAGGAGCGTCTCCTCACTCGGAGAGTAGCAGCAGCCGGTGTACACCGTGATCTCCAAGCACTGCGCAGACTCGTAGTTCCAGTCCGCCATGGTTCCCTCCTGGGGCTGCCACGCCGCGCCGTTGATTGTACCGTTCTGGGTGTTTTCTGCAATTCAAGAGCGAGGTGCAAGTTCTGTTTTTTCACAATCTCAAAATCTGTCGGTGGCAAAAACGTGTTCGAACCGAGTTGCTCTGGTCACCTGGTTGGGCCTTGCACGGAGCAAACTGCTTTCCCGACATGCTCCCATGATAGGTGGCGTACGTGTCGGCCAGGTTCCTGAAGACGAGGTCATCCGGCGTGTGCGTCGATCCACCTGCAAAACAACAATCTCTCAAATGTCTGCCCATGTGTCAGTGGCAAAATTTATGGAATCTCCAGTTTCACTGAGTTCCCATTGGGTTCTCGTACAACTGATCTCCCAGTCTTTTTCTGTCGCAACAAACCAGTGCATAAGAATGATGCTTGGATGAATCATCCGGCTTTGTTGCAAAGTGACAAAAACAACAACAACAACAAGGCGAAGCCTGGAAACCCCTAGGTTTCACCACGCCAACTTCGCTGACAGGAAACTTGCAAAGTTGCCAAAAGCGGAAATAGGGAGGGGTGGGGGTGGGGTCCGGCAGCAGCACCATCTGGGATGCACAGACACACACACAGGTAGTGACTGCACTTGGCCCGCGGAATACGAAAACCCCGAAAATAAGGCACAGAATAGTCACAACACCTGTCGTGTGCTTGTTCAGCGGGTATGTGGCCACCAGCGCACCTCCCTGCAGCGCGACTGACGTCACAAACTTGTTGCTCAGAGTCCAGTTCATCACGGCTGCGACTTCGGGCTCCAGTCTGCCGCTCACCGATGCATCTAAAGACCAACATTCTCAGGCTTTCAGTTGTTGTAGGTGCAAGGATAAGCAAGTGAACACCTGCAACTGCACACCTGCAACTGCACAAAACAAACGTGAAATTGTACAATCACCTGGGAAGTTATTGTTCAGGTCGACGTTGTTAGCGTTGTTCTTCCCCCTCTTACTGTCGCACTCGCCCAGTTTGGCTTGAGCTGCTCCATCAGGGTTCATCAGGGGAAGGATGTGGACTCGAGTCTCCTTCAGCAGCTGTATCACAGCGCAATTCTTACTGCCGGAGTCGCGGCTCCGAGAAGCGACAGAAATCAACGGACAGCGTGAGTGAGTGCACATTTTCTCACCTCCGTTGTAGAGTAGTCGTGCATGTAATTTTCACACAGTTTGTAGGCCAGCTGTATCAGCAGCTGCGCACCGCCCAGGTCGTTCCCGTGGATGCCACCAACAAACTTCACGTTGGGTCGCGTTGAGATCGCGCGCTTTGATCTTGGGCCTGTGATCTCTAAAACCCATAGTTCTCTCCCATTCACCGACTGGCCAATACTGAAACACAGTGAATCCTCTCAAGCACGAACACAATATCGCACAACAGTCATCCCGCAGAAATTCAAAATTCAAAGGCGAAACCGAAGACAACCCCTTCACCCACAAATAAGGAAACACTGGTGTCCATCTGAGTAGATACTCTCTGTCCATACCTGCGCAGCTTTGCAAGAGCAGGATACTTCAAAGTGATGTTGATCAAAACGTCTTTCATGTTACTGAAGTTGGAATACTTTAGACTGGCCAATTCAGAATTCAGGTCGAATTTGGTTCTCGCCCAGGAGCCTTGAGTAACTTTGACCAATTTTGTCTGTGGTTCAAAGTCTGTGAAAAAAGAAACACTTACGATTATCCAATGCACAACAATTTTGTCTGTGGTTCAAAGTCTTTGAAAAAAGAAACACTCACGATTATCCAATGCACAACGAGTCAAATTTTCACCCTCACGAAAGCACTTGCGATTGTGAAATTGAATGCGAACCTGGAGCCGATGCCTTCAGCTGGAAATCTCCTTCGGGCAGAATCCTCCAAAACGTGGCAGAATCGAACAATCGAACGGGCTGCTCGTGTTCGTGAATTGAGACATTTGCATTTGGCACTTGGTTTCCTTCTCTGTCCACCACATGACCATAGATTCCTGCACGAGTAAAGAAGCGGCGCAAGAGTTTCGCGTGTTTGTCCTGCTCGGGTGAAACATCTCCCTGCGTCCAGGGCCGTCCACGAGATCAGAACAGATTCGCTGTGAAGTACGTGCCTTGTTGAGCAGTTTCCAAGAATGTCACGAGACTGATGAGGTTCTCTGACCAGATTTCTGGGATTTCTGAAGCTGGTGGAAACTTGCAGCACGAGATGTGTGCTGCCAGCTAAAAAACAAGACCACGGTCCAAGTTGTGTCGCGCCACCTGTTTGAATCTTGATGGCGTGTTTTTCTGAGGGCCTAGAGGAGACAAAAACCGCCCCAATTTTTGAATGGATGAAAGTAGACTGTGTTCAACTGAAGTTTCCCCACCATCAGAGACCCTTCTTTGAAGTAGACGTAGTCCATGAGGGCTCCGTTGGTTTCCTCCCACTCCGCTCCGTTGACCGACACGCCCACAGCCTGTCCGTCACACAGAGTCCCACTCATCGCTGGATGGTGGAGACGGTACGCGTCGGACAGCATCTTGAAGGTGCCTTCGTCGTACGTTTCGAACGTCTTCTGTCGAGCTTGAATGCGCACGCTTTGGTGCAGGGGGTATCTCATGAACAGCCCGCCAGCCTCAATGCTCAATGCCAGGTGAATGATGTCCTTGCTGAAAATTTCCTTGAGCATCAGAGTTTCTGCAGATTGCTGGCGCTTCGACTTCACCTGAAGTTGGAAATGTGAACAGGAGATCAGAGGTCATAGAGCGCACGATCGCTGGTAGTGCCTGATTTTGTTCGTGTTTTCCGGTGGTCTCCGAAAAGTTTTGAAAAATGGGACTGGGCCCTGTCACAAACTGCAACAAGAGAAGCAGTGCTAAGGCAACTGCGGGTGCGATGTCCCCCTTTGATCTTCAGGATTTAGCCATTTGCATCTGGTTGCTACGGAGTTTTGCATCTGGTTGCTAGGGAAATTGTCATGGACATTCTTTTGAAACTTGACTGCAAACTGCTTTCAAATACCTTTCATATGAGCTATAGATCATGTCTCTATCACAAAAAGAACCTGAGATTTAGCCATTTGCATCTGGTTGCTATGGAGTTTTGCATCTGGTTGCTAGGGAGGTTGCCATGGAGATTCCATTTTTCAAAAATTGTAATGTGGATTCAAAGACCTTTCCAACGAGCCCTAGATCAAGTCTGTACCTTCAGCGGTTGCTGAGATAGGCCACCAATAGCCCCCACAGGGGGGGGGACATGACGTGACGTGATGGGACATCTTCCCCAAAGTGGCATGTATACAAAAAATTTTCGGCACACCGCTAAGTGCTCTTCCCTAAAGGGACATCGCACAATCACGTCAGGTGCACAATGGTGCCAAACATAATTCCCCAAGCTGTGGCAAGCAAAATGTTCCCGAGGGCGAATCCGAGAGCAACCAATCACCGTCTGATTCCAGGTGAACCGAAAAGATCTGCACGAAGAGGAAGAAATCACCTTCACGCAGTTGAGTGAAGCTTTGACGTGTATCGTGGACGGCTACAAGTGGAGACACTATGGAGCCAACAACGGTGTGAATTTCTTGGAGAACCTCCCCATTGTGTGGTCAACTTGCATCCTGGTTTCAACAAAATTCAGCTCCCAAGAAGACTTCCAGATGTACTCCAAAAGATTGTCTGTGAGTACAGTGACCTCACAAACATTGCGTCAAACGTGCATTGCTTGAATTGAAGTTGGGAGAACCAAAAACTGTCAGGAAAGTCCGCGAGCGGAGTGAAGATCAACGTCGATCAGTTTGGAGATTTCCACCAGTCAGAATTCAGCATTGTTTGGTTTCATAACAACACACGACAAAATTCCACTTCTGAATGAAGCCACGTTCCTTGTTTCAGTGTATTCCGCGACAGACAGAAGAGCAGATTGGCACGATGAGAGAGGCGATCGACAGGAAGACGACGAATCACGCCGTGAGCGTCGCTGGGGTCGTGCAGCAATACGACGACATCCTGAAAGCCCCCGTGGAAGACTCGGTTTTCTGTCAACCAGTGAGAAAAAACTTGCCCCAAATCACAGGTTTGTTCGGGAGGCTTTTCCACTGTTCTTTGGCATCAGCCACACATGTTGTTCAACTGTAAATTTGTTGCAAAACATGTGCAAGTGTTACTATTCTTTGGACCGGACCCGCACTGTGCACCGTATTCGCTCAAGAAAAAGGCCCTTGTCCACGATGCACCAAAGTTTTGATTGTGGCTTCTCACGCTTGCGCGAATACAACACACAGTGTGACGTTCCTTGCAGATCTGACCGAGGAAACGAAATTGAGCTTGAAGAACGAGATACATGACGTCGTCCAGAGGGAAGTGTATCCAGCACTGAAGCGGATGCGAGATTTCATCCAGGACACCTATCTGCCGAACTCGAGATCTTCGCCTGGAGTGGCATGTCTGCCTGATGGGGAGGAATTCTACCGCCAGAGCCTCAGGTGAGTAACGCGCAGTTCACTTTTGTCTGCGAAAGGCTACGAATTGCACTGTCATTCAAGCAAAATGTGTGTGTGTGTGTTCGTGCAGTAGTTGGCAAATTGGCAAATCCTCAGGTCTGATAAATTTCCAGGAACACACACCAAAAAAAATGTTCCTGTTGACAACAGACAGACATTGTTGCAGATGGCATCTGATGGAAGATATGGATCCTGCAGAAGTTCACGAGATCGGAATCAGAGAAGTAGCGAGGATCAGAAGTCGCATGGAGGACATCAAAACCGAGGCCAAGTTCGAGGGAACGCTCGACGAATTCTTGAAGTTCATGAGAGACAACAAAGAATTTTACGTCGACAGTAAGGATAAACTCTTGCACGAATTCAAGGCCATCATTTACGATCATATCAAACCCAAATTGCCGAGCGTTATTGAAAAGCTACCCACCAAGGACGTGGTAGTGGAGGAAATGCCTAACGATGGGCCAGGAGGGATGTACTTCCCACCCTCGGTGGACGGATCCAGACCTGGAGTTTTCTTCGCCAACCTGAACAGCACGGAAAAAATTCCTCTTTTCACCATGACTGCGCTATGTTTGCACGAAGCGAATCCAGGGCACCATCTGCAGCTGTCCAGACAAATTGAGGCGGACATCCCACACTTCCGAAAAGAATACGATTGGTTGCACTTCCACTCATCCCCGTTTCACTTCCCTTTGTACACATCGTACATCGAAGGGTGGGCGCTGTACACCGAAATGTTGGGCGAAGAAATGGGTGTGTATCGCTCTCAGTACGAATTGTTTGGGAGGCTGGTCGAAGAAATCTTCAGAGCTGCCAGATTGGTTGTGGACACAGGACTCCACGTGTTTGGTTGGTCCAGAGAGGAAGCCATTGAGTACTTCGTGAACAACACGTGTGTGTCACGTGAACACATCGCAATCGAAGTGGACAGGTACATCACGTGGCCAGGACAAGCCTGCGGCTACAAAATCGGGGAACTGAAGATCAAGGCGCTCAGAGAAAAAGCTCTCCAGGAACTTGGTGACCAATTCGACTTGAAAGCTTTTCACGAAGTTATTTTGTCATCCGGCGCTGTGTCCTTGAACATGCTCGAAAATCGAGTGTCCCGTTGGACTGCCAGTGTGAAGAGCATGTCTTCGTAACGTTGACAAATGCTTGTATTTGCTTGGCAGCAAACTTCAGCTGGAAATATTCGGCGATCAGCGTTGTCATACCTTTGTGGTGGAGTTACTTTTTACCAATCAGCTTTCCTGCACTTCATTGTTGCACCAAATCTTTGAAGAATTGAAAATGACTGAATTGGCGCAAATGCTTCGAATGACTTGTCGAGCAGTTTTGACGAATTCTCGCGCAGGGACTGTGATTTTATTTGCAGAAGATTTGTCATTTGTTGCAAATGTCGCAACTCAAACCCTCACAGCTTCAGAAACAAATCGAACGCGTTTGTGCTTGTTCTTTTTCAGTTGTGCAGTGCAGTTGGCTTTTGACGCCGGCATTTTTTTCCTGCGAGGAAATTTTGTGTTTGGCATATCGTAACGTTTTTCTCTGAGATCGATCGATCCGTTTGGTGCTTTTGTTCTGCAGAACTTGCTGTCGCTGATTTGTTGAACATCACAAGTGTTGTAAAATCCGTGTTGCTTGTTTTTTGAAGAGCGAAGCAGCTTTGTTTTCGAGTTGAAAGTTTTATCACTGTTCCTTGCACGTGTTTTCTGAGGCTTATTTTCTTTCATTCCACCAGAATATGGTCGTCCTGTTTGGAATCTGTAGTCTGGATGTTCCGAGTGCACATGAGACGTCGCATTCTTCGTTGTTTGACCGTACGCGCGTTGCGTTTTGCTGAAATGCGTGTGTGGCATGTCTGCGATGTCATCAAAGTCGTAGATAAAGTTGAACGCATCTTTGCATATGTCTTGTGGTGTTAACTTCTTGAACTTTTTCTCGGCGACGAAGGTTGCTGAGATTTCCTGCTCAGTGAGCAATTCGGCGTCAAGACCAAGAAGGGCACGTTCAGACGTCGCTCGACGCAGAGGTCGTGCGGTTTTTGTCACTCGGTTTCTTGGGAAGGATTGGTATCGATCCATTCCCTGGTCTTGGACTGGAATTTGATCCAGATCCAGGTCATCGAACCTCAGTTCAGGAGAACTTGCCGTCTTTAGAAGCGTCGGCGATGTGTGCCAATCGTACCGGTAATTTGCTGGTTCCTCAGTTCCCCTGGATTTGTACACCAATGCCAACTGCCTGCATATTTCTGAAAGTTTGTCACATTCTGTCAAGAGGCCAACATCCGATGTCAAAAGAGCATCCTGAAAGACAAAAAATGATTTTGAAAAAAATGTACTTGCAGGTCAAATACAAAATCTGCACTGCAAGTGTAATAGCAACAACTAGTTTGACTTTTACGCACCAAGTCTTTGCTGATTCCTTTCGTGTCGTCAGTCATGTCACTTGTTTCTTCTAGCAAAGCTCCTGAACTGTTGCACTTCTCATTTGCCTTCTGAACTACAGCTGTAGATCCAGTGCAAAAATGCGTGTGCACGGATCGGCAAAACTGTGGCAACCTCAGGATCGATGGTATGCATCAATGTGTAGAAATGCTGTGTCGACACACCGGATCTACTCTTCCTTTTCAGCACCAGCGGTGTGCGCACTTTGAAATCGATTTCTGTTGAGAGTGTCCACGTTGATCAGTGCTTTTCACTGCCAAGAAAGAGACAACTATGGCATAGATATATAAGAAACTTGAGACAACAGCTGCCTTCCCAAAAATTAAATTTTGAAACAAGATTTGCGGCTTTGATTTTGTTTGTGAACTGCGCGCTGCGATGGTAAAATTGATGTTGTGTGCACACACATACCTGGCTATCGCTGCAACGATTTGCTGCTGCGGTCTGTTGTCGCATCTGCTGCTGCACCTGCCTGAACAGAAGGCGCGACAATGCGCTTTTGGCGCGCAACTGCAGATGAGGCTGCCTCCTGTCACTCAAATGGCAACACACGCACAGAAGGGAATTTTCATAAAATATGAAGATGTGAGATCAAAGGGTTGTCGTTGATGAGAAACTTCCCACAAATTCACGAAAAATGACGAAAAGAAAGTTCTTACAATTGGGAAAAGCTGTCATTGCGACAAGCATTTTCTTGAATTTTTGTTTTGGACAGTTTGTCACCCTTGGGTGGAGAATGCCACAGGTTGTCAGGTTGTGACTCCAAATGGTTTGATCCGAAGATTTTGGGAATTGGTTGTTGGCGGCAAATTGTGAACTCCAGTCGCTGCTGCCATCTCGGAACCACCTCGATCCCAACAAACATGGCTGCGCCCATCACTGGTTTGTGAATCTATTTGTGTTTTCACGATTGTGGACCTTCGTTTCCTCACAAGAGCTTGTACATCGACGAAGACACAACCACTGTTGGATGGTGTTGTAAGTAGTTGGACAGATTTGGCAGTTGATGAACAGTTTGACCGAAAACACAATGTCAAGCTGTTATGCATTGGGGTATCGATCAAGATTCTGGATCAAAAGTGTCACCGACGAGTCAACAGGCGAACCCAGAGGGGTTTCCTTTCATGTGGGACCTGTGTGTCTCGTCAAACAACTTTTCGGAACTCTGCCATGGTTGACATTTTCCAAAACCCTTGAGTCCACAGCCAAGCTGGACGTCTCCCTTCTGTGTCAGTCTGTTGTAGCTGTCAGTCAACATCAGCTCCTGATACTGTTCTCGGTCAACCACTTCAATTTCTGGCAGTCAACTTTCGAAGCAAAGAAGACGTCGGCCAGGTTTTGATTTGATTTCACCTTTTGTAGCCCTAAAATTACGATGTGTTTGTTTTCTGGTCTGCTTTCAGGTGGACTGCGGCAGGTGTGACGAGTGGAGTTGAACCAGACGGGACCAACCCATGTGCGTGCGAGTCATGCAGCAACAAGTACACAAGGATTTGCTGACGTCTTGCGCGTTGGCCGCTGTGTACATTTCACTTGGTGCTTGTCGAACGCTGCTCATCAAATTCTCAGCCAACGAGGGTGGGTTCTCCTGTCTGTTTCCTGATGTCCAGCAGGAACAATGTGAAATGTCAATTTTCTTTTGCTGACGTGAGTGATTTTGTATTACAATTCTAGATGGCAAGTACAACTATCTCCCCGTGACTGTCAACGTCTGCGCGGAATTCATCAAGCTGGTCGTGTGTTCTACAGTCGCAGCGCAGCATCTCTGCTCCAGTTAGTTTTGCCGTCGAGTTCTTCGTTGCCAGTTTTCAGCAGACGATGCTCCTCAAAGTCCTTTGTTCTTCTGCAGTGTCTCAATTGTTTGTGCTTGTTGTGTCACACACGAATGCAAGAGGTGTGATTCTCTTGGACTGTTTTGATTGATTGACCAGTGCCTTATCTTTCACAGATGGAAAGTCGTGGAAGGATATCGTGTGCTTCTGCAAGTCTGATTTTCTTGGAACATTGAAATGGGCAGTCCCAGGATTCCTCTACTTCTGTGACAATTTGCTGGCGTTCTTTGTATTGAAATACCTGCAACCAGTAAGTACCAACGGGACTGGCGATTTGCGAAGGCATCGGCAGGTCTCATGCTGTGCCCCTGTGCAGTCCTGATCTGTGCATGTTTGTGGACGAGAAAGGAGGAGGGAGTATGTGGCTTGAACTCGATCTCGTTCCTGGTGAGCAAAACTTTCCACATACGTACACACTCTAAATTGCACCCCTCCGCCTGAAACGTTTGGAAAACATGCAACGCTCAGAGCGGAATGTTCCTGCCATTGTACAAAAATTTCTTGAGAAGAAGCTTCAGGAAGTAGCTTGAATCTTACTTCTGAGAAACAACGATTTCTTGCGTTCGAGATCGAACAAGTTTTGTGAGACGTTCTTTCCCAGGCTTTGGTGGTGCTCCTTGGCAACTTCGTGATCATAACGACGTCAGTCTTGTACAGACTGATCCTCAAGTAAGTGCACACAAACTCAGCTTCCATTCATTGGTGTTTGGTTTTGTCAGCGAGATTGCACACTTCAGAATCTTGCCAAATTCATTTGCTCATCCCTCTGGCCTCTTTCCAAACTTGCCATCGACTTCTTTCTTCCAGGCGTCAACTGACCAACGTACAATGGGCTTCTCTCGTCGTACTTTTCTTCTCAATTTTGTCTCTGTCGAGCCAATCGCAGGGAAGCGTCAGCGTCGAGCACCACAGACATCACGCAGTGAACCACCTGGTGACCACCAACCGATCCGAATCAAAACCTTACATGCAGCTGCTCCAAAGCGCTGACATCTGCCGGGCAGAGGACACCCAATTCCAAGTGACTAACGCGTCTTCTAGCAGTCAGTTTTTGGAATCGTTTCAACACTACATCAGTGAGAAGAAAGGATTCAGTCATTTCAACTTCCATGAAGGCCACATATTGATCATCATTCAGTGCATCATCAGTTCTTCGGCCAATGTGTACAATGAGAAAATTTTCAAGGAAGGTGATGGACTGAAAGAGAGCATCTACGTCCAGAATGCCAAACTATATTTCTTCGGAGTCGTGTTCAACGCTTTGACTCTTCTTCAACACAACGTTTACAAACAGAAAATTCTGTCATGCGGGTTTTTCCACGGCCACAACGCCTTCTCACTGATTCTGATCTTCGTGACTGCTCTTCACGGACTGAGCGTGGCGTTCATCCTCAAGTTCAGGACCAACATGTTCCATGTGCTGTCGTCCCAGATCATGACCGTCATCGTCATCACTGCCTCCGTCTACTTCTTCAATTTCCATCCCGAGCTCGAATTCTTCCTCACAGTGCCCATTGTCTTGTTGTCAATTTACACGTACAATGCCAGCAAGAAAAGCAGTGGCTACCAGGATATTGCTGTGGAGCGTGGGCAAAGATTCTACAGACAGGTCAGTTCCGGCATTTGGATGTTTTGCGAAAACTTTGCTTGTTTTCAAAGCGAGTGATTCACACCACCCTTTTCTTGTGGTGATCGTGTTTCGTTTGTTTTCAGAACATTGCTGGTGAAGAAATCGGGCTTATCATATCCCCGGACGATGTTCGAGAATGAAGGGTTTTTGAGGCAGGCGAACTGTCGTTGTCGGTGATGTTTGTGGATGTTCATTGTCTTCGGTCGAAATTCTTCAACTACAAGTGCTTACATGCGTTGTTGCGGGTGGAGGGCCGGGTTCGATTTACCCACCAGAAGCACCGAAACTGAAAATACTGTTCGGCCATTGGTTTGCAGCACGCGAGCACGAATCACGAAGTGGGGAATTTCTAGTTTCGATGCTTTGGGTGGGCTGTGCGAACTCGGCCGAAGTTTCGTTGTTACCTATTTACAGTCAAAAATACAAGCATTTTGTTGGCAACAAGGTGTATCGTGATGTTTCCTGCAACCGAGCAAGGTTTCCCGACAAGTGGATACACAAATTCCTAAAATCTTCGGCTGGGAGACAGCGCGAGTGGTGAATAGAACCACGGACGGAAGCGACGTCATCACAAACGCAAGATTTGCGATGATAAAGAGGACGGAAACACCAAATTCGTCGTGTCACATGACAACTTGAAAGTCGTACGAAACTTCAGTCAGTCGGTTCACAAACCAGGAGAATGGCAAATTTGCGCGCTCTGTCCTTCGGATTAATTCTTTGCCTTCTTCAAGGAATTCTTCATGTCAACACCGTCAAGAAAGGTACCTACAACCAGATCTGCTTGAACGAGCAAGCAGCCTTCGAGTCTCGCGGGCAGATCGAATCTGGTCTGCCTGACAGATCGCGATCTGGATCTAATCTCTACTGAATGGAGATGGCGGACTGACCACAGCTGCGCCGATCAGGGATCTGAACAAACAGACCTTTGCTCCACCTGGCCAGGACTTGGCGGATCCAGAGTTTGGTCAAGAGGGGTGGCAATCTCAGTGGTGACACTTTGACAGTTGAGTGCAACAAAAGATGCAACACACACACACACACACACACACACACACACACACACACACTGTTGAATACAAGCACGCAGTCTGCGGAACATGTGTGCAATTTTAAGCGTCGCGTATAAATTTGAATTTTCGATCCCGCATTGGTTTCTGGGTCCGCTCCTGTGGAGACAACCCGCAGAGATGGAGGTTCGCCGAAGAAACCATAAAATTTCAAAAAGACTCAGCTGTTCGGTTTTTCTTCTGAAAGTTGGTGGTGGAGCCACATATTTCAGACGCGTTTGTCAACTGGTTTGAAAAGCAAACTTCCGTTTGCATGAGTTTAGGAACAATCTGGTTTGGAAATCCAATGCTTTCTTTCCGGAACTGAAACCAAGCCGACCAAACCGCGTGAGCTGATGTTCTGAACACTGACAGTGTTTTTTCGTTCCTTTTTCAGGAAAGGAGAATGACACAGTTCGTTTCATCGTGATGGGGGACTGGGGCGGACTTCCCGACTTCCCGTACCGCACTCCGATCGAAAAGGCGGTGGGGCGTCAAATGGGAAAACTGGCAGAGACGCTGGACATCCAGTTCGTTCTGGCTTTAGGAGACAACTTTTATTTCGATGGTGTGAAAGATGTGGAGGACCCCAGGTTTCAGGTCAGTGATGACGCAAGTGAGCGGTCCTTTCACATACAATTCCCGTGAATGGTCTGCAGAATGTGTGAGACAGGACAAAATGTTTTGGAGAGATAAGTTAAAAGCCAGAAAAGGTTGCGAGTCCAAGCGTTTTACGTCTTGACGCATTTCTGTTGACAGGAAACATTTGAAGATATCTTCACCTCCAAGTCCCTGATGGTCGATTGGTACGTGGTCGCAGGAAACCACGACCACAACGGAAACGTCACTGCGCAGATCGAGTACTCCAAGAATAGCAAGCGATGGTGAGTTCACCATCGGCGCTCAATTATGTTGCGAACACATGAGTGTCCACTGCGGCGAAATGACTGCGCAGACGACGTGTCTAAAAAATCCTTCAATTGCAGGAATTATCCTGACTTCTACTACAAGCTGCAGTTCAAAGTGCCAGGGAGTGATTCAGTCATTGACATGCTGATGATTGACACGATTGTGCTCTGTGGGAATTCTGACGACGATCGGTTGGGAAAGCAACCTTCATGTCCCAAATCTGTCGCAGACGCAGAGCAGCAGTGGACCTGGATTGAGAAAAATCTGCAAAGCAGCAAGTATGTTTCTTCTGCTGAACTTTGTGTGGATATGTTCACAGTTCCGGTGTGACGAAATGGCCAAACACCCCAAATGAGGAGACACGGGTGTCTGGCCATTTCAGTTGGCTTGAAATGGCCAGACATGGGGTGAATAATCTCTGAGTGCACAATGTAACCTTGGGTGTTTGGCCATTTCACCTCCTAATTGAAGTGGGGAGATGTGTATCTGGCTATTTCAGGCTCCCACCTGGCTCCCACCTGAAATGGCCAAATACCCGTGTCAGAAATTAGGAGTGTCTCCTCTTTTCGTTCCACTGGCTTCCCAGCCCAACATCAACCCACTGTGCTGATCTGGCACTGTCACTCAGTTCATCCCCCCCCCCCCCAGTGTAGTTGCGTGACTTGTGTGACACGGTTCTGTGTTGGACGCACCCTAACATTTGCCAAGATTTTGTGGCACTGGAGCCAAACACAATGTAAACTCGAACCCACCCACGAACACACACCCCTGCTTTTGATCCTCATTTTTGTGGCCAAAACGTGCGTCTTGTACTGAACTGAATCACACTTTTTGAACAGGGCCGAGTACTTGATCGTCGCAGGACATTTCCCGGTGCTGTCCATCGCTGAACACGGCCCGACCCATTGCCTGACGGACCGACTGATGCCGATGCTGTACAAGTACGAAGCGACAGCGTACTTCTGTGGCCATGAACACAACATCCAGGTGTGTGGACTCTTCTTTCTTTGTGCGAACAATACACTTCAGCAGCTCTCTTGATTCTCACTCAAAAGTTTGCGTTCCTCAAACCGCTCAGCCTGAATGTAGAGGGGACGAAAACATCTGCTATTGGCTCTTCTACGAGTAGCACAGCACGTTTTGTGATGTTCTTGAACGGTGTCATTTTTGGCGTTTGTTCAAGAACCACATTTGTTCTTGAACTGCAACTGGTCTCTTGTTCTCGGGTGTCCACATTGGAATGCAGTCTCGCCAACTGCCGCTGTCTCGACAGCCTTCAAAAATGTCATGTTCTGTTCAGGAACCTGCACACGTACTGAGGTCACGGTGTCCCTTTCAGCATTTGCAGTACCGGTTGCCGCCCTACAACACGACCGTTGACTACTACGTGTCGGGAGCAGCTGATTTCATCGACCCGTCGGAGGCGCACCGCAAGAACGTTCCGCAGGGCTCCCTGAAGTTCCACTGGGCCAACTTCTTCAGTCTGGGAGCCTTTGGCTACGTTGAGGCAGACAGTCACGTTATGAACTTCACGTTCGTTGAAGCGAACGGAAAACAGCTGTATCAGAACCACATGCGTCCCAGGAAAGTGAAACGCAGCTGATTGGTCCGCGGAAGAGCCAATCGCGACTTGATGCTTCCAGGTTTTATTGCAATGATTGCAGAAAGCACGTCTATGCAATGCAAAGGGGGTTTCAGTCACAATTGAACAGCAAGTGTCAAGCAAAGAAACGGGTAAATTTAGAAATGATGCGAAACAAATCTTGAAATCACACCTCAGTGCTGGTGGGAAGGAAACCCATCAAGTTTCTCAGTCAGAAACTATCATATTGCACTGGTATGAAACCAAAGGTCTTGTGGACCCTGTGTCCACGTGTCCAGTCTGCCTCGTCGTCTCTAGTTTCCTTGATACATGCTGAACTGCGCGTGCTTCCTCAGCTGAGGCTGAACCTTTTCCCCGACGTAGTCTGCTCGGACAATCAGATCAGGTTGAAAGCACCTGCAAATACAAACAGGTCACGAATTCCAGTCGCTTTTACGACCACGATCATACATTTTTGTACCGTTTCCAACAAAAATCAATGCGTATTGCGCCCATCGCGTCGTCCTCTTCGTTCCCATGGAAACCGACCTTGCGACACCAATCGCTCGGGTGTCGAAGCCGCAACCCTCGATGACGCAATCCTTCTGGGAAATACCGTCCGTTCCGCACGCGACGCGATCTTCGCTCGGCACTGCGCACCTGTCGTCCCCTAAACAACAATATGATTCTCGCATATCTTTGGTTCTGCATGGCAATACTCAACCTGAAGAAATGTTTCCCAATGCACACTTCTTGTAGAAGCAGGGTGGTGTGTTCTTGGCAGTTTTATCGAAGCAGCAGCCTCGGGAGAGACACGCCTTTCTCGTGATGTCAAAGAAGCCGCAGTCCTCCCGACTCGACTTGTGTCTCGCGCAGAAGTCTGGGGCAGAAACGAAAAAAATCATCAGAATGTCTCAATTGACATCCAAGGCCTACCGTATCTACCCGTGTTTAAGACGCACCTTTTTGTCCCAAAATTGAGAACCAAAAGTTTGGGTGCGTCTTGAGATCACTATAAATTTTTGATGTGATCTCATACCAGAAAATCAAGGCAAAAGTTGGGGTGCGTCTTATGCTTGGGTGCGACCTATACATAGCTGAATACGGTAAGTCTGGCGCTTAATTCCAAGGCCTCGCGGAAGAGAAGAGGTGCACACCTGCTGGTACTTCGCAGAGCGCTCTTCTGGCCGGGGAGATGCACGAGCTGCTGAACAGTCCGTACTGCTTCGTGTCTGGGATAAACTTGAACACCGCGCAGTATGACCCTGCAACAAGTCCCAACGGCGTGGGACGACGTGTGAAGCGTCAAACGTGAGCGATTGGGAAAACATATTTCACCTGGAGATTCTACTGTGAGACACCAAGAGAACACCCAGGAAAAAATTCCCAGGACCTTTTTTCGATGTATTTCGCGCTGCTGAGAAACGTCAAACGTTCCCCATTGAATCAGACTCCAAGCCTGTTGCCAGAACACGATTGGATTGACAACTTTCACACACGTTCCTTGTCACTGTGCTCCACTGAGGATCTGTCACATCAGAACTTCGCAGGCGACAAACCTCTGAAGCCCCTCTTGAGATCCTGGGTTTGGAGCGGCTGGTCGAGCGACGCGTCTGTCTTCACGCCTCCCCACACAGAGTCAGTCCGATCTTGTGCCACCATCCAATCAGATATCACCTTCAGCATCTGCAAAAGTACCGGAACGCGTCGTATCGCGAGTTGGATGAGCCTGCAGACTCCGGGTTTCAAAACCAGCGCAAAGCGCAAATACGACTGTTTCAACAAGAAGTCCCGGCGGTGGGGACCTGATGGTCGTGCGCCATATTGTCATGTGGTGAAGGGGGGGGGGG
>JAAUXT010124607.1_pt1 | contig 18133 bp, 15 predicted proteins | sample 7278171 | NCBI WGS metagenome assembly JAAUXT01 (sample SAMN14350112, study PRJNA611818) | marine sediment metagenome | isolation source: surface marine sediment (1.8m) | place: French Polynesia: Moorea | collected 2018-08
CCCGGCCGGGGCCCCCCGGGCTGCCCCCCACCGGGACGGGGCCCCGCGGGCGGGTTGGCCCCCGGTGGGGGCACCAGGGAGAGGGGAGAGCGGGCGGACGCTCCAGGGAGAGGGGGAACAGGGACGGGACTCCAGGGAGAGAGGGCACAGGGAGGGGGTTCCAGGGAAAGTGGGCTGCAGGGACGGGGGCCTGAGGGAGGGGGGCCTGAGGGAGGGGGGTGCACAGGGACGGGACTCCAGGGCGGGGGGCCACTGAGGGTAAGCCTTGTGGGTCTGACGCCATAAGGTTGGGTTGTCACGGGGCTCCAGGTGAGGAACAGGGCTCTTGGGAGCGATGGAGAGGAGAGGGGGCCATACAAGGGCTGACTCAAAGGTTTAGTTGGGGTGCCAGCCAGGGGGGCCTCAGTGGAATGGCGACCCTGGAGGAAAAAAACCAAAGATCAAGACCCTGCGCAGCACGGTTGAACTTGCCATTTTGCTCCTTGCGCAGCTGTACGCGCAACTTCCGGTCACGTGGCTTCCTACGTGTTTTCTGTCGCGTGACAACTGCACGTATTTCCGCAGGAGTTTCCCGCAGCTGCGCGCGACGTTTGAGGAGTACGAGAAGCTGAGCGAGAAGGACATCGAGGACGTCATCAAGAGCGAGTTCAGCGGGGACATCAAGAGGGCCATGGTTACCATAGGTGACGCACGCATACCTCACACACACACGCTCACTCACTCACAGCCACATACACACACGTACACACACGCTCACTCACGCACACACACACACACACGCACACACGTCCAGCCTCTCCGAGGGTTCTGAGCGCGATTTCCAGTTTCCATTCTGCCAAACAGGCTCTTTGTTCAGCAAATGGACGCTCTGTGACAGATTGTTCGCGCACGCGTGTTTCAGTGCGATGTGTGCGCAACAAAGCGCAGCAGTTCGCGAAGCGGCTGCAGGAGAGTATGAAGGGGCTGGGCACGGACGACAACACACTGGTGCGCGTGTGCGTGTCCAGGAGCGAGGTGGACATGGTGCAGATCAAGGAACACTTCAAAACCATGTTCGAGCAGGACCTGGGGCAGTACATCAAGGTACGTGCAGTGTGTGTGTGTGTGTGTGTGTGTGTGTGTGTGTGTGGATGATGTGTGCCACCTTGACAGGAGAACGTGATCCAAGATGACAGTTCAAACCGATGTTTGACCGCCACTGAAAGAACGTATTTTGATTCAAGTCCAAAACCGGGAGCAGAAATCAGTAAATTTGCACATTCCGAAAAGTTTGTTTCGTGGAGTTAACGGTCAATGGATTTGTTCTAGTCAGCAGGGGTTCCGAGTTGGGCGTGTTCGAATTGGAGAGTTCAAAGCTGGATCACGTGCTCTGTTCGTTTTCCAGGACGACATCTCCGGGGATTATCGCAAGATTATCCTGAGGCTCGTTGGGGAGGAGCAGTACCTCAAGAAGTGATCTCCATGACAACAACGACGTCGCACTGTCCATAGCAACCGCACCCGAGACGCACAGCGACTGTTCCGCGTTGCCTGGCAACGGTCGTCCTCATGCACGCTCGCGCAAATCTCTTTGCAGCAGTTCAAACGCGTCAAGCTTGTTTCACATTGGAAGCGTCCATGCTGAGTAACGTCCTGATGGTGCGCATTTTATGGGAATTTCAAGTGTGAAGCCAGTTTCAATTGTCAAGACCCCAACATGGCCTTTTGAATTTGGCCGGTGTACTTTTGTGTCAACCCCCCCCCCCATCTGAGTTTGCTGCACGAAATGTTTTCCGTGTCAGGAATCCAGTGTCAGCTGCTGTGAAGCGGGAAAAACACCGTCACGCCTGTGAAAAAGTGGAATGTATTGGCAGAGAAACATGGGGCAGGTTTGGCGTCGGCTCAAAATTTTGTCACGCACGCTGTGACCCATTTGCCAGATTGGTGGCACAGAGAACCAATTTTGCTGTGAGAAATGGTAACAAGTGACCAAATGGTATCTGTGTCACTGCACTGGCCACCACACACACAGGGTGAAGAGCGGGTGGGTCTGCATCACCTCCCTTTTGGCAGCAAGGCTTGGCACTGGGTGCCAGAACAGGGGCCCAATGTTGGGGTGCATCTTCCACAAGGGAATGCGTCCTGTACAAGGAACTTTGTACGTCAATCATGAATTGTGCATACGACTCGAGTGAAACTCAACTTTCAGATACTTTCAAACATTTTAAATTGTTCCGGTTCTCCTGGCAGCACGTGTCGTTACTTTGCCATGGCAACCTGTGATACAAGAGTGGAATGTAGAATCTATTGTTGTCAAGAGGTTTTCTTTGACAAGTTTTACGTTGTTAACATGTGATCATGTGATTGTTTTGCTGTTATTTCAACAGACTTAAAACTGAATTTTCGATGGATGCGTGCACGACCCTTCCCATTGCACCAATTTGAAACTAGAAATCTCTCGTTGTCAAACTCTTAAAGTGTGCCCCCTCCCTCAAACCCCCTGTGTGTTCGCCATTAGCGTCCAATTCTGTGTTTTATGAATCAAGTTGAATTCTCAGGATCGGTTTTTGTTTGTGGACGCGTGATCTCGTGCACCGCGCGTCGTTTACAATCATTTTGGATGCAGTTCTAATTTAGAGACAGTTGGGTGTGCAGTCAACATCTGAGTGAAGGTGTGAACAAAAACACAGTGGAAAAGGTGGTGTGCGAAGCCTGAAGTCAGTTCGTCCTCACTCCCGCCCGCCGCGCGTCTTCAACAAGCCGTTGTTCTTGTTTTCCGTTCCGTCTACGTTTGTCACTGTCAGATCTGTACAGAGAAAAAAGGTCTTTCTAGAGTTTCCAAATTCTCGTTTCTTTTGACTTTGATGAAAAGAGGACAGAAACAGCAGTAGGAATTGTGTGAGTTTGTGGATTCCAACCATGTTTCACAATCTCAGCCCAGACCTGCTGCTCTTGCGCCTCTGTCCTCTTCCACCACCGCCATTACAATTTCTGAGCTGGGAGACGTCTGTTTCAGTGGGAGAGAAACGGGTGAATCTTTCTACAAGAAAAAAGTTTGTGCGAGAAAGGCTTGATTATGAGTTGTCAGTCGTCAAATGTTCTGAGGCGCTGGATCAGTTGGACCGTTTCCATCGTTTATTGACGAGATGCATTGTCAACAATAGACTCAGAGGCGAATCTAAAGGGAGGGCAGCCCAGGCTCCTGCTCCCAGAAAAATTGGCCCCTTTACTTGTTACTTTGACAAAGCCACGGTCAGTGTGGCAGTCTCATCCTGTCACTGGGGTGTTCGGTTTCCCCGCTCCAGGGATCTGCTCTGGTCGGAATCAGTTGTTGTAGCCTTTGTTCTGCTGTTCAGTGTCCAGTTATTTTCCACACAGAGAATAAATATTTGTAACCCTTTCAGCCCGCTGTTCCTTGCGCTTTGATGTGTATGTGTGTGTGTGTGTGTGTGTGTGTGTGTGTGTGTGTGTGTGTGACTGCAATATTTTGCAAAACGGAGAGGCGCAGGGCGAACATGTTGGTGAGTTGGCATCAGTGCAAAACACCTTCAACCGAAAATTAGGAAATTGTTTTTTGATCGAGCCTGAACCTGTTTGCGACAACCTTGTCGCTGGAGACACGGAGGCTTCATGTTGCAATTTGACTTGTGCGTGATGGACGTTGCTCTCTCTGAACCTGTCTGCAGCGCTGGGTGGAACATGTGACCAGGGCCCTGACCATGCGTGGGGCGACTTCCAACTCTCAATTTGCAAGAAGTAGAAATTCTTTGTGTGAATCGGCCAAAAAAATTTCCTGTGGAGCAGGAGCCTGGACCGCCCTCCCTTTGGATTCGCCTCCGACTCTATTGTGGAGACAGACAATACGTCTCATCAATAATCCTGGGAAACGGTCCAAATGATCCAGCGCTGCTTTATCGTCGGCCAAACCGCACGCATGAAAGATGGTATCAACACAAGAAATATCCAATACAGGGACGGGACCAAGAGAGGTCCGGGAAGATGTGACCCATGACCTGGGCAAATCTGACAAAGACTGAAAGAAGCGTTTAACGTCTGACGGAACAGACGATGTTGGAACCACACAACACTGTGTTAATTTTGTGTTGTTCTGTTTCTGAGTGAAGCCCTGAACACCTGTGTGAGGACATCTCCACGAAGAAAGCGTCTCACCTGCAAGGGAAACGTGGACTCCTTCTGGAGATTGAATATCGTCTCGTTTGGCGGAAACAATTGTTTTCTGTTGTTTGTTGAAACAAAAGTGTGACCAAAGTGCACTTTCAATTTGCGAACCAAAATGAGATTTTGGACACATCACTGAACATTTGTCTGCACGGTGAAAGAAAACAAGCCATGGAAGAAGGAGTCACAAAGTTGGTTCAATGAGCGCCTGCAGTGTCTTGTTCTTGGTGCTCCTGGTGAGTGTTCCAGAGTGTCGGGGACAGCTATTGGAATTGTTCAATGCGACAACAGGGAACAAGAGGAGTTACGTCAGAGAGTGGGCCAGCTACACAGAGAGATTCATCCAAAAGTTGCTGCTGGAGAAAGAGGGCCGGGAATACCTGGAAGTTCTCAGAGACCTTCGTGTACATTCAGAAGTGGACAATATGAAACGAAATTGGTTAGCGAGACTTGTGTTCGGGTCGGAGACTTTGTCACACCTGTTGTTCACACTGTCCGCTCACACTCCGTCTCTTGTTTTGTCCAGCGGGTCGCACGTGTTTCTGCCTGTCACGTGTTACGAATGGTCGCTGTTTGCGGCTGACAGCTTGAGAGCAATCCTTACGTTCATTGAGCTGAAAATTCACAGTCACTACAAACTATGCGACACAAAAGTTCTCATCAGACATTTTTTGTATCAACGAAAATCATCCAGGTTGTTTTTTACTTCGTGCGGGATTCATGATCAGTTCAAAATTTATGCAGCACTTTCATCAGTTATTGGTCAGATTTGCTACAAGAGAGGAGACGACTTCAGTATGACGGTGTTCTTCAACCTTTTCTCCCCGAACCTGATGTTTACCGAACGCTACACGTGGCTTGGGCTTCTGCGCCCCAAAACCCAACAAGAACATCACGTGATTAGTTACGACTCAACACAATACTCATCTTACGGCTTTTTGGTCGGCTTGCCACTCCAGGTGTTAATCACCTACGAACGAAACAACAGCACCATGGCCATTGTATTCGACGGGCCAGGCTACCGTTCTCCGAAGCACCAGCTGACAAACACAAAAGGACATTTCTCCTGTGCCACATTTCAGTGCGTGTTGGTACTCAAAGCCTTCACGAGCAAAACATTGGGGCAAGTCAACTTTATACCAGCGGTGAAAAAGTGGGTGCTTCCCACCACCGAGGTGATCCCCACCAGGAGTTCAAGTAACCCGTATGTGTGGCGTCCAGACGTCGCTCCTGGGAATCCAGGGGCCGTCTCCGAACAGAAGCATTTTGCAACATCCAATGGTTCTCACGTTGCAGTTTCATTGAAATCTGTCACCTTTACAGGCGAATCCCACGGAGACTGTTTATTAGGGGGCATCGCTCTGTTCAGTTTGATCACCATGATTGACTCGAAATTTATTCGGGATGAAGGCACCATTTGCAAAAAGAGCCCCAGACACTTTGATCACCTGAAAACCTTGTATTCGTCCGGGTCCGATCTCTTTCTTCTCTTCTTCATGTACCCTCAATATGCCACATTGTCCTTTTCTCTGAAAATTTACTCCACATTTTGCCAGGTCATCAAAGTGGAATTGTGCAATTTCACCGAAGCGGATGACTTGATGCTTCTTGACAACCAGCCCAGTCTGGGGGAGTTCTTGCAGATGGCAAAGACCCAGCCCAAGCAGTTCAAGTCTTTGTCCATCAACTCTGAAGATTATCCGTGCACTGTCGTGCAAATATTTGCAAAGCCGGAGAAACAGTGCACAAACCTTTTACAAGAAAGCACAACAAAGCCATATTTCGAAACATACAATTTTTCCTTCATTCCCACCATGAACATGGTGCCAAGTTCCAAGCACCAATATGAATACAGACTGCAGGGTGTGTTGAGCAGTGTGGGAAACCTCCTGTTTGAAAAGTCATTGACTCAAGAGGACTCATTTCTGGAAGTGAGTGGAAAAGATTTCTTCCTCAGCAGAGATTCTGACACTGGACTTATGCAGTGTGAGATCAGGAACAGGGAGGACTCAGACAAACCAGTGTTCTGGAATTCATCTTTCACCAGGCCCCAATTTGATGAATTTCAAAAATCAACCTTCCACTATTTGCTTGAACCAGCATCAAAAACCAGTCTCTTTTATTCTTTGAAACTCAATACAGTTGGTTTGAAAGGTTCTGTTAATTTTAAGGTTCTCTTGTGGGGAGCATTTAGTTGGATGGACATTCTTTTGACAGTTTACAAGAGACATGCAAGTGGCTTAGCATCCAAGATTGCAGGGAACACAGGAGTGCTCTCTGCACCTCACAGTCACAAGGCTCTTTCAGTCACTGTGAACAAGACAAGTTTGTGGAATCAAAGTGTGGTGCTTTTGCTCAAAGCTGATCTTGAGGCAAGTATGTTTTGGCAAAGTTTGGTGTTACAGGCATGAGTGACAGGAAACCCCGCGTGTCAAGTGCAACACATGTTTTTGTTTTCCCCAAATCTGAGGAAGAAAAAAGCGGGAACGCTCATTTTGTCAAAAAAGGGTGTGTGTGTTTGTCAGAACTGCTTTTTACATTTCAGGAAGTTGACTTTTATGGTGAATGCACTGCGTTTTGTGATGGCTGCACATTAAATCAAAGGATGACAATATCTCACACCTTAAAATTTACATCTGCAAGAAACTCTTTTGTATTTCACTTTCCTGCCATTCTGAAATCGCTTCAACTGAGAACAAATAGCACAGCAGTTTGTTCTGTGCAAATAGAGTGGCTTGCCTCTGAGAAATCAGAATTGGACAATATTCAAAGAGACAGTCATCCACATTTTCTGGAAAACAGAAAGGGCTCAATGTTGAACAACTTCAAATCGGTGAAAAGAAGATTTATGGCAGTACCAACAATGAGACGGGCACACACATTTGCAATCAAATTCTTGTTCCCACACAACTTTGATGTTGTTGAGAAGATTCTGAATTCAAAGGAAAGTGCCCAATTTTCATGCAAATTTGAAGAGTTTGAAGGATTTAATCTCCATTGTTTTGTTGTTGAAATCTCATCTGGCATTTTTTCATTTCTAAAGTACACAAATACATCATATTCAACAACCTCTGAGTACTTGGACTTTCTGGAAGTTGATGTCAATAGCACTCTTGAAATGGTGCAAAAAGTCTTTGACAAGTACCCATATCCTGGCTGCCCAGTGTTTTATCATCACCCAAAACTGGTGTCTTGGATTGCAGCGCTGGAGTTTTGCAGGAATCACCAAGAACAATTGCCACAATTTGTGACACTAAAAGACCAAAGAAATTTCCTGTCAGTGTTGGGAAATCCAAAATTTCAAACTTTTGGCTTTGAAGCAGTGTACTTGGGTGTCAGGAAGTTCTCAAAGGTAAGAGTTTGCTCCGTGAACTTTTGTGTTTTGCCTCAGTGAAAACCTCTGTCCAAAGACCTGGGCACGTTTCTCAGTGAGAGGTTCTTTTGATCTCGCTGCTGCTCAGTTGAACTTCAGCAAACATGAAGCGCCTGATCTTGGGTGGAGTTTTTTTTGTCTCAAATACACTTTCAGGATAGGCCAGTTTTTCACTGGTCACAGTCTCCAGTTTCTTATCAAGGATGGCAGTCAAGTTTCTTTGAGTATTCAAACAGCTACAAAATAACAAAAAGACATGTCAGGCACTTCTACAAGCATCTTGAATTTTATTCCATTCTTGGGATGCAATTTTGTGGCTCACCAATCAAATCCAAGCAATGTTACTCAGAAGAAAACAACACTTTGTTTCACAATGTTCTTGAAGGTTTAGCAAATCAGCTTCAGCCATCAGTGACACAGCTGTGCACCATGATGCTGGTGCTCAACTTGGCTCAGCCTGACTGGATGTCAGTTGACTGCGAGCTGCCACTCCTCAGTCACGTGGTCTGTTTCTCAGCCAAGAACAACACTGCACACAGGACTGTTTCTCATGAAAACAACCAACCAAACTGCAGGCAAGTTGAAATCTTGTACCTGGGCCTGTGCTATCACCTGGTGTGGATTGTAGCTCACACCACCAGCATTGTTGACACCAGCCCAGGTGTGGATATTGAGAGCAGGACAACAGTCTTTCACCACATTCTCAACAGCACAGGTGTGAAAAGTTTAAACTTTGTCACTACGCTTCCTTCTTTTGTGGTTGGCTACTTTACAATCTCAAAAGGATGGACACAGGTCCAAACAGAGAAAAGTGTCACAAATGCTGGATTTCTGGCTTGTGTTGGAGATGGAAACACAACTGCAGAGAGCAACATACTTTTTCTGTGCATGAATGGAAGCTATGTCTCAACCATTCACTTTTGCAATTCTATTCTGCACTGTATAAAGAAAATCCCATTCCTCTGGTCAAAGTCTTTGCACAGAAGTTGCTCAGAGTCAGGCCCAACCAGAAACAAGTCCAATGTTTGCCATCCCCTTCTTTATAAGAGCACTCAAGGTAGCTGCAATAGTTTTACTGCAAAGAGAATGAAGACAACAACTGTCTTGAAAAAATCACTTCAATTCAAATGTGGAAACCAGAAATCATTACCAGTGGAACAGGTGAATGATCTGATATCTGACTGTGATCCTGATGATGAAGATGAAGTTTTCCTGAGAAATGTAGTCAAGGGAATGTACTTCAGCCAATGTAGCAATCCAAATCAGTTGCCTTGCTTGCCAGGCCATCCACTGTGCTACAACATCACTGATATTTGTGTGTACCGTGTTGAGAGTGCTGGGTTATTGAAGCCATGCAGGACAGGCTCTCACATCCAACACTGCCAGACTTTTGAGTGTCATGCTCTTTGGAAGTGCCCAGGTTCTTACTGCATCCCATGGGCTTGTCGCTGTGATGGGAAGAGAGATTGTCCTGGTGGGAATGATGAGCAAGATTGTTCCTCAAACTTGTGGAACTGTCATAAGAAGTTTAAATGTTATGGCTCCAATGTTTGTCTGGCTGTTTCCAATGTTTGTGATACACATGTGGACTGTCCACACAAGGATGATGAAGTTATGTGTGACTTGAACAAGAATATTTGTTCAAGGGGTTGTTCTTGTCTTAATTATGCCATTGTTTGTCACAATGTGACAGTCCAAGCCCTCCATGTGTCGTATGTATCTTATCATGTCACACACTGCAACCTCTCCATTCTCAACAACATGTTTTCTGAAACAGTAATTGAACTCAATTTTTCTTCAAATTCCATTTTACAGCTGTGCACTTTGAACAAACTGAGGCAACTGAGGAGTATTGATGTGTCAAAGAACAACATATCCTTGTTGCAAACATCCACATTTTTGAACACAGAAACATTATCCTTCATAAGATTGAGAGAAAACAAAATGTTGCATGTCGAGCCCAAGTGTTTTGTTGATATGATTGGAATTCATTTGCTTGATTTAGAGAAAAATGAACTCACATATTTCCTTGAAAGTATCTTTCACAATGTTTCTAAAATTGCTCTGGTTAATTTGAGGCAAAATCAACTGCTGACTTTTGAAGAGAACATGTCAATCCCAACACAAATTATTTTGGTGGATGAATTTGCCTTTTGTTGTGAGAAATCAAAGGTAGAAATTTGTTCTTCACCAAAATTTTGGTTTTCATCTTGTTCAGGCGTGTTGCCTTCTAAAGCTCTAAAGATCATGTTTCCTTTCACAGCTTCTCTTATTTTTGCTTTGAATGTCATTACTGCTGTAGTCAATGTTTTAAACATAAACAAGACCAAAAAACAAAAGGGCACACACAAGAAATCACAAAAACATGGAGAAGTGATTTCATTTGGTGTTTGTTTGAGCAGTTTGTTTATGGGCTCTTACCTATTGATTGTTGGTCTTGCTCATTCACAATTCAGTTTACCATTGCATTTGAATTCCTGGAAAGCCAGTGTCCTGTGTATTTTGGCATTCTTTTCAGAAACATTTCACAACAGTATGCAACTTATTCTCCTCCCATTTCTCTCAATAGCAAGACATCAGGTTGTGGCACATCCTTTTGACTCATCCTTCAAATCATTTCGCTTTGTCTTATTCTGTGTAACTTTAATAGCATTTGGCACCATGCTTCTTGCTGGAGTGGTCACATTTCTGGTATTCTTTTTTCAAAGAAATTCTGATCAGTTGTGTGTACTATCTCTTGATGTCATGAAAGCCCACCTGGAAGTTTTTATCTCTCTCTTGTGTGCTGCATTGGTGCAGTGTCTGGCACTTGCTATCATTCTCATATCAGGTGTTTTGCTTATCAGAGCCCTGAAGAAATCACAAGCCAAGGCTGGGAGGGCTGGCGTCATCAGTCATGGCATCTCAGCTCAGATTGCTGTCCTGTTTGTGGCTCCCTGCATCAGCTGGTTGGTTCCATCAACAGTGTTTGTCAGTGTCTACGTCAGTGCGGAGTACTCATTGGAAATTCCTCCCTACACACTCACAATAGCAATGCCAGTGAATGCCGTTGCCATTCCAGTGGTTTTTCTTGCCCTTCAAACAAAACAATGACTGCAAAGACTGAGCTGAAAAGTGATAAATTTGTTGAATTTTGCCTTTTGTTCTCAGTGTGTCATTTGTGACGAGGATTTGTTGCAACAGAATCCAGGTTGACCACAAGCAGACAACAGAGTCAGTTTACTGTATCAAAAAGCAAAGTTGTACCTGCCATTCCTTGTCCAAATCGAGTGAAATAATTTCGTTTCAGGTGAGATTGGAATTGGGCCAGTTTTGAGTCGTCAAGTGATGCAGAACAAGTTTGTTGGCAGCACTTGGAGTGTTTGGGGTTCGAATCGAGAAACATTAAGCCCTGACACGAGCTGTTTCTGCTTCAGTCCCTGGTGAAAGAAAAATGCGCGATCTGTTCACCACTTCTGCTGATTTGCCAAATCCTGAATTGACCCCCTACTTCCCTTTCGGGAAGCATGTCCATCTCCTCGTCTGCTATTTTGGGCTCGTAATTCTGTACGTTGACAGGCCAGCTGAGGACAGCGTTCGCGACCGTGAAATTCGAACCCGGTTCCCAGCTGCAGGGAGCTTCTGTGCTCCAAGTCGAACAGACTGCATGAGGCTGGGTTGCAAAGCGTGGTGCACATCCGAGTGTGTTCTGCATTCGTTCGACGAGCAAACCCATTGCGTTGGGTTCAAGATTTCTGAATCCGCAGGCGCAGCTTTCTGAGAACGTCGGGGCTGCCTCAGGCCTCAGGTCCAACTTCTGTTTGTTGAAGGAGGAGCAACTTAAGTACGCAGTGCCCATTGACACAAAACAGGGGCGCAGTACCTGACGCATGAACCCAGCAGAAAACAGCATAAATAAGGCGCGACGGGTGTGATGTGAACCAGGTCTTGTTTCACACATGATACGCTTATCACGACGCAACTTCCTTTGACTTGTACAGAGACGCACCGCACACCGCGTCCAGTGTGAACCTGGCTTCACAGGCAGCAATCAATGTGATATTTATAGCGTTCTTGGCGCGCGCGGGTGAAGCTGGGTCTGCGGCGCAGAGCGACTGGGAGACGTTTCCACCGCAGGGACGGAGACAACCACAACACATGTAAACAGCGCGCTCCCACGGGAGGGAGGGACGGACGTGCATGCGCGCTGACGTCACACGGGACGCGTCCATGCATCAGTCTGTGGGACGCTGAAGGGACGTGGAGACCATGGTCACGCTGTATGGACGGACACTGCACGCGCTCTTGTAGGAGGAACGTGCACGTGCTGTGGTCAGCAGTTTTTGCCTGGGTGCTGTCAAGGCCGAACGTGGTTACGTAATGTCAACCCCCACGCACGAGGGAACAGCTGATATGTACGAGAATCCACGCGCTGAGTGAACCGTCTCTGTGGTGGAATTCACAAAGGAAAAGTTGCTGTTGGATAAATTTCAGACACATAAGTTTGTGAATTTGTGCCTCCAGAAGGAACGGAATTTTTGACAATTGGATGGAACCTCAAATCAGGAACATCAGTGTTCCAATGGAGCGCAGATCCACTGCAACAGAAGTGTGGAAAGACTGACACGAGTGAAGCGGATTGTTCAAAATGCTGAAGATACGAGTACTCAGCCCTGTGGGCGTGGCCTTCTGGCTCTTGTATCTGGCTGAAGGTAACTATGGGTCTCCAATAGTGTTCGTTACCAAGTGGAAATTTTCAAACTTTTGAACACCCCTCTGTCAGCGTTTCTGGATCGATGGCCAGTCATTGGGACAGCTGCTGTGTAGGTACAGGGGTGGAAGCGGGTTTTGGTCAACGTCGAAGACAGGAACCAGTCAACACCCTGACACCTGTTGCGCACAAGTGACAGAAATTTGTTGGAGAGTTTGTGAGTCCAGGACCCATGGACCCGCCCTGTCGTGATTCTGTGGGTAACAGGTGTCCAGGAGTCCCTGTGGGCCCCGACACCACTTGTACCACGAGGGTCTGGGTCTTGAGGCTCAGAGTGAGTTGAAGAAAGATCCATGTGATGTGTGCCGACCACCTGGAAAACACCTCCTCTCCACGCACACACTCACGCTGCGTGAGCACAGACACCAGGGCCACAAATTTCCCAGCAAGGACAGAGGTCATTGAAGTCTCCACGTAACAGCAGCACACAAAAGATGGGGAGTTGCTATTGGTCCTCAACAACACAGCAATAGCATTGTGAGGACATGAAAATGGCTGTCAAATCACAGGTCTGTCCAATCAATAGCCAGTTCTTTAACAAAACAGATGGTGTGGTGGATCTGGCCCCACCAGTTGGTGTGGTGGATCTGGCCCCACCAGCTAGTGTGGTGGACCTGGCCCCACCAGTTGGTGTGGTGGATCTGGCCCCACCAGCTGGTGTGGTGGACCTGGCCCCACCAGTTGGTGTTGTGGGTATGGCAGCCAAATTTGCCAACATTGGCACAAAGGAAATTCGCGGACTCGCCACGCGCATGTGTTGAACGTGAAAATTGCTTTGAAAGCACAGGAAAACAGATAATTCCAACATCAAAATTCACAGAGCGAACTCACGCACGCGTGGAAGCGTGGCGAGGTTCCGGAAATGAACCCCTCAGCGCGCAGGAAGCTGCGCATGTGATGTGCGCACAAACACTCAGCGGGAACAATGGCCACCAGAGGCTTTATTGAGTTCACGGTTTATGGGAAAAGCCATATCAATCAATCATATGTGCTTCGTGCAGTCAGTCAGGGTGCTGGATCTGCTCATGCGAAATTGATAGATGCAGGGTGCAGGATCAGCTCCGCTGTGTTTTCGCCAGAAGGGAAATTCGAACACGGTCCAAACAGGAAGGGTCTGACCCTTTGACCGTTGGTCAGAATTCGAGAAAACAACAACGTGTCCAAGTCCAAAGCAATTTTACTTTTTGGGGTGAAAGACGTGCCTGGGTTCCACGGTCCCCTGGGTCCACTGTAGATCTTCCGCAAAAGAGTCCAGGGCTGGTAAACTTCTGAATACAAGACAAAGAGGCCCCACAGAAAATAGTCCAGACAGACATGCCAGGCCTTCCAAGCTATACGAAAAGTGTGTGATAAGCATACGACCCTGTTTGCAGTTTTTTAGTTTAATTTTTAATGCCTGTCTGGGCGGGGGCGGGGGGGGGATCGGGCACATCGCTCTTCCCCTGGTGTGTTGTGCCACTGGTTGCTGTGCGAAGAGAAAAGTTTCAGCGTGAGAGGATGCACACCGACGGACTTAGCAACGCGTCCACACAAAACTCGCAAGTGTGTTCTGACACCTGCAAATCGCTTTCCTCGCACATTGTCATTGAACGTATTTCTGTTGAATTTTTGTTGATCCACAAACTCATCAATAATGCCACGCACGTTGGACGCATCACGTGTGGTTTCCTGCACAACTTTGCACGGGACTGTGCAAATCGACGTCAGGCTCATTGACAACGTATGAAACAGGCTTCAGTCTACAAATACAGGCCTGATGTTCACCCGTCCAGGGACGCGTCACGCGTTGCCACGTACATCCACGTGCGTTTCAGCTGCGTCGCTGGGTTGACGTGAATACCATTGGCGTTCACAGCGTTTCGCATGCAGTGTGGCCCAGGCCTCAGTTGATTGACACTCAGCACGCCAGTCACGCGCGCACAGCACGGCACTGAAGTATCGATCTGGAGCCGCGCAGTGGCGCACAACCAGCTGATGGAGCGAATCAACACTGTGTGTTCAAGAGCCTGGCAACCACGCACTGTGTTGTGCAGGGGAGGGACCCAGGGAAGCAGGCGCCGGGGAGGAGGATCCAGGGAGGGACGGGTGGGGGATCAAGGGCAGGAGGGGTTGGGGGACCCAGGGGCCAAAAAGGTGCTATCTGAGGGACCGGGAGAAGAGGCACACGGGCGGAGAACCATCGAGGGACATTGCATATTGAGTGTCGCGCATTGGCATCCGGTTGACCACTCCGTGTTGAACATGGGAGCTCACCTTGTGTTCGGGGAGGGGACAGCGGTCTCAGTAATGAGCTGTCATGTTAGAGGTGTAGATCCAGGAGATCAGTATCAAATACGACATAATCTTTTGAAAGCATTTACTGGTTCGCTGCCACCGCACGTCACGTGGTGTTTTCTGAGCCTGATGGACCCCACAACACATCAACACGTGGAGCCACATGGAGGGCAGGACCCAAGAACCCAAATGATGCACAAGGATCCAGGAAAGTTGCCACCGTGGTGCGGAAGATTCTGTTCTGAATTTGGTGTCACCGGAAGAAAGGATTCAGGGGATCAGGACGCAGAAGGCAGAGGAACAACTGTGAGACCAGTGCAAAGGACATCATCACCCTTCCAGTCCTTGGGAACTTCGGCGATTCTCCTGCACTCCCTGCAGCTCAAACTGCATATGAATCTCACCTTATTTAACTCCCTTTTCCAGTACTATCGCAGTCCTGCCCGACGGACAGGACCCTGGTGGACCGGACGGTGGTCCTGGACCGGGGTCAGGTCCGGCTCCGGGAGGGAGACGCCTTCTCCACCGGGAACCAGTCCATCTGCCTCGTTCTCGTTAGGGACCGGAAGCGCAGCTGGACCGACGCGCGGGCCTTGTGAGTAGGGTGTGGCCAGGGGCGGGATTCCAACACCACAAAAACTGAAAAAGTGAGATCTCGGAAGGGTCTGGTGTCAGATTCCGGGCTCACGCAACACATTGGTATGAGCCCCCCACCCTCTGACCAACAAAAGCCAAGACCTGTGAAGGAGCTTCAGGCCAGAAATGTGACGTCGACTGAGGACAAATTTTCTTTGCATCAGATTTAGTGTTGGCCCCGTGCCAAGAGTGCCCAACAAGAAACGCACCAGATGGACGTCTGGTTCACTGACGGAATGTTACTTTCAGCTGCGAGCACCTGGCTCACTCTCAAGGCCTCAACCTCACGGACGGATTCCTGGCGAGGATCCCCACCCAGGACAAACAGGTGAGTAAACAAACCTCACGATCAGGGAAAACTGGGGAAGCCAGGTGGGGTCCTGTGAAGATTCAGCTTCCCTCCTGCCGCTGGACAAAAGCCCTTCAGTAAATTTCCCACCGTCTCTCACTTCTCAGATTGTCACAAAACCACTGCGGCCGAAATTTCAAGATTCAGTGGACACTATATGAAAATCAGTCACAATGGGTTTTGCTTCAGAGCATCACATCTCAAACAGCCCTGATCCCGACGAGTGAAAACAAGAACAACAGGAAGTTTTGACCCCCGCCCCATGTTTCCCGCAGGACGCGCTGGACGCGCTCACATCGCGTCTCGAAAGGCGCGGGAACCTGAGCGGCTCGGACTCCTATTGGCTGGGAGCGCGCCTCGTCGCTGACGTGAAACGCGCATTCGACAGCAGCTTCCGGAGCGACACCGACTACCCCGTGTGGAGGGTGAGCGGCGGTGAGTCAGGCGGGGTCCTGGAGAGGTCCTGCAGAGGTCCTGGAGAGGTCCTGGATAGGTCCTGGAGCGGCTAGAGAAGGGTCAGAAGTGGTCGTTCTTGATGGGTCATGGAGTGGGCCTGCAGGGGTCCTGGTTCCTGGGTGGGTCCCGCAGAGGTTTCGTTCTGCAGAGGTTTCGTTCTGCAGAGGTACGGTGCTGAAGGGGTCCAGGAAGGGCCCAAAGGAGGAACTACACCCACGGAGGGGTGGGTTCAGGGGAAAGACTTCCAAGACACAGATTCGCCTTCGGACTTCTCATTCTTGAGAGACGGAAACACGACATGCTGACCATTCCTGTGAATGTTGTTTGTCTGTCTTTTCTTGTTTACAGACTGCAGAAGCTGCTTGACTTTGCTGGGTACGTTCACCAAACAAAGAGGCGAAACATTCCCAAACCGGTTTGCACGTGTTATTGCCGTAAAATCGGAAGTCCTGCTCTCTTCCTGATCGAGCAAACTTGAATCTGAAACTCGAGAACTCTTGCATTGCAGACAGACCAGATAAGCCGAGATTTGGTGAGTGTTGAAATCATAAACAAGACAAAACTCAAGGGCGTTGCCAGCAATGGCGAGGTTCCCCAGCCATGGGTTTGGCATCAGGAGCGGTGTTGATTTCGCAGTGGGGCAGGGATGGCGGTTCACAGAATAGGGGTTTGCTGACCTGAGGTAGCGGCCCTCAACCAACTGGGTTCTGGGTATTTCACAGACCATGGAACCAGGAGGTTCACCACATGAGAGGACATAACACACGATCATCATGCCACTGTGAGGTTTGGTCAGGCATCCCGAGGCACTTCTCTTGTTCAGGGCTGAGCGCCCGGCTCGCGGCGCGGCAGGGCTGCTTCTGGGGGGCGGACCCGCTGCCCCCGGAGAACTCCATGCGCTACCGCGTACCCAGCAACACCCTACCCTGGGACCGGGTCATACCCGCGACGTGCCAGCAAATCTGCAAGGAGCTCAACTACAAGTACTTTTCATTGCACGTGAGTAGAACCACACTGTGTGTGTGTGTGTGTTTGTGTGTGTGTGCATGTGTGTGTGTCTCCCAGCTGCCCATCATCCAGGGAGGCCCCACAGCTCCCAGGTTTCTCTCCTCTTCAACCAGAGGGCTGAGTCCCCCAATTAGTTTTCCCTCCAATATTGAGCTTCGGAGGAGGGTCAATTTTTCGCCAAGACCCAGACCAGACCTCCTTCACCCCACTCCTGGACCATCATACCTGGAGGCCCATGTCCCTCCAGCCACGCCACGGCTGAGACCGCGCACCGGTTCTGCTATCAGGAGAGCACGAGACGGAGCGGCGCCAGCGCGTGCGACTGCCTCTTCCTGAGCGACTACGCGTCGGACCCGGACGGGCCCGAGGGACCCTACACCTCCGTCTTCGGCACCAACCGCGACGAGATCAGACGGGTAAGAACGTCAATCGGAGGCCTGAGACGTGAGAGGCAAATTTTGCCCGGTGCACAATGCGCAATGACCTTGTTTGGAAATCTGTGAGACCCGTCGTGACGGACACTCGTGAAGCTTGGGCCTCCATTGCCCTTGCGCCCTCTCACATTTGCACCACAGCTTCCATTCAAGGTACGACACACACCCACACCGACACCCACACACACACACAAACACACACACGAGGTACCCCTTGGCCGTGAATCCTGGACACGCTGCACCTTCCTCATTGGTTGCAGAACGATTTCTCTGTTGTAGCCGGACGTCGGGTGCACGTTGCCGTGCAGCGGGAACGCCTTTTACAACGCGTCGCTGACGTGCGGCGGGCCTCGCTCTCCGGGGACGCAGCGGTACGCCGAGGACATCAACGTCATTGACGGTGAGTGCACCACGCACACACAAACTCTTGCACATCCACGCGGTGAGTCTCTCTCTCTCTCTCTCACTCTCTCTCTCTCTCACACACACACACACACACTCACATACTTTGACTCTCACACACAGAGACTTATTCACACAACCACATCACTCACACACACACACACACACACACACACACACACACACACACACACACACACACAATCACTCACCCTCACACTGGCACAAACACTCGCATGCTCACGTTCATGCACACACACATACACACACACACACACACACACACACACACA
>JAAUXT010043876.1_pt1 | contig 18132 bp, 9 predicted proteins | sample 7278171 | NCBI WGS metagenome assembly JAAUXT01 (sample SAMN14350112, study PRJNA611818) | marine sediment metagenome | isolation source: surface marine sediment (1.8m) | place: French Polynesia: Moorea | collected 2018-08
GTCACAAGCTATTGTGTGTTGGCAGTCTGGGTCATGTGCCCAGCTTAGGATAGTGGCTCCATCTAGGGAATGATGTGATTGGCTGTGGCTGTTGCTGTGGCTATGGAAGGCGATGGCAGTCTTAGGGGGTGGTCATGGTAAATATATATAACATCGTACTTCCAGAGTGTTATGAAACACAAAAACACAACTTTGGAGAGCCATTTTGTGCTGTTGTGCGCTGATGTGTATTCATCAAGCTGAATCAATGCGTTGTACTCTTGAAGCTGGGTCCCGTGAGGCTGAGCCTTACCTCCGTGCGTCTTTGTTCTGACTTCGCTCGCCAGCATCATGAAGGAAAATCGTGAACCGTCCAGTGTAACCAACGAAACACTCAGAGACTTTAAGAAGACTACAACGGACACTCACACGCACACACACGAAACACACAAAATGGGAAGTTTATTCTGCCTGCTATCACACACACACACAAACACACACACACACACACACACACACACACACACACACAAAATCACCACTCGTGTACCAGACGAACAACACAAACACCCTCCTCTTGGGAACTTAATTCGCCTATTCTGGGCCCACATTGTTGCTTACAGACGAAACAGATCGTTTCGCATCGACTTTCACTTGGTGATCTCTGGTTAAGCGGTGCAATTCGTCGCAATACTTCCCCGACGCATTTGGACTCTGTTTTCGGGGAAGTGAGCACCGTCGCCTCTGATAGCAAGGGTGGCCCTGTCAATCAATGGATTCAGCCAAAATCTGCGCTTCAAAATGCACAAATTTTCTGGCACGAAAGCCAACAATTTGACGCAAACATACGAGATGATTGTGCAAATACATTCATTTGTTTGGCCAGTTTTTGCCAAACAGACAAACGCAATTTATGAACCAACGCTTGACGAAACGACTGTGATTGGAAACGAACCTGCAGCAAAAGAAGACTGAACCTTCGCTCGTGCAGCTACACTGTGTCAACCTTTCCATCAGCACTACACTTTACACAGCAAGACACTGAAACAAGAAGATGAAGCCGCAGATGGTGAGGCGGACAGCGGCGGCGGCGGTGGAGGAGGAGGAGGAGGACGTGGTGCGGGAGTTCCACGCGTCGGAACGGAGTCTGCCCTGGGACGCGTACAGCGCCTTCTACCGGGAGATCCAGGACGACGACGTCGAGCGCTTCGAGCGCAGGGTCGCCGAGCGCAGCAAGACGTGCATCATCAACGGCGTGTTAGAGATGAACGACCCCATGGCAGGGTAAGATGTACCGTAATGTCTCGTGTATGAGACGCACTTTTTTGCCCCAAAAATGAACATCAAAACAAGGGGTGCGTCTCATATATATGAGTATGAGTTTTCATTGTTTTTATAAGACCTTGGTACCAGACAATAGGGCCAATTTTTAGGGTGCGTCTTGTATACGAGAGCGTCTTATACACGAGACAGTACGGCAAGGTTTTCAATGCGGCCACTCCGGAGGAGCCGCAGGGTTTGAATCAGGGTTCAGTGGGACCGCAGGTGAGGGTTTGGATCAGAGAGGGACCACAGGGTTGAATGAAAGACCAGATGGGCCTGGCTGTTTTGACCAAGGTCCCTTGGGGGGTTTGAATCACCTGCAATTGTGGTGGGGCACAAACTGCATGCAGGAGTCAGACCTCGCACTGAAGACCAAGAAGGGATTTTGTGCTGTGAAGATCAAAAGACGTTTCGACCTTTTGACATTTTAGAAGTCCTTCCTGCGACTTCTGCTCATTTGAAAACGAAAACGTCACCGTTCGTTTCTAGTTTCTGTAAGGAGTACGGAGACTGGAGCTGCCAGCCGAAGCGCCCCTTCGTCCTGGCGGCGCTGTTCGGCTCGCTCCGCGTCCTCGACGCGATGCTGCGACTCGGCGTCGACGTCTTCTGCACCGAGCGACGCCGTCGCGACAACGTGCTACACTGCGTCGTGACGCTCGCGGCGCTGCACCCCGACAGGGAGCGCCACATGTGTCACGTGTTCCTCCACCTGAACGAGAGGCTGGGCAGGGACTCCATGATGAGGCTCCTCATGTGGGAAAACGATGCAGAAGTCAGGCCCCTGGAGCTAGCCGCACAGCTGGGGACCTTTGCACTCTTCAGATGCATGTTTGAAACCAAAGGCGTTTATCTGATGAAAGTTCAGAACAACGGGATGTTCCAACATAAGCTGTTTGACATCACTGAGTACGAGAGCGTGTCCGAGAACTCGAGGTTCATGAGGTCGCCACTGCACTTCTTGGCGCACATGGACAGGGGCGCTCTGCACAACCCGAACACCAAGGCGCTCGTGGAGTGGGAGGCGATCCGGGACTGGGGCAAGGCGAAGCTGGGGCAGAACCTGCCTCTCATCGTGCTCTGGTTCTCCTTCAGACTGCTCTTCGCGGTTCTGTTCCACGTGTTCAGCATGTCACACGTGACCGAGGCCTACATGGAGATGACGTACACCGTCAACATGACGGAGAAAGACGTCATGATGCGGGAGCCGTGCAAGGTACGAGTATTGCCTTCATGTTTCCAGTTTGTTTCTCTGGCTGTCTGACCAAATGGAGAATAAAGGGTCCCACCACGAAGGGTTCCTTTGGGGTTGTTTCTTGTTTGGGGTGAGGGGGCCCCAACTTCCACTTGACATGAAAAGTGAAAATATTGCACGGGGCGCAAACCTGTTGTCGTTCTTGTTTTTTTTTGTCAAGTGAACGCAGAAAGCAACAATGGGGATTGACGTTGAAGCTGAGTCTCTGATGTTGCACTACCCCCGAGTCCTGTAAGATCAGGACCCTTGACAATCTGATCGCTGTCCGTCAGGTGTACATCCCGATGTCGCTGCGCGGCCACCGCTCCGTCGCCTACGCGCTGCTCGCCATGTCGACCGGGGTCGTGCTACTCGACGCCTACGAGCTGCTCTGGTGGAGAACCAACGGGTGAGGACAGCCCGACCGACGCCTGAGCACTTCCGGCTGTCGTTTCAAAACACCACAGAATCAGTTCAACCGCCTTCCGAATCAAAGCGAAATTCTCTCGCGAATTCCGCTCCTTGTGTGATTTTCCCTCTTCCCTTCTCCACAGAAAGCGAAAACTTGTGAAAACTTGTGGCTTCTCCCTCTGCACGTCACATTCCGCAGTCCTTGTCGAGTTGGGTGCTTCAGAAGAATCTCGAGCCTGTCCCGAGCGGGGCGTATCTTGTCTCTCTCCGCAGGACGCTGCGGCGCGCGCTGACGAGCGGCGTCGCGGGCCGGAAGCGGATGGTGGTTCGCTTCACGTGGTACCGCGTCACGCAGTTCCTGACCGTCGCCTTCATCGCCGGCGGGGTCGCCCTGCTCACCTTCCTCGAGCAGGTCAGATCACGAGGCAAACCAGACCCGGAGAACAAGTATTTACCGGGACACGGCGGGTTCTCACCTGCTTGACGCCAGAGAAGGCAAAAAGTTTCACTGAAGCAAATCACGTTTGCGTGTTGCGTCCAGACATCGGAGCCTCAAACGTGCAGGTTCTGACTGCGGAACCGGTTGAACTGCCACTTGTGGTGACACGACGAAAAACACACAGTATCCAAGGGATGTGGGACTTTTGTTAGTTGAAGCTTTGGCCTTTGATTCGCGGTTGGACTTCTGCGAAAACCAAGGTTGCCCTTCCCACTCGGTTCCTGGATCTGCTGGAGACAGGGGTGGGGCCCGCTCCCAGTCCCGATGCTGGTGCGCCCCGAGGCTGAGGACAGCCTCCTCACCCCGAACTTGCACCTGCCGGAGAATGTTCCACAGACACAACCACCCTGGTTCGACCGAACGTGAGACACGGACGATTTAACATCAAGAACAAGTGAAACATGTGTGTTCTGGGTATGTTTCAGGTGACGCTGGTGAACCAGCTGTGCGCTCTCATCACGAGTGGCCTCATGATGTGGGGCATCTTCTACTTCATCCAGCTCCTCCCGCACATCGGCCACTACGTCACCATCATCCAGAGCCTCCTCGGCGACATCCTCCACTTCCAGCTGCTCTTCTGGATCATGTTCCTCCCGTTCCCCTTCACCTTCTACATGGTCCTCCACTCGGGCCTCGACTGCTCCAAATCGGACGAGTTCGGCGATGTTCTGCGCATGCTCCACGACAGCTTCCTGATCCTCATCAACCTCTTCGACATCTCCTTCTACATGAATCGCGTCGACTCTCCTTGGCTTCTGGCCGCTATCCACATCCTCTTTGTTCTTATCAGCGCGATCATGATGTTGAATTTTCTCATTGCGTTGCTCGCTAACTCTGTGACCAAGATCGTCAATCACAGCAAGGTGATCATGCCCCTGCAGAGTCTCGCAGTCGTCTTCGCCCTTGAGAGCAGGTGCTACAAAATTTTGCGCCGATACTACCTGAACAAACTGAAGTGCCACAAGAATTTTGTCGTGGCAGAGAACAAGATTTATCTTCAGATTGTAGAGAGTATCCCTCCTCCCAACAACTGTCCAGAAGGGAGAAGCGCCTTGAGTCGCCTGGATGACATGAGTTGTGGTACGTCAACCACGTCTGCGGGTTCTGGGTTCGACAATGAGAACCTCAAGGCAAGTCCCAGCCCAGAGCATCTTTATTATGTAAAACAAAAGTAGGCTCACAACTCTGAAGGCAATCGAATTTTGATCAGGTGGAAGAACTTTTTTGTCAGTTTTGCAATGGAAACTGAGTCGATTTGAATCAAAACAAACTTTTTTCTTCTGATCTGGCGGAATCACATTCGGGCCACGCTGTGTACCTAAGAGACCAGCAACAGAGAAGCTGTAGAAAGAGGGTATCGTTGGTGTTTCTGCCGTTTGGAGCTTCACCAATATTTTTGCTTTCTCTCAGTTCAGTATCAGCCAACAGATAAAGTCCTGACAAGTTGTTGGGGGGACCTAGCAACGTGAAAAGCCTTGCCACGTTTGGTTTACTCTTGTTGACAGTGCAGTGCTCAAGAGCATTTTCCGTGCCATGGCAACACTGAACAGCAATGAAAACAAGTCCTGCGCCAACTACCAAATGCGCAGATCGGCCGTAATTAATATGACAACGAAAAGCGCTCGGTTTGGAGGCTAATGCGGCTTTTTCACCCACCAGTGCGAGCAAATAAAGCACCTGTACTTATCACATTTTCCTTTGTCGCGAATACCCTGATCTGTGGTGCAAACAGAGCACTATGGTCCTGGGAGCCACAAACATTCTGATTTGAAGACCTGCATGCTTGCGTTTTTGATGGAGTCACAACGTCCACAAAACGACGCCAGGACCCCAGCTGTCACAAGGCTCTTCCTTCCGGTGCAACCTATCGAGGGTGCCGGGAGCCCGGGGAGCAGGGTTCCAGGCCCCCCACTTGCTCTGAAAAACAAAATTTGTTCAGTCCTGACCTGATTTTGGACTGAAGGTGCGAATGTTTCGCTTTTTACTGTTGGAATGCTCAAGTTGAAGTTTGGGGCTCCTGGTCCCGGCAGTAGCGTTGAACCTGCGAAGGAATGACGCTTCGCTGAGACTGGGGTCGGGCCCACCAGCCCGATCCTGGAACCTCAGGATCTGGCTACCGACTTGCTGATCGTGCAGGCAGATTGTTCCACCAGTTCCGCGTCGGGGTGTTTGGGACAAGACGCAATGCCGTTCTACCTTGTGGTGCAGACGAATTGTTCAGAATACGACAGGATCCAGGCACCAGACACTCCTCTCGTGTTGTGACCAAACAGGTTGGCACGGTTTATGGGTGTGGCAAGAACCAACAACCGTTTGTTGCCTGGACAACCATTGTGGCAACAATGTGTATGTCCCACGAGCGCTCTTGACCTCTTCTGATCTATGTTTCAATTATTCATCAACATAACTCTGCATTTGCTCTAAAGTGGCACGAAATGGGCATGCAGGTTTAGAGCTCATCTGGCATTTTGCACAACACGTGCATGCATCGCTCCGAAAGTTGTGACCCACGTTGACAGCTTCAATGGATCTGTTTGCTGTTGTCCGTGTGGAACAGGGGCAAGCTCTCACAAAAAAATTGTCTGAAAAAGTTCTTGCCTTGCAGAGGACAGTCATCTGGCTGCTCCCTCGGGAAATTGTCAACTTTTTGTCACCCGTGTCATTCTCATATTCTGGAAGCACTGCGGGCATGACGGGAATGTTTGGAGGACGGGTTCTGCCGCGCGTGGTTTTTTTTCGAGTAATTTGTGGACACAGGCCTTGGCTTGTTATCTGAAGCAGTGCTCGACATAGCCCTAGTTTGGTGCGTGGCCGCAGCGTCCATTCTTCTTGCAGAGAACAGACCCAATCACACGTTTTCCAGCTGCAGCAAAGCTGTGTGGTGATCACCCAGATGAGGAGGGGTACAAGCCAGAGTACTCCACGCTTGGGTTCTCAAGGTGCATAGGCGGTTCTGCAGCTGTGCGCGAGAGCTGAGACGTGTCTACGAGAGAAGCGTATGAACCCGTGATTGGTCACGGAAACTGACTGAGACACGATCAAAACGCGAAGCACACGAGGCAGAAAGAAATACAATGCGGAGGTTCAGCAAATACAGGGGTCTCTACAAACTTTCCTTCCCGAGGCCGGATTTTTTCGGTTCCTTTTGGAAACTACCTGATCTTTTGGGAAGGTAAAGACCATTCAATGCATTTCTTATTCATCAGTATGCATTCCATCAATAAAGTTCCCTTCCTGCAGAGAATGAAACTTTGTGTGTTTTTGCCGGTAGCAACAAGCGATGGAAGGAAACTTTGTAGAGACCCCTCGTACGTCCGCTCCTTTTTTGACGTGCCCCAATTGCCAGATTGGTGCCAGAGATTCCATTTGGCCACCTGCCATTGGCTCTCGTGTGCAAATGAGGAGAACTGTGCCACTGAACTGGCAATTGGGGCACCGCACGCAAGGATTTTAATGCCTGCTGAACCTCCCCACTATTTTGGCCAAATGAGATCATTGGCAGATTTCTGTGCACGTTTTTAGCTTGTTGTCACCAGTAAAAGGCTTTTTGTCTCGTGTGACGTGTTCTGCAAACATCGCGTTCTCTGAAGTGGATGCAGAGACAACATCAAAAGCTGAACGCGATTCCGTACGTCTATCGGATGACCTAAACTCCAAGTCACTGACAAGTCTTTTTTTTCCTTCAATCATTTTACGGAGCGTTGACATGTACGGAAAGATACTGAGCGATGACAACATGAAGGTTGCAGACGGGAAGCATTGCGTCCTCGAACAGCTGGATATGGACACAAAAACTCAGATTCTGAATGCCGTGGAAAAGGATGACGTCGATATCTTTGAAGACCTTCTCTATCCAGTCAACTTCGATGGAAATAAGACGGACATTGTTCGGATGGATGTGGAATTTGGTGAAATTCCCAATGACACATTGACCAACCGCTTCCAACCGAGAAGGATACTGTCGTTGGCGGCCGTCCACAGTTCGCACAAGATTTTGCGTTGTATCATTGAAAACGACGCGGACGTCACTGCAGCGGACTGGAACGGGGGGAACCTCGTGCATTGTTTGGTGGCCTTCGCTTTCCTGCATCCGAAGCGAGAAGATGGACTGTGCGAAACGTATCGGTTCCTGCAGACCCTGGTCAGTAGTGACGTCATGGAGACCCTGCTGAAACACGAGGACAACGAGAACCTGAGGCCGCTCGAGTTCGCAGCGAAGCTGGGAACATGCGCCCTCCTCAGGTGCATATTTGACACAGATGGGGTTTACGTTGCCAAGTGCGAGCGCCATGGACTTTACTTGCGCAGACTGTATGACGTCACAGATTACGAAAGTTTCGAACCGGAAGTGGTCAGCAGGTCACAGACGTCGCCTCTCATGTTGTTGTCGTACCTGGACAAGACCAACCTGAGTGACCCGAACGCGGTGACCTTGATGAAGAGTTTGCTGATCACTGACTGGATGCAGGGGAAACTGAACCTCAACAAAAGCCTGCTGGTCCTCTGGTTCTTGTATCGCGTGGCCTTTGTTGGGCTGTTCCTGAGCATCGTGATGACCAAACCCGAGGACGGACGCGCAGAAAACTACGCAAACGTCACAAACAGCGTCACGAACGCGTCGAGTGAGAGCGTCAGGGTTCAGTGCGATGCGTTGGTTCCAGTCTCGCTTTTAACCAGAAGGTATCTTTTCTCAAATGAACATTCTCAAGCGGATCCAGGTTTGAGGTCAGGGAAGGCTCAGATCTGAAGGGGGCAAAAACTCTCATCTTGGAATGTGAGCAGTGAGAATGACAACAGCGCCTGCAGTGCAAAATTGGTGATTTACTTGTGTCTGTTTTTCAGTGACCAGGGCCCAGCCACCTGTCCCGCTTGTAACAGTGACCAGGGCCCAGCTCCCCCATGCCCCCTGGATTTGATGGATACACCTTCAGAGCACCCGAGGAAAGACCAAAGCTTCCCTCTGGTATTTTGAGAATCAAACTCTTTGGTTTCAGAATCCTGATCGGAACCCTGGCTGTACTGGCGGGAGGCGGGCTGCTCGAGGACGCCTACGATGCGTGGTGGCTCGTCACCAACAGGTGCGGCTCACTCAATAAACATTTGTGATGGCAAACCGGCTGGCTTCATGTCCTGTGGCTTGTCAAGAGGGCCCTGACCCCGGAAAATTTTTTTTTTTTGCCCTCCTATGTTTGTGCCGAAGGCGAATTGTTTTGTTTTTGTAAGCAAAGAATCAGAGTTGAAGTCGGGACCCAGTAAACAACGGGTTCGCCCCCTGGGTCAAATCCCAACCGCCTCACAAGTGGTTCGCGTCCTGAACCCATCGAGACCACGCTCCGGTCTGTGTTCGTGCGTTCAAACTCAAGGCCTGAAGTTCAACCTGGGCTTGGACGGGGAAGGGGGTTGTTCAAAGCCAACCAAATCCAAAATTCAGTATCCGTTTCCAGCTGGCGAATCTGGTCGAGAAGTCGGCTGTTCATCCACAGAGCTGATCTCGATCCAGACAACAGGCTCTGAACGAGCCCCTTCACCTTGTGATCTTTCACGCTGGATGAAGCACGAAATGTTTGGTGTTGGTCTGTGCGCACTGGGGCGTTTCAGCCAACCCGTCCGGTCTGGCCTCGGAGCCGACACATCATAGGGAACTTCGTCCCACGGTGCTGAGACTGGACGTTTTGGTCAGTGGAGAGGTCAAACACGCGGAAGGAGGTGCACGTGTTTGGAGGTGTGTTTTGGTGACAAAGCATGACAGATGTTGTTGCAAGGACACTGTCCTCGCCCACCTCGCCAATGTCAGACACCGCACAGAGAAAACGATCGGTGCTTTGCTGAAACACTCCATCATTTTTCTCCACAGGCACCTGGGAATCGTCAAAGCTCTGTACGGGAACCTGTCCGGGTGGAAGGCCCCGATCGTGCGGACCGAGTTCTACCGCCTCATGCAGCTGGTGAACCTGGTCGGCACCGCCGCCTACCTCAGCGCCATCTCACTGCAGACGCAGGTCCCTGTTCTCAACAACTACCTCGTGCTGCAGGCGGTCGGGCCCCTCATCTGGGGCGTCTTCTACCTGCTCCAGCTCCTCCCGTCCATCGGACACTACGTCATTATTGTAGAGAAGATGGTTGGGGACATGATTCATTTTGAAGCCATATTCTGGCTCTTACTGCTTCCCTTTCCTATCTGCTTCTACCTGGCGCTGCAGGACGCCACAGACTGCAGCACCTCCAGTGACTTCAGCTCCGTGGCCTACATGTTCTACGACACGTTTCTCCTCCTCCTCAACATGTTTGACATGTCTCACTACATGCACACGGTGGAGCACGCGTGGCTTCTCTTCTTCACGCACTTGCTGTTTTTCATCATAATTGTGGTGATGACTTTGAACTTTCTCATCGCGCTGTTCTCCAACACGGTGGCGGAAATCACGAGGCATGCGGCAGTGATCATGCCCCTGCAGCGTCTGTCCGTCACCTGTCTCCTCGAGTGGAGATGCCGCTCATTCTCATTGTTGCGCAGATATTACAGACACAAGTTAAAAAGATGTCCGCAGTTTATCTGCGAGAACGGAAAAGTTTATTTGCAAACTATTGAAAGCGTGTACAAGGAAGAATGACTTCAGCGTCACAACCGACGAAAATTGCACGGCGACAAAAATGTTTGGGGTCGCAACTTTCAAGCCAAAGAAATCGAGCAGTAAATCAACAATTTCGTTTTGTTTAGCTATTCTGCACGTGAGAAAGACGCTTGTGAAATGTTCTCAACTTTGATGTTTTGGCTCTGTTGTCAAAGTCGTGCGCATTCAGTTGAATTAATTTGTGTGAAAGTGAAACGCTGAGCGTACTGGTGTGCGCGTTTCCACGATCTGTGGATCTCTATTGAATGTCAGCACCAAAACCATGCGCGTGTTCGATATAAAACTGTGAGCAATACGCAACGATGTTCAAGAAAGCACTCCTGTGTCATTGCCACAACGCAGCGTGGTTCCTGAAAGACGGACGGGTGAGGGCGGCGGGGGAAGGCGCTCCACGGCGGGGGAGAGGGGGGCGACGCGACGGGGGCCGACTCCGAGGGCGCCCCGCCCGCTGAAGTCGGTTAATCACATGATGGACGCGACGCCCATGTGCTGCCCTCGATTCTGGACTCGAGTCTGGATTTGGTTCTGATTTATTCGTCCGTGACATGAGATGACACATGATACCGTGGCGGCACCAGAGATGGATCAACGGGTCCCCACGACACTTCTTCACTGATTCCTTCCTCTGCCGCCCACGCAATTCTTTTTTCTTGTGAAGGCTTCTTGTTTCCAAAGTTGGGACTGGGTCAGCCTTGTCTCAAGGCTTCGCGCCGTTTGAAGAGAAGTCAGGTTGCTTTAACTCTCTGGAAAGTTCCTCCCGAGTCCCACGTCTGAGCGTCGGAGAGCAGCTGTTTGCTGCTCTTGTGTTTTCCGAAACGTATCAGGCATAAGTGGGAGCAATCAGATTCGAGCAGATAAACGTAAATTTGTGAGATCTTCCCCGTAGTTTCATGAGAGGCACAAGACGCTCACCTTTTTTGGAACAAAAGCTCAGGGTGATCGGCCAGGTGTTTCGGATTTGTGAGGGGCATTCATGCATGGTGACCACAAAGTGGAATGCCCTTGTATCACGAGTCACAAACTTTGCTCATGTCACGGAGTTCACTTGCCTGAAGCGGATCCAGACTTATCTTCACTCAGTAATCTCATTCATGAAGACGCCTGTAGAGAAAGGGCAAGGTCGGCTTCCGGGGTCATGTGCCATCATCGCGTAAACACGGTCACCGTGACGCAACGAGAAGTTTCGAACGAGGTCCGTGGATGTCCAACGCGTTGCTCAAAAACCAGGAAAAAGTCGTGTCGTAAATCCCACGACACATCTCACTCAAACGCAAACACCAATTCACGCAAAAAGTGTTGTTGTGGTGTTTGGTGAGTATTTAATCATATCAGTTACTCGGTGCTGCCGCGGCGCTGAGCTGAGATGCTCAGACAGGTTCCGGTGTCTCCGCCCGACGCTGCCGCCGTCGCGCTGTAGAAGGTGGAGTTGGATAGCACAATGGCGTCAGGAATGTAGAGCAAATGAGAATTGGACACCTCTGCAAAGGTGACACCTCTGCAAAGGTGCAGATATGAGCTAGGAATAAAATCCAAATGAGTGTGTCTGCAAGTGAGTGAGAGGGAGTGAGTTTGCAAGTGAGTGAGTGAGTGAGTGAGTGAGTGAGTGAGTGAGTCAGTGTGTGAGTGAGTGAGTGTGGGAGTGAGTGAGTGAGTGAATGAGTGAGTGAGTGAGTGAGTGAGTGAATGAATGAATGAATGAATGAATGAATGAGTGAGTGAGTGAGTGAGTGAGTGAGTTGAACAATATGCAAGTGAGTATGTTGGTGAGAAAGAATAAAGCAAGTGGTGGCAAGTGAGTGACTGAGTCAGTCAGTCAATCAGTGATTGAGTCCGTTTGTTAGACAGTCACGTGATATCTGTTCTCACTCTAATCCCGTTCACAGGATCGTTTGTCTCCACACCACACAAGCTTCTCAAATCACAATCAATGATCCATCAGGACGTAAGAATGCAGCATTTCTGAGCCACTGCGGATATAAATCATTGCGACGAGTGTCCCAACCCTGGTGCGCCGTGGGAACAGTGCGCCTCATTGCTCGAGACACCGACCAGAACCGCAGACCTTTCATCACTAAAGCCACACAATGGAGAACGGAAAACAATCTACACAAACAACCAACTGATCGCAGTGGATTAGCGAAATCCAGAGACTGGACAAACTCCATATTGCCCTTTGCGTCAAACGTTTTTCTGGCCAAAATTTTTGACGATGTGTTGCAGACTGGAGTGATGTTTGAAGGTCAGAATTTAGGGATCAGGCGGCGAGCACAAGGTTCCTCGAGGCGTGTTTTGATAGGAAGATCTCAGAGGAATTGACGAGCCGATGGATTGATGTGTGTGATGTGGGGGAAGTGACTGGAGTTTATTTGTGTGCGTTTGTCGGCGCATACTGGAGCGGAGTAGAACACGGTCCGGCAGTGGACCCGGCGCATCGCATTTGCATTGCAAAGTGTCGGGGAGATACGGATGTACTGTGCGCGTGTGTGGAAGTACGCAAGCCAAAAACACGCTCGTTCAAAGGGTCGCGCTGCGGAGGACACGACAAGCAAACATTTTGTTGTGGAAAGTACTCAGACTCTGCCGTCTGTACTTTGAAGGGAGTGTGCTCCCCCAAAAAAGTCAGCACGTTTCTGATTGTTGTGGAGTTGAAAAGGTGAATCTTTGTTGTGAAGGTGGATCTTGATGCTCAGAGAAGCCTTTCTTCTGCAAACAAAGCACCTTCATTGTGTCGGCCTGTGTTGTGATTCTTGAAGTGAAAACTCGTCTTTGAGGAAGCGCCAAATTTTTTCTTGTGTCCTCGACACGGAGAAAACAAAACCGACAAGGCGAGAAGATCACCTGGCGTCACACTTGCCTCAAGGGATACTTCCATTTGAACTATTTGACCACAAAAAAGGGAGTAATTCTGCAACATTGTTGAAATTGTTTGTTTGGAAACGGTTTGTTGATGGAGTCTCAACCCCGGAAGATGAAGAGCGGATACTTCGTCTCCAAGTCTCGCGCCGTCCTCCTGGTCATCGTCGTCATCGTCGTCATCGTCGTCGTCGGTCTGCTCGCCGGGTTCCTCAGCGGACGCTGCTCCGATGACCAGGGCTCCAAGCGGTCGGACGGGCGGTCCGGGGAGGCGGGGTCCGGCGGCGGCGGGGCGCGCACCACCCCCGCGGGGCCCCCGGAGGAGCCGGGGCCGTGGCAGAACCCGTTCCTCCCGCCCCACCTGATCCCCGTCCACTACAACCTGAGCTTCTTCCCGGACTTCTACTTCGAGGGCAGCACGTTTTCCGGGGAGGTGGACATCCTGCTGAACGTGACGAAGGAGACCAAGCTCCTCATCGTCCATTACAAAATGATGAACGTCTCTGACAGCAGGGTGGAAGACTATAGCTCAGGTGAGGGAGCTCGCACGTCCGTGGGAGAGAGGGGTCCCAACGTGATGCACCCAAATTTTTCTGGCCATTTTGTTTCAGTTATCGAATCTGTCCTTTGTGCAGAAATGGCTCTGGGCATTCGGGAGGTCACAACAGGTCCAAACCTTGCAATGGAGTCCCAAAGCTCCCTATCTATCCGCAGACTATTCGGCTGCAGGCGGAACAAACGAATGCGTGTGAGAGGTGTATGAGCGTGTGTGTATGTGCAGCGTGTTTGTGCGTGTGTGTGCATGTGTGCGTCCATGTGCGTGTGCTTTTGAGCGTTCCTCTCGCCGGCAGGTCGCGAGTTGCCCGTCCGCAGACAGTTCCCCTTCGATCGTAACGAGTTCCTGGTGACGGAGATGAAGGAGGAGATCCCGGCCGGGTCCGTCGTCTCGCTGCACCTCCACTTCAACGGCTCCCTCGTCAACGACATCCAGGGCCTCTACAAGAGCACCTACATCAACACACAGTCCCAGAAGCAAAGGTAAGGCCGTTCATGGGTGGATCCAAAATTGTATTTGCAGGTCAAGGCCCCCTTTCCTGGATCAGGCCCTGACGTTTGCGTGTGGCCTGGAGTTCTTTCTGCCAGTCAATTGCAGTCTATTGCGCGTTGTCAATGTGGTGTGCGCACGGTCGTGTGTGTGTGTGTGTGTGTGTGTGTTGTCTGTCTGTCTGTCTGTTTGTCTGACTGTCTGTTTGTCTGTCTGTCTTTCTCTGTGTGTGTGTGTGTGTGTGTGTGTGCACACAAGAGGTGATCGTTTTACGCACTTTGGATATTGAATAGCAGATTGCGATGTTTCTGCTCCCGTACCTGTGATGCAGAAGATGCAAGAACTTCAAGCTCGAACCAAACGTCAAAGGCTTCTTGCTGGTTTGGAATGTGGCCAAAATGGCTTGACACGTCCGGTGTTGGGAAACTGAGCGGCCTCATAGACCCTGGGCACAAGGTTTCTCGGTTGAGTGAGAAACTGAGGCGTGAGCTCTCTCGAGCACCGAGGTGAGAACTCAGAGATCTCAGTGGAAGGACACACGGAATGAAAAGGCCACGAACTGCAGACGCTGTTTAGAAGTCGGGACCCAAGCAGTGCGATGTACAACTCGTACAAGTGCAATGTGCAGCAAACGCCCGGATGGCGAAGAGAAAGCCTGGAACCCAGAGCCCTCGTGGCGCAGAGTGGGAACTCTTCCACTGTGCTTCGGCGCAAAGACCAAAAACGTCAGTCTGTCTGCGATGACAACACGAACGTGCGACCCAGCTGGAACTGTCCTCAGAACCACGCGCAACGCAGGAGCGACACACAGGGAACCGAGGGCAGAGCATCACGCATCTCGGTTCTTACTCAACTTGACGCCTGCGGGTTCTCAGCGTCATGGACTCTGAGGATTCAAACCTCCACATCGAAACTTGAACCCATCGGAATCCCTGTCTCCACAAACTGACTCCTTCACTATCAAAAGACACGCTCGAGGAATGTGGGGCAGATCTATTTCAGCGCAAACAATTTCCTGCATGTCATTTTCAATCGGCTTCATCGAAACAGAAGTGCGCAAACGTGGGAGAAGTACACGCGTTCTCATTGCAAGGAAAAAGAACAATTGAAAACAGTCCAATCTTCTTTGTATGAAACCCACAACCAAGCTTCGTCCAGCACCTCAGGGACTGCACAGTTGAAGCTCGTGCAGGGAGAATGAGTACGAGGACCATCTCAAAATAGACCGATTGGAGGACCGTACATCTTTGTATTTGGTCAAAAATAAAACCTTCCTGTGCCACATAAATGTGTTTGGTGCAGCTCATCAGCTCACAGTTCAGGGATCTTATAATTACAGCCAAATAACCTCTTTTGACCATTTGGAAAAATTTTAATTTTTTGTGGATAGAAGGTACTACCAGGCAGGGCAAGATGTACTTGTGATGTTCTTGTGAGTACACATACAATTGTACTTGTGAGAACACTTTACGGTCCTCCTTCCAACAAATTTAAAGTTCAGTGAAAAAAGTTTTGCATTCGGGTGTTGAGATTCGTTCGCAAATCTTTGCGCAACTCCACGCGCGTGCGACAACCAGAACCTGCGCTCCTGCACGCCGGGACATGCAAGCTGAATGAATTGACACCAGAAAACCGAGCGTTTCCAAGCTATATACAAATCCACAATCCAAACGATCAGTTGACAGGATCCAGATCGAAGCGTTGAACTGGAGCTGAACTTTGAAATGGGTGGATGTGATTGAAGGTGTGACCTGCATGGGAATGGACATTCGAAACCACCACAGCGTTTGATCGGTGCGGTGACCGTTGTGGGCGCAAAGTTCAATTGAATGTGTGATTTGAATGGGATTGCTGAGAGAAGCCTGAGGTCTGAGAAATTTGGTGGGAGTTTGTTGTGTGCATGGCAGTTGTGCAAATGCATTTGCGTCAAGGAATCCAAGGATTCTAGATTCTCAGATATCCACGTGTGCAGAAAACACATTGTCATTTGTCTGAGAATACAAAAATCAGGGGCTCTCGGACACTCAGATATCTTTTTGGGGGATCCGCGTTTCCTCAGATTCTTTGTGACCATATTCAACAATTCTTCTCGTTCACGTGTGTCCAGACACTCGGCACAGGAATGTGCACTACAAGTGCACACGAATATGTGTGTGTGTGTGTGTGTGTGTGTGTGTGTGTGTGTGCGTGTGTGTGTGGTTGTGTACTTGTGCTCTGTGCGGTGTGTGTCTTGTGTGCGGAGTGTGCGTGTGCGCGTGTACTTGTGGCTGGGTGTGCGGGAAAATCCGCTGCTACATTAAGTAAAGACACGCAACGGGTGAAACACCAAATAGCAATCGGTTGATTTCGCTGTGACGTTTCAGACGATCTTGCCCCCAATAATGGGCACACGGGTGCTCAGAAACGGAGCTTTCGCAACGGTCTGGTGCCAATGAGACAAACACCTCTGTGTTCTCGTGAGTCCAAGTGCTGGCTGATTATGAATCTCCTGATGGAAGCCTGGAAGCCTGAAGAATGCAGAACTTTTCAAATAGAATAAACACGCAAGAAAGACTCGCTCCAGGTGCAGTGTATTGAATGTAAAATCCCATTCAGGGTTTACAAATTCACAGAGGAGTTGAGGAAGCAGAGCTTTGGTGTGGAGCGCAAAGTTCTGTCAACCCTGAGGAACCCCAATGCACAAGCTTGATAGGCTGGGGCATCTTTGGGAACCTTATTCCCTGGATGTGTTTCTTGTGCGGGTTTTGCAAATGCACAAAGCTGAACAGCATGCATCCGATTGACTTCAGATTCTCTGCAATATGGCAAAAGAGGATGTCACAGCGATTCGGTGGACCAAGTGTAAAAATGTGCAGTCAACTGGAAACTTGGAAATTTCGACAGTTGGAAACCATCGATGTTGTGATCGCTTGTGTGTTGAACTCGTGAATGAAGGAACACGAATACATTTGTATCTGAACCTCAGTGTCTGTTGGGGAATTTCAAGGCTGGAATAACTGTGTTGTGCTGTAAACAGATCAATCATGAAAAGAATCGCACCGCTGGTTTCTTTGTACTGAATGTCCCAGTCGTGCTCAGGATGTTTTGAAGAAGTCACTTCAGTGAACAGATGAACTGGTGGAAAAGTCTCGTTCCAGTTCCATAACCCATACTTCGGCTCCACGGTCTGCTGCATTTTGTGCCACATGCAAACAGCGCACACTTCAGATTCTTTGCAGAGCGCTTGATAAATGTGCTGACGAAGAAAAAGTCTGTGCTTGTCTGAAAAGTCTGTTCCTTTGTGAGTATCTGTTCCACAAGCACAGCACGCACTGATCAGAATAGCCGCCGAGTATTTGAGAACCGGACGAGTTCAAAGTGACCGGAAAGTGAACCTGTTTTGAAACTGTTTGCACAGAGGCCACAAACAAGTTATAGTATTTATATTGGACGCCAACATGTCTTGCGACGAGTGTTTGGGATTCTTTAGTGTTGTGTTGGTTTGGCCATCGCTCAGTTTGCCATCATTGGAGCAGTGCTCCTAGCGACGTCCGCTGTGCCGGAACTGAAGCATTGGGAGACGGAGAAGGACAACATCTTCACACCCTGCAGGGTGACAAACATTACATCACTTGGGTGGCGGAGGTGCTCCTATGTGGAAAGTTATTCTTGTGGAGATGACACATGTTATTACACAGTTTACAAGATCTTCACCTGCATGCAAGTACTGGCCCACTACACCTCCACCAACGGAACTGTGATGAATGCTGAACTTTTCAAATCACACAAACAAGCAAGAGAAACTGACTTCGACTGCAGTGTTCTTGAGTGTAGAAGCCCGAAAAAGGTGCACGAATTTGTGAAGGATTTGCGGAGGAAGGAGAGCTTTGGTATGGAGTGTCACTACCACCCGGAAGAACCCCAGTACGTCTACATCGACACTTACGAGGCAACATCATTATGTTTTGACCTTTTGGGCGTGATGCGCAGTTTTTTCGCCCGATTTGCACAATTTTTTGGAAGTGGACAGACAACACCCTTGGGGTTAACAATATGTATTATCAATGTGTTTCGTTCAAGACAAGTATGTGAAAAATACATGTCACTATGTGCGCAATCGGAATGTAGGGCGTGGCCAAGTACACAGTCAAAATGAGGGGCAAACTTGATGCCCTTCACA
>JAAUXT010044041.1_pt1 | contig 18132 bp, 20 predicted proteins | sample 7278171 | NCBI WGS metagenome assembly JAAUXT01 (sample SAMN14350112, study PRJNA611818) | marine sediment metagenome | isolation source: surface marine sediment (1.8m) | place: French Polynesia: Moorea | collected 2018-08
TCTTCACAATTTATATATCACAACAAAGAGAAGAACCTCAGAAATCAGACCTTGCTCTTGGCTCCTGCCATTTCTCACTCTGCACACTACGACACAACTTTGAAAAATGCACGTAGAAAAGCTGATTCCTGCGTTGGCGCGTAACGTAGGAGCGTCAAGAAATTCCGGAACGTAGAAAATTGATGTCACGGAGGGGTAATTTCTCTACGGTCTACGTTCTACGTTACGTGTTACGCCTACGGAGCACGTCTGCTAAAACACCCTATTCTCGTGCAGGCCTTGCGTTACCAAGTTACATCACTTGGCAAGTCATCAAGTGTTGCTTCGACGTTCCCAGCGGACACACAGCATGGCGGATCCAGTGCACCGAGCCGTGACCTCTGTGCACTGAAGAGCCTCCGACTTTTAACCCCTCGCCTCGCATCAAAGGCCGGAGCCACGCAGAGATGCGCGCGCCTCAGTCTCGCGGCGAGATCAAACGGACGAGAGTTGAAACGAGAGTCCGAGGGGCGGGCCGCGGGACGCGCGCTGTCGCTGTCCGTTACGCATCAACCTGGCGTCGCGTTCACACCGGATGCGTCACACGTCACACTGCGTTCACACCGCATTGTCGTGCCGTTTTCACAATGGATGTGCCATGCTGTTCACACTGGAGTGCGTCACACTGTGTTCACACTGGATGATGCTGTTCACACTGGAGTGCGTCACACTGTGTTCACACTGCACTGTCATGCCGTTTTCACAATGGATGAAGCTGTTCACACTGGAGTGCATTACACTGCGTTCACACTGCATTGTCGTGCCGTGTTCACACCGAATGCGCCATGCTGTTCACACTGGAGTGCATCACACTGTGTTCACACCGGATGTTCCCTGCTGTGTTCACACCAGATGATGCTGTTCACACTGGAGTGCATCACACTGTGTTCACACCACATTGTCGTGCCATTTTCACAATGGATGCACCATGCTGTTCACACTGGAGTGCATCACACTGTGTTCACACTGGATGATGCTGTTCACACTGGAGTGCATCACACTGTGTTCACACCGGATGTTCCCTGCCATGTTCACACCGGATGATGCTGTTCACACTGGAGTGCATCACACTGTGTTCACACTGGATGTTCCCTGCCATGTTCACACCAGATGATGCTGTTCACACTGGAGTGCATCACACTGTTCACACCGGATGTTCCCTGCCGTGTTCACACCAGATGATGCTGTTCACACTGGAGTGCGTCACACTGTGTTCACACCGGATGTTCCCTGCCGTGTTCACACTGGATGATGCTGTTCACACTGGAGTGCGTCACACTGTGTTCACACCGCACTGTCGTGCCGTTTTCACAATGGATGCGCCAGCTGTTCAAACGGTCTGCGTCACACAGTTCACACCAGATGAGTCATCCGCTGCACGACAGGGTCAACCAAGCGATGCTGCATCTGTTGACGCCTATTTCACCCTGAATGCACTTAGTGTTGCATTGCTCCCAAGCTGATCAATGGACGCCGTGTCGACTGTACGAACCCCTCCCTCACGGTGCATACGGGGACGCACGCAATGCAAAAACACGCTTCAACCTCAGCAAGGGCGTTGGTACACGGGGAGGGAATGCGTGACGCCTCCTGTGTGAAACAGCCTTCAGATAGAACAGTGTCAGACAGTTTCGCACACGGTACGTGCGCACACGACACCAATGACACCAGAGTGCACCCAAATGCGTGTGATCACCTCCAGTCCTAACGCACAAATACTCCGTGTCTCAATTCCAGTGAAACGACGATCAAAGGACTGAATCCACAGACATCTGGGTCCAGGATCCAGCATCCACTGTTCTTGGGTGGACACAAACTGGACCAGGGGCAGATCCAGGGGGGGGGTCAGGGGTGCCTGAGCATCTTTTTCAACCCCTGGCAATTTTCGCTGTGCATGCGTGTTTCTTCTTTTCACACGTCCCTTTTTCAATTTGCTTTCGGGAACGGGGGGGGGGGGGTTGACGCCTCCTGACTAAATCCTCGACCCACCCACCAGAGACGGAGAAGATACACGCCGGAACATTGGAGCCTGGACCCCTGGAACAGGAACCTGTGTGTGCGCTTCTGCCAAGAAAACTTCGGAGTGTTTCCGACAGTTGCAATTTCCACAGGAAGGCTGCAGCGCCATCCTTGAAGCCTGAAGGAGACGCAGCACACACACACACACGCGAAGCGGAGCTGGAGCTCCAGCCCCACAACGAGCCCCGCCCCATTCCCCAGCGGCTGCAACTATGTATGTCACGGTACCTCTCTTTGTGCGTTCGTGTAATTGCACCAAGCGAAGTGCATCGATGCGACTGTTCAAGACATGATAATTGTCACTTTGACTTGATACATCCTCGTATGTGTGCAAGTCAGTGCACGCTGCCTTTCATCGTTGCCAGACGCATCCAATGTGGTACGTATGTTTTGCACAGACGCTGCAGCCTCAGCCCCACCCTGCGAGGACGGCGCTGCAGCTCCCACGCGTGGTCCCCTCGGCTCCGTTTTTATAGCGTTCTGGCCCCGGTTTTCATTACCTGTGAAGGTCTCAACTCGAGAGCCGTAACTCACAGCGTCCGCGATAAACCACAAACGCGCGCCTCACAAATCTGCCCGAAAACAAACGGCAAAGCAAGGCGCTCCTCCAGCGAACACTTCAAGCGAGAGTCGTACAACCGCGAAATCAGAAGAGCAGGAGTGGGAGAGTTGGAGAGAATAGGAAATGTCCATTGTGTTGTGAAGATGCCCCTCGAGAAGGCAAACACACAACACTTGCACGCACACACGAAGCTCACACGCACGCACACTGGTCACCCCGTCGGACGTTCAGGTTTCCACGCCCGGTGAACCCAAACAGCTGCGCTACACACAAACACACACACACACACACACACACACACACACACACACACACACACACAAACACAAACACACACCGGCTCACCAATTCAGATGGTAAGGTCACAAAACCCCATGAACACACACACACACACACACACGCACACACATACACACACACACACCACAGAACCACCCTGCACAGGCTCCCGTTACGTAACCACACAGGAGCCAGACTGACCCATAAGTACACGGTACTGCACACGTGCCGCCCGCACGCGCCAATGTTTGGTCTCCACTTGCTAAATGGCTGTGGATGAAGTGTATACAACACCTGTGGTCAGGCGAGACCTGTGTAACTGATGGCCTCACTGTCTCCACTCATAATCCACCAATTAGTGATCACAGTATGTGGCCGCTACTCGAGCTACCCCACATGCCTCAACAGAGGGGAATGTGCGTGCGTGTGTGTGTGTGTTTGTGCGTGTGTGTGGTGAGGGAGAGTGCAGTGTGTCTGTCGGTGAGCGGGTGAGGGGGAGAGAGAGAGAGAGAGAGAGTGTGTGTGCGTGTGTGTGTTTGTGCGTGTGTGTGTGTCTGCAGAGGAGAGAGAAGAGAGGCAAAGACGGAACTTGTGCGCGTCCGTACACCTGTCGTGACACGAGCTTCACGTTTCGTCAGACCCTTTCCTCAGGTCACTAACTCTTCCAACGTTCACAGCGAAGTTTTCAGCAGCATTCCACTGGTGCAGACACCGCGACAGAATTCCGTTTCACCCTGTAGCTTCTCCCTGCTCTCCGTATCTCCCCTTATCATCACGAGGGCGACTGATACGAGCGATAATCGGGGCATCACGTCGGAGGAAAGCGTGATCCCAGAGCCGACAAAAAACCAGAGCTGGAAAAGGTCGAGGAAAAAACCTCTCACGAAGAGATAAAATCCGAAAACAGATTCAGGTGAGGTTCTCGTCGGATACGTCACGCGTTGCGTCCTTCTGCAGTGGATGGGTGCTTTGTCAGGCCAGGTTCACACTGCATGCGGCGTACGTTGCTTCCTTCTAACGGGCCAATGGGAGGACGAATTGGCACAGCGGACATTGACCCGAGGGTACACAGTCCAGTTCCATGCACGAGGGTCACTGCAAGCTTCTTTCACAGCAGGTTTACGTCATGCACAAGGCAACGGTCCTGTGTTGGCACCGAACCATTCGTGAGAAAAGCGACGCGATGCGTGACGCCTCCAGTTTGAACTCGCCGCGCTGACAGAAGCGTTGTGACGCGAAACAAGTTTTGAATCAACTGCAGAAACCACCACAACTGCAGAACACATGTTTGAGCCCAGATTTTTGGCAAGTTTGGAGAAGAGAGATATTTTCGAACTGCTTCCAGATGAGGATTGTTCTGTCGTCACCATGACAACCGAATGACCCTGAAGTGACCCATTTCAGCTTTTTTCAGCTGTCTGGAAGTGTGTGATGAAATGTAGGTCACTCAAAAGTGCGCGTACTCTCCAGCTTCCGACACATCTGTCTCTTCGCTCACTGTCAGAACCCGTCCGAACGTTTTGAAAATACGAAGTATTCGCAAAACGTCAGTTTGAGAGAGCGTCCAAGAAGTCCGATTTTGTAGCAGATCTCCTGGAGTCGGCAAAGCTGAGACGCTACGTTTGCTTGACACTTACCTCCACCTCTTCACAGGGATCTCACCTCGAACTGTGAAAAGTTCGAGCAGTGCTGTATGGGGGTGGAGGGGGGCGTGGCACCCAGGTGCCCTTCGAAAATATGCCCCTCCACTTGTCTGTGGCCACGATTTGATTTTTTGAGACGACAGACCCCCCCCCCTCGCGCCCACACACAAAGCAACTCGATTCGGACTGGGTTGGTTGGTTGCACCCGACAACCCCCAATTTTGGATCCACTGAGAGTGAAGATCAACATTTCTCTCGCATGTCTTCAAATCTGCGTTGGGTTTAACCTGCGATCTGACACAGATGTTAGAATAACAACTCAGGCTCCAAGAGCCGAGGATACGGGGCATGGGAGGGGGAGATACGTAAAGGTTTCAACTGTCAAAACAGGCGGAGTAGCGCCCCTCGTGCGATGAGGCTTCTGTGCACAGAGTCCCTCTTTCTGTGAGACTGAGTCTCCAACAATGCGACTGTGACTGGAAAAGGACTTCCAGCAGGGTTGTGGCTCCTCTGAGTGTTCACGTCTTTCAAAAGCTGCAGGAACGGTGCTGCAGTCTCAACTCCAAACCCGACCTTCAACAGTCCCACTGCATGCTGCAGGTGCAGTCAAAGTCACCACCACCTGACCCCCGTCTCAGTCTCACACCAAAAAGTTTCTTGCACAACTAGACACGGCTCACTCCAGGAATGTGACCTGCAGATGTATCCAAAAAAGATTCTTTACCAGGTCTCTGTTTGCACGTTACAAAAGTCTATTGTGGTGTGGTTGTTCGCAGCCTTGTGTGGTGTTTGCACTTCGCCACAGACCCCTCTGCCCCCGTGCCGGTGTGACAATACACGGGACAAACACCGGCCCCAAAAAGAAAATCCAAAGGGAGGATTTTTTCTTGAGTTTTTGAAAAGAAATTCGTTGCGATTGGATCAGAGTGAAAATAATTTCCCAACCTCTACGAACAAAGAAAATTCAAGTGCGTGAACTACAATCAGATTCGGTAACACGTTGAGAGTTCAGACAGGTTTTCTTTCAGGAATTGTGTGTGTGTGTGTCTCTGTGTGTGTGCGTGTGTGTATTTTCAAATTGTCATTGACGCCTGTGGGGCGAAAAATCAGACCGTCAGAGAATGTCTTCACACACAGCCACAGAATACTACTCCTGACGGTTTGTGAGTGGAAGAGCTTGTGCAGAGATGCAGAGCTCGCACATGGACTTGTACAAGAGACACAGTGCACACGCATCATCCATTGAACCCAAATTGCACAACACATCGTAGCTTTCTGCTCCAACTCACTCCAACCGCATCTCTGATATATCAGATCGGGTCGGGCTCCTCTCAAAACCTCTCAGAAAGCGACAAGTGCGCGACAATTGAGTCGTCGTGCCGTGTCGCCGCCATTGTGCCGTCGGTCCGCACTGAGGGCGAATCCTCCGCACAGCGACTCAAATCTCCATCCTCTTGCTGCCTGTATCAGGGGTGGATCCGAGGGGAGCCCCCCCCCTGCGCTGAACTCCAAATTCTCCGCCTGCCAAAGGGTGAAACCCCACGGCCAGACGCCCCCTCCCACCTTGAACAAAATTGCCCTTCACCCTCCACTACCGCTTTTGCCTCAGTTTTGCGCAATTTTTCTTCAGTTTGCCCTGTTCCTTTGTTCATAATTGGGGGTTGCCCCCCCGCGACCGATTCCTGGACCCGCCCCCGGCTCCCAACCCCCTCACAGGGATGTCAGTGAAGATGTAAAAGTCTCTCAATGCCCAAAATATGCGTCACGCGTTTCTGACTTTGCCGTGACTTTTATTGTGCTTTTGAGACCTATTCACAGCAGAAGCGACGCGCACTGCGTTCCTGTGTCAGCAGGTGCGAGTTGCGTCAACTCTGCGACGCAGCGCCCATTTACTCGAACAGAAGCACAAACGTATGACACACCCAATGTGAAACGGGCCTGTGGAATTTGGTGGTGACTTTGGCCCATTGTGCGTTTGAGCCGTTTGAATTGAGCCTCAGGGGCAGATGGAGATTTTAACCCAGATCAGAGGGACTAAGCTCTGCTATGCGGAGCATGTTTTGCTTGTCACCCGCAGTTTGGGGCCTGGTCATCACACACGCTTCCCAAGCTCTGAAGGTCGGGGTCTGCGCTCTGTGTTCACCACTTTCTCTGGACACACAGGGCAACACACGTTCACTTGAGCCCCGTTTATCTCAGACAAAATTGAGACTGCACGAAGACACAGTTTTTGCAGGTTCTGTTCTGCGTGTGTTTTTGTTGCTTTGCAATGTGCAAGAGTTGCACGCACAACTAACAACGCTTTGGGTGTGGGTGAAAATTCTGCTACATCTTGAACTGCAACCCAAGAGGAAAACCTGACTTTTTTCGGGGAGACCCGAACGTTTCGAGTTGCAACCTTTGTTACATTTTCTTGCTCGAGTTGGCGAGTATTTCGCCATGTCTGCAGTCGCAAGCCGATTGAATCATTAGCGATATCTTTGAAGTGAGAAATTTACGGGGCTCGTTCTGAGAACTGAATTTGTTGCAAACGGGTTGTCTGAATGGGCAAGTGAATGGCTTGGAACACCCTGATCAACTTCGCATCTCAATTTCGCCAGTCTCCCAACAACAAAATCTTCAGTGGCTTCTTACGAACCGCAAAACCTCCCGTGTTTTGACGAAAATGGACCAAGAGCGTGATGAAGAAATATTTTCACATTGAGGAAAACGAAATTACGAGCAAACCTCGTGAGTTTGGCCCATGCTTGTTCAGTGGAGGACTTGAACTCGCGAATTTGCCCCTTGGATCCAACCTGAAACCATTTCTGCACGAAGTCAATTCACAGGGTTGTTGCATTTGAAATCCCATTTTGTGGTTTGAATGATCTCAGGAAGGAACAGCAGTTTGACCTCGAAACCTCTTTTTTCCAGAGAAATCCGCATTTTCCGTCAGATCGAGTGTCGATCACCAGACTGGCAGGGCTCGCATTACAAAGTCAACACTCAACTGTCAACACATCGAAAACCCAGTTTTCCTGCAAAATTCGCCTCACCCTGACCCCACCAACACTTTTCCATGAGCAACGAGCATTTTGTAGGGATCTACAAGCTCAGAACACCAAAACTCCGACCCAATTCCAAACGGTTGCACTGAGGAACTGAACATGTGAACTCAACACAACAAAGTGCCTTCAAGGGTGAAAATGGTTTCTCAAACCCGTCCAACTTTCACCACTCAAAACCGACGATCCCTCGCAAAATCCAACCAACAAACGGTACGAGATAAAGCAGTACTCACCCAAGAGGCGTATCCACAACTTTGATTGACTTTGTACACTCCAAAAATGCAAAAGATTGAGCAAAATCCAAGAGGCAAAATATTCACTTGTGCTCAGTGCAGAAGTTGCAGCGACTTTGGCGCCTCCGCTGGAGGAGAGTTCCACACCGGCCGTGAGGCTCCCAACCGCACAGCGCGGTGCAGCTTTTCCAAAAACTTTTCTGCTCAAGCGCTGAAAGGAGGATTTTTCAGAATGCAGGAAAAGATTGTCTGGCAAAATTATTTTTCTTCACAAAAATGGGCAAAGAACAGAATTTTTTGCAAGAAAGCGGACGAGAACATTTGTGCAGTGTCCACTTGTGATTGTCTGTTGAGGTCAACGAAAATTGTCTTGCAGGCGGTGTGGTCACAATTTCGGCCACTTGGTACGGGCCTCAATGCCCCCCAGTCCCCCAAAGGTTCACAAGATGATCAGCGAAAAAATTAGCGCATTTTCTTGAGCGAGCCAGCTGCAGTGTTTGTTCCACTGAACCAACGATGTTCGTGTTTCTCTGACGCCCAAGATTTGGCCTCAACAAGCTGCCCCCAACGAAGGGTCACCGAAACTGTTGGAAATTCTGAAGGGAAATTTTGAAGACCTGGGGTGAGTTGTCTTTGTTGCGCGTCCCGGGGGCTGGGTCTCAGGAGCTGAGCAAGGTCCCAGACCCTCCGACTGAAAAGACACTGAGTCTGCATTTCAGCCAGTCTCCGTTCTTTTTGGACGTGAGGCTTGCACGTCTTTTGCGTTCGTTGACGAAAATTGTTTCAAAAGAACGGCCCTCATGTTTTACCCTGTTGTTTTGAGATCTACGCTGAATAACGAAACAAACAACAAAAGACACACCAAATAAGCGAACTGACAAACAAAATAGATCGTGTTCAATTGCACTTCGAGAAAACATTGAAACACAAGTTTCAGACTTTTCCACTGCACAGGTAGGTCTCGTTTGCATGTTTCCAGGTGAGATAACGATCTGCCCCTGACTGAGTCGAACGGACGTGAATCATGAGTCTAATTCAGGGTTTGAGCGCCACGCCTACTTCCGCAGAACCTGTGGGGGAGACGCATGCTGTGCCCCCCCCCCGCCGAGCCTGATTCAGACCCTTAATTCACCCCATAATTCTCCAATATTTTATGGACCTGTTTGTCTGGGTTCTTTTGGCAACAGACATGGCAGTGTGTTGGAGAGATTCAAGCCAAGGAGATTTTGGACCGCCTGATGCCAATGCTGGCTGATCCAGGGATACAGGAACCCCAGGGGACCCAGGGGACCCAACTCAAACTCTGAAAACGGAGCTTGTTGTGGTGTGACTGGTTTGAATGTTCTGCGCTTCTGTCAGCCCAGCGTCTGAACTTGAAAAGTGACTACGTTTCATTGATGCCGCACCAGCAGACAAACACCCGTAGATGTGTACGTGCGCACACGCTCACACACACACACACACACACACACACACACACACACACACACGTTGCATATGACGCGCACACCAGATACACACGACTTCCAAAACAACACACACGCACACACACGCGAACAACATAAACACACGACACACACACACACACACACACACACACACACACACACACGGCTGACCCTCTCCCACCATCATCCCGGATCTCTTCCTGCCCGGTGCACGTTTTCACCTGGATCCTGGAAACCCGAATCCAGAGTTCCCCATCTGGAGTCGGGCAGGTGGAACGGAGAGCTCCGGCCGGACAAACCGGATCCAGATGGCGATTCCAGACTCCGGTCCAGTCCGCAGCACCTGTTTCTGTATCGTGCTCAGTGAAGAGTGAACGCAGAGATCTGCGTGGATCTGAAACACGCACAGGTCAGGTTCGCACTGGATGCTTCCCAGGACCTTGAGGGAGGGGGGGGGCTGAGTGGTACTCCTTGGCTTTGCATGAACGCAATGCAGTGTGAATGCACCCACCCCAGTGTGAAACACAATTGAATCAAGAGGAAGGTTTCCAATTGAAAAAAAGTGAAAGGATGATCTGGGAAAACACCCAAGAGCCCTGTGTTGAAGAGGAGTGAAAGCAGTGCGGTTTGCTGCAAGAAAAACATAAGGTGAACAACCAGGAGCAACTTGCCGAGCTGTGGTTTGATTTGTTGACCTTGTTGAGCCCCATTGAGGGAATCTGAACGTTGCTGCGCGCGTTCGTTGTTCTTTCCTCAAGATGATCTCGCCAGCATCTCGATTGAAAGCGTTCAGTACCTCAGATCTCCTCAGGCGCAGTCCAAGATTTGGGTGGGGTGGGAGTGGGGTGGGGGACCCAACCCTCCAGGGGTCAGGGAGGCGGGTCCGTAGAATCTAACCCTGACAGAGGCTGTAACGAAACCCTGAACTGACGGGTGCGACGAAGTTTGGTTTCTGCATGAGAAGCTGAAACTCTGACAGACTTTGTTGAGACGGAACCTGAGCCCGTGATGTCAGAACATCCAGGTCTCCGCGTTTAAACACCCGCGCCGTGTTTGTTGTTGTCCTGGTGACCGAACACCTCTGTTGCCAGGGAAACGTATCCGTGGCGACGGGGTCCCGGGTCAGGTTGACACCGCGCGCGTCATGGCATCTCTCTCTCTCTTTCTCTCTCTCTCTCTCTCTCTCTCTCTCTCTGTTTCTCTCTCTCTGTGCGTGTGCGTGTGCGTGTGTGTAACTTCACTGCGCACTGGATTCATGCGTGCTGCATCGAAGGTGATGATGCAGCACACAGTGACTCAGACGCGTGACGCGTCCAGTGTGAAACAGGCCTCAAGTTCCCTAAGTTTCCTACAAGCCTCTCTGGGCCACGTCTAGTGTCGCGTGTACCTCGGTTGCGAGAGCTGAAACTCAACTTCACGGCAGATAGGTCAGCGATTCCATTCTTGTTCAGGTTAGAGCCGCAATGCACGACATGTCCAGTGTGAAACAGCCTTGAGCAAGATCCCAGAATTGGTCAAAACAGGTGAAAAAACAAATGTCCAAACATATTTCAAAAATAAAGACACATATTGTGGAATTCCTTCTGTGCATGAGGCTGCGGAAGTCACTGATGCTTTTTCCAAAGAAAAACACGATGACTTCCTGGTACCTTCAAAGAAACCTCCACCTAACACTGACCATCAGAGCAGAGAATGCTTCTGGAATGCTGGACCACTCTCAGCACTGACCTCAACTGACCTCGAGTGTCCAGTACCTTGCCGTGGAGGATCCACAGTGCTCTAGCAATTCATCCAAGGGGGGAAATTTATTCTCTCTGTTTCCCTGTGTGTCTCATGCTGTGGCCCGGTCTCTGCCTCTCAGTTTTGGTCTGCCTGTCCGCCCTGAGAGCTCTCAGGGAAATCCCTCTGCATCTATGTCTGTGCCTGTCCTTTCTTTCTTTCTTTCTTTCTTTCTTTCTTTCTTTCTTTCTCTGTCTCTCACTCTCTTCTCATAAGGTCTGCCTTTCTCTGTCGCTCACCCCTCCCTCTATTTGTCCGTCCTCTCTCAGTCTGTCTGTCTCTCTGTCTCTCTCTTTTCTCCCCCTCTCTCTCACTCTCTCTACTCTCTCTCTCGCTCTCTCTCTCTCTCTCTCTCTGGATCCTGGATGCCGCAGTTGTGGAGCTGCTGTCACTGGGTGAAAAGAGCGCAAATCAAAGTGGACGGCAAATTTAAATAAACTTCTCAAGTGCTGCAACCGGAGAAGTTCATAAACGCGCATTTCCAGGGAAACATAAACAACTCGAGGTTGTTTTCAAACTTCCCAAACACCTGACGTCTCGCGAATTCCGTGTTTTCTTTCTTTCATGCGGCATTTCCTGAGATGTTTGAATTTTTAGAAATTTTTGCTTTGAATTTCGTGTCTTCAAAGCAGCTCCAAGGCGAAACAAAATCGACAAAAATGAAGGGAATTTTAAACTGAAATTTTGGTCGGAATTTCTTTTCCAGAAAAACATTGTTTCAAGTTTCCTTGTTTTTGGCGCACGACTTCGGTTTCCTTCGTGTACAGCTGAACAAAATATGAAATATGATGGTGAGAAACATGCGAAATTTCATCTGTTTTGAAAGAAGAACTGCACACCTTCCTTCCACCATGGGGTCCACATGTATGGGAAACGTAGTGATAAAATATTTTGTTCATGTTGTCATTAAATTCCTTCTCCTGCTCAAGCATATAATTTTCACCCTCGGTACCCTTGATGGACACCTCGCATACCCTCTCATACCCTGACAGACCCTCCAATCTTTTACTCATTACTTGAAAAAAAATTTCCACTCGCTTGAGAGGAGACTTTGAAAGGCCATTTTTACCGCCTCATTTTCGTGTAATTTTCTTGTTAAATGCGGCAAATTGACGCTCAAGTCAGGATGAGGAACATGGCCAAATTTGGGCTCGATCCCAGAGAGGAAAAAGTATGCACCCTACTTCTCGAGTACTGAACAAGGTGATACTTGTGGGCGCTGCACAGAACCCCATAATTAGGCCTGAAAACCCCCTTTCGCAAGGATGCTCCGAGGTGGGGTGACAAATTTTTCTTGTGAATTTGTTGTTCGTGGTTGTTGTGTGGTTCATATTGGGTGCGTCGTGCATTGCAAGCACAAGTGAATGGGTGCTTCGTCAGGCTGGGATGAAACTGGACGCGTAATGCACTGCGTCCCTGTCCGAGTAAACGCGTGCTTCCTTCAGTGTGTGACTCAAGCTTGGCGCATCACCCATTCTTTTCGCAAAGTTGACTGCTCAATTCAACACACCAACTGCGTGCATGGTGGAGCTGCATTCACCACACCAACTGGTGGGGCTACATTCACCATACCAACTGGTGGGGCTATATTCACCACACCAACTGGTGGGGCCAGATTCACCACACCAACTGGTTGACTTGAGACACAAAGAACGAGTTAATTCGTGGACAGACCTCGTACAAGGAAGGAACACATGACGCGTGCAGTGTGAAGCAGGCTCTCCACCATTCTCCACCATTGACAAAACTTTTCTCTCCGATCTTCAGCCAAATTCCTCTGTGTCTGCGTGCGCCTGCATTGAGGTTTGAAATTCTGCAGATCAGTCGCTGATATGATGGCAAAAAGTCAACGAGCCCCTGCGAATTATGACAGGCAGGTGAAGGTACAATTATGCCCACTCCGTCAAACCTCAGGAACGGGTCTGTGCGCTCGAAACTTTTTCCACGAACTTCCCGTGTCTAAATTTTCCGGAAACTTGACTGCCAGATTCACCACACCAACTAGTGTGGCCAGATTCACCACACCAACTGGTGGGGCCAGATTCACCACACCAACTAGTGTGGCCAGATTCACCACACCAACTGGTGTGGCCAGATTCACCACACCAACTGGTGAGGCCAGATTCACCACACCAACTGGTGAGGTCAGATTCACCACACCAACTGGTGGGACCAGATTCACCACACCAACTGGTGGGGCCAAATTCACCACACCAACTAGTGTGGCCAGATCCACCACACCAACTGTTTTGATAAAACATAAAAATTATCTCTGATTCAACAGGTAAAGAAACTTTGACTTTGGGGAGGGGGAATTTCAATTTGAAAATTTTCACAGCAGGACCAAACCACAAACACAACGGTTTGACAGAAGACAAGGTCCAAGTTGTTTTCCAACAATTTTGCTGAAAATTCAAAGTTTTTGGCGCCAAATCTATGGACACCAAATTGTGTTGTGCGAAAAACTGTCCTTTGACTGCTGGTTCTTAATGATTTGATGGGCACTTTCTGTGCCTGTATCTTCACCGTAAAGACCCACCTTACATATGGCGCATATGGCACTTACGGGTTATCGCGACATGGCTTCAGGCGACCCGGGGAGAATGAGTGGGGGAAAATAACCCCGTATGGGGCAGCCACTATGGCCAACCCACAAAAGGGGGAAAGTGATAAGATTGGGGAAGGACACATCAGGGACAGTTCTGACCAACTGTTGTTCACCTCATGATGTAAGCGTGTTTCAAACTACAAGTGTCGTGTGCTGAGGCCGGTCCAAAAGACGACCCAACCCTCACAGGTTTGGACCGGGGTGCAACGCAAGGGAGAATAGTTTCATTCTGAGTCAGTGGTGGATCGAGTGGTCTTACAAACCATCTGACACCCCAAATGTGCGCAACCAGGGGCAAAGCACCAATACGTGCACTTGGAATCAAAGTTGGTGTCAGGCCTGAAACCCGTCCCCCTCCCCAGATCTTACGTTGGATCTGCAACACTGAACAACCAAAAGCGGTTCAACCCTGCTGACGGACACAGGACTGGGGCCAGGGGTCGGAATTGGGGGACTCTGCTTCAGGAACATGAACCACACATAATGCGTGAAGAGGCCATGATTTGAGACGGACTTCATTCGTGGACAGGTCCGTCGTTCAGAAAGGGCCCGTGGGTCCTGTATTCACCCCTGGACCCACCCCTGGACCCACCCCTGGACCCACGCCTGGATCCGCCCCTGGATCCGCCAGAGACAACAACGTCCAGGGTCCAACATCTCTATTCGATCTCACTGATGATGGATACACTTTTAACTCCATCAACATTGGGGCTTCTCAAACCAAATTTATGCGACTGTCAAAGGCTGGAAACGTTTCTAATTTATCGCTGCTCTCAGAGGCTTCAATAGATGAGGAATTGAGAGAAGAAGTTTTCAACTTTTGAACTTTGAAAATATGTGATGAACATTGATGCAAAGTCTGTTTGAGGTGAATGGAAAGATGTTTTGAAGCACAAGGTTGTTTTTGAAAGAATTTCGTTCACTCGTGACAGGAAAAGGTGGAGAAGCGAGAAGCGAGACAAGAGTGTGTGTGTGTGTGTGTGTGTGTGTGTGTGTGTGAGAGAGAGAGAGAGAGAGAGAGAGAGAGAGAGAGAGAGCAGAGAGAGAAAAAGAAGAGAGCAGAGACAGAGCACAGCGAGTTTCAGACGCAGAGGTAGGGGTTTTACCACCACACAACAAACACACACACACACATACATTGGTGACCAATGTACACACGCTCATACGCACGCACACACACACACACACACACACACACACACACACACACACACAAACACACACAGGCACATTTCAGAGGACTGTGATGTGGCACTCCAAACGTCAAAAAGAAAAAGAACACAAACCAGCGTGCGGAAAACATAAACCATCTTGTGTCACAGTCAGACGATCAGGCAAAAGTACATTCAGAAAACAACCACCCATTATGTCGTTTGCTGTTGTCAACAAAAATGATCTACGTCGCGGAGAGAGCGTATAAATTTTGACGTAACTACTAATTAACGCTGTAGTTACCAGCAGCGGAACATGGAGAGCCAAAAACATCACTCGGCACACTGTTGAAATTTTGCCTATTCTGGGCACCACGCTTTTGAGGGCACTTTGACCTTCGAAACAGCCAAAACTGGCGATTTTGAAGGTCAGTAGCGCGCTTTGTCGTACTTTCTATCAAATTTGAGGGAGCAATGACAGGTAGTTCTCCACACTGTGATAGCTACTGCAGAACTGGGATGACATTTTTCACAACTCAAAAGGCAAGTCAGAACTGAATGCATGAGTTTTCATCTTTTTTTTGAAAGTGTGTCAGGTGTGTGTTGACTTTTTTGAGTGATTTATCACGACATATCCTCGGGGTGTGTCCCCACGCACAATGAGAGCCTCATCAGGATACGCGCCGTTCAAATCGGATGCGTCAAGCGTTGCGTCCCTGTGCAAAACAACAGACGCTACGTCGCAAGTGACGACGTAGCGTCCATTGGTTTGTGTAGCGACACAATGCATTGCGCGCCCAGTGTGAACTAAATGGCAATGAGAGCCTGTTTCATCATGTGTAAATTTTTCGAAGCACAGGCCCTCAAGGGGAAGTGTATCTGTTGGTTTTCATGTTATTGCGAAAACAAATAACATCTGTGGAGACGGTTATTTTGGCAAAATACACGAGGAAAGAATGAAGCCATTCTGTTCATTCTATAGCTCAACTTTTTGTTGTCTTCTTCAGAGGTTGGCAGATGCGCTCGAATTTCCTGTGGTTTTTGCTTCGAGCGACGCAGTTTTCGAACAGAACTTGATTGACTTTTTGCTTTTCTTCAAAGGTTCACTCTTTGTCCCTGTGGTTTGGTCGCTTTCCATCGGCAATCTCAAATTGCGGTTCAGGATGCGTTTCATTGCACCAGGAAGGACACTTCCGTGGACAAATTCACGGGAAATTATTGCAACATCCAGACACCACACCAACTGGTGGGGCAAGATTCCCCCCCCCCCCCCACCAAGTGGGGCCCGATTCCCCTTACCAAGTGGGGCTAGATTCACCACAGCAATGTTTGAGGCCAGAACCACTGTTCATGGCTTTGTGTAGAAATCCAGGGCCTCTTCATCCACACAAGTGCTGCCGTTATTTTAAGGGGCGTGGCTTGTGGGGGCCTCTGGCCCCTAAATCCACTGGTCCCTGGACCCGGTTGTCCTGTATCTCTAGAACCAGTATCTATTGTGTTTTGGAGCCAGACACACTGGGTTCTCCACACCTTGGATCCTATTTATTTTGGACCCTCTGCCTCCAAATCCGCTGGACCCTGAATCAAGTGGACCCTCGATTCAATGGGTGTGAGGTCCACTGGCAGTGAGTCCATTGCTTCTTGATCCAACACACTTGGATTAGTTTGGAAGACTCCTGATTCCTGAATCCACATTGAAGCTTGTTGCGACAAAGCATCTCAGAGATTCTTTGGTCTTCGGAGCTAATTCTGCAGATTCAATGCAAATCTTCAGCAGCTGGGGGTAAACAGAGTCGTGTTTGCTCATTAAAGCGGATTATCCTCAATCTGGATCAGGACGTTAATCCAGCTCGGTGAGAGTCATCTCCCTCATCTGTCTCCCAGACCCGATTCTACGCACGATTCGCACGATAAATGTGCGAAGTCCCTTCAGGGAGAAGCACCATGTGGTAGTGCAGTATGTGGCAAGGTGGATGGAAATGTCCCCTGCCCCCTCCCCCTCCCCCCCGCGGACAGCATGACTGGTGGAAAACAAGGAGGATAAGGAAGAATTGTTGAACAAGGAAGAATTGATGACATTACCGACGCTGCAAGGGACTTCGCACTGCAGTTGCCTTGAGCACTGTTTCTTGTTCACAACATCCATCACAGGCGGAAGTAGAGCTGGATCTGTCTCAAAAACGTTGTTCACCAGCAGTTTTATTTCTCCCAAAATTTGTAAATTTTTTGTTGAACCACCCGAGGAAAAGAGAAAGGGGACTTCCATTGGTCAGTTGTTACGCGTCCTTTCGTTGATGAAGGCCAGGCGTGGGGAACTTACATACAGGTCAGATTGTTGTTATGTTAACTTCATTTTCTTATGAAAGACTGACTGTCTGCACGCAAAAACCTTTGAGCCATGTTAGAGTGTTGGAAGCGTGCATCCCAGGCTCACGTGCAAACGACCAATCTTCATTGCCCCCATTCTCTAAACACGTTGTATCTTCTCTTTTTGGCGCCGTGTCAGGGCCACTGTTTTACGGAGATCGGGTCACCGTGGCAACCGCGCGGGAGAGACGCCTGGAGCTGCGTCCATTCAAAACTCGCCATCGAGATCCTCAGGTCAGGTTCACACTGGGAGCGTCTTTGTGTCGGTGTCCTGCATTCACTCGGCAACGCAGCGCGTCAAGCAAAACTGACGCCAGCGTCGACGCATCTCGGCATTTTACCTGAAACTGGACGTCTCGCCTTACGCGCTTGAGTTTTCACGCGTCATAGAACCAGAAAGAGGTTTTGCGCAGGGAGTCACTTCACGGCGCTTCCAGTGTGAACCCAGCCACAGCATCCTGATAGGAACAGGCATCGCATTCATCAGTGAGTTATTTACGGGGCAGATGAGCTCGAGGTCAGCGAGGTCACGGCTCAAGGTCAACCCATCCGCGCGCACAATCTGCCTCATTTGCATACGGCAGATAATTCCAGCACCGCGCGCGCATTCGTTGTTGCGTGCTCGCGTGCGGCGACAGTCAGGGATGGGGTGGATCCTGGGGCCCGGGTCCAGGGCCTGGGGAACCGGCCCCACCCATTGCACCAACCCCAAATGGCCGACATTTGACTGCGCGACTTTTCTCAAGCGCAGAGTTTGAGGCGTGAACAAAGTTGTTGCTTTGTGGTGCAACTTTCAAGGTTCTCCAGCAGAACTTTCGCCTCCCTCTCTCGGGGGGGGGGGGGGGGGCTTGCGTTTAACAACCGGGACCCGTGTAGGGAAACAAACCCAAGGACCTTTGGGGGGGCCACGGCCAAATTTTTGACTAGGTTTAAAAAAGAAGTTACAGACAACCGCCA
>JAAUXT010034334.1_pt1 | contig 18130 bp, 17 predicted proteins | sample 7278171 | NCBI WGS metagenome assembly JAAUXT01 (sample SAMN14350112, study PRJNA611818) | marine sediment metagenome | isolation source: surface marine sediment (1.8m) | place: French Polynesia: Moorea | collected 2018-08
AGGTCAATATTTTTTCCAGGTTTTGTAATATTTTTCCAGGTTTTTGCCCCAAAACCCCCTGTTTTTCCAGGTTTTCCAGGTCTGGCCCTGTTTTTCCAGGTTTTCCAGGTTTTCCAGGTGCGGTGGGAACCCTGCTCACTGCACCCGTCATGCGCTGTGTCCTTCGAGTCAACTTTGCGTTCCGGAGGAGGCTCGCTACGCGCAACCGCTGTGAAACGAACCAGAGAAATGGTTTGGGGAAAACTTGTTCGAGATCTGATTCAAGGAACCTTGAGAAATTCTGGATTCCTTTGCTTGGTTGGTCAATCGTCCTTTCAGTGCTGTCTGGACCAGAATGGAGACACCATGTCCCCAACACCACACAGTGCGTGTCAAACATTTCGACCTATTTAACGTGCAGAAAAAGCAACAGTTGCTGCAAAATCGATTCTGCACCAGCTTCAACACGGTACGTCCACCGCCCACAAACCAACTTGTGCCCAGCTTGTTTCTCAAAACCATACCGCACACAAGTTCCTGTGTTGCAATGCTGATCAGGATTGTATCGATCTCGGTGAGCAAACAACCGACAGACCTTTGTGAACTTCAGCAATGGACTAGAATCATATTTCAGCAGACTGTGAAAAACAAATATTTCAAAAATCAAAGATCAAAACGAGTTGTGACTGGAACAAGAATGCCAGTGCATTGAACAGCCCGAGTCCGTGATGGGTGTGGTGGACCTGATCAACCAGTTGGTGTGGCAGAGTGGTGAATCCAGAATCGAACCCCCACCAGTTGGTGTGACAATATGACGTCGAGGGAGTGGGCTGTGAAAAGGGTGGTTGTGTCTCCCAGGTCTTTCCGTAAACGAGTTGTACGAGCAACACACTATGTTTTCATCGTTTTGCGTTCTTCTTGTATGAACATTGTTTGGCCTTACCTGCGAATGGTTCGAGTTGAGCGGCTGCTGCCTCAGCTGCTCCCACTGCCTCTTCTTGAGCACGTGCGGTCGGAGCTCTTCTGCGCGCTCTCCCCACGACGCCGCCGCCGCGGGCGCCGTGGTCCGCGAGCCTCCGCTGGGAGAGCGCGCGTGGGCGTGGGCGTGGGCGGGGCCGGGGGAGCGCACGGGGACGCGGTCCCGCATCGTGGTGCGCTTCCGCTCTCGCTCCTCCTCCTCCAGCGGGTCGTCCCGGTCGAATATGGACGCCACCTTCACCCGGCCGACACCCGGAGAAGCCCCGCCACCCTGCGCCGGCGGAGACTCACTCTGTTTCCCTTTAGCACCAGTTTGAAAGTTCCTGAGCAGCGACCCGAACCTGTTGGACCTCTCGTCTATCTGGGGGGCCAAGGATCGGGGTTTCTCCTCCACCTCCTCGCGCTCCACGTTCGTCAGCAGTGAGGACGGAGTCAGGGACGGTCTCGCCTCCTTCGGCGGAGACGGGTCGCGATGCACGAAGTCTTTGCGGTACGTCGGCTGGTATTCCTCGTTGTTGTCCACCAGTTTGAAGTCTGACGATGACGACGCCGCGGCGCCGCGGGCTGCAGCGCGGGACTCCGGGGCCACGGCGCGGCTGCCGCTCTCCCGCTGCGTTCTGCGCGGAGACGGCTCGGCGTCCGTCGCCTCCTCCGAGCGATCCGACCACTTCGCCGGCGCCGCCGCCGTGGAGCCTACCTTCCGCTCACCCAGCCGCCTCTGCTGAAATACGATCACGTTATTTGTTCGTGAAATCGCTCATCTGGGACTTTTGGCAAAATCAAACAGACAACACCGGCGGAAACACCGGACATACCACCGGTGTTTTGGTTGATGTGATGACACCACAAAACGAAAACAAGACACGAGTGAAAACGCCAACAACTTATGAAAATGCAGATCTGTTTCTTGTTGCCAGCCACTGGCCAGTGAATAAATGACAGACAAATTCACTGTGACCAACTTAAAAAGAGCTCACCACTACCTACGCAGTGAAGTTCTGTGGCACCACAAAACTATCCGATCGTTGTGACTACAGTGCTGGTTGAGCAGCTTTTGCTGCAGATCGGTGTTCAAATCTCGCTCCACATTATATTCCCAACACGTGGGTCGGAGCTCAAATTATGACAGAAATAAAATCAAGGTTCCCCCACCGACCAACTGATTCAAAATTCAAACTTAACAGCCAAACACACCATCCAACCAAGTGAAACTTGCCAAAATACTTCAACTACAGAACAAAAAGTCAAAACACACTCATATTCTGCACGCCAGTGGACAATGATTGGTAGAACTGGATAATCTTGAGCATGGGGAAGAAGGCACGTTTCCGCTGATGTTTTTTTTCTCCAACCGTCGGACTGTCGCAATTTTTGGCGTGTTTTGACCAGTTCAGAGTGGCACTACACTAAGTGTGTGGGCAATGCACGCCTCAGCGGGCGGGACGTACTTGTACGGTTGGGTCGGGTTCTCCCTCCTTCAGCTCCTCCGTGTCGCTCTGAAAGCCAAAGCTCGTCCATCTCAACGACACAACGCACCGCTGCAGAACGGCTCTGAACCTCCCTGTATTACGACTCACCGTTGCGAACCTGACGCGTTTCTTCGCGCTCACCCACACCCTGGTCTCGGTCCTGCAGCGCAACTCTCGCACCAACATCACGTTCACTCGCGCCGTGCTCACGTAAATGACCATCATCACTCCAGCCTCAGTCTTCAGAATGGGCTACGAATTTGCACACGCACACCTGTGCGCTTTTCTCAATTTCTCCGATATTCCTTCAAACCCAGCCCTTTTTATCGTGAAGTGAGACAAGGAGTCATTGTGTTGTTACCTCGATGTGTGGCGGGGATTTGGACGGTGAGAGGTCTTCAGTGTTGTGTGAGTTCCAGCGATCCGTCACCCTCGAGTCGGCCTCGTCGCGCCGGGCGGGCTGCGGCTCCACCTCTCCCGCCCCGCCGGCGTCCTCCCTCCAGCCTTCAGCGTCAAAGCTCGACGCGTCCGGGCGCCGCGTCTCCGCCCTACAACCAGGAAAGGACAACACACTTCATCTCGGCAGATAATTCAGCCATGCATCCTGCCCCCCTCCCCTTTTCTGAGACAAACATGACAGACAATTTATTCTGGTTTCGAGCAGAAAGCACCGACCTGAAGTTGTCCTGGTCATCGTGGAAGGCGCCGCGCTGGACCTCGTCACCGCCGCGCGACGCGAACACGTCATCGTCATCATCGAGAGGATAGAAAGCGCGACCCTTCCGCTGCTCCCTACAAAGAAACCGCAATTCTCAGCGAGGAGCAAATGTTATTTTTTACCGGTAAGAATATTCAGTTATTTCACTACGTCTCAAAACCTTCACGGTTGTGTAGACCTCACCTTCGCACACAAAGCAAACGCGCCACTAATTCCACTGTGAGAAAGTGAGACTGGAATGCGAGTTTGAATACTCCTGTGATCTCTGTGGGAAAACTGCCTTGAGGAGCATTATCAATCTCTATCAAAGCGATTTCCGGTTCAAGGACCACGACGGTCTGAGCGCCTGTTGAATTTCAACATGGACGAGACTGTGCCAACAGGATTTGGAAGGACCGGCAGTTCGAATGGTTTTGATCTTGTTGCACGATCGCACGATCATGTTCCCAGAAAGTCCCATACGGCCCGGGTGTGTGATTGGGAGGAGGAACATTTGGCCGACTCGTACCTCTGCTTCATCATCTCGCCGAAGGTCTTGGGTTTCCGGGCGGCGGCGGCCGCCTCCTGCTCCGCCTGCTCCTCCTCCATCGCCTTCACGTACGTGCCGTGCGACTTGCGCCGCATCTTGGACTTCCACGACGACAGGTCCTGCGAAAACAAAATGGTGACACTCCAGTCCACTGTTTCACCGAACTGAGCCAAAGCGAAAATGTTCCCACCACATACCGGGATCTGTCATTCGTACTCAAACATGCCTTTTTGGCACCAAGCGAAGTGACTGGACTAGAATCAAGGGGGTGTTCGGTTGGGGTACGAGAACGACACAACTTGCGACGTGAGGAAAAGCCTCCCAAGAAAAGAGCGTCGGTTGCTGTGAGATTGGAATGCCACACAACGATTTCCGTTCCTATAGTCGCGGTCACTTGGGATCGGCCAGCACTGCCTCTCGTCTTTGTATTTTCTCTGTTTCTCTTGAACACGATGTGGCTGTTGGATCCTTCACGGTTCCATGTTGGGCCGGAGAAGTCCCGAAGCGCAGAGTGAACCTTTCGTCCGGCAATTCTCAATCATTGGCAGTTGTTCTTTTTTGGCAGCTACGTGGTGTCTCCGACACCGCGAGCAAAGCACCTCCGTCATTTTACAGTTTGCTAACAGTGCAACTCAGGCAAATATGGACTTGTCAAACATCACAATGTTTTTACACACTGTCCGTAGAACATGACACATCGCTCTTCCACAAGAACACACCGCATACTGAAGCTTACACCCACTGAAATACCACAACACGTTCGCGATAATTTTGTGATCTCTGCTCTGAAGTGTGAAAAATGCATGCATGTTACACGGAGACAGACCGACCCGTTGGAGAGAACTACTCGATCCTCCACCCATGCCCAGAACAAGCTCAAGAGGCCACAACGCACAAAATCTTGACTTGGAACGAAAATGTCAGTGAACAGTTGACAACGAAAACTGGAATGCACCATCGACCTGAAATTGGGATTCACACACTGAGTCACAATCCCTACACTTTCCTTTTGTTTTGCCCCTTGTCCGGATGATGAAATTGTTTATCATTTGCTACACCTGTGTCTCTAGCCTTGTGCGGACCAACAATGAATTCCACAACCGTTCTCTTCAGCACCGACAGTGAGCATTTCCTTACGTGGACGAACACTCCCTCTCCGCCAGATCTTTGATTTGAACAAATTTACTTGGACACGAGTACCTGATCTTCAAAGCGGTGAGATTTTTGTGTACCTGTTTCCACGGTGTGTCGGACACATCCATTTTGTCTTTGATATATTCCAAGCGAAGTTCCTACATGCGTGTTTTCTGATCAAGTTCGTTTCCTTGTGGTGTGTACGTGTCTTCAGGTAAGGAGATCCTACACACAAGGAAGTGTGTCAACTGCCACATACCGGTGGAGGCTAATTTAGCAACACAGGTCAGACTCGCTCTCTACCTCGAGAAAACGCGCTTCAACCACAACTTGCGTTCTTGTTGTCAATTTTGGAGACACATGTTCCTGTTGATCCAGAACAATAATTTTCGCGTCAGGTGCGATCAAATACGTTTGAGTGATTCAGGGCTCCAAAACGGCGGCTCACTGTCACTTTACCAACCCGCAAAATTCGCTCATGTGGAAGAGCTTTTGACAAGACTGAACTTCAAATTGAGCATCTGAAAATGTCACCGCATAAGCCACGCTGCTTTCGTATCAAACAGACCCTGTGGGAGAGATGCGCGTTTTCAGAGTGCGCGGTGAATGCGCGCAAGTATGATAAATGCCGTCTGTATTTATGCCAATTCATTCTGGAAGTTAAATCGCACGGGTCGTGGCCCGAGGCGGGACATGAGGCTTTCAACGTTCAGCGCGAGGATTCGCAGCGTTGTTCCTCCAGCGGATCTAGCAGGTAGTGGGACCCGACCCGGCATCTCGTGTTCAGCAAAAAAATTCACTGGCCCCTCTTCAAGTTTGCACCGTTGGTCTGCACCGTTGGTCAAGAAAATACTGCTGTTCACAGTGAGATCTAAGTCTCTCGTATCGCGTGCTACCGGTAATATTTTTCCGCATGCGAGAAATTCTTATCCCAATCCAAGATCAGACTGCTGTCACCTCAGTTTGAGCCAAGAAAATCTTGAAAAATTTCAGTGTGTCCCAATGGGAAATCTCTAAAATAGCACGCAGGAATTTATCACCTCACTGACAAATTTTTGTGATTCCACCTCGTTCAATAACAAGAACACCTGTCAGAGAGGAGATGCGTCTTGACGATGTCGTTGATCACAGTCATTCTGGTAAGCGCGAGTGAAAATCTGTCAGGAGTGAGGCACAAAAGACCCTGGACAATCAAAGGGGCAGGGAACATTTGGAGCTCTACCTGAGACAACCACATTTGTGTGATCACAACACACAAATCGGCGCGTTTGGAACTAAACTGAACACTTTCCTCCGTGGTTTCTCTTGCTCTGAGCCTGTGAGCCCTGAGAACCCCAGGAGCCGAGCAGACGTCGGGGCTGGGTCCGCGCGGATCTTCACCCAATTAGCAGTTTGTGTCCTCAAGCGACTCATTTTCCCACAAGTGTCCCTTCCTCTCAATGTTCTGCATCGTAGCTCGACCTTTTTCTCCACCCCACGATCATTGCCCAAATACTCTTCCGCACTTCTCTCAGGTGAAATGCAAACACGTGTGGACAACATGAATGCGGATACTTGATTCAGAAATCGCTCAGAGAGGTTCCGTGTGAAAATGCAAGGACAGTATTTTTGGGCAATCACGACAAGTACCACAACAGACATCGTCACAGAAACCACAACACCCATCATCAAACAACCCCGCTGCAGGCACACCGTCATGCGTGAATTGCCACGTTGGCCAGCGGCTACTTTACCTGTTGCCACTGCATCGAGCAGAAAAAAGAAAAGTGTTAAGAGGTCCCATTCCGAAAAAAAAATGACCAGGCGTTTCTCGTGTTTCTGTGCATTTCTGCACCGCGGCCAATACGTGACGCCCTCTGCAGTTCAACACGAACACGCGCACCTTCACAATTCCACACGTTGACGGTTGGAGTGGATCAAACATGACATGATGATGGACTGTGCTCAACAAAAAGATGACCTGAGAGGGAAACGAGAAAGGCACGTACCGTCTGCCAGTCCTCGGCCTCGTGCTCCACCTTCGTCTTGAGCTCCTTCTGCTTCGTCATCTCGTCCATCGTGCGCTGCGCCTTTTCCGCCAACTCGCTCCGCGACGCCTGCAACGATACAGCGACCGGTGAGAGCGGCGGCGGCGGCGGCGGCGAACAGTGTACAGCGCCCCTTGAACCTGAAGAGCCCAACACGAACAGGTACGCGTGGACACTCGTATCAGCATGCACACCGGTAACGCATAAAAAAATGTCCATAATGGACAGGACAGTATTCTGACATTTTCTTACAACTGTGTTGTGATAAAACCCTTGTTCAACAGTCAAAACGCTGTGTGTCGCACAAATTTCCCGGTTATTCTACGCTCGTGAAGTCTGCACCAGGCTGCGCCAGTAGACGTGGAACAAGGCGAACTGCAGGACGCACAGGTCCAGCGTCTATCGACTGTCTTTCCTGTAGTTCCGATCTGTCCCTCCCCCGCCGACCATCATGTCACGTCATTACACTACGACGCTTTTGATGGCGGACAGAAAAGGGTGGAGTCTGCCGAGGAAGTGATGCCTCGCAAGGACAGCCGAGCGCACAATATCGCGACGTGTTAGTGCACAAGAGACAAACAACGAGACAATCTGAATCTTGAATTTGTGGGAAGTTTTTACAGGTGACCTGCAAGTGTTTTAGGTTTGACGTACAAACGAATGAGAACGGTCGCGATGGCGTAGAACACTGAACACGCTCTACAATTTTTTTTGTTCAGCTATGACAGTGTGAAATGTTTCCAGACTGAAATTTCTCGCCAGCAGCCAAAATCTGCACGAGACATTCCTGGAGAAAACCTCCCGATATTTCCGGATCTTGTGTGTTCCACGCCTTGTGCTGTACCAATTGGAACCAACCTGACAAGACGAATGATTGGTGTGTGAAATGACACGATGAATTGCACAAGAAATGACAAAACTAACTTCGAGCTAATCAACTGAAGGAAGGCACACTCACGGCGTTTGTCTTCGGTCCCGCAATCTGAATGTCACAAACGGGGAGGCATCAATTTTCTCTCAAATCAAAACCACAAACACGAGCCAAGATCCTGCAGGCGACTTCAATTTCAGGACAACCAGAATGGTCTGTGCAAAAGTTATTCTTCCCCCCAGCCCCCTTGGCGCAGCGAGTTCGCTGCGCTCGCAGGGTTACGAACCTTGACGAACTGGAGCGGGTTGGCGGGCGGCGGCGCCGCGGCGCTGCTGCTGCTGCGCCGGTAGCGGTTCACGACGCCCGCGTCCGCCACGCTGCGCCCCGCGGCCTCGGAGTCGTCGCCGAACCGGAACCGGTTGTACTCCTCCAGGCTGTTGCTGTCTCCACTCTCCATCGATGCTACGAAAAGCAAAACGTCGGATGTATTTCGAGTGCGCATTGTGTGGTTTTCAATATTTCCCTCCTCTCTCCCACACAAGAACCTTTCCTTGTCACTCTTCCACAAGAACCCTGAGGAAACACAGCAGTGGTTGACCACAAACCAATCGGAACTTCAAAGTCACGTGTTTACAAACATGGGATTATCGTTACTTTTTCACACCCCTTCTTCACCGCTGAAGCACGACTTGTGGTTTCTTCGGAATGCAACTCCCTTCATATCCGTTGGGAAATTGTCCACAAACGTACGTCGGGTCACACGCTGTTCGTGAGTGACTTCAACGACGGAATGACTCGGTTCCTCTTGCCGCCTTCAACCCTTTCACTTGTCAATGACCATTTCAAACTGAGCGTTGCTTCTCTGTAGAACAGCCGCCTGTATCATGTAAGTGATTCTGTTACGCATCCTTGAGTTACGCGGCGTATTTTTCATGCAAGAACGAACAGTACTTTTTTTGTACAGCAACACGCGAAAATTCCCACACAAAAGGGGAAGGTGTACAGGGTGAGTCAAACCGACTGACCTCTCCGAACAAGGGTCTTCCCTCACTCTCGCCACCTTTGCGATGATTTGTGGGCATCAGAGGGTCCCTGGCATCACCCACCCGTGCCTTTGGCTTTCTTGATTCCCACTTTCTTTTCAAGAGTTTGCAGTGCTGTCTGTCTTGGCAAAACAACAAACTGGTCTTCAGTCGCATTTTCGTTCACTGCTGACCAGAAGCGTGAGTGGCAAGAAACAAAAGTTTTTTTTTTTTTCCAAATCAGCATCCGAACAGCGTGATCCGCACCTGTGATCTAATGCCGACCCCCTGATGGAGGTACGAGTACAAGTTGGATCGTTGTCTCTTCACGCCAGAGGTAATGTGAAGAGACTTCCGTCTCGAGCGCTCACCTGGGATCGAGAACTTCTGAAGCAAAAAGTTTCCCACAACCGCGATCCTGCCTGACAAGTGTCTTTTTTGTGTGACAGAATTCCAAGCTCAAACACCGCGGGGAAAGAGACTCCTGTGATTTTTTTTCCTCAATACGACCAATTTATGTCACTGAATTCCTTTCCTCAAAGCCTCCCTCACGTCCTGTCAAAACACAATTTCGCTAACGAGCATGTTTCACTGAAGGAAAAAGATCCTCAGCAGCAACAATCATTTTCCCAACGGGACAGCCTGTTTGCATTCAGATTATAGTGTGGTTTTGGTTTAGTTTGGTGGGAATGTTTTTTTGGCACCCAACTCTGACGTTTGCTGATCTGACCAAGCGAAGCCCTGACCGACGTACGAGTTGAATGTCATACAGGCGGGCGTGAAACCAATGTTGTGACTAAAACAGTGCAGCAGCATATTTCTCACCATTATTTCAACAAAAAAACCCTGGGTACTTCGAGAAATTCCTTGATGTTTTGGAGTCCTTTTCAATTTTTGTCTTCCTCTGATAAAGCTGTTTCACTGATCCCTGCAGCTTCCCCCTCCCCAGGCCTCCCCTACCTGTGTCGTCCATCCTGTTGTCCTGGTCGTACACGGCGTCGAACGTCGCCGAGTATCTCAGCGACGCTTGTTGCTGCTGCTGTTGTTGCTGCATCTTCAGTTGCTGCGTGCTGCACTCATGTCCGCCGTTGGTGCCGGGCGAGTGTTGCTTGTCCTCGAAGGGTGATAGCAGCGAGTCGAAGGAGCCGTCCCGCGCATGGGGCGGCCGTTCTCCCGGGGCCGACTCGCTGTGCGACGGAGCTTTGGAGTCGCTGCTGTAGAAGGAGCCGTGCGCGCTCGAGTAGCCTGCAGACTCCACGGACGGTTGTCGTTGGTGGGAGATCGAGTCCTTGTTGGGCAAACTGTCCAAACGAGCGTCTGATGGTGAGCTGCTCTCGTCTCTGGGGCCAGAGACACTCAAATTGTTCTCAGCGTACTGTGCATCCGAACGCTCAATCACTGAATGCTGCTTTTGATTTTGCTGAACGTTGGCGAGACTGTCCTGATTGTGATGGAGACTGACACTGTAATCCGGACTCTGTTGCACCCGGGCGTCACTGGAAGGATGAGGCGAGGCTTCCGAATGAATGGAACCTTGGGGAGTCTGAACACCGGAGGTTTCCACTGGACACTCCTGCTGACTGTGCGAGGACTTCGCCTCACGAGGACTGTTGCTCAGGAAATCGGCTGAGCGAGGCGACTGGGGCGAGTGGGAAGACTGCGAGTTTGGAGAGCGGTAGGAGCTGGGGTCACCCTCACCGACGGACGGAGATCTGATAAAACTGTGTGAACTGGCTGAGTCCGCCGAACGATGCGAGATCGGGTCGGCCTCGCCTCGGAGCGGTGTGGAGATCTCTTCGTGCCCGGGTGACGATGTCCCGCTGTGTTGGCGGGGAGAGGTCCACTCCGGATGGGCGCCGCTACCAGGCGGTGGGGAGCGGGCGGGCGGCGGCGGCGGCGCCTCACTGGCGGCGCTGTCTGACTCCTCGGAACGCGACGCTGAAAGCACGCTCTTGTACTGGTCGTGGTCGACGAGGTCGACAAAGGCGCTGACGTCGAGCTGCGGCCCCGTGAAATGCTGCTGCGCGTACTTGCCGAGCCAGTAGATGGTCACTGCCACCTGCAAACAGCGAAGCCAATGATGAAGTACGAGTTCGGATCGTTTGCAACCAATGAACATCAAGCAGAAGCACATGCATTCCACTTCCCTTTCTATCGCACTTCCCTGGCTATCTGATTTGGGTTGTCAATCGCGTGAACAGCGTCGGAACAACTGAACTGAATTTTCTTTCTGGCAATTTTCGTGATGTGTAATCACGCTGATCATCACCGCAGCCCCGTATAGCGCCTCGCAGCCACTGATCGTGGAATGTTCTCCCGCTGCGCCTCTGAATTGACAGTGAACCCTCAATGCCAACATCTCCAAACTGTCACACTTTCTCTCCACTCCCTCTCTTCGCACACATGTTTGTCTTGTGCAACGGTACTGAGCCAAACTACAAACATTTCATCCAATAAACTTTACACTCCACATTCCTCTGGAACGTCGAAGCCCGAGTCAATTTCTCTAACAAACAGCAAGTTTCAAATGAATGTGTTCAATTCCGATCAAGTGTTGATGCCGAGACCCTTTTGGTGGCATCCGCGAGACGAATCTTTCGAAGGTGCACTTCCCTCACCTCATGTAGAAATTGGAAAAGTCTGATTTACGAGGGTACATTTATTTCTGCCGCTCCTTTCTGAGTCACGACGCCATTTAAATTCAATGGTACCAAGTCCAAGGAAGGAGCAGTGGAAATGAGATCACTTACCACCTGTTTATTGCTGTTCTTAACCACTGAAGCAAATTTGTCCAAAACAGATCACAAAGTCAAACACGCGAGGCACGAGTATCCGTCTGTACACCGAAGTCCACCAACTCTCACAAGTCTCTTGTCTCGCCCACACAGGACGTTCAGCTCCAAATAGAGCAGATCTACTTTCAACTTCAATGAGGACACATTTCCTCACACATCTCCAAACGTTGCCAACCTGAACCACGTACGTGTGTGTCCACAGATACACATAAGGACACAAGAGGTACTGTCTCACATCGAATCAAAGATAACAGCCAGAAGCCTGTTTTGGAAAAAGGTATTCGCAGCAATCAGTTGTAAATTCCAGCACTCCTGCGCTGTGAACAGTGCTGCTCTTCAGCAACCGTCTGAATGACGCTGAAATTCTCAACACCGTGCACACACCACCGCCAGCTTGTTTCGTTGATCACACCAAACCAAACAAAAGCCAAGCTCCACACATTGAAGCAAATAAAATGCTGCAACGCCCGTTTATTCGACTGGTTTTGACCTGAACGTGTTGGACTTCTTTTTACACCGACATTACAAAGAAACACCTCGTCTCGCGAAAACACGGCACAACGTGCGGAAAACAAGAGTGAAACGGTCGGGCTCTTCCAATCCGCTGAAGCGGAAAGGTCCCGGTGTAACGGCACACTGAAACACGCGTTTGGTGGAGACCTGAGGGCCCTCCCTACCTGGTGCTTTAGGTTCTCCTCATCCAGACAGAGAAACATGGTGAGGCTACAGGGAAGCCAAGCTGCAGACTTCAGCTGTCCTCTTGTCACTCCCTGGTTTCAGGATCCTCCCCACAAGGAGACACGGGGTAAACTTGCAGACTACAGAACCTTTGGGAGTACTTGGGACCCTTTCCAAATGAGCTACATTCTTGGTTCTTCGTGTTGATTTCAACACCAGGCTAGCTGTCATGACGGAACTCCAGTAATGGTTTCAAGAAATGCTACAAAGTGTGGAAACACACACACACACACACACACACACACACACACACACACACACACACGTCCAATTCCTCCGCTCACAGCTCACATACGCCAAAGCTGAATTGCCACAACTTACTTTTCGAAGTTTTCTGTCGGTTTCTAATCTCAGTTCCTCTTCATCACTGAAACAAGTACAGAGTTCGTACCAGTCGGAATGAGCGCAAGACACATGTGAAGTTTATAAACAACTGACAGAAGCAGTCACCTTCCGCAAGAGTCAAGGACTTTGATTATTCGCTCCAGTCCAAGAGCCATTCATCACTCAACATGGAAACAAAATCTGGACAAGTGGGAAAGCACTGAAAACTTGACGGCTTGAATCGTCCTCACATCTAAGAAAACTTATCTTGTGCATGGTCGCTTGAATCGGCCTTGCTACACGGTCGGTGCAAGCCCGATTGGATGAGTGTGTGAAAAACAAGAGGAGGAGACGCTCTGACTTTGAAACGAAGAAGCTTGTCGGCAGACATCAAGACAGGGGACTGAAACAAACGAAAGATAAATCTCGTACGGACGACGACTCACCGGAAATCCGCTCGCTGAGTTGGGTCCTCCAGATCGCCGGGGCTGAAGAGCTGACTGCTGTGCAGGTCGAAATGCTCGCTGCACGCGCTCAGGAACTGGCTCACGTTGTCCTGCAAAACCGCGACGGGAGGATTGTAAACTTCACGTCACAACGTTAAATGGTCTGGCCTCAGCGCTGGTCACATCCAGATTCGGGGTCATTGCTCCGACAAAACCACCACCTCTGGGTGCTTTTGTGTTTTCAGGGTTGTCAGGCTTCGCAAACGGCTGGTGAAAAGTTTCGCGCAGTTTGCTTGTTTGACGTGTCTTGTCGCCCCAATTGCAGATCGCGAATGTTGTCTCGAGTCACCAATGTGAAGTGCTCAACAAGTGCTGCTTTGTCAACAACGCCACGTTCAGAGAGGAAAGGATGGATTCACAGTGCTCACAAGCCTGTGACCAACCTTGCAGACCAGGTGCGAGGACGGGCTCATTGCTTTCGGAGGAGGCATTTTCCCACGACGAAACGCGCGCACCTGAACCTGAACACCTTCACCCCGTTTTCTCTGACGATCCCCAGACGCACCGGGCCACGAACATCCGATCATTTGCCTCGACCCCCTGACCTCATTTGGCGGCTGGAGAATCTCACACTGCGCGCTTCCGATCCCAACGTGAAGCCACAAGGCGTCTGGACATCTTACCACAGCATACCGGCGGTACTTCCCATCTTGGGACTCCGTGAACGTGGACCCACACAATTGCAATCCGTACGTTTTGGAGGCACGGCGAACCCAAAGCAACTGTCATGACGACAACTTCGAACTTGCACATCTTTCTCAGAAGAGACTTTTGTGTCTGCACAACTTTTCTGGATCTGCATGCACCCACACACCGCCTCACATTAGAAACCAAGCCCATCAGCCTTCGTGTGGTGAGAGGTGCTTCCACCTTCTTCATCCGCCGTTGGGCATCACAATCAGCTGACGACAGATAAAAGCTCAACACAGACCCCTCCATACTGACAGCAACCAACCAGCCAACAGGCGAGTACTGCCATCAAATGAAAATTACTTTTCCTTCGCAGGAAGTTTAATCGTCTCAAAACGAAATGCACTTTCACCTCTGAACAGTGCCGACGTTTACCTGACTGAGCAATGCTTGGCAAGTGTTTCACCTCGGATCCAATTAGCACAGATGTTCAATGAACCTGACGCCGACGCCGCCACCATCGCCTGCTGATTCGAAAAAGCCCACACCAAAGTACTCAATGAACCTTCGTCAGTTGAGAAAGCTCCAGAAACTAAGAAATCCCACAAATGTGCGTCCAACGATCAGTCCTATCCAGCGCGCAACAATCCTGGCTCAACAATCGCCGACTGCTGTGGACGAGCTCGAGTTGACCTGGATCCCAGAATGTACTCTGCATTGCAGCATGCCCATTCCTCATTTACTTGTTTACACTGTCCGCAACTACACAAGACGGGAATATCTGCCGTGACCTGCGAGGTCGGCTGAAATAACGTTGTAAATCAAGAGCCTCACATTTTCAAGCCCTCAGAGCACAAAAAAGCTCCAGAACATCTCTACTTTGAAACTTTAATACAGTGTTCTCACCTCCTCACCTCCTTGTTGCCAGCCAACACCTCCAGAACAATGCGCAGTCCCTACAAATGACACGTTGTTGCTTGATCACAAACTCGTCCTCACAAACCTGCTCTGATGACTAAACCTCCACAGTCCGCAGATGTGCGCTCTTCTCTCGTGGTGTGTCTGTCGGAGGCATCGTGAGTTCACCCCGCTGACCGCGGTCACTCTCCGGGTGCTGCGGGCAGCGCGCTCCGCATGTGGGGCCAACGCGTGTGTTGTGTATCCTTCCACCACCGAGTGTCTGGCAGATCAACGATCCTCAATCTTCCACATGCTGGGCACACATTGCGCTCGCGATGTTTTAACCCTGTTCGATCTCGGAGAAAGTCGACGTTCTCACCGCAAGGGTTCCAATCTTACTCGCGCCAAAGATTGTGAACTACCCCAAGATCAGAAGTGTTTTTGGAACAATTTAACTTGCTTCAAGCCTTTGTCTCTTTGTTTAGCAATACAAGTGAACAACATTCTTCCACAAACTCCGCCATTTCAGACACTCTAACCTGAACCTGCAAACGCAGTTGGCCAATGAGACGTGAGTGGAATCGGACAACTCCATCCCACCCAGTTCCTCTGGAGACTGTTTGCCAACACGAAAACAAATGTGACAATTATTTGTTGACAGAGGAGACGAAATGCCAGAAATGACACCTGTGCATCTTGGAAAACATCTCGGACACCTTTACGAGTAGTTTGTGACTGTGTGCAAAGTGAAACAATTCATCTCTTTCCTTTCTCAACTTTTTTGCTGTCCCTTTTCAATTTGGCCCTATTGTGAACAGAAGACATCCATCCTCGAGCACAAATTGGCGAGAATCAAGGCAAAGGCAGTTTTTCACCCACGAAAAATGGAATGCGTGTCCAACACCGCGGAAACGAAATCTCACATGTTTGGTTCACGAGAGGCATCCCAACATTCCGACCAAATTCTGATCCGCACCATACAATTCACCTGTTCTCGACGCAGTGTAATAAAACCTCATAAATGTACGAAACATGGGAGTTAAAAAGGCTCACAAATTGCGCACTAATGGCGAAAATGATTTTGCCAACGTTCGAGCGCACTTTGGCATGAACATTTCTCGCATGCCGCAATGACAGGGTTTCACGTCAACAAACTCAAGTGTGCCTGTCGTCATCTGATCGAGTCAAAGTCTCACAACCAAACAAAATCACTTCGGATTCGCTGCGCACTACAGCTTCGACAGACCGTGTGAGCTCTACAGATGGAAACCAATCTTTTGGCTCGACGAGGGTTAATGCTCACACGATAACCACAACTTGCTGCGCCTCTTAGCATCGAAGCTGATCACACAAACAGTCACAGAAAGCATCAACTGTAAACAAACCCCTGGCAACTTCGCAACAATCAGCAGCGAGCAATACGCTCAAGAAAACGTAGGTCTGCAACACGGGAAGATGACAAATCTGCTGTGGCACAATGACGTGAAAATCAGATGGCAGAGCATTGGCAAAAGGTGCCTGCAGAGCTCGAAGCAGAAACAGAGAACAGAACACTCGGTCGTTGTGAGGGTGATGGCTCCCAGAACTTTCTCGGAAGCCCCCACCCCCACACCCCTGAGTGCCAATCGCCACTGCGCAAGTTACTGCCAGTGCAAAACACAGGCTCACTCCTTTGGTGATGACACCCCACGGGAGGGACTCTGACAAGAAATGCCAATGGTTTGCCAACATGGCCTCCGCGCGACCAAACAAAAAAACAATTGTTTTGACCAAGCGGACAGAAGTTGAATTGTGACACGAGTACTCATATTCAACACAACGAGACATTTGAGCGAACCAGACGTGACTGTTCGACGCAGATACGAGCAAACTTCAGACACATCGCTAAGTGGACAGCTCTTTTGTGTTCCTGGTTTTCGTACCCAGAGGCTCGTACGTAAAGCCCTGAGTCACAAAGGTGAAGGAAAATTTGCACAATCGCGTTGCTTCGTCCGTTTTCTTTCACCCTTCGGAGGTCGGCGCAGAGCACGCACACCGTCACACCGCAGTGTGAGGCCCTGATCCGGGATCCGCCCCTTGGCGCGACGATCCCTCCGGTGTCTGTGCAAACAACCCACTCGGTGCGTCCAGGCCAGACACGAGCAGATCTGGTTCACAGGTAACAGCTCCACTCAGTCGCGGTGTATCCATTATCCCCATTTACACCACAAGTACTTGTCATAAACCAACAGACAGTGTTGTTCGTTCAACGCTCCACGGATCCAGAAGAGGCTCCTCCTGCTGTTGGCAAAAGCACTTGCGTCTCACAAAAATGACTGGAACAAAAAAATCGCTGCCTGAAGCCACCCGATGAGGAGGTGACCTGTACAGGACACAAGCAAGGAAAATGAAGCTGTCATGACAACGCAGCGCCCAGACGGAAAGTTACTGTCAGCGCAAAGACTAAACTCTGTCATCGACAGCCACGGACATCTTCTGCCGGGGTTTTCCTGCTCCATCTTGGCTGCGGCGGGAAATCCTGCGCCAGAAGCGCAGATCCGGGATCGAATTCTCACCTGATGCATTTTACATCTTCAATTGATCGCAAGAATCATTCTCTCAACTTGGCGACATGAACTTGGGGGAAAGCACATCAAAGTCAGAAGGTTTCTCAACCCGATCTCGTTGTTGCTGGTACGAGTATGCAGCAATCGCCAAACAAGAGAGGTGTATTTTCCGAATTAGCTCATGATACGAAGGGGATCCCAATGCTGACGGTGCAATGACCATGTTGTATCACCTTTATGTTGGAGGAGTCAACTCAGCGATTTGTGGCCACAGAATAGTGTCAACTCGTCCTAATTCTTGAGTGCACAAGGTGATACAACATGCACTGCACCATCAGCATTGGGATCCCCCTTGTAGGGTTTCAAACCAACATTTTTGTGGTACGAGGGGTTCTGCAATTCTGGCAGGATTTTGAGCGTGTTCATGTCAACCGATCGGTGCGCAAATTTAGTCAAGGCACCGACAAAGTGACCTCAGCTCACCTGTCCTCAATTCAAGGACACATTCTGATCGACACACAGTCAGAACTTGTGCAGGCAAACAGTGAGCATTCAACATGAAGTGCCCGACTGAAATTAGCCTGCAAATACAACAGAGGATTAATGTACTCTTTTGTGTCAAGCTCAGTCTCAGTCTGAAAGAGACAAGAGAGAAAATAAATGTGGCTTATGGATTAAACAGTTTGAGTTACTCAAGGATCCAGTTTTGGTACCGCACCTTTGAAGGCGGATGGATTTGTGTGGTGGACTTACCCAGAGCTGCAAAGGTGCGGAGAGGGAGGTCAGATGAGAACATTCAGGCAGTCAGGAATGCCCTTGCTCTTGACAAGCGCCTCACAATTGATGACATTTCGGAGTTCACCGGCATCAAGACTGGCAATATCCAGAGGATACTCAAACTGGATCTTGGTCTTGTCAGGAAATGTGCGAGATTCGTGCCCCATCTTCTCACAGGTGCTCAGGA
>JAAUXT010066936.1_pt1 | contig 18124 bp, 23 predicted proteins | sample 7278171 | NCBI WGS metagenome assembly JAAUXT01 (sample SAMN14350112, study PRJNA611818) | marine sediment metagenome | isolation source: surface marine sediment (1.8m) | place: French Polynesia: Moorea | collected 2018-08
CCCCGCCGGCTGCACCCAATTTGGGAAAAATTGGCACCAAATCTAACACTGATTTTATTTGGTCATACCCGCTTTTTTAATTTTTTTTTTTTTTTAAATGATCAGTACAATGATCAGTGATGCTCACTGACCATTTTTCCCAAAGTGGGTCCACCACCACCCCCGTTAGGCCCACTTCGGCCAAAGCAGGCCTTGGGTCAGACCCGCTTTCGAATTTTTTTTTTTTTTTTTTTTTTTTTTTAAATTATCAGTGATGAACTGCGAACGTATAGACCACACGCTTTTTATGCGTAGCATTCTTGTTTCAGAAAGACATGCGACCACCTTGTGTGCCACCACGCACATTTTCATAATTCTGTGGAAAATACACGTGGAGAATCCTGTTTTCAGTGGTGTTCAAAAGTTTCGTCCTCTCAGTCTTCGGAAGTGCAAAGTAATGAACGAGGAATCAGACAGCATGCAAAACGTACTCTGACGCTTGGCTCCCATTGCACCCCTGGGAACGTGTTTGTTTCAGGGAAAGTTTCACGACTCGGAACAATGTTCAATTTGTTCCCACAAAAATCAGCTCTTTTTTTTTTTTGGAGGGGGGTGGTGGCGAAGGGGGAATGCAGTTGTCACATTTGGTTGCGCGACTTGCGGTTGACAATGAGGTCGAGTGAATCAAATTTGACGGCAGACGCTCGGGCAAGAAATTTGGAATCCTCTTTGTTTTGGTGCAACTTGGCTGGCACGTTTCGTCGCGTGTTAGACGTGGACGATGTTTTCCATCGTTTTCATGGATTCAACAGATTCTTTGTGCAACAGACCCCCTGTGCCCATTTTCTCTGCAGCTCCAGGTTTCATGACCGTCTGTCTAATGGTCGCGTGTCTTTGTTCGTGCAGCTGCTGCGGAAGCGCCACGTCGGAAACGACATCGTGACGCTCGTGTTCCAGGAGCCGGGAGCGCTGCCCTTCACGCCGCGCAGCGTGCGCTCGCATTTCCAACACGTCTTCATCGTGGTTCGCGCACACAGCCCGAACTCAGAAAACGTCCGATACAGGTCAGGGGGAAGTGTGTGTGTGTGTGTGTGTGTGTGTGTGTGTGTGTGTGTGTGTGAGTACACGCTGCAGTTTCTGGAAGAAAGGCCCTCTGGACCCTTGAAACTGGGTGAATCTCATCTCAGTTCTTTGCTCACTGGATCAGCCGCTGCCCTGCAATTTTCCTGCGTGTCACAAGATGGGATCAGCAGAGGGAAGAAAGGCCTCATCGGAGGAGTTGTTGTTTCTCTAATTGGCAGCAGTTTGGCCTGCGTCTTGGTGGTCAGTGAAGTGTTATGTGATTCCACATTTTCACGGTTACCCCAGAGAAAACACTGGGTCGTGTTCTTCAAGCAGAAAGTTTTTGACATAAATGGCAGAAAATCGTGTGACGGTGTTGCGTGTCTCATTCATTCCGCACGAGAGCGAAGAATGAAACACTTTCGGAAGAACCTTTTGGGGGATAATGACATCGTGCAAAAAGGCCCAGCAGATTAGAAGTTAATTTCGCTCTGGCGCAGTGCGACCAGATTTACATCGCCGATTGTAAAAGGCTTTCCCTGCTGTTAAATCAAGTGAATCATCACCAACGTGCTGGTTCAGAACAGTTTGAGGCTGAGTGTGTGACGGGTCATGGTATGGATTGTCAAGGTTTGTGTGACTTGGATTTATTCTGTTCCAGTCTTGCCGTATCCCGTTCGAAAGATGTGCCTCCCTTTGGACCGCTCATACCGGATGGTGCTATGTTTCCAAAATCTGCTGATTTTGCCGAATTCCTGCTCACAAAAGGTGTGTGCTCAACTTGTTTGTTTTGGCGTGACATCTTCCTTGTGTTCACGGTGTTTTGTTGGGACGACGATTCTGGATGGTTGGCTCTCACTGCAGCGATCAACGCGGAGAACGCGGCGCACAAGTCGGACAAGTTCCGCGCGATGGCGACGCGCACGCGTCAGGAGTACCTCAAGGATCTGGCCACCAACTACGTGACGACGTCCGTCATCGACTCCGGCTCCAAACTGAGTGAGTCGCACGCAGCGCTCGTGCTGCAGACACTGGAGAACCACCGCTGCTGTCTTTGCGCGCCCAATTTCGTTACTGTTCACACTTGTTCAACTCGTGCCACGCACTTGTTTCTTTTCGTTGTCAATTCTTCATTTGGGCAGTTCTTGAGTCAAAGTTGCGTGATTTGCCAAGAGGTATCAGTTGCAAAAGCTGAAGGTAGATGTGCCAATTGCCTCCGGGACAGAAAGCGGAAAGCAGATGGCTGAGCACTTTGCCTTGCAATAAAGTCTTTGCCTGCTGTTTCAACAACCATTAGATGCTGCAAATTAGTTGAAGAGATTATTGTGAATCAATTTGCTGGCGTCTGCCATTGTTCTGTTGTCGTCAGTCTTTGCTCGCAACGGCACTGATGGTTTTGACGTTATTTCTGCAGGCAAATTTTCGCTGGGCAGCGGCCGTAAGAAGGAGAGAATGCGGATTCGATCCATTCCGGACATCTACGCGAGGGGAGCACTCGTCTGGAATGTCCAGGTAATGAGCCATTACTCGTGAATTCGTTCTGTCCTCTGCTGCATTTCACGATGTTCAGTGGGGTGACACAAATCGTATTCGCGAAAAATAAAATAACTGGCACCTTGTTGAACTGAGAAATGGCTGTTGAGTGAGGTCAGACGTTTAGTCGGCAAAAATCTGAACTTTTGTCGTCTGTTGCAGACATTGGTTCATCCAATGTTTTCGTGTTCGCAGGCGGAGGACTTCGGTCAGTCGAACGTGGTGAACGGCCTGCTCGGTGTGGCGGCCGAGTCGGTCGTGCTGGTGGACGAGATGACGAAGGAAGTCATCTTCACTGTGCCCTGCAGAGCCGTCATTGGCTGGACCTCCCAGAGTAACAGGTGTGCGCCACGCGACGCGGTCTGAACTCCTGCAGCAGCGTAGCCGATTGAAGTGCAGAACGAAGCACGATTTTCAACAGACCTGAGGAGAGATGTGATTCGCAGCAGTCAACATATTTGGTGTTTTCACTGCAGTCTGCGGATGTACTACAACCGTGGGGAGTGTCTCGCCGTGCGCACCGCGCCGCTCATCGACACAGACGAAGTGGCGGAAATCGTCAACAGACTCAAGGTCGTCACGCGAGGCTGCGAGGTCAGTTTATCTCATGACTTGAATGGCTGTGGTTTTCAACCAGATTTCCTGGACAAAGTCAAGATGTGAACTGTTGTGTGATGGCAGACTGAGGAGATGACGTTGCGGCGGAACGGCATGGGGCAGCTCGGCTTCCACCTCCACTTCGAGGGCATCGTGGCGGACGTGGAGCCGCACGGCTTCGCGTGGCAGGCGGGGCTCCGGCAGGGCGCGAGGCTCGTCGAGATCTGCAAGGTTGCCACGACCACACTGACCCATGACCAGATGATTGACCTGCTGAGGACGTCGGTGACGGTGAAGGTCATTGTGATCGCGCCGCACGACGACGGCACGCCCAGAAGGTGCGTCCAGTGCCACTGAGAGGGCAAACGTCAAATGAGATCACTGCACTTGGTCTTGTTCTTCCATTGCCGTTAAATTGATTTGCGGACTTGGCTTTTGGTTTCTTTGTTGTGGTATGTTGAATGTCGTGCAGCTGTGTGTTTATTGACTTGACTTGGCTGTTCTGACTTTCAGGGGCGTGGACGAGGCGCCGAGTCTGTCGCCGCTGGCGGCGCTCTATGTGGACACGTCGCCGTCTCGTCTCGACGACCAGTCGAGCACGTCTAGTCACAGCACAGTCAGGGCCTCGAGCTCCTACCCCGCGACGGCTCATGTCAGGTAACGCTGCTGGCATGGCTGCGTTCTGGAGCTCTACTATCCTGTCAGCTGTGTATTTGATTGCCTTGGCTGGAGATTCTGGCCTCAAGTCATTCCACGGTCCCACTGACGTGGCGTTTTCAAATTGTCGGTATTCCAGAACGGACAAGGAGAATTCGGGTCACAGTCGAGTGACAGCCACGCACTCGGCCAACTACCTGGACATGCGCGCGGTGTCCAGCCTCGAGGCTCGCAGCGGCTACTCTCCCGGTCAGCTGCTGCACATACAGCACGTCAAGGACGAGTCCAGGGACAGCATTGGGTCAAGGTCGTCTGGACACGGGTCCCTGGACGGCCAGTGCTCGGAAAATTTCGCGGCGCGCACGGACACGATGTCGTCAGAAGGATTCGTGTCCGGGGACGATCGCCATGCGAGACACGCTGCCAAAGAGCACGCTCCGTACAGCAAAGGTAAGGCACGCTTCTTTACCTCAGAATACGTTTTGTGTTCCTGAAGGGCAGACCGACAAACCAAGAGTTGCGCGCCGCGTTTGTGTCTGTGTGTGAGAATGAATTTGTTTGTGTCCAGAACCAGAGTGGAGCGGACAGGTGAAGATCTACCCGGCCTACAACAGGGAGGCGGACACGGCGTCGCCACCGTCGCCTAAGCCGCCGGAGCGTTGGGCCCGCAGCGCCTACCTGGAGAGCGCGCGCAGCGCCATGTCCGCTCTGTCGCCGGGCAAGGCCATCAGCAACACCAATCTCAACTCGCAAGGTCAGGGGAACCAGAACGAAGCTACAGAGAACAAACAAGGTGCTGAAGACGCGTGTCACGGCCAAACGTTGACGAGATCAATCCTGGAGAGATGTTGATGTGTTGAAAAGATTTTATAAAAAAGGAAGGTTCTGACATACAAAAAAGGCCCCATCGCCACCCTCAAATTAAAATGCGCCCTGCGTTGCTTGTCGTGCACAGCAGAGCCGGTGGAGATGCAAAAAAGCTGTCTTTGCGCTGAAAAGGATGTGTGTCGAGAAGTCAGCTTTGTCAGCAGTCCCGCTGGCGCAAGATTCGCCTCAACGAGTGTTGTTTGTTCTGAATCATGATTCAGTGACATGGCACGTGTGAGGTGATGCTGGGACACAAATTGCCACAGACCGTTTCTTCAGTGTTCCAAAGGTTCCCTGTACCATTTTGTTTGTTGATCATTGACATAAACAGAGCTGCATGGGTTCTGTTGGGCGCACCAGTTGTGTGTACTCGTCCTCTTTTCCGTTAGAGAATGACACCAGTGCGTTGCATTGGTGTGACAAGCAAACAAAACACTGTCTCGATTCAAGGTGGATAATCACGTCAAAATGTAGATCTATCCGCAGTTTCCGACGTGCCTCCTGAGAAGCCGCCTCGCGCGCACGCGGCGCTCGCAGCGACCAGCTCGTCCAACCTGGGGGACCTGGCGGCCGCTCACGCCGCCAACTCCGTCAAACACAGACCCGACAGAGGTAGCAAAATTGTCGTCAGTTTGAGTGTTCGATTCGGCACAGTCCCAGCCTCTCAGTTCGTTGAATCCTCACACCTGCTGGTGAGCCTCATCTAAGACTGAACACCTGCTGGTTCCAGATCACGACGGGGGTCGCGGCGGGTTGAGTCACCACTCCCCGTCGAGTCGGCGGCAGCTCGGGGGCGCGGGCGGCGGGGAGCGCGGCTCGCGCCGCAACCTGCAGCGCCAGTACCTCGACGTGTCGCCCGGCGCCAACACCAGCCCCACCTCCAACAAAAGGTACGACACGCTGCTCGTTCACAGTTTTCCTCTCGCGCCCAGTTTGCGAAAACATCTGCTTCGCCACATTTGGGAACACACGCATCACGTTTCAGGACAGTGTCTATGTTCCGTGCTGTATTTGAGATCCAAGGCGTGTTTCTTCGCTCATGAAAAAATTCGCGCAGTGCAATGACCTGTCACGATTCCTTTTGCGGAGAACTGGTGTGGGTTGAAGTCTCGAGGGAAAAGTTTCCGTTGGAAATGGATAGGACCAAGTAAACAACAAGCCAGCGACAGGTCATTTCGTCTGCACGAATTGGCAGTGCCCCGGATGAATTGGCCAGATCTTCCCTGAGGCAATTGACACACAAGTGAAACTCCCGGACACCGTAAATGTACATCGGTGACAGACGCACAGACGTTTATGCTCGTTAAATGTACAGCCCAGCAGGAAGTGTCATCAAAGAGTAAACGAGATGAACACAACTTGAAATGCAACGTCACAAGCCGCTGCTCGTTCTGTCGTTTGGATCAGAGTGACGCGATTTTGATGTGCTGTGTTTTCGAACGCGAAACTTGGGAGAAAGGTGAAAAATGTGAGATGCCACAAGAAGGATGTCCTGTCGTTATCTCTCGTTCAAAGAATCGTTCACATGGTCCTGTGATGTGACGTTGAAAAGAAATGTGCCCGAAGAAAAAAAATTAATTCCAATTAAAATCTCGTTTTTCAGCCGTCTTCGTGGCTTAAACTCACTTTTGTGTTTGGTCTGAACATATTGCCAGAACAATAACCATAATCGTGCACGTGGGCATGTCAAACATGGCGGTATTTTCAGAATCTGCCTGTTATTCCGCTTTCTCAGACGAACACCACAATCAGACTTGACGCATCCGTATTGTGTCGTCAGTGTAGAAACTGATAAAAGTTCATACAAGCCTGGAATCGCTGGCGCACGGTTCGTCACATCGCCTTTGGAAAGGAAAGGAATACGATGTGGATTTGTCTTACAGCAAAGCACGACGTGCACTTGGCTTGTGGCAAGGGGACTCACTTCGCTCTCGTGTTGGACAGGACGGGGGTGGCTGTACCGGGCGGCAGCAGAGACAACGTGGCCAGTTCGTCCGAGGATCTCGCCAACCGCCTGCGTCCGGGAGTCTCCAACAGCACCAAGGTGTCCGCGACGCGAACCAACTTCCAGGAGGAGCTGATGCGACTCATTAACCCCGACATTTCGCTCGCTGAACTCGAACACGCCTTGAACCAGGTGCGGCAAGTTTCATCGCAGTGAGAAAGCAGAAGAAACACACGAGTATTGCAGAAAACCGTGACTGTTCTTGGCCATCACGCGTTTTCGTTTTGCCAGTTGAGCATTATCACCGCACAAGGGCATCTTCAGCCGTCGAATTAAATTTTGATTTTGACGTTTCCCAGCGCTTCACTGCCGCTACAAATCTCAAGATGTCAGTGCCGGTACACGTGTATGTGCGTCACGCCATTTCTTTTTACTCTATACACGCAAGATCTGACATTTTGCCTCCACGATGCAGGATGACACGACGAAGCGTCGCGGTAAACCACAGAGGCTGCACAGGACTCTGTCAGACGAGAGCATGTGCAGCACGCAGCAACACACGTTGCCCCGACAACCGCGCTCGCTGGGGGAAGCTGTCAGTCATGACGTCATATTTTCGTCAGCACGCAACCCCGCCCCACCTCCCACAGGAGCGCCGCCGAGCGTCTCGCCCAGACAGCACGACCACCACCTGACCAGGCAGCAGAGGTGAGTTCGTTCGTTCATCGCCTCGGCTGGCGGGTGGTGATGATTTTGAGAACAATCTAGAAATGTTAAGATTTAGTTGAAGTGTAACAAATCCAGCCAGTCTCAGTTTGGTGTGTTTGCTGTTCTTCACCTACTGTACATCGACCTTTCAACATTTCACATTTGTTACTTGAATCGACTTACTGTGTTTAGCATTTAGTTGTCACTCAAACTTAGTTGCATCCGCTGTTTCAGAATTGAAAGGCTGAAAGCTCAGTGGTAATCCCTTTCTTTTGTGTGCTCTGTTAACGAACTGCTGTCCCACTTGCAAACATTCCGTTGCTTGCTTTCCAATGCTCGGCATGTTGCACCGCTTGGGCGACGCTCGGCCCCAGTACCGTGGTTTGCAAGACGAAACGCTTCACCTGAGACTTGTGGCCCTGCAAACTATTGAAGCCTACGGCCCAGTTTGACAGCGATGGATACGAATTTTTGAACGCTTGTTTGTCGCCGACGGAAGACGCGTGTGCTGCACACCTGGCTTTGGACGCGTGATGGTGCATCAGCTTCGCTGCTTGTGTTCTCTTGCTCTGTGCGGCTCCTCTTCTCCACGACCTGAAATTCTTGCCAGGGCGACATCGGGTGGGAGTCTTCTTCAACCAAGCCTCTTTCTTGCCAAAGAAGCCGAATGGCGTCGCTGTGTTCTTTTGTAAAAATGCAGGGAAAATCCAACGTCCGCAAAGAGCAACACGAGTTGGAGTGCTTCATGCGTGCTTGGCACAGTTGATGTTTCACGTCACACACGGTACTATTCAGCCAGAATTTTAGCCGGCTTTTGTCTGCAACATCGATTTATTCCGTGCAGGTTATCGCCACGCTCGGCGGAGGAGCCGATCCACGAGGAGGGGGCGGAGGCGCGCGACACGACGCCGCCGCCCTCCGGGGTGGCGCCGCTGCCGCTGCCCGACGCGCGCGGCCTCGACTGGACCGGACTCGTGCACACCGCGTCGAAAGCGTTCTCAGGTGAGCCAGTGAACTAGTCCAGGGAAATTTTGTTGGCAGAAATTACACTGCACGACACTTCGTGAGGTTTTGGGTAGAACTGTTTGTTGTCGGTCAGTGACAATGACGGCGTGACAAGATAACTGCAGTGAGGAGTTTGGATGAGGTGGGCAATCCCGAGACAAGGCGAGGTTAATAGCATGTGGCGAATACGGAGAAGTAAATGACGTCCACGCTGGAGTATTACGTGATTGTGGTAGCAATCCCACTTCGAGCGGCGCAAATTGAATTTCAGTGGCGACCAAATTAGAAGTGACATGGCGTTGAAAGAGGAGCGTGGACGGTGATTGCGTTTCCTAATTGAATTGCTGATTGTGACGAAAACGGGGAATCCTCACGCGATGATGTGGCGCTGGTGTAAAGTGGACACCATCAACTGTCGGATCAGATATCTCGGTGACATTTGCCTTGTGCGCTGAGCTCGGGGAATGGCATTCAAAGAGCGTACTGCTGCGTTGAGATTCCCGTTCTTTTATCACCAAGTTGAGTCCAAATGTCATGGTGACTTTCAGGCAGCACCATGAACATGTTTCTTTGTGGACTCCTCTCCACATCCTGACTACCTGACCGTTGAGTAAAAGTGTCTACGATTCCCAGTTGTTGTGCCCATTGCTTTGTGAATTCAGCTCGTGCCACTCGGGTCAATCTCGCGACAAAACAGGCGGGACGGTCATTCTGTGGGTGTGATTTGTCTGGTCGGGTGAGGATGTGATTAGGATTTACAGGGCTTTGTGTGGCAGAGGTGAGGGGAGCAGCAGCTTCAGCGCCGCTGCGTGTGACAGTTCGTCTGGCGTTCTGGGGTCAGTCGTGGAAATGGCGGAGGCATCGGCGTGTTCGGAGTTGTTCTGTGTCGTAATGTGATGGATAGCACGTTGAACGGATAGTTGAGAAATGGTGTCACGTTGCTCCATTGGTTTTTGCATCTGCAGAAGTTACTGCTTGCTTCAAAACGTTCAAGAGGAGGAACAAGCGGTCGTATTCAGCCCACCATTGACAAACTTGTCAAATGTGGTACTTTTGGAATCTTCCCTCCGGTGAGCGCGTTGCCCTGCGCTCTGTGGCTGGTGGTCACACAGCTGTTGACTGGGAATGTTTTGTGTTCAGGAGAGGGGGACGGAGGGAGTGAGGGACAGATGGGCATGAAGTGCAGCAAGTCGGACAAACACAAGACGTCGCCCGAACAGCCGCCTGCGCCGCTCGGCAGGTGAGAGCTTTATATTTTTGGCTGCTGACAATTGAATCGTGACCTGGTAAATTGAGACCCAGCAAATTTCCGTGCATCTTTCTGCTTCAGGAAGTCCTTTCCATCCACATCGGTTGCAACAGATGTTTTTGCTTGTATTTGGTATGCCGTGTCGTTGCTTGTGTCTGAAGCGGTGTGTTGGTCCGCAGAGCGCCGGGGTGGCGCGGGGAGGCGGCGGGCGGCGCGTCGGGGCCGCCGCACGTGGAAACGGGCGACATGAACAACATCGCGGAGCAGCTGCATCAGGAGCGGGAGGAGCGACAGGCGCTCGAGCTCGAGGTGAGGGGCGCGGGGCGTGGTCAGCAGGGCACTGAGACTCTCCACAATGTGACTTCAGTCGTACATGGCAGCCAGTGGCACATGAAAAAAGAAAGTGCGTTCATGCAAGAGGCGGTTGGCATCTTGGGCAAAGAAGTGTCTTGCTTTGGCTGTTTTCATAAGTTTGTGATGTGATGTGCTGTGACGTTTCAGGTTCAGAGGCTGCGGAACGACAACGTGCGGCTGCAGGAGGAGAGTCAGACGGCAGCGGCGCAGCTGCGCAGGTTCACAGAGTGGTTCTTCAACACCATCGACCAGAAGTGACTGGGGAGGCGCACGCGTCGCTTCGTACGTGCGGTTGATCAGTGTGAGGCAGTCATACACGCACACCCACACACGATCAGGAACTGTCTGCTGAATGGCGGAGGGCAAGAGCGAAACTGCCCGGAAAACTGCGAACTCATCGGAAGAGTTCATTCTGGGTTGAAAGGACACCAGCCAAGTTGATGCCAGAAACACTTGTGTGGCGAGTTTGCTGAAACACGGGAGTCGGGTGGATATCCAAGGCAGCATCGCGCGGCGGAGGCCACCTTCACTATTGCAGCCAATCTCTTCGATTCGCTGAGTGTTGCTTTTGTCTGGTGGCAATTCTTTCTACGGAAAGTTGGCCTCAGCAGCACACAAAGCGTTCGATTAGAGACGATGATGATGGGGCATCGCCGCTGACGACTATTGACCAGAAACATTGGCTCCCTTCCTGCTCTGCTGTGTTGGGCTGGGAAGAAAAACCTGTTGACAATTTTGAGTAATTTTTCTCGGGAATCCTGCGTGTTCGATTGGCATGACACGCGTACAATTGATTTGCTACCTCAGTTCAATGGTATCCCTGAGGTGAGTTCTTTGTTGTCACAATTGCATTTGGACGGAGAGGTCTTTTTGAGACTGAAGCTTTGCGCGGTGTCTGTGAGCTTTGTTTACAGTGCAAATGATTTCATTATTTTGTGCGAGATGGCAAAAATGCCCTCCAAACACTGTGGTGCGGTTACCAGGAAATTCTTTGATTTAGGTTGTGCGGCAGTTGAGTGTGTGAGCAACAGTTCAGTCCTACATTGGTTTTGTTGGAATCGGACGAATTGCTTCGCGAAAACTATTTCATTTTCATTTTTCCTTGCAAGAAGATGTGTCAAATCTAAGAAAGGTTGCTTGAAAATGAGTGGACCCATTCGTTGAGAAAACGTGTGGTTTGGAGCTTTTGTGAAGATGCACGAGTGGACGCTGATTCGCACGGGGCAGTTCGTTTCCCCGCAGGCTGATCATGATGCGAGACTTGTTGTCTTCGCTCCTCATCATGACATTCTGTGAATAACGCATATCGTGATGAAAAGGGATTCTCATATGGATTTTGTTGACATTTTTGAAGTGTGAAAACTCGAATATATTCGCAGAGAATTTTTTTGTACAGAGAACTCGTGTACGTTCATGTACTTAACATTTTCAGCAGCTATTTTGTACAGTCTTGGGCCCTGTTGAATAAACAGAAGAACTTGAAGGTTTTGTATTCTTGTTTCCAATGTCTGCTGCTTTTTCAGGAGTGAGCCACTTCATTCACGGTTTTTCCACACAAAGATAATCGTGCTCTTCAGATATTGGGGCGACGTAAAGTTTTCCTGTGACATCGCTGAACACCGCGCCTTTTGGGTTGACCAAGTCGAAGCCGTTTGGAGGAGGATGTGGCTCCCACATCTGGACAAAGGTGTCCACTCGAGTGAAGCCTGCATACCACTGGGAGCCAAATATTGGCACCATTGCAATCCACGTGGTCTGCGATAGAACACTGGTCACCGCCTGGAATTCTTCCGGATTTGAAAATGCTGCAATTGTACAGGAAAGAAGCTTTGGAAACAACATTTTATTTCACTGTGATACATCTGGTAAGTGTCCACATCAACACGCACCTGCCATGACACCTTGAGGTTCCAGTGACCCACAGAAACCAAGACCCTCAACAGCAGTCCCGTGGCCACCCTGCTGTGTGTAGCAGAACTCGGAACCTCCGAACTTTGAATATCCAGGCGGGCATTCTGAGGCGGTTTCTGGCGGTGTCGGTGTCACCAAGCTTCCTGTACGTGAGAAGAAGAGACACGTTTCACCAACGACTTTAGGACCAGTCAAGTTGACTTGTCAGAAGTAACCGTGGTGAGATACCGGAGGCGTGTCTCGGGTGTTCTTCATTGAGCCTGACAGTTGCTGGAAAGTCTGATCAAGCGATTCCCGTCACCATGGACACGCCTCCTCTGGGCTTCCACTTCCTTCACTCGTATTGAAAAATTTGGACTCACCTTTGAACAAAACTTTGTCGGTGAAGCTGTTATGAAAAGTAACGCTGCCCGTGAGATTCAGCAAAATGCAGGTGTCACCGTCCTCTAACACAGCCAAGGTGCACATCTCATTGCTGAAGAAACGAGCAGAAAAAGATGACCTGAGAATGGACGCTGAAGAAAAACGGCACCCTCTTCCTCTGTACGAGAGCAGCGGCAATTAAATTCAAACGAGTGAGAATTGTCAGAACTTCTTGTTCAACTGGTCAGAAAATTGTACAGTCCGTCCGCACACTATGAGAATCCAAATTATTCAACTTTCACAACCTGACGCAGTGAGCCCAGCAGTGACCGCCAACTTGAACCTGTATGATGTCCAGAGTGTGATTTGGTTGAACGTCCGGTGCAACGCTGTTGTAGACTGCCCAGTCTGCGTTTTCTCTGGTGTCTGTTCCGGAAGAAAATGAAACGTCTATCTTTTCTGACCCACTGTAAAACATGGACGCTCTTTTGGCGTCTTGGAAGGGGCCATACATGTGAGATTTTCATTTTCATTCTTTGCAGCAACGCCGTCGCTTCTGATTCCTCCTGGCGATTGTTTCTCACCACGTGTGCTCAAATGTACTTCGTCTCAAATTGAAGAACTTCAAGCCAGAAGGAGAGAGCTTCGAAGTTGAGAGCGCTCTGACAACTTGGGACACCTCCCAATCAGTGAGACTTGAACTCCACATAACTTTTTCATCCGTTTGCAATCCGTGAGTACTGCGTGCACGAGCAAGATAAAATGAACAACAGTCACTTCCAAAAACTTCAACCACCAAAAATTATGGGGTTTCTGCCCAAGATAGTGTCACTGACTTATTTTGCGCGTGCGCAGAAGTTCGACACCGTTTTTGAGCGAGCGAGCGATCCGAGCGCGCGCTTTGTGCAGTCACTGCATGCATGCAGTGTTGTCCTTTGTGTACTTGGCTGTTACTACTTCACCGACACCAACGGTCGCACGCTCCGTGATTTCGGATGGATCTCTGGTTCGTGCTTCGTTATGGAGAGATGAAGTATTGCCCAATCTGCAAACTACTCACCCCCAGAACATGTACTTGTCGGGGTAATGTCGAAGGAAACGACGAACTGCATTGAAATGACAATCCAACAAACTCTAAAAAGGAAATTCATTTCTGCCAGAAGAAGCTCGTGTGAGTTCGAAGATGAACTTCTGGAGCACTGTGCGACATAAGAACTTCGTTTCGTCCTGGCACGAAAACTGAGCTTTGCTGGGATGCCGCGCCCTGGAGACAAACGATTTTTGTGAGTTCCTGTTTCGTTCCCTTTGGCATGCTTTCTCAATTCATAATTCAGGGGTGCCTTCGCTCACCAGGCTCTGTGCCATTGATTAGGTGTCGAAACGCAAATTGTTGTTTTGGTCGTTGGCAGATTAAAGAGGGACACTAATGTATCGTTTGAATCAGGATATTACCGTGTTGTGATCACACGTCAACACAGGACTTCCGACGCAAGCCACGCCAAAAGGTGATGGCGCGATGATTGATCTTTGCAGATCTATATTGTCAGGGCTTTTCTTGATTTGAAGCATTGCAAAGAAAAATCGATCGACTGTCATCTTACGCTTGGCCTTTTTTTTCAGGGACAAAATAAAACATTGAAACAGCAGAGACTGGTGTGCGAATATCGTGGAGGCAGAAATTTTCAAATCTGTGTGTACCATCTGTATTTGTGAAACAAAGACTCAAGAGAGAAGATTTTGGCCAACGCCGTTTGTTTTGCTGGGGAAAATCGCGAAGCAACCTGGCCTTGTCACTTCTGATTCAATTGATACTCAAAGCAACACAAACTGTTCAGCTCATGCAGCATTGAACTTTTGCTTTTTTCAGTGCAAAACAAACTGTCCACACCTTGTACCCTGGGCGTTTGCCGGAAAAGCTGTAAGTCTTCGGGTTGCATTGTCTCTGCAGACAGGGACACTTTGTTCTTTCTGAAACATCCTACGGCTCGTAAAAACCGTGCAAATCACCAGTGTGTTCCCATGTGGGGCGCACACAGTGGCACGTGTCATGTCTTTGACTCGTGTGTTTTGACTCTGTTTTTGGATTCAAAGTTTTGGCACAGCGTCTTGTTCTTGAGGACTTCATAAGGTCTTCAGGATTCAAGATTGCTGAACAAAAATGGGTATGTTCTCCAAAAAGAAATGTTTGTGATCAAATTGACGCTTTGGTTTGCTGAATAAACTGAACAAACCAAGCCAAATCTTTCAAATTTTGTCATTCTGGCTTCAACAGGACACTTGCCTTGGCGTGGCCACATAAATTTACACTCACTGCAACGGAACAACTGAAGCTAAAACACCTGCTTTAGCTTTAATCTGTTCGACAAAGACTGTTTCTCTCCCTTGACCCGCACTGAAATATTGAGATTCTTTCAGATGTTCTTTTGAAAGCGAAAGACAGAACTTTGCCAAAAACAAGGCCCTGTGTGTGCACATCGAGAAAGTAAGCGTTGCATCATGCCTCTGTCATTGGTTCTTGCAAGAAATGGAGACACTGCATTTCAAGAAGGTGCCGTTGAGGGTCAAAGACACAACCATCTGTGTGTCCGCGCCCTCTGGAAATGTCCGAACCTCTGGTTCTCACTCGTTCTTTCTTGGTTACATCGAAGCCAGATGCATACGAGTCGTATTTGGTCCGCCGTTATCCAACTGGCCAGTCACTTGGACTGTAAGAAGGGTGATTGAGTAAAATGGCCAGGCTAACTATGGTCGTCAGGATCACAAAGAGAATCAGGAAAGTTCTGTCCAGCACCAGGGCCACGAGCTGCCACTCGGTCTTGTGTCTTGTTGTTCGGCTCTCCTCGTTTTTCTCCAGTCTGTACATCAGCAGTATGTCCTTTATGTCCGTCAACAGTTTTTCCTGCGCAGAGTTTGTGTTTGGCTGGTTGTCACTCACTGACACTGAAGCCGCGGATATCTCAGCCTTAGCCTTTCCATTTGCTTTGGTGCTCTCACAGTCAGCAGCGATGGTGTGGAAACGTTCAGACAGTGCGTTTCTCTGGAAGAAGAAAGGCGTCTGACAAACGCTGCTCGACCCTTGTGCGCAACCTAATTGGTTTGCCTCACCAAAGCTGTCTCTGCGAAATCAATAGAAAATTCTAACTAAAGGTCCTCTTACCTTCCTGGGGTCGGGCAGATTTCTGTCGACGACGTCTCGGAGGCACAAGGCTGACGCGAGCCCGTTGAGGATGAGAACGTGCACGAGGCGCGGCACTTTGCCCCCGAACACCCCGCGATGCTTGAAGTTCAGCACGATCACCGTCATCGCAGTGGACAGCGCGAGCAGAATAATCACAGCAGCAAAATATTCACCTGCAACAAATTGTGGGAAATTACTCACAAGGGAGCCATTTGAGGAGGTGATAATTTTGTCTGCAGATCGTGTGTTGTTGGCCTGAAGATGTAAAGGTGGTGATTTTATCGGACTGTGGTTCAGCCTGATTCAATTCATTCTCTGTTGTAGCTGAGAGGGAACCGTAGCTGTTATTTTACGCAGATACAAATTGAATTTTCGATGGTATGAATACAAATCATGTTGGAAACTTGAACACCAGCATGAAGGCATCAAGTCGAGGTCACTGTGACATGCGTGCTCCGACTCACCAGCGAGGGGGATGTTTTTGGACTGAGGCGGCATGGACTCGGCGACGAGCAGCAGGAAGACGGTGAGGGCGAGCAGCACCGTGACGCCCATGTTCACCTTCTCGCCGGACTCGGGTGGCAGGTAGAAGACCATGAGCGCCGTGCTCGTGATGAAGATGCAGGGCAGCATCAGGTTGAAGAGGTAGTAGAGCGGCCGCCGCTCCAGCACGATCCAGAAGGTCACGTCCGGGAACATCCCGGCCGAGTAGTTCTCCTGTGGGGTGATGCAAAAAGAGGGGAGGGAAAGCATTTCTTTTTTGTCCTTAAAGAAAATGCCGAGACTGACTACACACGTAACGCTGATAGAATCCAGGATTGGAACTTTGAAGTTTCAGAGTCTCCTCTGGCTGTGGAGACTGACCTTGTGTCTGAATATTGGCATGGCCACCAGGTTCCACTCTCCATTCGGTGTGAAGTACTGCAGGTCCCCTTCGCTGGTTGTGTTGATGACGTCCATCACATCGATGGAATAAGTCCATGAGCTGAAGATGACATGTGCGAGAAGCGTGACAAAGTTCAAATATCCAGAGGTCAGTTTTCCATTTTGTCAGACCTGACAGACCTTTGAGTCTCAGGACACCTGGGAGGTAATCTGAGTGCGTGCATGGACTCATGATCAGCTATGTTTTGGCCGTGTTCTCTGACACGTGTACGACGGGTGTATTTCAGACGTGTTTCAGTATTATTCGATCTCATCTGCCACCAAAAAATAACAAACAAAATGTTTGTGCAGCGAGTCTGAAGTGTCGTGGAACCCGCTCTGCGGGGATCCAGAAACGAGATGGTTCTTGTCTTTCCACGTTTGGAGGATCTGATCCCAAATCAGAGCAATTTCGACTGCAAGCTGAAAAAAGGCCCTCGGGCCTCGCGGTGAGTTGATTGTGAAAGGACCCGAACCTGAAGATGAGCTTGCAGGCCTGCAGATCGTAAGGGAAGTATCGCACGTCGAGGTGGCACGACGACTTGAGCAGCAGAGGCATGTGCCACCGCACTCCGCCGCCCGAGTTTACCACTGCCGGGTAGTGCGTCGTCTGATCCAGGAAATTTCTTTCCATCACACTGCAATGAATAACAACATTTTTCATGTTGTAAGGTTGTCGATTGCACACAGAAGTCTCAGGAAGCATGGTTTGGTTGAGCTGAGACCCGCGAATCTGAGCAATCTTGCAAATGTTGCCCAACAATCGTTGCACTGCATGTATTTCTCTCTCACATGAGACTCCAACAAAGAAACAGCACGTAAACGTGTCTTATCAATTCAATGTTCAGACGATTCTGCTCCCAGAATATTGAAACTCGTGTCTTTGCTTTGCCACAATCATGCCGGCTGCTTCACAGCGGAGGTAACTGTCTCCGCCTCTGGGCAGCGCAGTCTCCGCTGTTGAAAGAATCGGTCCCCAGAGAGAGCACAAACTTCCTTGCTTTCTGAGAAACACAACATCGTCTTCCTGCCTTGAATGAGAGTTTGCGGGCCATACAGCCAGCCTTCGGTATGTTTGAGTCCTACAAAACTTTCTTCACAGTGTCGTCAGGAAGAAGAGGCAAATGAATCGTCAGAGCCAAATATAGAACAGCAGGTTCAGCGTGCAGTGGATCAGTGGTGCTCACTCGTTCATGACGGTGATGTCAGGTTTCCAGATTCGGTCCGGGGCGAGTCGCACCTCCTCCAGACCTCCGAATTGACTCGTGTTCCACCTCAGGTGCTCGTCCGTCCACAGCTGCAAATATCATTGTTGCTCATTCAGTGCCCGCTGTTTTCAGTGAACATCCACGTCGTTTGCATTGCAGATGCCAATTGAGCGTTGATTGCCGAGGAACTTACCAGACGAAGCCAGACGCTGCTCGTCAGAATCTGTTGCCTGTTGTCCTGCGTAAGAGTGAAAGAGAACGAGTTTTACTTGTTGGAACAACCCACAGAGCAGAAGGATTTTGTGAACCAGCCACAAGAACAAACGACGTTTTTTGTCAAAAGTCGTTGGCTGTGCGATATGTGTTTTTCGTGACTGAGCAGCTGAACCAGGGTTGAGCGGCTGTTCTGAAGTTGTTGTTTTTTCACCAGGCCAAGCTGACAGTATTGTTTCTGCAACTCTGCGATCACACCACTTGTACGCGGTAAGAGCCATTGAAAGAGTTCCCGCTGGTTCCTGCCATTTTTCATGTCTTACCGATCCATCGCAGTCAGTTGTGAACTTTCCTTGTGTCCGGAAATGAGA